>Ga0209640_10003935_pt1 | contig 13051 bp, 11 predicted proteins | sample RifCSP10_1_FD_184018 | JGI IMG/M metagenome (GOLD analysis project Ga0209640, IMG submission 184018) | Soil microbial communities from Rifle, Colorado - Rifle CSP2_sed 10_1 (SPAdes) (version 2) | ecosystem: Environmental > Terrestrial > Deep subsurface > Rock core/Sediment | place: Rifle...
TGATGGAAAACCTGGTGCGCCGCGCGATCCGCGACGCCTGATGCCGTGGAATTCGTCCGGATGAGCCGCGATGCCTGGGGCCAGGAGGTCCTGGAGGGAATTTCCTGGGACCTGTTGCCGGTCGCGTTCGCAATCGGCGCGATCGTGATCATCGGTCACGCGATCTACCGGCAGATCAAGAAGAAACGCAAGGCGTAACGCGTGACTGCATCGGCCTCCGATCGCATCGAGCGTCACAAGCCGGTCGATCGAATCTTTCACTGGGTCGCCGCGGCCAGCATCATCGCATTGCTGGCGACAGGTCTTTTGCCTGTTGTCGGGGTGAAGTTTCCCTGGGTGACGATTCACTGGTGCGCGGGAATCGTTCTCACAGTCGCCGTTCTGGTGCATTTCGCGCGTTCGTTGACGTGGCGCAAGTTGCGCTGCATGTGGATCTGGTTACGTGATCTTCGCGGCGAGCGGGCGGCTAAGTACACGCTGGCTCAGAAGCTCATGCATCACGCGATGTCGCTGATGACGCTCATCGTCATCGGCACCGGCCTGCCGATGCTGGTGCGCGTCGATACTCCATTGTGGGAGCGTGATCCGTACTTCTTTGCCGCCAGCACGTGGGGGCTCATCTACGTGCTGCACGGCCTTGCTTCCTTGATGGCACTCACGCTGGTCATGATCCACGTCTATTTCAGCCTGCTTCCGGAGAAACGCGCGTACTTGCGTTCGATGTGGCACGGCTGGATGGCTCGCCATGAGGTCCCCCCGGAACATGATCCGCAGCGTTGGCCGGGAGCACCTCGATGACGATTGCGCCTGAGCTTGCACGCCGTATCGAGGTGATCGAGTCGGGATACGAATACCTGCTCGCCTACGCGGCTCAGGGCCGACAGGATGATGCAGGCTCGGACGCACGCCGCGTGCTCACGGACATGCGTACCGCCCTCGACGGACTCGGGGAACTCGCGGCCAACCGGCTGGGCGAGACCTCGGGCAGCATCGCCATGGATGCCGCGGCGTTTCTCGAGGCGGTAGTCCGCGACGCACGCGTTGCACACGGAGCGATTGCGCTCGTCCTGAGCCGCGCGGCGATCAGCTCACTGCTCGTCGACAATCTCAATGCCTCGATTCACCTGCGCGCGCTGCTGACGGACGTTTTCCTGATCGATCAGGCACTGAAGTCTGAGCGGTAGCGGCAGTCCTTATTGCTTAGCGGTGCGCCGTACGGCATAGAATCCGGCGCAGCCGCAAAGGCACCTTTCGGATTATCCAGATCCTTTCTGGTTTCTCTCAGTCACCGAGCGCGCCACAACCCAGCAATAGAAAGTCTCACAAAGTCAATACGTTACGAAGTTATCTTCAGCATGGACTGCAGTAAATGCGCGACGGAAAATTGATGCCCCGATGAATGAAGTTCCGCCATCTCAGCCCGACAAGGGAGCGCCGGCATCGGCGGTCAGCACGTGGCAGCGACTGAAAGACCGCAAGGTAGTGCAATGGACGCTCGCGTACATCGCGCTGGCATACGGGCTGCTGCATGGGATCGAGCTCGTAGGGCACGCCTTCGAGTGGCCAATGGTCGTCGCCCGAATAGCCACGCTGGTGCTCGCGATCGGGGTTCCGGTCGCGGTACTGCTCGCGTGGTATCACGGTGATCGAGGGCAGCAGCGCGTGAGCGGCGCGGAGCTTGCGATTTTCACCGTCCTGTTTCTTATCGGCGGAACCGTCCTGTGGATGTTGGCTCGCACTGCCCAGGAGCACCCACCAGCGACTACGGCGCAGCCCGCAGCGAGTTCGAGGGAATCGTCTACGACGATATCGACGCCGACGGCCGCTCCCCGTGCATCGATAGCGGTCGTTCCGTTCGCGAACCTGACCGGTGAACCCGCAAAGGAGTACTTCAGCGATGGCATGGCGGAGGAGTTGATCAACACGCTGGCCGGCGTGCCGGGTCTCAAAGTACCCGCGCGGACATCTTCATTCGCCTACAAGGGCCGCAACATGGACGTCCGGCAGATTGCGCATGATCTGGGCGTGGGCGCCGTGCTCGAAGGCAGTGTCCGCAGCGCCGGCGAACGCATTCGCGTGACCGCGCAACTCGTCGATGGCAATACGGGCTATCACCTGTGGTCGCAGTCCTACGACCGCAAGTTCACCGACCTGTTCAAGCTTCAGGAGGAGCTGGCAACCGCAATCGTCGAGGCACTCAGAGTTCATATGCATGCCGAGTTGCCGTCGATGGCGATGCAGATACCGCCGACCCAGGATCTCGAGGCCTACGAGCTCTATCTGCAGGCCCGATCATTGATCGGTCGCTCGAGTGTGGAGAATCTGCGCACCGCGAGAGAGCTCCTGCAGAAAGCAACTGCGCGCGATCCACAATTCGCACGCGCGTTTTCTTCAATCGGGGTTACGCACCTGATTTCGTCCGCCACTGGACTCTTCTTTGACCCACAAGAGCTGGTCAAAGCGGAGCAAGCTGCACGACACGCGTTGTCCCTCGACCCCGACCTGGTGGAATCGCGCGTGATCCTGGCTCAGGTGAATGGCCTTCGAGGGAATTCGCTCGATGCACGGCGGGATTTTGAAGCGGCATTGTCAATGAATAGTGAGGATTCCGCGTTCCATACGCTCTATGCGCATTTCTTATTGAGGGTCGGCCACGTTCGGCAAGCATTGCACGCGGCGCGTGAGGCGGACCGTCTCGCGCCAGAGCGTGCGAGTAATGCATCGAACATTGCGAGCGTTCTTTCCGTGCTCGGCCTGGACACGGAGGCAGTGCGTTACGCCGACAAGGCCGTCAACCTCGGCGCCTCACCCGATTTCCCTCCACTGGCAATCACCTACATTCGAGCGGCGTATCGCCGTGGGGACGCTGAGGTGGCCGGCGCTCAAACGGCGAAAATACTTCCCCAGGAAGTGCGCGCGTCAGGCGGCGCTGACGCAGTCAAACTGATCTACGCTGCATTGGGCAACACCAGTAAGCAGGGTGCCGCGCTCGACGCATTACGAAAGCTGCGCGCCAACTCCGCGGGAATGAATTCGGGCCAGATGGTCGTGCTCACAATCAACTGGTACACGATGCTCGGCGCGCTCGATCTTGCCTATGACGTGGCCAATGAGGGGCTGGATAGGCTCCTGCGCGCCGGTGCGATTGGCCCCGGTTGGGGCGGGCTGTGGACACCCGAGGTGCGCCCATTCAGGCAGGACCGCCGCTTTCAGGAATTCGTGGATCGAATGGGCCTGATGGAGTAATGGAAACAGTACGGTCCGCCGGACAATTGCGAACTGCGCGACGGCAAACTCATCTGCCACTGAGCACGATCACGCGCCGTCCCACACCGATCGCGGAACCAACACGCGACCCTCGAACAGCGCGCGGGCGGTGCGGAGAATTCCCGACCGGCCCACTTTGAAGTCTGCTCCTGAGCCAGAAACTTCCAGAGTCACGGTGAACTCACCGCTCGGATGCTCCACCGAGATGATCAATGGATTGCCGCTCGGCTTTTTCACGATGCCATCAGCGACCGATCCGGGAAGCACGCAGGCGGTCGCAACGCTGACGGCGCCGAGCACACCAATCGCGGCATGGCATCGATGGGGAATAAAAGTGCGCGTGCAGACGTGACCACCGGCTCGGGGAGGCGCAATCAGCGTCATCTTCGGCACCACCTTGTCGCGCACGTCGCCGAGACCCATGAGCGGCCCCACTGCGAGACGCAGCTCCTCGAGTCGTCTTTTGAACGCGACATCGGCATCGAGATCCTTCGGAGACTCGTAGCCGGTTTTGCCAAGCGCATTCGCTGGAATCACAACGACGGGCATCCCATTGTCGACGCAGGTGACGTCGATGCCGTTCACACGATCGCGCGGCTTGCCCGTGGGAAGCAGGGACTCGCAAACCGAACCGGCAGTATCGAGGAAGTCGATCTCTATCGGCGCGGCGGTTCCCGGCACTCCAGCGATCGCCGTGCCGCCGTCATAACGCACGACACCGCCCGGCGTCTGGATCGTCGCTACCGCGAGATTGCCGGTATTGACCATGTAGATCGCCACGCGTGTCGTCGGGTCGCGCGCCGGCACCAGTCCCTTCTCGATGGCAAACGGGCCGACACCCGCGAGCATGTTGCCGCAGTTGGGGCTCACGTCGACCATCGGCTTGTCGATCGAGACCTGAGCGAATAGGTAATCCACATCGACGTTGGGCCGCGTGGATTTCGAGACGATGGCGACCTTGCTGGTGAGCGGCTCGGCGCCACCGACGCCATCGATCTGGCGCAGATCGGGCGAGCCTATTACGGCGAGCAGCACCCGGTCCCGCAGCGCGGTCTCGGCGGGGAGGTCCATCGCGAGAAAGAACGGCCCCTTCGACGTTCCTCCGCGCATCAGAGTGCACGGAATTGCGGTCTGCTTGCTGCTGTCCATGGCTGACTATGTTCGCGGGCGTCGGGTCCAGGGGGCAGAATTGAATTCTGACCCCTCTTACTAGCGGTACTCCAGGCCGAGTTTCTTCAGCTTGTCGCGCATGTCGTAAATGTCGAGGCCGAGCTCGCCGGCGGCCAGGCGTTTGCGCTTCTCTTCCTCGTTCGCGACCCGCTTCTCCGCCGCCTCGGCCACCTTCACCGCCGACGCGCGGGGCACCGCGACCACGCCATCGTCATCCGCGACGATGACGTCGCCCGGCTCTATGCGGAGCCCCGCACAGATGATCGGCACGTTGACCGATCCCAGACTCGCCTTGACCGTGCCTTGCGCCCAGATCGCTTTACTCCACACCGGAAACTTCATCTCGGTGAGCGTTGCCACATCGCGCACACCCGCGTCCATGATCAGACCTCTGACGCCGCGGGCCTTGAGGGAAGTGGCCAGCAGGTCGCCGAAGTAACCATTGGAGCTGGGCGAGCTCGGCGCCACCACCAGTACGTCACCAGGCCGGCACACCTCGACGGCGACGTGGACCATCCAGTTGTCGCCGGGCGGTACCAGCACAGTGATTGCCGATCCCGATATCGCCGCACCCGGATAGATCGGGCGCATGTAGGCGGCGAGCAGACCGGCCCGATCCTGGGCCTCGTGCACCGTCGCTACGCCATAACCACCCAGCGCGTCGATCACGCCGGGCTCCGCTCGCGCGATTTCGCGCATTACGACGTGCTTGCTAATGACGGCATCACTCCCGGTTGGTGGGACGGGAGCTCGATTATAGGAGGCTCAGGCGGGGGGCGCGACGCCAAGCGCGTCGGTCGAGGAGATCTCCGGTCCGTATTCGTTGATGGTGGTGCGGCGCAAGTCGCGCTTGTGCTCGAACACGTCATAACCCGTCGCACGATGCAGGGTGCAGCGGTTGTCCCAGATCACGAGATCACCGAGGCGCCATTTGTGGGTGTAGATGAACTGCGGTTGGGCGGCAAAGTCGTTTAGCTGTTTGAGGAACTGCAGGCCTTCGTCGATGGGCCAGCCGATCACGTGCGTCGCGTGGTTGCCAATGAGCAGCGCGGTGCGACCGGACTCCGGGATTACGCGCACGATTTTCTGTGGCACCGGCGGCATGGCGCTGCGCATGGCGTCGGTGATTTCCGTGTAGCCCGCCCGTCCGCGCGTTTTCCAGAAGTAGTGCTCGGCGACGGCATCGTGGGCTCTTGCCTTCAGATCCGCCGGCAAAGCGTCGTACACCGCCCGCGTATCGATGTACAGCGTATCGCCGCGCACCGGCGGCAGGACGCGCGCCGACAGAAGCGACCACTTCGTCGGCAGGCTGTTGAACGAGCTGTCGGTGTGGAATTCCTCATTGGCGCGATTGGAAGCGTGCCGCAACGATTCCGGCGGCAGAAAGTTGCCATCATCATCGAGATTCGAAACGTCGTACATCTCCGGTCGCACACGCCGTCTGACCGCGGGCTTGAATCCCATATGGGGCGGCAGTTCCAGCGGGCCGAAGGCGCGACTGAACCGGATCTGCTCGTCGTCGGTGATGAGCTGATCGCGCAGAACGACGACGGCATACTTCGCCATCGCCTCGTTAACTGCAGCGATGAGCTCGGGCGCGGGCGGCTGGTGCAGGTTCGCGCCAATGAGCTCGGCTCCAAAGAGCCGGTGCAGGGGGTTGATCGTGAGTGTCAATTGAGCTCTCAGCTGCTCAGGAGGCCTTTCGTTGCGCCGCTTTGCGGACTTCGACAACACCCTTGTCGGCATCGACTTTCACCCAGTCGCCCGTCTCGATCACCTCGAGCGGGTCGCGGTCGAGCTCAGTGACGGATGGCACTCGCATGACCACCGCACCGAGCGCGATTTTGGTGGTCATTTCGTTGAACACCATCGCCTTCGGAGCAGTTCCAGCCAGTCGCGCAAAATGAAATACCGCAGACCAGCCCGAGGAACCCTTGGCACCGGGGAACACCAGTACCTTGTCCTTGAAACTCACGCCGCGCAGCTCGTGACGCGTCTCGACGACGGTGCCCGTCATCGGATTGACGCCACCCCAGCCTGAGATGGTCTGGTGCGTCACCAGCGCCTCGCCCTCGGCGCAACCGCCGACGACCTTGCGACCCCGCAACACGACTGTGCCTTTGCTCATGGCGCTTCTCCCTGCCAACGTCCGGTCAACGCGGCGTTGATGCAATCGCGCGTGGTACCGAACCACGCCTCGATTCCCATGATGGCTGGCAGGTAGTGCACCTGCTTGGCGGAATCAAGAGCGGCGACGCGCGTGCCCGGGGGCAGCGCCTGGCCAATGGCCGAGCACGTGTCGGTCAACAACACCCCGCCCGCATCGCGGATCACCTTCGTAAGCCCATCCCGATCGGCAACGGCGCGGACGGCGCGTGAGGTGAAAATCCACAAATTGCACTTGGAGCTGATGCGCTTGCCCGCGAGGAGCGCGCAGATTTCTTGAATCTGCTCGAGTGCTGCGTGCGGGCAGCCCAACATCACGTAATCGACGTTGGGGTCGTGGGCGTTGGCGTTGAGTGTTTCGTAAGTCCGACGCCGCTCGGCCTTGCCATAGCGGATCGTCTCCACTGGGCGTTTCGGGCCGAATGCCTGTTCGAGTGTTGCTGCCTCGGGTGTCGCGCCGACGAGGTGATACATCTCGACACCGCCGGACGACGCTGCCGCCGCTCCAAAGTGCTTGTAGCGAATGGTCTCGGGTGAACTGAATCGCCCGGTCAGCACGGGAATCCGCTCGCCCACGACATCGCCGACAAAGTAGCCGAGCATGCCCCAGTCCATGATGCTTTCGACGTCGGTTTCGACTTCGATCCGATGCGTGCCGTAGCGATTCTCGTCGCGATGCAGGCCAAAATCCGGAATCTTGCCGGTCAGCATAGCCGCGCTGGTGCTTTCGCGCCCCTCCGTGTTGGTGCGTGCGCCGAGTACTGAATTGATGTACACGACGGCGGAGGATTCCATCCACGCGCAGTGTTCGCCCATCACCGGTACATTGCCGGCGAGGTACGGCGTGCAGGTCTTGAGGATGCGGACATCACGCCCGGAAGCCGCCACTTCGCTCTCCCGGCTGATTCGTGCCACCTCGGGAGTCGCGCCGAGAACCTGCCAGTTGTCCGGATCGACACCCCCCTGCAGATGACAGGTATGCACGACCGCCCGCGGCACTTCGACCACCTCGTCGCTGTCGAGATCGAAGCGCGAGAAGATCACGTCGTAACGATTCCCGGGCTCCTGGTAGTAGTTCTCGAGGAACGGCGTGGACGAACCGGGGACGCCGGCCACATTGTTGGTGTCGACGAACCGTTCGGCGCCGAGCGCTTCTCCGTACCGGACCAGCAATTCCATGGCCTTCTGGCGCGCTTTGCCCTCGCGGCCGTCCAGCATCGCCTGCTCAGCGTCGGTCAGTTTCATTGTTGCCCCTCACCCGTACCCTCTCCCCCGAGGGGGAGAAGGGAAGAAATCGAGTCTCGGCGCGCACGCTCGATGATGTAGGCGCGAATCGCGTCGGCATCCGCGTCGTTGATCACATCCGCGAATGGCGGCATGCCCTTGTTTGCCCGCGTGCCGCGCACCGCAATGTCGTTGAATCCCTGATGAGTCTCGGCAGTCATGTAACGGAGATCCGGGGTCATGCCGCTCGAGACCAAGTTACCGCCGTGGCAGATGCGGCACCACTGGCCGTACAGCGTTTCGCCACGGGCGATGACTTCCCTGCTCGCCGTCGAGGCTGGCGGTGAGGGCAGCGTCGGGGTCGATGCAGCGGGCAGCGTCGCCGTTCCGCCGAGTTTGAAAGCGAGCAGGCGCGACGGTGCATGGTGAACGTTGGACAATCCACCTCCGATGATCGGCAACGAACCGGCCCAACCGGCGGCCACCGCGATGAATTGTTCGCCGTCGACCTCGTAGCTGATCGGGCCGGCCACTGCGCCCGTCTGAATCGGCATCTCCCAAAGCTTTCCACCGTCGTCAGCGCGATAGATGACGAATCGTCCGTCTGCGGCACCCTGAATCACCAGATTACCCGCCGTCGCCAGCACGCCGCCGTTCCATGGCCCGCGATGATCGACGCGCCACGCTTCGCTGCGGGTCACCGGATTCCATGCCAGCAAGTACCCCTTGGTGGTGCTCGGGATGACTTCGGTGACGCCCGGCGGAAGCTTGACGTCGGGGTTCTGCGCCAGGTTCCAGCGCATTTTCCGGTGCTCGTATTTTGGCAGCCTGCTGTAGACGTAGGACGATTCCTGCGCTGGGAAATAGACGAGCCCCGTCTTCGGGCTGTAGGACATCGGATGCCAGTTGTGCGCGCCGAAGGGACTCGGCGTGATCAGCTTGCTTTCGGTGTCGGTGTAGAGGTTCTCCTTGATCTCGACCGGGCGGCCGGTGGCCATGTCGTAATGACTCGCCCAGTTCACCGGCACGAAATTGTGGGCCGACAGCAGCTTTCCATTGGTGCGGTCGATCACGTAGAAGAAACCATTCTTGGCGGCCTGCATCAGCACCTTGCGCGGCTTGCCGTCGATCTCGAGCTCGGCCAGCGTCATCTGCTGGACGCAGTTGTAGTCCCAGTTCTCACCGGGCACGGCCTGGTAATGCCATGCGTACTCGCCGCTGTCCGCATTCACCGCGACGATCGAGCACAGGAACAGGTTGTCGCCGCCACCGGGACTGCGCAGATCGCGTTGCCACGGCGAGCCATTGCCGGTACCGATGTAGAGCAGATTCAGCGCCGGGTCATAGGAGAACGCATCCCACGCGGTGCCGCCGCCGCCCGCGACCCACCATTCACCCGACCAGGTCTTGGCGGCCATTTCCATCGCGGGGGACTCGAAGCCGTTGGCCGGATTGCCGGGCACGGTGTGGAAACGCCAGACCTGCTTGCCGGTTTCAACGTCGTACGCGGTGACATAGCCGCGGACGCCGAACTCCGCGCCGCCGTTGCCGATGATGACTTTGCTGCGCACAACCCGAGGGGCTCCGGTGATGGAATAGGGCTCGCTGGGGTCCGTCGTCCGCACGTCCCACACAGGCTTGCCGGACGCGGCATCGACCGCGATCAGCCGCCCATCGATGGTCGCGAAATAGATCCTCCCCTTCCACGCCGCAGCACCGCGGTTCGCGGGTCCGCAACACATGTAGCGCATCCACGCTTTGTTGACCTGCGGATCGAATCGCCAGATTTCCTTGCCCGTCCTGGCATCGAGCGCATACAGGAGGTTCCAGACGCCAGTCGTGTACATGACGCCATCGATGACGAGCGGTGTGGCTTCGAGGCCGATGGTGGAGCCGAAGTCAACGAACCAGGCGAGACCCAGCTTATTGACATTGCTGTCATCGATCTGCGCGAGCGGACTGAACCGCTCCTCGGCGTAAGTGCGTCCATGCGTGAGCCAGTTCGCCGGATCATTCGCCGCAGCCGCGATGCGCTCGCCATCGACATTCGCTGCAACCGGCGACTCGGGCGCCTTCGGCCCACCACACGCTGCCAACATGAAGAGCCCGAAGAGCACACTTGCCGCGCCGACCATTCGCATACGATCACGCCTCATCACTCATGACCAACGCGCTAGTCAGTGCGTTCCAGGTTGTCGTACAACCGTTTCTGGAGCTGCTTCAGGTCGATCGCGTGGACAGAGCCCGTGCCGGCGAGGTCGAGGCTGTGCGCGGCCGCTGCGCCCATGGCGATGCACGGGCCCATCACGCGAATGGCGGAGAGCGCGTGCGAATCCGCGTCCACGCAGCGGCCAGAGGCGACGATATTGTCGGCGTCCTTCGGCACCATGCAGCTCAACGGAATGTAGTAGACGTGGTTGTCCTTAAAGCGCTCCCAGTGCACCAGTTCCTTGGTGTCGTGCAGCTCGACCCACCATGCACACCGGGCCGCAGCGTCGGGCGGGCGCTCCGCCTTGCGAATGTCGTCGAGAGTCAGCTGGCGGCGGCTGACGATCCATCGCGTCTGGCGCAGGCCCGGGTTGCCATACACGCGCACACGGGCGTTGGCAAAGATGCGCGGAAACTCGGTTCGCAGGAAGCGAATGATGCTGTCGGCCTGGCGGCGACCCTCGAACACCATGTGGGCAGTCTCGACCGGGTCGAGCGGGGTCTCGAAGTGGCTGATATTCGCCAGCATGAAGTTCTTGCCGGGGAAATGCATCAGCCAGCCGTCGTGACGCACAAGGCCGTAGTCCTTGCCGTGCGTGATGAGCCGCGCATGCACGTCCTTCATCACCAGCTCGCCGACGGTGCTGAGGTCGTAGCCCTCGATGAGAAAGTTGAGCGAGCCGTAAACCGGCGCTTCGGGCTCTCGCACTTCGAGACCGGCCTCGTAACTTAAGCTCGCGTCGCCGGAGGAATCGATGTAGCCGTTGGCTTGCACGCGCACCGTGCCGAAGCGCGTGGCGAACTCCACATGCTGCACCCGGCGCTTGCTGAAGGCGACGCCGGTGAGTACGGCGCCGACGATCGCGTGGATGCCCGCGGCTTCGACCTTCTGCTCCATCCAGCGGCCGAGGCGCACCTCGTCGTACTGGAATGTGACGGTTGAATGGTGCATCCGGAGCAGCGAGCCCTCGGCGGTAAGGTCGCGGATGAGGTCATCGGCGACGCCGTGCGTGATCTGGTAGGCATTCGGCCCGTGCGTAAACAGACCGATGAGCGTGCCGATGATGGATCCGACCGCCTGGCCGCCCAGTGCCGGCGCGCCGTCGACCAGCACGACCTTGCGACCGAGCTTGGCGGCTTCCAGCGCGGCGCTCACGCCCGAGATGCCGGCGCCGAGAACGCAGATGTCGGCCGCGACCGTCTTGACCTTGCGGTCGGGCGAACGGCGAATCGTGCGTGTGGCAATGAGCTCTGACATGAATTCTTTCCCCCTCTCCCGCTTGCGGGAGAGGGTTGGGGTGAAGGCTCTTACTCGCGTTTGACGAGAACGGCGCCAGTGGACATGGGCTGGACGGTGCGCTGATAGATCGACAGGTAACCGCTCGATCGCGGCAACTTCGGCTCGCCACGGCGCGCGCGGCGCGCGGCGAGCTCCGCTTCCGGGACCTCGAGGTCCAGGCGATGTTGATCGACGTCGATCACGATCCGATCGCCATCCTCGACGAGCGAGAGCGGACCGCCGACCGCGGACTCGGGCGAAACTTCAGCGATCGTCAGGCCCTTGTTGCAGAGCCCGGATAGCTGGCCATCGCTGACGAAGGCCACGTCGTTCTGCAGCCCAGATGAATCGAGGGCGAACACGACCATCGACGCGGGTCCGGCCATTCCGGGACCCCCTTTCGGACCCATGCCGCGCACCACGAGCACGTGTCCGGGCTTGACCTTGCCCGCCTCGATCGCACGCATCGCTTCGGCGCCGTCGTCATAGACGATCGCCTTGCCGCTGAACTGTGCACACCGGTTGCCGTTTCTCACCCCCAGTTTCACGATCGCGCTTTCGGGCGCGAGCGAGCCGCGCAGAATCACGATCGGTGGCTTGGCAGAGAACGGCCGGCTGATCGGGCGGATCACTTCCGGATCGCTCACCGCGGCGGCGGTGAGATTCTGCGTGACGGTGCGACCGGTGACCGTCATCGCCTGCCCATCGAGCAGGGGCTCGAGCTGCTTCATCAGCGCGAGGGCGCCGCCCGCGGCCTCGAACGCTTCGATCGAGTCATCGCCGTTCGGGCGTACCGCGCTCAACACCGGGATCTTCTCGCCGAGCTCATTGAACAGCCGGAACACGTCGAAATCGACTTCCGATTCGACCGCGGTTGCTTGCAGGTGCTTGATGCAGTTGATCGAGCCGCTGACGCTCAAGACCGCGGCAATGGCGTTGCGAAACGCCGCCGGTGTGAGGATGTCGCGGGGCTTGAGATCTTCGAGCACCAACTCGACGATGCGCTGACCCGAGCGACGGGCGCTGTCGAACATCTTCGGGCTGTTGGCCAGCACGGGAGCACTTCCCGGCAATGTCATGCCCAGCGCCTCGCACACGACGTGCATCGAGTTCGCGGTCGCCATTCCGGAGCACACCCCGGGTCCGCGGATCGCGTTGTCGCTCATTCCGCGCAGTTGCTCGCTGGAGAGCTTGCCAAAACTGGCCTGCACTGACCCATAGAAAACGTCCTCGATGTCGACGTGCTGGCCGCGGTATTCACCGCTCGGCTGATAGCCGCAGATCACGAGTATGGTCGGGATATTGAACCGACCCGCAGCCATGAGATGGGCGGGCATGGTCTTATCGCACGAGGACAAGCAGATCATGCCATCGAGTTGCGCACCCTCGACGGCGATCTCCATGTCGTTCACCACCAGGTCGCGAGAGGCGAGGATGTATCCACCGCCGCCGCCCGCGCCGATGATGAAGTCACTAGGTGCCGCGGTGCGAATCTCGAAGGGAAGGCCTCCCGCCGCGCGGATGGATTCCTTGACGACTTTCGCGATGCCGTCGAGATGGCTGAAGCAGATCGCGAGCTCCGAGGAGCTGTTGACGACTGCGATCTTAGGCTTCTGCATGTCCGCGTCGGAGAGCCCCAGCGCCTTCCACTGCGCGCGGCGCACGGCCTCGCGCGGAGAGCCGGGTTCGAAATTGCTGCGGAGTGCCTTTTTCATCGTCGCGCTCGGATCGACGAGG
>Ga0209640_10003937_pt1 | contig 13047 bp, 12 predicted proteins | sample RifCSP10_1_FD_184018 | JGI IMG/M metagenome (GOLD analysis project Ga0209640, IMG submission 184018) | Soil microbial communities from Rifle, Colorado - Rifle CSP2_sed 10_1 (SPAdes) (version 2) | ecosystem: Environmental > Terrestrial > Deep subsurface > Rock core/Sediment | place: Rifle...
CGCCTGGTGATCGAGATCGTGCCGGACCAGAACGCCGAGTTGCTCCGGCTGCAGTCGGGCGCCTCCGATCTCACACACAGCGAGCTGCGGTCGGACGACTACATCCCGGTCCGCCGCGCGGAGCAGGAGGGCACGCTCAGGATGATCGAGCTGGGCGTCGGCCCTGACGCCGACGCGTTCTGGTTCTGCCTGAAGCCGGAGGTCAAGAAGAACGACCCGCGCTTTGCTTTCGTTCAGACGCGCGAATTCCGGCAGGCGATCTCACACGCCGTGGACCGGGAAGCGTTCGCGCGGACGGTGTTCCTGGGCGAGGCGGTCCCTGTGTGGGGGCCAGTCACGCCAGGCAACCGGCTCTGGTTCTCGCCGAACGTCCCGCGCTATCCGCACGATCTGGCGCGCGCGCGCGCGCTGCTCGGGAGCATCGGACTCGAGGATCGCAATGGCAACGGGGTCGTCGAGAACGCCTCCGGCACCGAAGCCCGCTTCACCGTGATTACGCAGCAGGGGATCGGCTACTACGAGCGCGGCACCACGGTGCTCCGCGAGCAGGTGGCGATGGCCGGCGTGGCGCTCGACATCGTTCCGCTCGAGTTTTCAGCGATGATTGCGCGTCTGTTCTCCTGCGACTACGACGCGATCTACATGCGACCTCTGGCCACCGATCTCGATCCGGCAGGGAACCTCGACTTCTGGCTCAGCTCGGGGTCGGCCCACCTGTGGAACATGCAGCAGAAGGCGCCGGCCACCGACTGGGAGAGAGCCATCGACGAGCTGATGCTCGAGCAGTCTGCCGCCCTCGACGAGCAGCGCCGGCACGAGCTGTTCGACCGGGCGCAGACCACGCTGGCCGAGCACGCGCCGGCGCTCTACTTCGCGGCGCCGCGCCTCTACTACGCGCACAGCCGGCGCTTGCGCGGCGTGGTGCCGTCCGTCATGCGGCCCCCGGTGCTCTGGAACGCCGACTCGCTCAGCGTGGCGGGCGGGCGCTGATGGCGCGGTTTCTCGTCCGGCGGTTCCTCTTCGCCCTCGTCCTCGTCGCGTCCTCGTCCTCGTCCGCGTTGCTGCTGGCGCGACTGGCCCCAGGGGACATGACGGCGCAGCTCGGGCCCTTTGCGTCGCGTGCGGAGGTGGAACACACGCGGACGCGCTTCGATTTGAACCGCAACCCCGCCTCGCAGTGGTGGCTCTGGGTCCGCCGCGCTGTGCGGCTCGACTTCGGCGACTCGTTCGTCTATAACCGGCCGGTTGGACCGCTCGTCGCTCGCGCGGCGCTGAATACCGCGCTGCTCGGGCTCGTGTCGCTCGCGGCGGCCACGCTCCTCGGGATCTCGCTCGGCATCTTCACCGGGGTTCGCGGCACGGGGATTCTGCCGTCGTGTGTCCGCGGCGTCTCGCTCGTGTGCGTGTCGATGCCGCCGCTCGTGACTTCACTGGTCTTCGTCTTCATCGCTGCGCGTACGGGATGGCTTCCCGCAGGAGGCATGTCGTCGGCCGTGGCGACCTCTCCGGACTGGTCGGCCCGGATCCTCGACGTGTCATGGCACCTGCCGCTGCCCGTGCTCGCCCTGGCGCTGCCGATTGCCGCCACCTTCGAGCGGCTTCAGTCGCAGGCGATGAGCGAGGCCGTGCATCAGCCGTTCGTGCTGGCGGCCGTGGCGCGCGGTGTTCCCCGGCGGCGTGTCATTCTGCGGCATGCGTGGCCCGTGTCGGTCAAGCCGATGTGTGCGGTGTTCGGCCTGGCCATCGGCGCCCTCCTCTCCGGCTCGTTCATCGTGGAGTTCGTCACGGCCTGGCCCGGCCTTGGACGCCTGATGTACGACGCGCTCCGGGCGCGCGACATCTATCTGGTCGCGGCGTGCGCCGCGACGGGCGCCTGTTTCCTGGCGCTCGGGACGATGGCCGGCGATGTGCTGCTGGCCGTCGCCGACCCGAGGGTCAGGGAGAAACAACGACAGTGAAAGTGGGAAGTTCGAAGTGCAAAGGTCGAAGTAAGTGAGAAGTGCTGGCTGGGTTCTTCTCGTCGTCGTTGCCGCGGGCGCCCTCGGCGCGCCGTGGCTCGCGCCGAATCCGCCGAACCGGCGATTCGACGACCTGCTCTACGCCCCTCCGACCCGCGTCCATCTCTTCGAGGATGGCCTGAGAGCGCCCTTCATTCACCCGTGGCGGATGACGAGTCGTCTGGAGCGGACCTTCGAGGCAGTCGAGTCGCGTCCCGCCGCGCTGCGATGGTTCACGGCAGGCACGCTCGTGACAGGGCGCCCGGACGAGGGCGCGCCGCTCCTGCTGCTGGGCGCCGACGGCTACGGCCGGGACACCTTCTCACGCCTGTTGCACGGCGCGCGCGCCTCGCTCGCGCTCTCGCTCCTGGCCACCGTGCTCGCCACGCTGCTCGGCGTGACGGTCGGGGGCGCCGCCGGTTTCGCCGGCGGGTGGCTGGACGCGGTCCTGTCGCGTGCATCGGAATTCTTCCTGGTGCTGCCGGCCATCTACGTCGCCCTTGCGCTGCGCGCGGCGCTGCCCCTCGTGCTGCCGGTCCCCGCCGTCTTCCTTCTGCTTCTGGTCATCTTCACCGTGCTCGGCTGGCCGATCGTCGCACGCGGCGTACGGGCCATCGTGATGGCCGAGCGCGAGCGCGACTACGCCGTGGCCGCCCGCGCGGCCGGCGCGAGCAGCGTCCGCGTGCTGGTGCGCCATCTGCTGCCGGCGTCGTGGGGGTATCTGCGCACGCAGGGCACGCTGCTCCTTCCGGCCTTCATCCTCGCCGAAGCCACGCTGTCGTACGTCGGGCTCGGGTTTCCGGACACGACGCCCACGTGGGGGACGATGCTCCGTGACTCGTCGAACGTGGCCCTGCTCGGCGATGCGCCGTGGACGCTGGCCCCCGCGGCCGCCATTGTCGCGGTGGTGCTCGGCGTCAACCTGCTGGCGCAAGGCGAGGGTCGCGCGCCTGTACAATTGGAGCCATGAAGCGCTTCGCGGGGATCTTCACGCCGATTGCGACGCCGTTTCGCGCCGACGATTCGGTCGATGAGGCAGGACTCCGGAGCAACGTTGCGCGCTGGATGACGACGTCGCTGCGCGGCCTGGTCGTGCTCGGCTCGAGCGGCGAGGCAGCCCAACTGGACGACTCCGAAGCCGATCGCATCGTGGAAGTCGTGCGCGCCGAAGTCCCGTCCGATCGGCCGCTGATTGCGGGCACGGGCCGCGAATCCACGAAGGCCACCATTGCCGCCACGAGGCGGGCCGCCCTGGCCGGCGTGGACGCGGTGCTGGTCCGCACGCCGTCGTTCTTCAAACCGCAGATGACCACCGACGTCTTCGTCGGGCACTACACGGACGTGGCCGAGGCCTCGCCGGTCCCGGTGCTCCTGTACAACGTGTCGGTGTACACCGGGGTCAACCTGTTGCCGGAGGCGGTCGAGCGCCTGGCCGTCCATCCCAACATCGTCGGCATCAAGGAGTCGGGCGGCGACATCGCGCAGATCGCGGAGTACGTGGCGCGCACGCCGGACGATTTCACGGTGCTCGCCGGGTCGGCGACCACGCTCGTCCACGCGCTCGCCGCCGGATGCGACGGCGCCATTCTGGCGCTGGCCGCGCTCGTGCCCGATGCGTGCAACCAGATGCTGGCGTTCGTCTCGGAGGGGCGCCTCGAGGACGCGCGGCGGCTGCAGCGTCGCCTGTTGCCGCTCGCCCGTTCCGTCGGGGGGACCCACGGCGTGCCGGGTCTGAAGGCGGCGCTAGAATTGATGGCATACGTCGCGGGGCCGCCCCGGCCGCCGCTTCGCCCCGCGATAACCCCGGTGATCGATAGCATCCGTGACCAGCTCGACGCGCTGGACGTGCACCCGCGCGGGCTGAAGCCCGCGCTCTACGCTGACTGATTATGCCCATGCCTCTACCTTCGACTGAACGCATCCTGCTCGGCCCCGGCCCGAGCCTCATTGCCCCGCGCGTGATGCGCGCGATGGCGGCCCCGGTGCTCAGCCACCTGGACCCGGAATTTGTCCCGATGCTCGACGAGGTCCGCGCATCGCTCCAGCGTGTCTTCCGCGCGGATGGCAAGGCGTTGACGCTGGCCACATCCGGTACTGGCACGTCCGCGATGGAGGCGGCCGTGGCCAACGCCGTTGCTGACGGCATGCGCGTCACCGTGATCGTCACCGGGTATTTCGGCGATCGCCTCGCGCAGATGTGTCAGCGGTACGGCGCCCGTCTCCGCCGCATCGACGTCGAATGGGGACGGGCCGTCGACCCGCAGCGGCTTCGGGACGAGCTGAGGAGTGAAGGTGCCGACGTCGTCGGGATGGTGCATGCCGAGACGTCGACCGGCGTGAGGAACCCGGTGAAGGAGCTGGCCGCCATTGCGCGCGAGCACGGCGCGCTCACCATTGTCGACATGGTGACGTCGCTCGGCGGGCACGAGGTCGACCTCACGGGGTGGGGCGTCGACGTCGCCTATTCGTGCACGCAGAAGTGCATCGGCGCGCCCTCCGGGCTCGCGCCGCTCGCGGTGTCGGGGCCGGCGCGCGAGCGGCTCGTGGCGTGCCGCAGCTTCTATCTGGACCTGAAGCTCCTCGAGGATTACTGGGTGGCGCGCAAGTACCACCACACGATGTCGAGCACGTTGATCTACGCGCTGCGCGAGGCGCTGCTGATGGTGGAGGAGGAAGGCCTCGAGGCCCGACAGGCGCGACACGAGCGTCACCACGTCGCGCTCGCCGCGGGCATCGAGGCAATGGGGTTGTCGCTGCTGCCGCCGCCGGGCGAGCGCCTGTGGACGCTCAACACGGTGCGCATGCCGCCGGGCGTGGACGAGGCGGCTGTCCGGCGGACGATGCTGACAACGTACAACATCGAGGTGGGCGCGGGCCTGGGGCCGTTGGCCGGCAAGATCTGGCGAGTGGGCCTCATGGGTGCCAGCTCGACTCCGCAGACGCTGCTGCAGTTCCTCGCGGCCTTCGAGGGCGCGCTCGCGTCGCACGGCCACGCGGTGCCCGAGGGCGCCGGGGTTGCCGCGGCGTCGGCGGTTTTACGTTCGGTTCTCGTCACCGCCTGACGCGCGCGTCGCATCGACTCGTCGCGTGAAGATTGAATCGTAGAGCGTGGGCTTCAGCCCACGCGTAGGAAGTGCCGCGTGCTGAAACGGAGACTTCCCGTCGCTATTCTCCTGGTGCTTCTCCTGGTGCTCGCCGGGGCGTGCGCAACCAACCCGGTGACGGGGCGTCGCGAATTCACGCTGATGAGCGAATCCCAGGAGATCGCGATGGGCCGCGACGCGGATGCCGAGATCCGAGTCGAGATGGGCGTCTACGACGATCCCGAGCTCCAGCAGTATGTGAGCCGCATCGGCCTTCAGCTGGCCAAGGTGTCGGAGCGGCCGGGCCTGCCGTGGCAGTTCACGGTCGTCGATCAGCCCGCGATCAACGCGTTCGCGCTGCCCGGCGGGTTCATCTACGTCACACGCGGCATCCTTCCGTTCCTCGACAGTGAGGCCGAGCTGGCCGGCGTGCTCGGGCACGAGATCGGCCACGTGACCGCCCGGCACTCCGTGCGGCAGTACTCGAGGGCCCTTGGGGGCACGCTGCTCCTGGGTGGACTCGGCGCGTTCGTGCCGGCGGCACGGCCGTTCGGTCAGATCTCTGAACAGGCGCTCGGTCTGTTGTTTCTCAAGTACGGGCGCGAGGACGAGCTGCAGGCCGACGAATTGGGCGCGAGGTACGAGTCCACGGGCGGCTGGGATCCGGAGGGTGTGCCGGGGATGCTCTCGACGCTTGGCCGACTCGACGAGGCCGCCGGCGATCGGAAGGGCGTGCCGAACTGGCTGTCGACGCATCCCGATCCGCTTGCGCGCGTGACTCAGATCCAGCCGACCGTTCAGAAACTCAAAGCCGGTCGCACGAGCTTCGTGACAGGTCGTGACAGCCTGCTGCGGCAGGTCGACGGGGTCGTCTTCGGCGACAACCCGGAGCAGGGGATCACGCGCGGCAGCACCTTCCTCCACCCGCCGCTCAGGTTTCGCATCGACTTCCCCGCGAAGTGGGACGTCGCCAACAGCCCTCAGCAGGTTGTGGCCAAAGCGCCCGACGCGGACGTCTTCATGCTGCTGCAGATGGTGACCAAGCCGCAGGGGCGCACGGTTCAGGATGTGGCCGCAAGCAGCATGCAAGGCGCCGGCTTTCGCCTGGTAAGCGGCGATCGCGCGACGATCAGCGGGCTCGACGCGTACGTCGGCGTCTACCAGGGCCAGATCGAGGGGCTGGGCGAGGTGACGAGCCGCGCCGCGCACATCCTGCACAACAACGCCTTCTACCTGGTGGCCGGGCTCGTCTCGCCGGGTCGGTTCGAGCAAGTCGACCCGACCTTCCTTGCCGCTGTCCGTTCCTTCCGCCCGCTGTCGGCCGCCGAGGCCGAGAGCATTCGACCCCATCGCGTCGATCTCTACGTGGTGCGCGCGGGCGACACCTGGACCTCGATTGCCGAGCGCTCGGGCGGTGCCATCAAGCCATCGACGCTGGCCGTGATGAATCACGCCACGCCGGACTCGCAGCCGCAGCCCGGCGCCCGCATCAAGATCGTGGTGGGAGGGTAATGACGCCGGGTGTCATTTCTTGGAGTGTCATCGAGAAATGACACCGGGCGTCATTTCGCGCTCCCGTCGCGTTCAGCGCGTGCTCACGGCGCTGGCCGCCGTGGGATTCTGGCTGATCTGCTACGTCTACCTGACCTTGCCAGACGTGCGCCCCCTCGCCACGTCCAACCCGACGACGACGGCGTTCATGGAGCTGCGCCAGCGTGAGGCGGTCGCCGGCGGACGCACGGTCCGGCGGGTCCATCGGTGGGTGCCCTATTCGCGCTTCTCACAGAACCTGAAACGCGCCGTGCTCGTCGCCGAGGACGGCGCGTTCTGGGAGCACGAGGGCGTCGACGTCGAGCAGGTCCGTCAGGCGATCAAGGACAGCCTCGCGCGCGGGGCGGCGCCTCGCGGCGCCAGCACCGTCACGCAGCAGCTGGCGAAGAACCTCTATCTGTCACCCTCCTACGATCCGCTCCGGAAGCTGCGCGAGCTGATCATCGCCCGCCGGCTCGAGGTGGCGCTCTCGAAGGCGCGCATCTTCGAGATCTATCTCAACGTCATCGAGTGGGGCGACGAGGTCTGGGGCGCGGAGGCCGCGGCGCAGACCTACTTCGGCGTTCCCGCCGCCTCGCTCACCAGGTCGCAGGCGGCCCTGATGGCGGGCGCCATCATCAACCCACGCCTGCTGAACCCCGCGCGCCCTCAGCGCCGCCTGGTGCGCCGTCAGCGGATCATCCTGGCCCGGATGGGCAGCGTCGAGCCGCCGGTGCCGGTGGCCGTCTCCACGCCGACCCTCGAGCCGGTGCCCGAGCCCGAACAGCCCCCGCTGCCTCGGTTCCCGTTGACCGTCGATCAGGAGGAGGCCCAGGACGACGGGGAATCGCCCGCACCCGACGCGCCCGACAGCCCACCTCCACAGGACGGGACCCCGCCTGCATGAGCACTTCCGTGCACGTCTCGAATTGAAGAGTGAAGATCGCCGTGCGAGGGGCCGAGAATTCCTGAAGACCGGATGATCAATTACACGGAGCGACTCTGGCAGCTGATGTCCGACATCGTCGGACGCGTGCCGACACTGTCGCGCCTCGATATGAGCCGTGTACTCGTGTTCGGGCGGGCCGGCCGGGCCGACACCGAAGGGCCCTACGCGACGTGCCACTGTGTCTGCCTCCCGGCGAGCGAGCCCGGCTATTACTACTGGCGGGATCGGGAGACGGGCGAGCTGACGCGCCGGTCGGAGTGGTTCGTGACCAAGTCGCCGGTCGTCCGGATCGGCGCCGTCCCGATCGACTTCATGGTGTCGTTCACGCTCCCGCGATTCTGCGACCAGCGCTGGGTGAGCGCGCGAAAGCGCGCCGACTACGACGGGCAGCCGGAGTGGATCGTGAAGCTCGACACAGTCGTTCACGAGCTGTACCACATCGACCCTGAACGGCCCGGCATCCGGCGCATCGAGCGGGCCGACGGCACGTCCTCGGCCAACTGCCACGGTCGGACGTTTTTCGACGACGTGGTCACGATGGTCAACGAGTACCTCGCGACGAACCCGGACCCCAAGTTGCTCGAGTTCCTGCAGCACGACTTTGCCGGGCTTACGGCGCGGCACGGAGGCGTCGTCGGCACGGTGTTCCGGACGTTTCCGTCCTATCCGCAGCGCTACATCGAGGTCCTCACACCACAACCCGACGCGCCCACTCACGAGTGCCGCGTCGACTCGCTCAAGCTGCCGCGGACGGTGACGCGCTTCACCGAAGACGATCTGATGACCCGGGAGTTCCTGGCGGAGTCGTCGCGCCCGCTGGTGCGGAAGGGCAAGTTCCGCGCGGCGTAGGCCTCCGCGTCGTACATGACAACGCGAATGTAGTATCATCACTACATGCGGTTGGGACTTCGCGAAGCCAATCAACGTTTTTCCAAGGCCCTGAGGGCCGTTCGCGCCGGGAGGGAGGTCGTCCTCACGGACCGTGGCCACCCGATTGCCGTGATCAAACCGATCAGGGAGCAGGAGGGCGAGGAGGCGACCCTGGAGGCGATGGCTGACGAAGGGTTGATTACGCGCGCGTCCAGGAGAGGACCGATGCCGACGCCCCGCTGGCGCCCGGTGAAGGTCAAGGGCACGCCTGTGTCCCAGACGATCATCGACGATCGCGACGAGCGCGCGTAGCCGTGTGGGCGTACGTCGACACCAGCGCTCTCGTCAAGCGGTACATCGACGAGGCGGGCCGTCGTGAGGTGCTGCGGCTCCTGCGGCGGTACGAATGCGTCACGTCAGCCCTGCTCCCGGTAGAGTTGCGAGGTGCCCTGAGGCGGCGCGTCTCAGAAGGCACGCTCGACGCCTCGCGACTGCCGGCGATACTGAAGCGCGTCGCGACGGACCGCGCCTACTGGACGCAGGTCGAAGTTGGAGCCGAGGTCCTGGTCGCCGCTGAGACCCTGGTGGCGACCCATCCCCTTCGGACACTCGACGCCATTCACGTCGCGTCCGCGCAGATCTTCATGGCTCGAGCGTCGACACCAGACGTGCTGTTCGTGAGCGCCGACACACGACAGACCGACGCTGCAGCCGCCATCGGTCTGGTGGTGAGACACATCGCGTCGTAAGCGTCCCGCCCTCCTCGGGACTCACGGATCGACGAGCCGCGGTCAGGCCAGACCGCTCGTACGAGGGCGTCGCCGAGCAGGAGACGTGCGTGAGCGTGGTTGGCCGACGGCTTCTTGCTCTACATGGCCCTGGACACCCTACAGATATTCTCTCTCCAGAGGGGACTGGACCTCGACCTTCGACCTACAGCACCCTCCGAGCCCCAACCCATCTCGCCGACCAGTAACCACTCGTGTAACGCTCCACGCGGACGACGCCACGCGAGCTGGGAGCATGAACGAACTCGCCGTCGCCGAGTGCAATCCCGACGTGCGATACGTCGCGGCTGACGGTTGTGAAGAACACCAGATCTCCAGGACGAATAGCGTCGGTGTCGACTGTGTCGCCGGTGTCGTACTGCTCGCGCACCTCGCGCGGCAGCCTGGCCCCATGCTGCGCGAAGACCCACTGCACGAACCCGCTGCAGTCGAACCCCCTCGCCGGCTCGGTGCCGCCGTTCAGATAGGGTGTGCCGCGGAGCGCAAGCGCCGTGGCGAGCAGGGCCGGGCGCGTCGCCGCCGTCCCGGGCGGGGCAACCTCCGGTGAATCGTCGGCGGAGGCAGTCGGCGTTCTCGCTCCGGGGAATGGCTGCGGTCGTGGGACGCCGCCTCCGCTCGCGCAGCCGGCGAGACCTGCGGCAAGCAGGAGCCAAAGCAGCAGGGGAGCACGGTCCATCATGCTCATGGTTCTTCTATCGGCGTAACCCTCGTATTGCTTAGAGTTTAACGTGTCAGAACCTTGACAGTCACCCAACCCTCCGGCATCATTGGCTTCAGGTATGCAACAGGCGCTTCTCCTGAACGCGTCCTACGAACCACTGAAGGTTGTCCACTGGCAGAAGGCGGTGACGCTGTGGTGCCAGGGAAAAGTGGAAGTGATCGCGGTCCACGACCGTGAAGTAAGGGCCGTGTCCTTCAGCTTCAAGCTCCCGTCGGTCATCCGCCTGCTTCGCTTCGTCAAGATCAAGCGCCGGTTCGACTACGTGCCGTTCTCGCGGGCGAATATCTACGCGCGGGACCGCCACACCTGCCAATACTGTGACGAGACGTTCCCGACCGTCGAGTTGACCTTCGACCACGTCGTGCCAGTGGCGCAGGGCGGCCGCAAGGATTGGGAGAACATCGTCACCTGCTGCATCGGCTGCAATCGCGAGAAGGGTGGACGCACGCCGGCCGAGGCACGGATGAAGCTGTTGCGACACCCACGCCGGCCCGATTCGGCGCCCGCGATCAGGATTACCGTCGGCCTGCGCGACGCGCCGGAGAGCTGGCGCGACTACCTGTATTGGCACGTCGAGCTGGACGACACGTAGGGAGAGACGCAGAAAGTTCGAAGTGTAAAGTTCGAAGTTTCAAAGTAACTTCTGAAGTTACTTCGCGTACTTTGAACTTTACACTTCGAACTTTCCCATGTCTGCCCGTCCGACCATCTCGTCGGTGACCCCCTTGCGGGCCGTAGAAGGGGGGCACGTCACTCTCAGAGGCGCGGGGTTTCCGGTCGACCAGATCCCTCAGGTCAGCATCGGTGGACAGCCTGCCCGCGTGGTGTTCGCCTCGGGCTCCCGGATCGTGGTCACAGTGCCACCCGACATCGAGGGCGGCCGCGCCCCGATCCGGATCGAGGATCTCCCGGGTGAGACAGCTTACGTCTCGATTGGCGCCGCATGGGCGACCGGTCTGCACCAGGTCGACAACCCGGTCTTCGACGCGGACGGAAACCTCTTCGTCACCTACAGCGGATCGCGCGGCCAGGAGGCTCCCGTCTCGATCTTCCGCGTGACCCGCGAGGGCACGCGCGAGCCCTTCGTCTCGGGCATCGTCAACGCCACGTCGATGACGATCGGGCCGGACGGGCGACTCTATGTGTCCAGCCGGTTCGAGGGTGCCGTGTATCGAGTGACGCCGGAAGGCGGTCATGAGCTCGTGGTGTCCGACCTTGGGGTGGCCTGCGGCCTCGCCTTTGGCAGGGACGGGTCCCTCTATGTCGGCGACAGGTCAGGGACGGTCTTCCGCGTTCGCGACGGTCATGCCGAGCAGTTCGCCACGCTGCCTCCGAGCGTCGCTGCCTTTCACCTGGCGATCAGCCCCGAAGGGGAGCTGTTCGTGAGTGGGCCGACGCTGGCGACCTATGACCACGTGTATCGCATCGGGACCGACGGCGGGGTACGCTCGCTGCTCGCCGCGTTCGGGCGCCCGCAGGGGCTGGCGTTCTCTCCCGACGAAGGCGTGCTTCACGTCGTCGACGCGCTGGCGGGCAGGAGCGGGCTGTACCGCGTCAAGGACCTCGACGGCGAGCCCGAGCTCGTTGTTTCTGGCTGCGACTTCATCGGCGTGGCGTTCGGGCCCTCCGGTGAGCTGGCGGTGACCTCCAACGACACGGCGTACCGGTTTGACTAGCAGTAGGCAGCGGGCGGTAGGCAGTAGGCAGTAGGCAGCGGGCAGTAGGCAGCGGGCAGTAGGCAGTAACGAAGACCGTAGACTGAAGACCGTAGACCGAAGACCACTCCATGCGCCTGCTCGCCCGAAAGCCGATCGCCGACCTGCACGAGATCGACGGCACACGCTCGCTCAAGCGCGTCCTTGGCGCCGGCGATCTCATCATGCTGGCGATTGGGGCCGTCATCGGAGCAGGCATCTTCTCGTCGATCGGCACGGCGGCAGCAGGGGAGATGCGCCCCGACGGCACGATCGTCCGGGCCGCCGCGGGCCCCGCGCTGATTCTGTCGTTCATGCTGCTCGGCCTGGTCTGCGGGCTGGCCGCGCTCTGCTACGCGGAGCTCGCCGCCATGATTCCGCATGCCGGCAGCGCGTATGCGTACTCCTACGCGACGCTCGGCGAACTGGTCGCCTGGATCATCGGGTGGGACCTCATCCTCGAATACGCCGTCGGAAACATCGCCGTGGCGGTGGCGTGGGGCGGCTACTTCACGTCGTTCATGAGCGGCTTCGGCGTCACGTTTCCCGACTGGCTCACGCACGGCTACCGTGCCGTCACGCTCAGCTCCGATCCCTCGGTTCAGGCGCTCGTCGACACGGCCCCTCGCCTAGCCGGCATTCCCGTTCTCGTCAACCTTCCCGCTTTCGCCATCGTGATGGTCGTCACCTGGGTGCTGCTGCTCGGCGTGAAGGAGAGCTCCCGCGTCAACCACGTCATGGTCGTCGTCAAGCTCCTGGTGCTCGGGCTCTTCGTGGTGGTGGGCGCGTTGCACATCGACACGTCCAACTACGTGCCGTTCGCGCCGAACGGCTGGACCGGCATCCATCAGGGCGCCGCGATCGTGTTCTTCGCCTACATCGGCTTCGATGCGATCTCGACGGCCGCGGAGGAGACCAGAAACCCGCAGCGCAACCTGCCGATCGGCATCCTTGGCGGGCTGGGCATCTGCACGGCGATCTATGTGATCGTCGGCATTGTCGCCACCGGTCTGGTTCCGTACGGGGAGCTCAGGGCGGCCGACCCGCTGACGAAGGCGCTCGACGTGGCGGGGCTGCACACCGCCGGGTGGATCGTGTCTTTCGGCGCCGTCGTGTCGATTACCGCGGTGCTGCTCGTGTTTCAGTACGGGCAGCCGCGGATCTTCTACTCCATGGCGCGTGATGGCCTGCTTCCGGCGTGGGCCGCGAAGCTGAGCGAGAAGCACCACGTGCCCCACATCACGACGTGGGTGACCGGCATCGTCGTCGCGCTCGGGGCGCTCGTCGCCGACGAGAACGAGATCTACGACCTGACCAATATCGGGACGCTGTCCGCATTCGCCATCGTCTGCGTGGGCGTGCTCGTGCTGCGCTACAGCGATCCCCGCCGCCGCCGCCCCTTCCGTGTGCCCTTC
>Ga0209640_10003939_pt1 | contig 13046 bp, 7 predicted proteins | sample RifCSP10_1_FD_184018 | JGI IMG/M metagenome (GOLD analysis project Ga0209640, IMG submission 184018) | Soil microbial communities from Rifle, Colorado - Rifle CSP2_sed 10_1 (SPAdes) (version 2) | ecosystem: Environmental > Terrestrial > Deep subsurface > Rock core/Sediment | place: Rifle...
GAGCGTCGGCAGCGGCTGCCCGTTGAAAGGATCCGCCGCGAAGTTCGGCCGTCCGTCGTTGGTGATCTCGATCACCGCCAGCCGGACCGCCTGGGCCATCCAGAACGTATCGATCGCCAGCGGCTCCGCGAAGTACAGTCCTGTGCCGCCGCGCACGACGGTGCGCTCGCCAAACCGGTACGCGGCGCCGAGCCGCGGCTGCAGGTTGTTCGTGTCGTTGGGACGCCCGGCCTCGATGAACGGCGCTACCCCGTACTTGTTGGCCTGCGCGTTGACGCTGAGGTCGTACCGGACGCCGAGATTCAGCGTGAGCTTCGAAGCGATCTGCCAGTCGTCCTGCAACCAGGTGCTGAACTTCGGCCGGACGTCGCGCGTGGCGAAATTGCCGACGCCCAGGCGATAGTTCCGCGTGATGGACGAGATTGCCGCGAGGTTCCACGTGTCCGCGTTGAACGGATCGGGGAACAGCGCCTCGATGTTGGCCGGCGTCGGCCCGTTGCGCGCGTCGATCTGCCCCATGCACGCCTGGCAGTTGTCGCCGCTGTCGACCACCCGGAGGTAGTCCACGCCGGTCTTCATGTCGTGCCGCCCGTGTGCGTTCAACGAGAACGTGAAGTCATCGCGCACCAGGAGGCTCTCCTGCGCGCCGAAGCGCGGGTAGAACGAGTTGCCCCCGATCGTGAAGTTCGTGAACGTGATGCGCGGCGAACCCAGCGTGACGCCGTTGAAGGCCTGCCAGTGGCGCGACCAGGTGGTGAGGTTCTTCTGGTCGAACCGGTACTTCGTGTAGCCCACCTTGATCTCGTTCAGCGCCTGGTTGCTCAGGACTTGCGTCAACTGGCCCAGGTATTCGCGGTTCTGGTCCTCGGTCGAACCGGTCGCCGCGGGGTGGCTGTTGTTGCCGCCGCCGAACGGCTCGAAGCGCCGCCCCTCGCTCGCCTTTCCCATCAGCCGCGTGCCCGGGGACAACTGGTAGTCAAGGCGCCCGCCACCGAGCTTCACCGTGGTCTTTCCCTTCAGCTCGACGTTGAAGCTCGGGTACGGCGTGTTCCAGACGCTCGACCGCGGCTCGCGCTCGTACTCGAAGTGGCTGAAGAAGTGCAGCTTGTCGCGCATGACGGGGCCGCCGAGCGTGAAGGCGAGCTGCTGGTTGTCGATCGGCACCACGCGGTTGAGCACGGGGTTCTCCGCGTTGAAGCGGCTGTCGCGGAAGTTGCCGCGCACCGATCCCGACAGGGTGTTGGTGCCCGACCGCGTGATCGCGACCACCTGCACCGCCGTCGATCGCCCCATCGTCGCGTCGAACCGGTTCGAGATGAACTGGAACTCGGCAATCGAGTCCTGGCTGTAGCGTGGCTGCCCGCCGTAGCCCTGCTCCGAGTTGACCTGCTGCCCGTCAATCGCGAACTGATATTCGGGCTGCTCGCCGCCGTTGCGGTCCGGCAAGGGCGTGTTGGCGGTGTCGGAGGTGACCCGGCTGCCGGGCGCGACCATGGCCAGCGCCATCCAGTTCCGGCCCTGGATCGGCAGCTCCTGCACCTGGCGCGGGTCCACGTTGCCGCCGAGGGTGGACGTGGTCACATCCAGAAGCGGCGCTTCCGCGGAGACGGTCACCGTCTCCTGCACGCTCGACGGGGCCATCTGCACGTTGATGTTCGCGATCTGCCCGACGAGCACCTCCACGCCGGTGCGCGCCACGGTGGCAAAGCCCTGCAGCTCCGCAGTGAGCTGGTAGGCGCCGACACGAGCGGCGATCCGGTACACGCCGCGCTCGTCGGTGACGCCGATGAAACGGTTGCCGGAGGCCTCGTGGATCGCCGTCACCGTCACGCCGGGCAGCACGCCGCCCGTTGAATCGGTCACGGTCCCTGTCAGCACAGCCTCCTGTGCGGAGGAGATCGACGGCCATGCCGCGAGCGCCGCGATCAGAAGAACCCGTCCCAGGATGCTCAGCGCCATCTCGGACCCTCCTTCGATTTGCCCGCTCGCGGACCGCAAGGGTCCGCCGGACGGTCCGCGACCGCGGACCGTCCAGCACTGGCTAGTCGGGTCGCAAGGCGACCCGACAACAGGGCGAAGCCTAGACCCGCGATCCGCGAATGTCAATCGGGCGCGGCTATCGGGCGCGGCGATCAAAGTCGTGGACGCCCGGGCCCTCGCGTGCTAAACACTCGCTGGCACCCCGTTGTCTTCCATCCCGACGGAGGCTTGTCGTTGCGCGTGTTCCCCGCCATTGTCATCGCCGTGATCCTGCTGTCGAGCGCCGCCGGGGCGCAGCAGCAGTCTGCGGCGGTTCGGGGGACGGTGCTCGATGCCGCGTCGGACCGCGTGCCTGGCGCCGCGGTCCTGCTGCTCGACAGCCTTGGCTTCGAAGTCGCCGGCACCACCACCGACGCCGGCGGCCGATTCGTGTTCGGATCCGTGCCGCCTGGCACGTACACGCTTCTGGCCGAGGCTCCGTCGCAGCGATCGGCCGCTCACGTCGTCAATGTTCAAACGGCGCTGCCCGTCGACATCGAGCTGCGTCTCGCCGCGCGAGCCGCCGAAACCGTCATCGTTGAGAGCGCCGCTGAGCGTCCGTCGCTCACGACCCGTACGACGCTGGCCGGCTCCGTGTTGCGGCAGATGCCCACGAGGCTTCGAAGCCGCGCCCTTCAGGACGCCCTGGCGACACTGCCCGGCTGGGCGGCCGAAGACAACGGTCTGCTCCACGTTCGCGGTGTGGACGATGGCTTTCTGTACGTCCAGGACGGCGTGCCCGTCTACGACCGGGTGGACGCCCTCTCCGGCATCGCGTCCGATCCCGCAGGTGTGGCGACGATTCAGGTTCTGACGGGCTACATCCCGCCGGAGTTCGGATTGAAATCCGGCGCCGTGATCGAAGTGCACTCGTCCGCTCCGCAGGAGTCCGACTGGGCGGGAAGCGCCGACGTCGGCATCGGCAGCGACGGCGCGACGTCGACTCGCGCGCACGGGGCCGGACCGCTGGGCGGACGATTCAGCGTGGGCGGAAGCATCGCGGCCGAAAGGTCGCGCCGGTTCCTCGACGCGGTTCACCCGGACAACCTGCACAATCTCGGCGGTGTGTTGTCCGGCAGCGCCCGCGCGAGCCTGGCCGTCTCGGACGGCGACCTCGTCAGGGTCGATATCGGCACAGGACGCTCGCGCTTCCAGGTGCCGCATGGCGCCGAGCAGGAAGAAGCCGGCCAGGATCAACGCCAGCGGCTCGGACAGCACGCGCAATCGGGATCGTGGCAGCACTTCTGGTCCGACGACACCGTGTCGCAATTGGCCGTTCACCGCCGCGGCATCGACGCGCGGCTCCGGGGCAGTCCGTACGACACGCCGCTCTCCACCACTTCCAACCGCCGGCAGGAACGGGTGGGCCTGTTGGCGAGCGTCGCGCGGCAGGCCGGCGGCCACACGGTCAAGAGCGGGATCGACATCGGGCGTCTGAGTATCCGCGAGGCCTTCAGCTTTGCGGTCACGGACGAGGACCACGCGGAGGACGCGGGCCTCAGCGCGAAAGCCACGGAGTTCACGACCGCTTCACCGTTTCATTTTCAGGACCGCGCTCGCCGGCTGCAGTGGTCGTGGTATGCACAGGATCAGATTCGCGCATCGGATCGGCTCACACTCGACTTCGGCGTGCGCTTCGATCGAACGAACCTCTTGTTGCGGGCGTCGCAGTGGAGCCCACGCGCGGGTGCCGCATACAGGTGGCCCGCCACGGGGACGACGGTGCGCGCGTCCATCAACCGGCTGTTCCAGCCGCCGCAGCCCGAGCACCTCCTGCTGGCGTCCTCGCCGGCCGCCCGCGCGCTGTCCCCGTTTGCCGATGCCGGGGAGGAGGACGATCCGATCGGCCGCGAAGATCCGCATCCCGGTGGTGCCGACATCGCCCCGGAGCGTCAGACCGCATGGCAGGCAGGCGTGGAACAGCGGTTGGGAGCCCTGAGGCTCGATGCCGAGTACTGGCGCCGGCACGTCCGCAATTACAGCGACCCGAACGTCTTCTTCGGGACGACCATCGTGTTTCCCAACAGCGTTGCCCGCGGCCTGGCGGACGGCGTCGACGTGCGACTCGAGGTCCCCCGCTATCGCGGGTGGTCAGCGTATCTGAGTTACACGAATTCCCGCGTCGTGCAATACGGTCCCATCAACGGTGGCCTCTTTCTCGAGCATGACACGCTCGAGATCGGCCCCGGGACCGCCTTCGTGCCGGATCACGACCAGCGGCACGTCGCCGCCGGCGGATTCTCGTACGAACACGGGGAGTGGGGGTTCTCGGCATCACTCTCGGGCCGGTATGGAAGCGGAACACCCGTGGAGGTGGATGGGGATGAAGGCGGCGAACCGGCACTCGCGCGACGCCCCGGCGCCGAGCTCGTCGATTTCGACCGCGGCCGGGTGCGTCCGCGAACGGTATTCGATGTCAGCATCGCGCAGGCCCTCCGGCAGGCGGCACGCGCCGGACTGTCGGTGCGCCTGACGATTCTCAACCTGACGAGCCGCGCATACGCGTTCAATTTCGGGAACCCGTTCAGCGGGACGCATTTTGGCGCCCCTCGCACCGCGCTGCTGGAAATGCGACTCGATGTGCGCTAGCCGCGCGCCGCGACGCACATGACGCGCGCCTCCGGGGCCGACTGGGGGCTGCTGCTCCTGCGGGTGGGGCTGGCCTCGCTGCTGATCGGCCTTCACGGCGGGCCGAGACTGGCGCGCGCCCTCAGGTATTTCGTGGACGGCGAGCCATGGACGTTCGTTGGACTGGTTGAAGGATTGGGATTACCGTTCCCTCTGGTGTTTGCGCTACTATCCACGGCGGCCGACTCACTCTGCGCATTTCTCGCGGGGCTTGGGTTCCTGACGCGCTGGGCCGCCGCGGTGATGGCGATCAATATGGCGGTCGCGGTGCGCTTCGAGGCCACGGGCGGCGATTCGTTCGAGCTGCCCGCCTTGTATCTGCTTGGAGCACTCGTGCTCGTGGTGGCGGGTGCGGGTGCCTATTCACTGGACGGGCGCCGTTCCAGAGGGAGCCTGCGATGACGACGCGCCTCGGCCGGGCGGCGGCGGTTCCCCTCCTGCTCACCCTTGCCACCGCCTGCGGAAGGGAAGGCGCCCAGACGCCTCCGGATCAGACCGCGCCGGCATCCGGCGTCCGGTTGGTGGTCACCGACGAAACCGGCGGCAACCTCGTGACGGTCGATCCGGAGACCGGTCAGGTTCTCGATCGCATTTCCGTCGGCAAGCGCCCGCGCGGACTGCTGCTGCTGCCCGACGGCGTCCACGTGGCTGTCGCCTTGTCCGGCTCACCCATCGCGGGGCCAGGGGTCGACGAATCCACGCTGCCGCCCCCCGATCGATCCGCCGACGGTATCGGGGTTGTGGACCTCGCGGCACGCAAGCTCGTGCGGACCCTCCCGAGCGGTCAGGACCCGGAAACATTCGATCTGTCAGCCGACGGACGGACGATCTACGTGTCGAACGAGGAGACCGCCGAGGTTTCGGCGCTCGACATCGCCACCGCGACCATCAAGGGGCGTGTGAAGGTCGGAGGCGAGCCCGAAGGCGTCACCGTCCGTCCCGACGGCGCCGTCGTCTACGTGACCTCCGAGGCGGACAACGCGGTGTACGCGATTGACACCGCCACGCTGGTCGTCAAGGCGAAAATCGAGACGGGACCCAGGCCTCGCGCGGTCGCCTTCAGCCGTGACGGCGGCGTCGCCTTCGTGACGGCTGAAAACAGCGGAGCCGTGACGGTTATCGACGCCTCCGCGCACACGCCGTCGGGAACCATCGCCATTCCGCCGACCCCCGGAACGCCGACGCCACCGCGGCCGATGGGCGCCATCCTGTCGCCCGACGGACGGCAGCTCTTTGTCTCGCTCGGCCGCGCGCGGTCGGTCGCGGTGATTGACGTCGCGGAGCGCCGGCTGGTTCGAACCATTGAGGACGTCGGCGCGCGGCCGTGGGGCATCGCAGTCAGCGCCGACGGGCGAAAGCTGTACACGGCCAACGGCCCTTCGGGCGACGTGTCGATCGTCGACCTCGCCACGGGAACCGTCGAGCGGCGCGTCGCGATTGGTGGAAGTCCCTGGGGCGTGATTGTCGTCAACTGACGTGGATAATCCCTGCGTGCGTGACGCAGAAGGGAGACCGGTATGAAGCGCAATATCTGTGCACTCGTGGCGGCGGCGCTGTGGCTGCCCTGGGCGGTGACCGCCAACCAGGACCTGATGTCGAGGCAGACCGACGACAATCAATGGGCGCTGCCCGGAAAGAACTACTCGGCGACGCGCTACAGCACGCTCAGCCAGATTACATCCAACAACGCCCGGAATCTCAGGCAGGTCTGGTCCTTCTCGACGGGCGCGCTGCGCGGGCACGAAGGGCAGCCGCTGGTGGTCGACACGACCATGTACGTGCACAGCGCGTTCCCCAACCACGTGTATGCCCTCGATCTCACCAAGGAGGGCTGGCCGATGAAGTGGCGCTACACGCCCGTCCAGGATGAGCGCGCGGTCGCCGTGGCCTGCTGCGACCTGGTCCATCGGGGCGTCAACTACGTGCAGGGCAAGATCCTGATGTCGACGCTCGACGGCCACGTCCTGGCGCTTGACGCCGAGACCGGCAAGGAGTTGTGGAACGTCCGGAACGCCGACCCGACGCGGGGCGAGACGATGACGATGTCCGGACTGGTGATCAAGGACAAGTACATCGTGGGCGTCTCGGGGGGCGAGTTCGGTATCCGCGGCTGGGTGGCCGCGTACGACATCAATTCGGGTAAGCAGCTATGGAAGGCGTACAGCATGGGACCGGACGCCGACATCATGCTGGCGCCCGACTTCAACCAGGCCAATCCGCACTACGGCCAGAAGGGGCTCGGCACCTCCACGTGGCCCGGGGAGCGGTGGCGCAACGGCGGCGGCAGCACGTGGGGCTGGTACGCCTACGACCCGGATCTCGACCTCGTGTACTACTCCACCGGCAACCCGGGCACATGGAATCCGACGGTCCGCGAAGGCGACAACAAGTGGTCGATGTCGATCTTCGCCCGCGATCCGGATACGGGCATGGCGAAATGGGCGTACCAGATGACGCCGTGGGACGCGTGGGACTATGACGGCATCAACGAGCACGTGCTGATCGACGTGACGATGGCCGGACGGCCCGTGAAGGCGCTGGTGCACTTCGACCGCAACGGCTTCGCATATCTGCTCGACCGCACCAACGGGACGCTGCTCTCGGCCGAAAAGTTCGTGCCGACGACCAACTGGGCCGAGCGCATCGATCTGAAGACGGGCCGTCCCGTCGAGGTCCCGAGCAAGCGCACGCGCCAGGGCGTGGAGACCAAGGACATCTGCCCGGCGGCCATGGGCGCCAAGAATCAGCAGCCAGTCTCGTACTCGCCGCGCACCCGGCTGATCTACGCCGGCACCAACAACCTGTGCATGAACTATGAGGGCGTGGAGGTGCAGTACATCGCGGGCGCCCCGTACGTCGGGGCGAACGTCCGCATCTTCGCGGGACCGGGCGGTCACCAGGGCGAATTCATCGCCTGGGATCCGGCCGCGGGCAAGAAGGTGTGGGGTATCACCGAGCCGTTCCCGGTCTGGACCGGCACGGTGGTGACCGCCGGCGACGTGGTCTTCTACGGCACGATGGACGGCTGGTTCAAGGCCGTGAACGCGAAGACGGGCGCGCCGCTCTGGAAGCAGAAGCTGGCGTCAGGGTCGATCGGCAACCCGATCACCTTCATGGGTCCGGACAAGAAACAGTACATCGCCATCTATTCCGGCATCGGCGGCTGGTTCGGCCTGCCGGTGGCGGGCAACCTGTCCCGTGAGGATCCCCTCGGCGCGCTGGGCGCGGTGGGGGCGGCCTATGGGTCAGGACTCGACAAGGCCACGTCCGTCGGCGGGACGCTGCACGTGTTCGCGCTTCCGTAAACGCCTGGCTGGGGCGCCCGGGGCGGACTCACCGCCGCGCCGGGCGTCCATCCCACTGGAGACGTAAGATGGCCCTGACCCACATGCGCCGGACGCTGTCCGCGATCTTCGCCGGCTGCGCCGTGTTGATCGGAACGGCGTCCGCGCAGCCCGCGCCGCTCCGCATCTGCGGCGACCCGGACAACCTGCCGTTTTCCAACGAGAAGCTGGAAGGATTCGAGAACAAGATCGGCGCGCTCATTGCCGCCGACCTCGGCGCGGCGCCCAGCTATGCGTGGTGGCCGCACCAGCGCGGTCTGGTTCGCAACACCATCGACGCGGGCACGTGCGACGTGATCTTCGGGGTGCCCGAAGGCCTCGACGTCGTGCTCTGGACCAAGCCCTACTACCGCACGTCGTACGTCATCGCCTACCGGAACGATCGCGGCTACCGGATCGCGTCGCTGGATGCGCCGGAGCTGAAGGGGCTTCGACTCGGCGTGTACGCGAATACGCCGCCGGAGGAAAGCCTGGCGCGCCGCGGGCTTCTGAACAATCTTTCGCTGTATTCGCTGTACTTCGACCCGCTCGGCACGCAGGATCGGCCGCTCAAGCTCCTCGCGGACCTCGTTGCCGGCGTCGTCGACGCCGCCGTGCCGTGGGGCCCGCTGGCCGGCTATTACGCCAAGAAGCTCAATGCGCCCCTCGTGATCGTGCCGCTCGAGGACGAGCCCGGCGTCCCGCTGGCCTTTGATATCTCCATGGGCGTGAAGAAGGGCAACAACGAGCTGAAAGCCCGGCTGGAAGCCGCCATCGATCGACGGCAGGCGGAGATTCGCACTATTCTCGAGGAGTACGGCGTGCCGCTCGTCCCGGCCCATGACGCCGCGCCCGCTCCAAGGACGCCGCAGGCGGCCGATCCTGGAGCACCGCGCGCGAACCCCTTCACGGGCAATGCCGCCATGATCGCCGAGGGCCGCGGCCTGTATGTCAAGGTCGGCTGCCAGGCGTGCCACGGCGGCGGCGGGGGCGGCGGGATGGCCGTCTCGCTCATCGATACGGCCTGGAAATTCGGCAGCGACGACGACACGCTCTACCGGCTGATCAAGGGCCAGATCGCGGGGCAGACGATGCCGGCGGTCTACAGCACGCTGCCCGACGAACCGGTCTGGCAGCTTCTGGCCTTCATCCGCTCGCTCTACATCGGCGACCCGACCAAGATCAACTGGTAGGCCGCTGCGGCTACTTGGCGGCCGGCAGCTTGTCCGGACTGACCAACGATGCCGGCGTACCCGGGGCCAGGGCCGGCGCGGCCAGGGTGTCCGTATGGGCCTGGACCTCGCGCACGGTGCACTCCCACTGGTACCGCAGGAATTGTGCATCGCTTCGACTGAAGTTCCTGAACGTACTCCAGGGCCTGGTGTACGCGCCCGGATCGTCAAGGGTCAGGTCGAGCCTCATGTTGTCCCTATCGACGCGCTTGTAGCGCTCGATCATGTGCATCTGCTCGGTCTGCGGATGAGCGGCTTCATCCAGCCACACCTTGTCGTTCAGCCCCACCGTGTCCACCACGAGCGTGTCCCCGTTCTCATACCATCCGATCGAGTGCCCCCAGTACTGTGGATCCGGGTCCTCGGGATGTTTGCTGTTCAGCCAGACAATCCGGTAACGGACGCCGTACTCGTACAGGATGTAGACGGCCTTCGGCGTCTGAACGAACTCCGTCTTTTGCGGCCAGCCGTAGACGGCCGGAGCGCCCACGGGGTCGCACCACATCTGCGGGTTGGTGCTGTTGTAATACTGGGCCTGGGGCCCTGTGCTCGTCCTCTGGGACAGCGTCTTCTCCCGCGCCCACGGTTGATAAGGAATGTCGTCTTCGTTTCCCCTTTTCTGCATGCGGGGGTCGGACAGGCTCAGGCTGCTGCCAAATCCGCCCTGGCCGCGCGTCCACGGTCCAGACAGGTCCGGTATCGGCGCCGCGGGTTCCTGCCCTTGCAGAATCGGCGAAGACACCATGACCGCAACCGACGCCATAAGTGACATCACGAACTGATTTCGCATGCTTGGCCTCCGGTATGGGCTACTTGAACGTGGTCGCTCCGGGATTCCCTGGTGCGCCGACCTTCTGGTAATTCTCGTTGTTGTCGCGCACCGAGCAGGGCCACTGGTACCGGAAGAAGCCGGTGTCGGACTTCCGGAGATTCCGGCGGCCCGGCCAGGGCTTGGCGTACGCGCCGGGGTCGTCGATCGTCATGCGGATCTCGATCGTGTCGCTTACCTTGGTGTAACGCTCGATGAAATGCAGGCGGTCGGTATGCGGGTGCGCGACCTGGTCGAGCCAGGTCCGATCGTTGAAGCCGATCGTGTCCACGACAAGCGTGTCTCCATTTTCATACCAGCCGATTGACGTCCCCCAGTACTGCGGGTCGGGATCCTCGGGATGATCCCGATTCAGCCAGACGATGCGGGCGGTCGGACCGACCTCGTGAATCAGGTAGACGGCCTCGGGTGTCTGGACGAACCGCGTTTTCGCGGGCCAGTTGTAGATGCGTCCCACGCCGGCCGGCTCGCAGTAGTGCATGTTGGGATCGGTGTTCGTCTCGAAGCGCGCGTCGGGCCCCGTCGGCGGCACGTCGGCCATCATCTTGGCCAGCGCCCAGGGCAGGTACTCGATGTCCGGCTCCTTGCCCCGCATGCGGCCGCCGGGATCGGCGGCACTGAGGCTCTGTCCGATGCCGCCCACCCCGAGCGCCCAGTCGCCGGAGAGATCCGGCACGGCCGACGGCGGCAGGTTGGCGGGCCGCCCGATCGGCAGGAAGCTCCTCAGGGGCGGCGGGGCGGCGGTTTGCGCCGCCAGGATGGCCGCGCCGGCCATCATCGACGCCAGCACGACCGCGGACGTGATGCTCCTGTGCATAAATCAGAACCTCATCAGCCGGTTGACCTTGACGATGAACGCGCGCGTGGAGACCTGCGGGAACCGCCGCGTCAGGGTATCCCGGTCCTCGTTGTACACGACGAACAGCTCGCTCCCGGGGCGGTATTCCCAGCGCAGGCGCACGTTGGCGGACAGCGCGTGATTACTGGAGCTGTACTGCAGGAACGCGCTGGTGAACATGCGCGGCGTCTGGGTCCAGGTGGTGCGGGTGCCGGCCAGGTGCGTGGTGAACGAGCCTTGCACGAGTTCTACGCGGTTGATCGAGTAGGTCGGCTCGACCGAGAACCGCGCCGCCAGGTTCACCCGGCCGCCGCTGACGCCGACCGTGGTCTTGTGCCCGTTGTAAAAGGTGCCGTGCTCGGCGGAGACGCCGCCCGAGATGCGATTCAGCTGCGCGCGGGTGAACCCGATGCGGATGTCGCTGTAGCGGTACCCGCCGGCCGGAAGGGTGACGCCCGACGCGATGCGGAAGGGCGCCGGGAGAAGCTCGTAGAAGGCGCCGTAATCAAGATTGAACCGATCCGCATTCTGGAAATCGATCCCGAACGCGGCCGACTGCTCGCGCGACTCGAGACGGCCGCCGCCGTTCTCGATCAGCGCGACGGTGCCCGTCCAGGAGTACTTGCGGACGACCCGGCTGGCGCGCGGCCGCGGACTGAACCGGCCCTGCGCGAGCGTCCGCCGCATGTCGGCGCGCCGCACGAAGCCGACGCCCGGGCTGAAGCTGTCGCCGACGACGAGCCGATCGAGTTGCAGGCCGTAGCGGTCGCCGGTGTAATCGAGCTGGCCGCGATAGCTTGTGTCCTGCCCCGTCAACCCTTTCGTGTCGGTCCGCGCCCAGTACGTGTTGATCGCCAGGTTCGAGAAGAACGCGAACGTGCCGTCCACGCCGTACGCGAGGTTATCGCCGGCGCCGCCGCCTTCGCCGAGGCTTCGGCGCCCAGGGCCGTTCCCGTCGCGCCGGCCGGTCGCCATGAGGCCCACGCTGCTCCGCCGCAGCAGATCGCGCTTCAGCCGCACGACGGAAAAATTGGTCGAGGGGATCGCCGGCGAATCCTCGCCCCCCGTCTGAATGTTCAGCAGCCCGAGGCTGTAGCGCCCGACGCGGCCCGTCACGCGTCCCCCCGCGTCGATGGGCACGGTACGCCCGCCTTCCAGTCCGATGCGGCGGCTGTAAAACAGGAGCGGGGTGTCGGCGTTGGCCGTGAAGTTATTTCCGCTGGCGCCAAACGCGAACGTGCCCGCGTTCTCGAGGAAGAACTCGCGCTTCTCGGGAAAGAACAGGCTGAAGCGTGTCAGGTTCACCTGCTGCGTGTCGGCCTCGACCTGGGCGAAGTCGGTGTTGTACGTCAGGTCGGCGGTGAGGTTCTGCGTCACGCCGTACTTCACATCGACGCCGAAATCACCCGCCACCTCGCTCGACATCGAGCTCCCGGCCCGCTGGCCCGTCACGTTCGAGATGGCGTACGGCTTGATCTCGAGGTTCTTGGCCCCCGACGGCGCGACGATGCCGACGATCGGCGCCGCGAGCGAGGCCATGTGCAGCCCCTGCTGCCCGCGCTCCTTCGGGACGGGGATCAGGTACGACAGCTCGTTCTTCCAGCGGTTCGTGCGGTACGCATTGAAGCCCCAGGTCTGATCGGCGCCGGGACGGTACCGCAGCGACTTGAACGGGATCGCCGTCTCGACGATCCAGCCCCCCTCGAACCGGCCGACCGCAAATTCCCAGATGGTGTTCCAGTCGCCGTTGTACTGGCGCTCGTTGGTCGTCTGTCCGTCCTGGCGGCCGCCGATTGAATTGATCGAGAACTGAACGCCGTTGCGGAGATCGTGAAAGGTGTCGAACATGAAGGAGACGATGTCGTCGCCGCTCCAGACGGTGGAGTGATCGCGCCGCATCTCCTTGGCCACCACCCGCTCGGGCTGCGTCTCGAAATTCCGGAAGACCACGTACACGTTGTCGTCGTCGAAGGCGAGCCACAGCTCCGTCCGCTCGGTGGCCGGGCTCCCCTCCTGCGGCTCGATCTGGATGAAATCCGAGATCGGCGGCACGTCGGCGTAGAGCGCCTCGTCGAGCCGGCCGTCGATGCGCAGCGGCTGGGTGAGCTGAACTGCGCGGAGCGTGACTGCGCCGTCGGCACCCCGCGACATCATCGGATCGCGCGCCGCCGCGGGCG
>Ga0209640_10003940_pt1 | contig 13046 bp, 14 predicted proteins | sample RifCSP10_1_FD_184018 | JGI IMG/M metagenome (GOLD analysis project Ga0209640, IMG submission 184018) | Soil microbial communities from Rifle, Colorado - Rifle CSP2_sed 10_1 (SPAdes) (version 2) | ecosystem: Environmental > Terrestrial > Deep subsurface > Rock core/Sediment | place: Rifle...
TACTCTGCGCACCTCGGCGTCCTCAGCGTCCACTGCGTTAAGGGGTTGCTTAAGATAGCGGCAAATCATCAGGCACTTTCAAAGCGCTTCGGCTACGGCCTTGCCGAGATCGCCGGTCCTGGCCTTGCCGCCGATGTCAGGTGTGCGCGGACCTTCGACGAGGGTCGTTTCAATTGCTTTGACGATCGCCTGCGCGGCATCGGGCCGTCCGAGATGCTCGAGCATCATCGCGCCCGACCAGATCTGCCCAATCGGATTGGCGATGCCCCTGCCGTAAATGTCCGGCGCCGAACCGTGCACCGGTTCGAAGAGCGACGGGAACTCGCGCTCGGGATTGATGTTGGCCGACGGCGCGATGCCGATGGTGCCGGTGCACGCCGGGCCGAGATCGGAAAGGATGTCGCCGAACAAATTGGAGCCGACCACGACATCAAACCAGTCGGGGTGCAGCACGAAATGCGCCGACAGGATGTCGATATGGTACTGGCTGGTTTTCACGTCGGGATATTGCGCCGCCATCGACTTGAAGCGTTCGTCCCAGTACGGCATGGTGATTGAAATGCCGTTCGACTTGGTTGCCGACGTCACGTGTTTCTTCCGGCCTTTGCGCGCGAGCTCGAATGCGAAACGCATGATGCGGTCGACGCCGCGGCGCGTGAACGTGCTCGTCTGCACCACGGTTTCGCGATCCGTGCCGTCAAACATGCGCCCGCCGATCGACGAGTACTCGCCTTCACTGTTTTCGCGCACCACCCAGAAATCGATGTCGCCGGGCTTGCGGTCGGCAAGCGGGCACTTGATGCCCGGCATCAGACGCACGGGCCGCAGGTTCACGTACTGCTGGAAATTGCGGCGGAACGGGATCAACAGGCCCCACAGCGAAATGTGATCGGGAACCGTGGCGGGCCAGCCCGCTGCGCCAAAGAAAACCGCATCGTGCCGGCGCACCTGCTCGAGTCCGTCCTCGGGCATCATGCGCCCGTGTTTCGCATAGTAATCGCAGCTCCAATCGAATTCGTCGAACTTGAGCTCGAAGCCGAATTTCCGTCCTGCCGCCTCGAGCACGCGCACGCCTTCCGGCCCCGTTTCCTTCCCGATTCCGTCGCCCGGTATGTATGCGATTCGGTATGTTTTCATTTCTCAAGCCCCCGGAAAATCGTGTAGTTTGCTGCGGATGCCTTTGTAATCGGAACGGGAGTCAGCCGATAAGCCGGGTTCTGTCGACAGCTCGCGCTGCCGCGACAGTCATTCATCTCGACGTGCGGTTGCCCGCACGCTCTAGCCACCTACCCGCAAGCTCGGTGGGCCACGTCATCGCTTGCCTATTTGGTGTTGCTCCGGGTGGAGGTTGCCGCGTTTCACCCCGCCGAAACCACGGCGGACTCGTCTCTGTGGCCCTGTTCCTCGCCTCGCGGCGGACGGTCGTTAGCCGTCACCCTACCCTGTGGAGCCCGGACTTTCCTCTATCGGCGCCGTAAGGCGCCAACAGCGACTGTCTGGCCGACTCCCGTGCTAATTTTAACACGCACTGGGCGGAGTGCTTCTTGCCCCTGTTTTTGCTGGATTTTCTGCATCGCAACAGCCGATAATGGCGTGCGGGCACTAATTTGAAAGCACGGTGTCAAATCTTCAAAGATTACAACTCTGCGATTTGACTCGCGCACTACGCAACGATTTTTCGTAGCAACCGGAGGCCATATAGCGACGGACACGGAGACTAGCTGAGGTGTATCGACACGTAAGTGTCATGAGTGCGTCGTAACTACGGCGCTGCAACATCGCCACGGACAGTGGCAAAACAAAAGCCCCGTGCAATGCGGGGCTTTTAGTTTCAGTGATTCGTGACTCGTAATTCGTGACTCGCAAAACAGGATTGCACAGTCGCCTATGACATTATCCTCCAGCTTACCGTGCCACCGGCGCGAAAGGGCACCAGCGTGTCGTCGTGGAACGGCAGTTCTTGCGGCACGCTCCACGCCTCCTTCTCCAACGTGATCCGGTCCTGGTTGCGCGGCAAACCGTAGAAATCCGGGCCATGAATGCTGGCGAAACCTTCGAGCCTGTCGAGTGCATTGGCGGCATCGAATATTTCTGCATAGAGCTCGATGCCGGCATGCGCGGTATAGATGCCAGCACAGCCGCAGGCGGCTTCCTTGGCGTTGCGCGCGTGCGGCGCACTGTCGGTACCGAGGAAAAACTTGGAATTGCCACTCACCGCGGCCCGGATCAGCGCCTGCCGGTCTTCTTCGCGTTTGAGTATCGGCAGACAATAATGGTGCGGGCGGATGCCGCCCGCAAACAGCGTGTTGCGGTTGAGCAGCAGATGGTGCGCGGTGATGGTCGCCGCGACGCGTGGGGGCGTGCCGAGCACAAAACGCACCGCGTCCCTGGTCGTGATGTGCTCGAACACGACGCGCAGCTTGGAGAATTTACTCAACACCGGGACCAGTACGCGGTCGATGAAAATCTTCTCGCGATCGAAGATATCGACATCCGGGAACGTAACCTCGCCATGCACCAGCAACGGCAGGTCGCATTCCGCCATCGCGGCCAGCGCGTCTTCGCACCGCGTGAGCGCGGTGACTCCCGAATCCGAATTGGTGGTGGCGCCGGCCGGATAGTATTTGACGGCATGCACCGCGCCGCTTTGCTTGGCGCGCCGGATCTCGTCGCCCGTGGTGCGGTCGGTCAGATACAGCGTCATCAACGCCTCGAATTTCATGCCTTCGGGCAGCGCCGACAATATGCGCTCGCGGTAACCGAGAGCCCTATCGGCAGTCGTCACCGGAAGCTGCAGATTCGGCATCACGATCGCGCGCGCAAAACGCCGCACGGTATCCGGCAGCACCGCGCGCATATGATCGCCGTCGCGCAAATGCAGATGCCAGTCGTCGGGACGGATGATGGTGACTTGAGTCATGGGTGTCAATCCGTGGTTGGTAACTGGTGATTGGTGATTGGTGATTGGTGATTGGTGATTGGTGATTGGTGATACTAATCACGAATTACGAATCACCAATCACGGCCTTTTTCATCTCCAGCGCAAGCTGGTACAACTCGTTGCGTCTGCCGCCGCCAATCTGCGCGGCCAGCTTGACCGCTTGCTTGAGCGGCAGCTCGCGCAGCAGAATTTCGAGCGCGCGGTGCGCCGCGCCGGCGTCCGCTGCGGCCGCCTCCGGCGCGCCCTCGACCAGCAGGACGAATTCGCCTTTGATGCGGTTGGCGTCGGCGGCGAGCCACGCGGCCGCAGTACCGAGGTTGCAGACGTGGATACTCTCGAACCACTTGGTGAGCTCGCGCGCGATCGTGAGCGTGCGGTTGGCGCCGAATGCCGCGGCCATATCTGCAACGCTCGCGATAACGCGGTGCGGCGCTTCGTAGAATACCAGCAGATACGGGGAGGTCTTCAGTGTGTCCAGTTCGCGGCGGCGTGCCGCGGCCGACTGCGGCAGGAAACCGTAGAACAGGAAGTGCGGCGCCGCACTGCCGGCTGCGGACAATGCCGCCACCGCGGCGTTGGCGCCGGGCACCGGTACCACCGGATAAGCGGCCTCCCGCACCAGCGCGACCGCGATCGCGCCGGGGTCGGAGATCGCCGGTGTGCCGGCATCGCTTACCAGTGCGACCGAATGGCCTCGCGCCAGCAATTGGAGGATTTTCTGCGCCGCGCGCCGCTCGTTGTGTTCGTGCAACGCGATGAGCGGCGCACTGACGCCGTAGTGTTTGAGCAGCCGCGCCGTGACGCGGGTATCCTCGGTGGCGATCGCGTCGACGCGTTTGAGCACCTCGAGCGCGCGCAGCGTGATGTCCGCAAGGTTTCCAATCGGCGTCGCGACTACATATAATGAGGGTCGCTCCACTCCCGCCTGCTCATGATGCGCTGTTCCGTTCATCGACTGGGTGCCGCCCGGGTTCTGCTCTCGGCACTACTATACGGGGCTCTGATTGCATTCGCTACCGCAGTTGCGCGCGACGCCGGGGCCGCCACGAGGGAGCCTCATGTGGCGCTGATCCTGCCGCTCGGCTCGCCTACGTTCAGCCGCCACGCCGACGCCGTCAGGCAAGGCTTTATTGCCGCCGCCAAGGTGGCCGCGAAAGGCGCGCCAGCGGTCCGGATTTACCCCGCCAACGAGGACACGCTCAACGTACTCACGGTTTACGAGCAGGCGGTCGAGTCGGGCGCGCAGCTTGTGGTGGGCCCGCTCACGCGCAGCGGTGTCGCCACACTCGCCGCGAGCAACCTCGTCACCGTGCCCACGCTCGCGCTCAATTCTCTCGAGCCGCGCTCGCCACAGCCGGCGCGGCTGTATTTGTTCGGCTTGACGGTCGAACTCGAAGCGCGCCAGGTCGCGCGCCTCGCGTTCGACGACGGCCGCCGCAATGCATTCATAATCAGCGACGACACGGCGCTCGGCAAACGCATGCGCGAGGCATTTCTCGAGGAGTTCGCGCGATTCGGCGGGATCACCGTCGCGGAGCTCAGCTTCGGTGCCGACCAGGCCAGCTTGAACAAGCTGCGCCAGGCGTCGAATCTCGCCGTTGCTGACATGGCTTTCCTCGCGCTCGACTTCGTGCGCGCCCGCACCCTGCGGCCCTATCTCGGCAACGCGCTCGCCCTTTATGCTACCTCGCAGGTCAGCGCCGGCAGGAGCAACGCGCTTGCCGCGCGTGATCTCAACCTGGTGCGCTTCGTCGACATGCCGTGGTTGCTGCAGGCCGATCATCCCGCGGTGATGATTTATCCGCACCCGCAGTTGGGCGACGTGATCGACTTCGACCGCTTGTACGCACTCGGGATCGATGCGTTTCGCATCGGCCTCGAGCTGCTGCGATCGAGTAACGAGCCGGTGCTGGACGGTATCACCGGCCGCATCCGGTTAACGCGCGATCAGCAGTTCGTGCGTGAACTCACGACCGCGCAATATGTCGATGGCAAGACCGTCATCCTCGGCGCTCCCCGCTGATGATCCAACGCGGCCGGCACGCCGAAAACCTGGCTGCCTTATTTCTGCAACAACAGGGACTTAAGCTCGTCGCGCGCAACTACCGCTGCCGTTTCGGCGAGATCGACCTCATCGCGCGGGACGGCAAAACACTGGTGTTCGTCGAGGTCCGCATGCGCGCGAGCGACCAATTCGGCGGCGCCGCGGCCAGCATTACCGCCGGCAAGCGCCGCAAGCTGCTGCGCACGGCGCGCCACTACCTCGCCGGCGCAACGTGCACACCGGCGTGCCGTTTCGACGCACTGCTCGTGAACGGCGCGGACAACTCGGTGGAGTGGCTGAAAAATGCGTTTGGGGAGTGATTTGTGAGATAATTTCCCGGTTTAACGGACGCGAAAATGGACTTGATCAACCGCATCAGCGAGAACTTTTCGGAAAGCGCGCATCTCAAACTGCAGAGCATGGACGCGCTGGCGGGACCGATCGCCGCCGCGGCCGAGCGCATGGTGCGGTGCCTCAGGCTCGACGGTAAAATCATGGCGTGCGGCAACGGCGGCTCGGCCGCCGATTCGCAGCATTTCGCGGCCGAGCTGCTGAATCGCTTCGAAATGGAGCGCCCGGGGCTGGCGGCGCTCGCGCTCACCACCGATACTTCGACGCTGACATCGATCGCGAACGATTACGACTACGATCAGGTGTTCTCGAAGCAGGTGCGCGCGCTGGGGCAGAAAAACGATTTGCTGCTGGCGATCTCGACCAGCGGCAACTCGAAAAACGTGCTGGCGGCGGTGCTGGCCGCTCATGAGTGCGGCATGGGTGTGGTGGCATTGACCGGCAGGAACGGCGGCAAGATGCCTGAGGTGCTGCAGGCGTCCGACATCCATATCTGCGTGCCGGCGCAAAGCACTGCGCGCGTTCAGGAAGTACACTTGCTCACGTTGCATTGCCTTTGCGATGCGATTGATTGTCTGCTAATGGGAGTGGAATAAATATGCGTAACCTGCGCCTGCTTGCAATGCTCATCATCATTCCCTTGCTCCACGGCTGCGCCGCCGCGGTACTAGGCGGGGCCGGCACCGCGGTCATGGTCGCCGAGGACCGGCGCACGGTGGGCACCGTGGCCGAAGATCAGGGCATTGAACTGAAGGCAGCGAGCCGCGTCCGCGACAGGTTCAAGGACCTGCACGTCAATATCACCAGCTACAACCGCATGGTGCTGCTGACCGGTGAAGCGCCCGATGCGGCGACCAGAAGCGAGGTCGAGAAAACCGCGCGCGCGGTCGAAAACGTGCGTGGCGTCTACAACGAGATCGCGGTCTCCGGCAACACCGCGCTCTCGGCGCGCGCCAACGATTCGTACCTGACCTCCAAAGTAAAAACGCGTTTTATCGACCAGCAGAAATTCAACGCGATCCACGTCAAGGTCGTGACCGAGGCCAACGTGGTGTACCTGCTCGGGCTGGTCAGGCGCAAGGAAGCCGACGACGCGACCGAGATCGCGCGCACCACCGGCGGCGTGCAGAAAGTCGTGAAGCTGTTTGATTACCTGGATTAAGCTGAAGGATTAACGCTCGCCGCGGCGTTACACTCGCAGCGTGCATTTCATCCCCGCCTTCGAATCCAAAATCTGCGCACCGGACGAACTCGCCGTGCGCATCGCGCAGCTGCCGCGGCCGCTGGTGTTCACCAACGGCGTGTTCGACATCCTGCATCGCGGCCATGCGAGTTATCTCGCGCAGGCGCGTGCGCTCGGTAAAAGCCTGCTCGTCGCGGTGAACAGCGATGCCTCGGTGACGCGCCTCGGCAAGGGCCCGGACCGCCCCATCAACCCGCGCGCCGACCGCGTGGCGCTCATCGCTGCGCTCGAAGCGGTAAGCCTGGTGACCTGGTTCGATGACGATACGCCGCTCGCTCTGATACGGCTCGCGAAGCCCGATGTGCTGGTCAAAGGCGGCGACTGGGCGCCGGACAGTATCGTCGGCAGCGCGGATGTCAAAAGCTGGGGCGGCACTGTGCATTCGATACCATTCATCCACGAGCGCTCGACCAGCGCCACGCTCGCCAGGATAAGACGTAACTGGTGACTAGTGATTGGTGCCAAAGGCAGTGATTGGTGACTGGTGATTGGGAAAATCTGCATTTACTAATCACCAATTACTAATCACCAATTACTGATTTTTCGCCGCCGGCGCGTCGGCACAAGCGGTCGCTGTGAGCTGGGCGTTGGGAAAATCCGCCTTGAGGCCGGCAATCTTTGCCGCAATTGCATCGCCCGGGTCACGGATCACAAAAATGCTGCTGCCGGCATCGCTGACCTCACGCTGCGACAGCTTGTCGGCAAGATCGAATCGCGCGAGCGCAGCTGCGGCGCGGGGCGCGTCCTCCGCGGCAAAGCTGCCCCACTCAAGACACGCCAGCGCGGGCGACGGCGGGGATAACGGCAGCGCTGCGGCTGCTTTATCCTTGCCCCGCGGCTTCAGGAGCTTCACTTTCTCCGGATTGATTTGCAGCAGGGCGATCTGCGCATCCGCGCCGGCGCGGCTCTCGGCATAGCGTATATAGGCGAACCCGCTGAGGTTCGCCAGCAGCAATAGCAGAAACAACAATCTCATGGGAGGTTTCCGGACTTACACGCCGGACTGTCCTTCGTGGGCAATCGTGAGCAAACCCTCGAGAACGAGATTATCCACCACCTTTACCTCGAGGTTAAGGTACGGCTCGATCAGCGCCGCGCCGCCGCCGCTCAGTACGCACGCCGGCTGCGGCTGCCCGGCCTCCTCGAGGAAACGCGCCATGCGCTCGATCGCGCCGGCGAGCGCGTTGATCACGCCGCTCGCAATCGCATCGCCCGTCGTATTGGGGAAAAAACTGAAATTGCCCGGCTGCGGCTTGAGCGCGGCGGTATGCTCGGCGAGCGCCTTGCGCATCAGTTCAGTGCCCGGCACGATGATCCCGCCGACGAACACGCCGTCGCCCGTGAGCGCATCGGCGGTGAGCGCGGTGCCGGCGTCGACGACAACCGCCGGCCCGCCATAGAGCCGGCGCGCGCCGATCAGCGCCGCCCAGCGGTCACAACCGAGTTGCGCTGGATCGTCATAACCGTTGCGGACGCCGCATTGCACTCGCTCACTCTTGATCCAGCGCGGCGCCGGTGTCGGCGGCAATGCCCGCAGGATCACTTCGCGCAGTGCGGCACCGGCGACATTTGAAACCACCACCGCCTGCAGTGGCGGCAGGCCGGCGAGCGCCGGCTTGAGCGCCGCCGCGTGGGCGGTGTCGATCCACGCTTGTCTGAGCCAGTGAGCGCCGTCGTGCGCGCCCCACTTGATGCGCGTATTGCCGGCGTCAATTGCCAATACGGTCCCGTTCACTCCCCGATCCTCAATTCATGCGCCGCCAAAACGCCAAGACCGCCAAGAAAAAAGACGTCGGCAAAGGTTTCCCTTCACCCTTCACCCTTCACCCTTCACCCCTGATCCCTCCGCTCTCACGCTTACATCGCCGCTGTGAAAGCGGCGTTGCCCGGTATTCGTCGTGATCAAAAACGTGCCATCGTCGGCCACGCCGTCGGCTGTACCGCTCACCTCGCTGCCGTCGGGCAGCGCGATTTTCACCGCCTTGCCGTGGTATACATGGCGGCGCTGCCATTCGTCGCGCAGCGGCGCGAAGCCGCTGTGTCCGAATTCGTCAAGCACGCGCGCGAGTTCGATCAGCAGCAGCGCCAGCACGCGGTTGCGATCGGGCGCCCCATCGCAAGCGGCCGCGAGGTCAGCCACGGGCTGGTCGATGCGATCGCGCAGCGCACCGGGCAGCCGGCAGTTGAGCCCGATACCGATCACCGCCGCGCTTGGCCCCAGCATATCGCCCTGCATTTCGATCAGGACGCCGGCAAGTTTGCGACCGCGCCACAGCACATCGTTCGGCCATTTGAGGCCGGCCTCGCCCACGCCGAGCGCGGCGAGTACGCGGGAAACTGCCACGCCGACCGCTAGACTCAAGCCCGAAAGATACCCCGCGCCCTGCTGAAACCGCCACAGCAGCGAAAACGTAAGCGCGGCACCCGGCATCGAGTGCCAGGATCGGCCGCGCCGGCCGCGGCCATGCGTCTGCCATTCGGCTGCGATCACGCTGCCGGTTGCAGCCCTCGCCGCGCGCGCCAGCAACAATGAATTGGTCGATTCTGTGCTGTCGAGCACGTCGAGCGCAAAGCGCGATGCGTGCGAACCAAGCTCACGCAGGATCGCGCTGCGATCGAGCAACGACAGCGGCTGCGCGAGCCGGTAGCCGCGACCGCGCACCTTGTGGATGTCGATGCCCAATTCATCGACCCCGCGCAGCGCATACCAGATCGCGCCGCGCGACACCCCGAGGGCCGCCGCCAGATCCTGCCCGGAGCGGAATTCGCCCGCGGCGAGCAGGCTCAAAGTCTTGAAGGTCAGAGCTGTCACGGTCGTATAGAATAGACGATAAATGCGGCGCGAAGGAAATGATACCGCGCCCGGCACGAGCCCGATCCGAGAACCGTCGAAGTCAAGGCGTATCCGACGTCCAAAATGAGGAATTTCCCTAATCCTTGGTGCAGTATTGAGTTTGCTCTGCAGCAGCGCGGTCGCGCAGAAAGACTACCCCAACAAATCCGTGCGCGTCATCGTACCTTATCCTCCCGGCGGCATCACCGATGTCGTCACCCGTACCGTTGCGCTGGAGCTGGCGAAAAACCTGGGCCAGCCGTTCGTCGTCGACAACCGTCCCGGCGCCAACAGCATTCTCGGCGTCGACCTGATGTCGAAAGCCGCTCCCGACGGCTATACGCTCGGCACCGTGATCGCCGCGCACGCGGCGAACCAAACGCTGTATGCGAAGCTGCCCTATGACTCGATCAAGAGCTTCGAGCACGTGTCGCTGCTCGCGACTGCGCCGCTGATCCTGTGCGCAACCAACTCGCTGCCCGTGAAGACCGCGAAAGAGCTGGTCGAGCTCGCCAAGGCAAAACCGGGACAACTGACGTTCGCCTCAAGCGGCATCGGCGCCGCCGCGCACCTGACCACGGAGCTGCTGATGTCGACGACGGGAATCAAGATGGTGCACGTGCCGTACAAAGGCACCGCGCCGGCATTGCAGGACCTGATGGGGGGGCAGATCGCCATCATGATGGACGTGCCCTCGTCCATGCTGCCGCACGTGCGCGCCGGCAAGATCAAAGTACTCGGAATGGCGTCGGAAAAGCGCGTGGCCTCGGCTCCCGATGTGCCGACGCTGATCGAATCCGGCGTGCCGGTCGTCGGCGGCACCTGGGTCGGCCTGCTCGCGCCGGCCGGCACCCCGAAACCGGTGGTCGACAGACTGTCGCGCGAGGCCGTTGCCGCCGTGCGCCGGCCTGAGATCAAGGAGCGCTTCGTTCAGCTTGGCATCGAGCCCGTCGGCAACACACCGGCGGAATTCACCCAGTTCCTGCGAGCCGAAGTCGGGAAATGGGCGAAAGTGATCAAGGACGCCAACGTCAAGATCGACAACTGAGTAAAGAACGCGAGGAAGCCGCCGGATGTCGGGCAAGGGCTGGCGGCCGGCGCTGCTTGAAGTACCTATCCCAACAAGAACCAGACCGCCCCCGCAACGATGAGCGTCATTACGAAGAGATCCCGCAGTTGTCTCCGGTCGGCCCGCGAGAGCGGCTTCCTGCGCTGGCGCTTGTCCTTCTCATCCGGCTTGGTGGCCATATGCCAGTCCAGAACGATGATCAAGGCCCCGATCCCAAGTGCGATCCATACTCCAGTCATAACTCTTCCTGACGTCGACGAACTATCAAAAGAATTGCTGCAGACGAAATCTTAGCGGCTTGCAGGCAATCGTCAACCCCCGCGTCGGCCAGACGTTTCCTTGAATCCGCATGATGTTGATCCAGGTCAAGCGGGGCAATCACGCACAGGGTTAGATTAACACCATTGGGAATTGCCTGAATCACTCCCCCCAAGCACGGCGTGCGGTTCTCCTCCTCCGCCGCCGGCTTTTGCCCCCGGCCACGCGCCGGGGGTTTTTGTTTGGGGCACACCCCCCTATCCGCGCCGGGTCGTTGGCCGCAGCATCGTTTAGAATACGCGGATTCGCCACCCCGGATGGTCCATGCCTGACACCTCCCGCAATGCCAAGACCGGTGCCGCATCCGCGCCGCACGTCGCGAACTTCATCCGCACCATCATCGAAGCGGACCTGAAGAGCGGCAAGTACGCCGCGCGGCGCTGGGGCGGCAAGCCTGGCGCGGCGGCGGAACACGAGCGTGGTGCTCCCGATGCGGCGAAAATCCGCACGCGCTTTCCGCCGGAGCCGAACGGCTACCTCCATATCGGCCACGCCAAATCGATCTGCCTGAACTTCGGGCTCGCGCGCGATTACGGCGGCGCATGCCACCTGCGCTTCGACGACACCAATCCGGAGAAGGAAGAACAGGAGTATGTCGATTCAATCATAGCCGCGGTACATTGGCTGGGCTTCGGCTGGGAACACGCGGGGACCTCGCACCTTTACTACGCCAGCGACTACTTCGACTTCATGTATGAAGCGGCAGAGTACCTGATCCGGTCCGGTCATGCCTACGTCGACCGGCAGACGCCTGAAGAGATGCGCGCGAGCCGCGGCACGCTCACCGAGGCCGGCAGGCAAAGCACGTGGCGCGACAGCCCCGCAGAGGAATCGCTGCGGCTGTTCCGTGAAATGCGCGACGGCAAGCATGCCGACGGCAGCATGGTGCTGCGCGCGAAGATCGACATGGCTGCGCCCAACATCAACCTGCGCGACCCGGTGATCTATCGTATCAAGAATGCCACGCATCACCGCACCGGCGACCAGTGGTGCATCTACCCGATGTACACCTACGCCCATCCGATCGAAGACGCGCTGGAGCGCGTCACCCATTCGGTGTGCACGCTCGAGTTCGAAGACCAGCGCCCTTTTTATGACTGGCTGCTCGAACGCCTGGCGGAAGGCGGGTTGCTCGCAAGGCCGCTGCCGAAGCAGATCGAGTTCGCGCGGCTCAACCTCACTTACGCCGTGCTTTCCAAGCGCAAACTGATCCAGCTCGTCGCGGAAGATCACGTCGCCGGGTGGGACGATCCGCGCCTGCCGACGCTCGTCGGCGCGCGCCGCCGCGGCTACACGCCCGAGGGCTTCCGTCTTTTCGCCGACCGCATCGGGGTGGCAAAATCCGACTCGTGGATCGACATGAGCGTGCTCGAAGACTGCATGCGCGAGGACTTGAACGAGCGCGCCGAGCGGCGCATCGCAGTGCTCGATCCGGTCAGGCTCGTGATCGACAACTATCCCGCTGGCAAGGAAGAAGAGTGCTTTGCGCCCAACCATCCCCAGAAACCGGATCTTGGCAAGCGCGCGGTGCCGTTCTCCAAAGAGCTGTGGATCGAACGCGAGGATTTCATGGAAACGCCGCCGCAAGGCTATTTCCGGCTTTTTCCGGGCAACCGCGTGCGGCTGCGCTACGGCTACGTCGTGAAATGCACCGGCTGCGAGAAGGATGCCAAGGGCCGCGTCACCGCGGTGCACTGCGAATACGATCCTGAAACGAAATCAGGAACACCGGGCGCTGACAAAGTCAAAGTCAAAGGCAACATCCACTGGGTGTCGGCGCAGCACGCCTGCGCGAGCGAAGTGCGGCTCTATGACCGCCTGTTCCGGTCCCCCCACCCCGGCGCGGGTGAGCGTGATTTTCTGCAGGACCTCAACCCGGATTCGAAGCGAATCATCACCGCCCAGCTCGAACCCGCGCTCGCCAACGCCAAACCGGAAGAACGCTTTCAGTTCGAGCGGCATGGCTACTTCGTCGCCGACCGCGCGGACTCGAAGCCCGGCGCGCCGGTTTTCAATCGCGCGGTTACCCTGCGCGATTCGTGGGGAAAGCAGAGCGGCTGACGCGCTTACACCGCAAACGCGGCGGCGCCTGCGCCGTTGCCGGCGATCCGGCCAAACACCGTGCCCGAAACCAGCCCGGTGCCCGCCGGGTAGTTGAAATAAAAAATACCGCCCACCATTTCGCCTGCGGCATTCAGTCCGGGAATCGGTTGGTAGCCGAGGTCGAGGACCTGCCCGGTTTCATGG
>Ga0209640_10003941_pt1 | contig 13044 bp, 13 predicted proteins | sample RifCSP10_1_FD_184018 | JGI IMG/M metagenome (GOLD analysis project Ga0209640, IMG submission 184018) | Soil microbial communities from Rifle, Colorado - Rifle CSP2_sed 10_1 (SPAdes) (version 2) | ecosystem: Environmental > Terrestrial > Deep subsurface > Rock core/Sediment | place: Rifle...
GGACTGGCTCGACTGGTCTACTGGCCGGACGGAGCCGATGGATACTACTGGGCAGTCGAAGCGAAGAACAAGAAAGGCTGGAGGCGATTCACTGAGCACCACTACACGCGCGTTTAGCGTGCATAGTTCTTGGTAGATTAGGTTTGCAAGGGACAATTCATATGGGCCAGAAGGCGTTGCCACAAGTGCGAAAAGCGAGCCGGCCCTACATTGATCGCTCGCGTGAACTAGCGTGGCTCGCCGCGCATCGCGAGGAGTACGCCGGCCAGTGGGTCGTGCTGGAAGGTAACCGTTTGGTCGGGCATGGGGACAACCCGATGCCGATAGTCGACAAGGCTAGAGCGGAGGGCATCGAGTGTCCCTTCGTCATCCACGTCAGGGCAGAGTCCGGTCCGTTCATTGGGGGCTTTGCTGTGAGCTACAGCCGTTGACTTTGTTTTCTGACCACTGAACCTTTCCGGGTCTGCGGCACGTTGTAGTAAACTTCGTTCAGTTAGGAGTCAGTTAAGGGAAAAGGCTCTGGCCGAAGGCATCGATCGCCCGCTCGTGGTTCATTGCAGAACCTGGTTTGGTCCGGTCACCGGAGGTTGGCTGTGAGCGGCAGCCTTCGCTTTCGCTTTCGCCTTCGAACCGTTGACCGTTTTCTTGTCGGCGACTTCTTGTAGTACACTTCGCCCAGAGGAATTGACCAATGTCGAGCAAGACACTGCCAGAGGTTCGCAAGTCTACGAGACCCTACATCGACCGCTCCCGAGAACTGGCCTGGATTGCCGAGCATCGGGAGGAGTACGCGGGCCGGTGGGTTTTTCTGGAGGGAGATAGGTTGATCGCACACGGAGACGATCCACTGCGCTTCAGGGAGATAGCACGCGCTGAAGGCATCGAGACGCCGTTCATCGTTCACATGCGGAAAGAGACTGGTCCATCCATGGGAGGGTGGCTGTGAGAGGTTACAGTCTCGGCTTTTCTGACCGGCATTCCTATTCACCAGATCCAGCAATTACGATTCCGATAATACTCGTTTCAGACTTGAACACGCGGATTGGCTTCACGGCTAAACTCGATACGGGCAGCACGTACTGCATCTTCGAAAAAAGATATGCTGACTGGCTGAAACTTGAGCTCACATCGGGCACACCGGCGAGAATTTCAACCGCTACGGGGTCCTTCTATTGCTACGGGCATGAAGTGACGCTGTCCGTGTTCGACTTGGAGTGGCAAGCCGTCGTCTACTTCGCCGAACCCGATGGGTTCTCTCTCAACGTGGTCGGGCGCGTCGGCTTCCTCGATAGACTGCAACTCGGAATAGTCGACTATGAGCAACAGCTCTATCTCGGTCTTTACGATCAACAATGACTTGATGTAGAACTCATTGCTCGCCAGCTTCACCTTTCAGGCGCGAGCCGCAAACCCAGTTCAGTGGAGATTCAGCATCACTCATCGCGAGCGAGGTGTCTTATGAATACGGGCAGGCGCATTCTTCTTCTGCACGCAGCCGCAATCGTGCTTTTCGTCGCGGCAACCGCAGGCGCGCAAAACAGGATCACGAGTCCGAAAGAGCAACTCGGATTCAACTTCGGCGACGACTATCAGCTAGCCAACTACGCCCAGCTCACCGACTACTGGAAGAAGCTCGCCCAGCAGTCCGACCGGATGAAACTGGTCGAGATCGGCAAGACCGCCGAAGGCCGCACGATGTTGATGGCCATCGTCACCTCGCCCGAAAACCACAAGAAGCTCGATCGCTACAAAGAGATCTCGCGCCGTCTCGCCACCGCCGAAGGGCTCACCGATGAGCAAGCGCGCGCCCTCGCCGCCGAAGGCAAGGCCGTGGTCTGGATAGATGGCGGCCTGCACGCCACCGAAGTCCTCGGCGCGCAGCAACTGATGGAACTCGTCTATCAGATGGTCAGCATGAACGATCCCGAAACGATGCGGATTCTCAGGGACGACATTCTGCTCGCGGTGTGCGTCAACCCGGACGGCCTCGACCTTGTTGCCAACTGGTATATGCGCGATGCGGAACCCACTAAGCGATCGACGGCCGGGCTTCCGCGCCTCTATCAGAAGTACATCGGCCACGACAACAATCGTGACTTCTACATGGTCAACCAACCGGAGACCGAAGCGATCAACCGCGTCTTCTTCCACGAATGGTTCCCGCAGATCGTATACAACCACCACCAGACCGGCCCCGCCGGCACGGTGTTGTTCGCGCCGCCCTTTCGCGATCCATTCAACTACTACTTCGATCCGCTGGTGCCGATGGGGATCGACCTGGTCGGCGCGGCCATGCACAATCGCTTCGTCGCCGAAGGGAAGCCCGGTGCGACGATGCGGTCCGGTTCGTCTTATTCGACGTGGTGGAACGGCGGCCTGCGCACGACGACTTACTTTCACAACATGATCGGCCTGCTCACCGAATCGATCGGCAATCCGACGCCGATCGAGATTCCATTCCTGCTCAACCGGCAACTGCCAAGGGGTGACCTCCCGCTGCCGGTGACGCCGGGGAAATGGCACTTCCGGCAATCGATAGAATACTCGATCACGGCCAATCGCGCGGTGCTCGATGTGGCGTCGAAGCATCGCGAGGATTTCCTCTTCAACATCTATCGCATGGGGAAGAACTCGATCGACAACGGCAGCCGCGATCATTGGACCATCACCCCGAAGCGGATCGCGGAAGTGCAGGCCGCGGTCAGCAAGGACAACCCGCAGGCGGCCGGTTCGGGCAGGGGCGGCCCCGGAGGCGGTGATTCTCCAGGAGGCGACACCCCGCAAGGACCGGGCCAGGTTCGCGGCCTCGCGATGAAGTACTGGGAGGTGCTGCGCACGCCTGACAAACGTGACCCGCGCGGTTACATCATCGCGTCCGATCAACCGGACTTTCTCACCGCGACGAAGTTCGTCAACACCTTGATCAAAAACGGCATCACGATTCATCGGGCGACGAACGCGTTTCAGGTCGCGGGAAAGAGTTACCCTGCCGGCTCATACGTGATCAAGACGGCGCAGGCCTTCCGGCCTCACATCCTCGATATGTTCGAGCCGCAGGACCACCCTGATGACATCCCGTATCCGGGCGGCCCGCCTACTCCGCCTTACGACAGCGCCGGCTGGACACTCGCGTATCAGATGGGCGTCGCATTCGACCGCGTACTCGATGGCTTCGATGGCCCGTTCGAGAGAATCAACGGCCTTGCGAAGCCGCCCGCTGGAAAGGTCACGACCGCCGCCAACGCCGCCGGGTACCTGCTCAGTCATCGGGTGAACGACGCGGTGATTGCGACGAATCGCCTGCTGCGCAGCAACGAAGAAGTCTATTGGCTGAAGGATTCGATTACTGCGAACGGAAAGTCATTCGGCGCGGGGACGATCTTCATTCCGGCGAAGCCCACGACGCTCGCAAAGCTGCAAGAGATGGCCGCCGAAATCGGATTGAATTTCGACGCCGTTGCTTCTAAGCCATCTGGCGAGGCATTCAAGCTGCGGCCCGTCCGAATCGGTCTGTGGGACCGCTATGGCGGATCGATGCCGTCGGGTTGGGTGCGCTGGATATTGGAGCAGTATGAATTCCCGTTCACGGTCGTTCATCCGCCGGTGCTCGACGCGGGTGATTTGGCGAGCAAGTTCGACGTGCTCGTCTTCGTCACCGGCGCGATCCCCGCGCGTGACGCGAGAGGCGGCGGGCCCGGCGGCGGTGGTGGAGGCGGGGGCGGAGGTGGTGGGGGCTTCGGCGCGATGCCAAACCCCGAGAGTATACCTGCGGAGTACCGCGAGCGATTGGGCAGTGTGACCGTGGCAAGAACCGTCCCGCAGTTGCGCCAATTTCTCGAGAGCGGCGGCACGATTCTCACCGTAGGCAGCTCGACGAGTCTCGGTGAGCTTTCCGGCCTGCCCATCGCGAGCGCGCTGACCGAGAAGTCGCCGGATGGCAGCGAGCGGGCGCTCACGCGCGAGAAGTTCTACGTTCCCGGCTCCTTGCTTCAGGTGCGCGTGGACAACACGAACCCGCTGGCTTATGGGATGGGGGAGAAGGTTGACGTGTTCTTCGACAACAGTCCGGTGTTCAGGCTTCGACCTGAAGCTTCGATTAAGGGCATGAAGCCTGTCGCGTGGTTTGAGAGCGACCGCCCGCTGCGAAGCGGGTGGGCGTGGGGCCAGAAGTACTTGCAGGATGGCGTACAGGTCGTTGAGGCAAAGGTCGGCAAAGGGAAGCTCTTCCTGTTTGGCCCGGAGATAACGTTCCGCGCGCAGCCGCACGGCACGTTCAAGTTCCTGTTCAACGGGATCTACTATGGAGGCGCAGAGCCGGTGAAGATGAACTAGCTAGCGATGTGTTGATGTCCGATATGTAGCAGGAGACGAGGAAACTACTATCAGCGTAGTGGCTCATATGTCTCAGAGTGTCTCTTCCTCGCGATCCAGCAGAACCAGATTTGGAAGCACTCTTTTCCCGAAGATTCGCCTGGCTCGCGCCTCAACATCCGGCCACTTAATGTGTTTCGATTTCGTTGGCGGGTGCGTTTGCTCGTTCTCTTCGAGTGCGAGGATGGCATTGAAGACCTTATGTCGCTCGCGGCGCGGTAGCGCTTTGACTTGCTTCAACAATTCGGCGGTGCTCATGGGATGAGAGTAGCCTGACTGGTTGTCATTGGCAACCTGTGTGGTTGTTGGTTTCGTGGTTCCGGCTGAGTTAGACTGAGTCTGTGATCTATGAGTGGGACGCCAAGAAGGCGAAGACCAATCTTCGGAAGCACGGAGTATCCTTTGAAGACGCGGCAACGGTCTTTCTCGACCCACTTGCGCTTACGTTTCCCGACCCAGATCACTCGGTCTACGAGGAAAGGGAGATCACAATCGGGCGTACCCGCGAGAATCTGCTCGTATTCGTGTCGCACTGTCCGCGGGGAAACCGGGTGCGAATCATCACTGCGCGGAAGGCGACCAGAAGTGAGTGGAGACAATATGAGAAAGGAATCAACTAAGAAGCTCGACGACGAATTGCGGCCCGAGTACGACCTGTCGCAACTCAAGGGAGGAGTGCGCGGAAAGTACTATCGGCAGGCAACTGCTGGGACGAACCTGGTATTGATAGAGCCGGAGCTTGCAGATGTGTTTCCGGATACCGAGTCGGTCAACCGCGCACTTCGGCTGTTAGTCGACACAGCGGAGGCGGCTGCGGGGCAGACGCGTCGAAGGTCCGGCGCGCAAAGTAAGCGCCCGAAGCGAGCGGCGAAACATGTCGGCCGCTAGCTGCTAAACCAGACCCGTGACCGAACTCATTCTAGCAACACGTGCCGACAGAGCACGTCACCGGCAGCTTAGGCCTAAATGGTCGCTCCCTCTAACTCATTGTTTGTGGCCGTATGACTGCCAGTCCTAGAGGTCGTCGAACAATCCGTCGATGTCAAAAGCGGAGAACGAAGATCGTCGCTCATCGTCGTCATCCCGAAGGTAATCGTAATGGTCACCGTCACCTGCTCTACCTTCTTCTCGGTATTGCTCTTCTTTGCTCCAGAGATCGGAGAGAACCTTCTCTTCCATCTCTCGATTCGTGCAGGGTAGCTCGCTGAGGATTTCAATCGAGCGACTGATCGAGCCGAGGCGATCAGCCTCATCCGTCGCATGGCTTGGTTTCTCGAAGCAAGCCTCACCTTCTACGTCGTACTCAATAGCGGACAATAGCCCTTCATAGAGGCGCCTCAGCTCCACTCTAGTGTCAGCCGTTTCCAGTATCCCTGGATCGAACTCCAACAGCGCATTCGTAACGAGAACCCACGTTTTCACTATGTCAGGATCAAGCACAGAGGTGGGGTCAAACGAGTCTCCGAGGGCGACCGATTCTGATCTCCACAAGGCCGTCAGGTCGAGAAGCCGTGGAGGTGGGTCAAGCAAACGCGCAGCATCAAGGTAAGTCAATGATGCACTGGTACTACTGACACAACTCTCGAAAACGGTGTCACACACGGCTCTGAGAGTTGAAGCCAGTCTGCCCCTAACGCTCGATCCGCTTGACTGCACGGATACAGCTTCCACTATCGCTCGTAACACCCCAACCAGACACTCCTCATCTCCGTTAGCTGCTAGCGACAAACACCGCTCCGTCAACGCGCGCCAACAGGTGTCTCGGCCTAGAAAAGGAAGACTTCTCGTACCTCCGCTCCCGCCACCTTGCGAAAGAGCGAGCTTGATCCCCTGAATCGACGCGGCGCGTAAGAAATCGACTTGCATTTCTAGATCTCTCGCCAGCTCATCTATAACCAAGTCTCTATAACTCGGATGAATCCAATCGATGTACTGATCCGCTGAACCTGCGCGGCGTGCAACCTTGATGAAAGTTCCCGTTAGATCGTCCAACCCCTCGGCAAACGACGCGTCAGAAGTCGTAGCGCGGTGGGAATCGAACGTTGATTTGACCGAATTGGTGGCTGCCGAGTTTTCGCTCTCCAATAAGGCAATTAAGATCCACTTATGGTCCTCAGGGAGGCGCCTAAACGCGGTCTGCATTCGCTTCGTAGGATTGCGAATTGCTTCTTTGACTTCGGCCTTCAGTTCTTCGTCGGAAAACCCACGGCTTGTTCCAGAGGTGCAAAGTTCCGGCAACCGCTCTGTTACAAACCTCCGGATTCGCTCAGGCGTGAAATGATCGTCGCGGACGATATCCGCGCAGTTGTCTTTGACAATTCTTCGCGCCGTGTCGTCCAAGCTGGACGCTCGCGCGTGTCGGTATAGAATGAGCGCCTTTTCTTCGACAGTCAGGCCGTCAGCAGTGACGGTCAACTCTGCCGGGCTGGGGAAATCACTCGCCCTTCCGGTTAGATCCATTTCCTTCAATGCGCGGGCCAAAATGTGTTTTCGCGTAGTCCACACCAGCCAGTGTTTTCTGTCCACGCGAGAGAGTGTTTTATCAAGGTCTCGCTCCCACTCACGCCCCAACGTGACGTCGTATTCGGTTCTTCCAATGCATCGTCAACAACGAAGACCTGCGGAGTATCGTAATCGTAGCTCGAAAACAGGTCGTCAGGGTGGCGACAGTCGACCGCTTGCCATCCATGCAAAACCTGCGCGAGAGAAACAATTCGCGCGATCGCCGTCTTTCCCATCTCGGGTGGCCCATCCAAAACCAGAAAGCCGTGTTTTGCCAGGGTCGCGAAGGCATTGTAATAGCTTCTGGTTCGTACAAATACGGGCACGAGTTCCCTAGCCTCGTCAATTGCCGCTCTACTCCGTTCCAAAACAGACTTGTTGACAACCTCGCTCAAGAGAACATCGAGATCGCGCAGGCTTAGAATTTCCGGGAAAGAACGTCTCAACGGCGGGTGCGCATCCAACAAGTCGCAAATGTCGTTGCCCCCTAGAGACGTGACTTGAGCTTCCGGAAGCACGGTGGTCAAATGCTCTTCAATGGACGTTCGTAGGCTGCTGCCAAGCGGCGCGTTTGTTAGGAGAACATAGTGTCTGACGGAACGCCATCGGTGAACCAGCAGTTTCTCCGTTATGCCACGCTCCTCGCTGTATACGGCGCGGAGCAACGCAGTCTCTGATCGAGCCCCTGCGGCGTTCGCACCTTGTACGAACTTCGCCTGGAACACGAACGGTCCCTCGGAAGGTTCCTCCTTGTTTGGGAACGGCAGAGGTCCCTTGGAATATGAATCGCGTCCCCGGTCTGAATGCCCGCCCCAAGACTCGATTGAAAGGCCCAGTTCAGCCTTAAGAACAGCTTGAACAAGCTTCTCGAACTGATACCATCCAAGTTCGTCGAGTTTATACCTGATCATAGGGCTCACCAATTGTACACGAACAGGAACCGCTGCTCGACATTCAGAACCATCGGTCGGATTGAGTGATGCGCCGCTTCGATGTGCGATATTCCTGCGGACGCCGGCCATGACTTGGATCAATTCTTCGGCGACGGGCGCGATGACGTCTTGGGGATCGCCGGTCGGCATCGTGCGCGCAAATGTGCGCATCTTCGGCTCGCGCGCGACCCGACAGCTACGTGGATGTCCTGGTGGATATAGAGCCGGCATGAAATCTGTTTCGCGGCACTTATCAAATGAGCCGCAACACGGTAGAGTAACCGAGGGAGAAAGCCATCATGTCGGTCGTCCAGGTCACCCTAACCGCCGAACAGTTAGCCGCCGCTTACACGCAGTTGAACGCTCAGGAGCGACGCTCCTTCTTAACGGCTGTTTTCGACCAGCCTGCGCAGCAACAAGCCGCTGTCGAATTACTCGTGGCCGCGCAAGCGGAACTGAAGCGAAAGTTCTCTCCGAGACAACAACGGGTGTTCGACACGCTGTTGGCGAAGAGTGCTCGGGGCAGGTTGCGCCCCAAGGAACGCCAGCAACTTGATCAGTTGATGGCCGAGTATGGCGCCGGATTAATTGACAAGGCCCGGGCCAATTATGTCTTGCACTTGGCGGAAAAGGCCGCAGCCACCGACCGGTAGTCTGCTCTATGCCGGGCATCCCACAGAAACTTCGCACGCGCGTCGTCCAAGCCGCGCAGGACCGATGCGAGTATTGCCAGACCCGGCAGGAGATGACACTGGCAACTTTTCATCTTGACCATATCATCCCGCAAGCAAAGGGCGGCGCAACTGAATTCGAGAACCTCTGTCTGAGTTGTCCCTTCTGCAACGAGTTCAAAGGCGGAACGTCGCGCGCGCGGGACCCTCAAACCGGGCGACAGACGCGAATCTTCAACCCACGATGCGATCGTTGGCAGAAACATTTTCAGTGGAGCGAGGATGGCACGCAGATTATGGGTCTCACCGCGCATGGGCGCGCGACCGTTGTCGCGTTGCGCCTGAACAATCAGATCGCTCAGACTGCGCGGAGGTTTTGGGTGGCGAGCGGCATTCATCCACCTGAATCAAGTTGAAAATCGAACGCAACGCCCAGCTTGCTGTAGCGATCGAGCCACGAATCGGAGAGGTAGTAATCGCGGACGGTGGCTCGCTCGTCAGCGGGTTCCACTTCGGCCAGACGCCTACGCGCGCGGGCACTGAGCGATTCGGCCGCGAGCTCCGCCTCCTCCCCACCTCGCGCGAGAGGTGAATCCTTATGCTCTGGACTGCGCAGCTAGGGCGATCCGACGCGAAGGCGGTAGCACACCCGCCTCGCGAGGAGGCGTCGTGATGTTCCATCCTGGAGAGACGACAGCGACGTTGCGGCTTGGCTCGGCCGTCCTCCTTCGGACCAATGTCGCAGGCCTCGGCGGTGCGAGCCGCTTGCCTGTAGGCTAGAGCATCAAGGACCCCTCTCGCGAGTTGGGTATGACGCCTTGAGTGGCCGAGCACGAGAATCCGACGCGCCCAAATTCGCCAATTCGAATCCGGCCCGGTGCGCGTCGGCCAACGCCGCAAAGTTCTTGAGGCACGGCGCCGCATTGGCCGCTATACTTCTGACCGATGCGAGGTCTTACATCCTTACCCTTGGTTCTCGCTCTGGTTTGCGTCCTCGGGCCCCACCGGGAACGATTGGGTTCCGGCGCCACTCGGATGTCGCCGAACGCAGCGCCGTTCCGCCTTGCGCTTATTGGCTTCGGACGGCCGGGGGGAAACAATCCCGCGGGCGCGGTGATGGAAGCAGCTTTGGTGGAAGCCCTCGCGCGAGATGAGCGAATCGAGATGATCGACCGCAGGATGTTGCAAGCGGCCCTTTCGGGAGTCGGCTACGACGGATCGATCAACATGTCCGTAGATGAAGCGCGGCGGCTTGGCTGGGCGATCGGCTGCGACGTCTTCATCGTCGGCAAGGCGGAGGCAATCAAGCGCAGCGAGCGGGCTGGTGAGTCGCACGAAGAAGCCATCGTCGCGGTGATGATGGTCGACGGACGCCGCGGAAGGGTCGTCCATTTCGATTTCATCCTCGAGCGCGCCGCGTCACCGGAGGCGGCGCTGTCGGCGGCGGCAACGACTCTTCGGGGGCGGGCTCGCGGCTACGTTGACCGCATCGACGATCTGCGCCGAGCGAGGGAGTCGCTGCCGCCGACGAGAGTGCCGCTTCGATTATCATCCGTTGATCGTGTAGAAGAGTTACCGTACGAGGGTTCGCCCGCTGCAGCCGGGTTCAACCCGCCCACGTTCTTGAACCGCGTCAAGCCCGAATATACCGAGCAAGCGGACCGTGCTGATGTTACGGCGACGGTCGAGGCGATGGCAGTCTTTCACGCGGACGGCAGCGTCGGCGAAATCGATATCGTCCGATGGGCGGGATTCGGGTTGGATGAATCCGCCGCGCGCGCGATACGGCAACTCAAGTTCAAACCCGCAACGCGCGACGGCAAGCCTATCAGCGTCCGCGCGCTCATCCGATACAACTTCCGCCGCGTCAGCCAGTCCGACGTCAACTCGCCGGCGCAATCGAAGCCGGAAGAGAAACCCGAGCGCGATCTCCGCGAGTTGTTCAAGCCGCGCTACCGGCCTCCGCGTTGATGATCAGGTCCTCGCGACTCTGCGTCTTCGTCGCATGATCGCCGCTTAAAACGAGAACACGAGATTCTCCTGGAACCTATACTGTCGCGGGGCGAACGCGCCGAGCGGGACGAAGAAATCTGGAAACTGTCCGCTGTTGCGAAGCCCGCGCTGAATGAAGACCAGGCTCTGCACTGTCACGTTCTTTGCAAGCCCAATCTCCCAGCGAAGATGATGGGTGCGGATGTTCACTCCGGCGCCGGTGCCCAGGTCATCGTCCGTAAGCTGCGAGATGATCGAGTTCGCTCCCTTGATCGAGAAGACATACTGGAAGCCCATCTCGCCGCGGCCGGCGGGCTTGCCGACTTGAAGCGCGGCCAGCATCGCGTCCCTCTCGCGCCCGGCGCCGTAGTTTCGCGCAACCTGAAGACTGAACGCGACCGGGTAGCTATGCTCGCGCCACGTGAAGCCCGTGTGGTTGAGCCGGTAGGTCAGACGCGCGACGTGGAAGTCTTCGGCCGAGTAAACTGCCCCGCCCGGCGTCGTCGTCGCGTTGCCCGTTCCCGGCAGCGGACCCGATAGGACGACGCCGAGGCCGGGCTGAACGATGAACACAACCCCGTTAGGAGTGGACGCGAGTTGAATCTGATTCGGCTCGCGGAAGACTTGAACGTCGCCGCCCAGTTGCTGGCTCCACTCTTTGCCGAATTGAGAGTTCACCAGAATGCCTTGATGGAAAAGCATCGCTGAACGGCCGATGCTCCCGATCTCGGCGCCGGCGCTGGCGAGCGGACTCCCGGGCGCAACGACGGCGACGACCGGATTGCTGAACCAGTACTGGCCCGCGCGCAGCTCGACCGAGGTTCGCCCAATCCGTGTCAAGACGAACTTCTCGTTGAATCCGTTGAAGCGCACATCGTCGTCGAAGAGGAACCGCGAGTTGTCGGCGAAGACCTCCTGAACGCGCCCGCCTTGAAGCTGCACCGATTTGTTCGGGTGATAGTCGATCCAGGCTTCGCTGATGAAGAACGGATGGCGGGCCACGGTCGCGGTGAAGTCCTGATCCATGGTCAGCGGGTTATTGACGGGACCGGTCGATAACTGCCCGTGAAAAGTGAGCGCGTGATTGATCTCCGCGTCGAGGTTCAACCGGAGCCGATACCGCATGCGAACGTTCTGCTGATGTGCTAGCGGAGGATCGGGCGGTCTCGATGCGCCGCGCAGAATCGCATCGAACCGAAGGCGGAAATCACCACTCAGCCTGATCGGTCCGAGCTTGGTGATTCGCTCTTCGACTTTTTGCAATCGTTGTTGAAGCGGCTCGGGTGCTTGTTGGGCGTCAGCGGGAACGGAGTTTGGCGGCGGCTCCTTCACGGACGCGCCGCCTGTCGACGCAATCGACACCCCGACGCCAGGTTCCGGAGTTGGCCGCCCGTGCTCCTGATCGGCGTGTTTGCCCGCGAGCAGTTCGATCGTTCGCTGTTGTTCGGCGATAATTCGGCGCATCTCGTCGAGCTTCGCGTTCTGCGCCTCCAGTGCCGCTTCCAACGCGGCGAGCCGTTCGGAAACGGCGCCGGTCGAGTCGTTGCGTTCGCGTGACGCGCCCGATTCCGATGGAGCACTGCTCACGCGGCGGGCGCTCTGCTGCTTGTCGCCGTCGGAGGCGTTTCCGGGGTGAGAACGAGAATAGCCGGTGACACTGAACGACAGCAGTATGAACGGGACGACCGCCCATGCGATTGACAACTTCGCCGCTACACTTGGCTTTCTCAAAGTCCTTCCTCCTAATTCCGTGATCAGATTTATGCGCTTAACGGTACCGGCCCAACGTGTCGGCGCCGTTACCCGCACGTAACAAACTTGTTAAGTATCGACGCGCGGGCTCGCGGGGGTGTCGGCGAGATCACCGGGCTGAGCTGCGCCCGATGATGTCGCACTCCGGGGTGTCGCAAGCGGCAAGGTGAAGCTGAACCGGGAGCCGCGGCCTAGTTCGCTTTCAACCGAGACCTCGCCGCCGTGGGCTTGCACGAGGTGTTTGACGATCGCAAGCCCCAGCCCGGTCCCTTCCGTCTTGCGCGAGCGGGATTTGTCCACGCGGTACAGTCTCTCGAATATGCGGCCCAGGTCCGATGCCGCGATTCCGACGCCGGTGTCCGAAACGTGAATGCGCGCGAATCCATCCTGCTCTACGGCCTCAACGGTGACGGATCCGCCGGGCCGGTTGAACTTCACAGCATTGTCGATGAGGTTGTAGACGATCTGTTCCAGCCGGCGGCGATCGGCTTGAACCATCACGCCCTCGGGAACGCGGTTCGACAACGACACGTCGCGGGCGGCGGCGCGCGACTCAAGAGCCGCCACGGTTCCCTCGATCAAATCGCGAACGCGCACCGGCTCGAGCGTCAGCTTCACACCGCCCGATTCGATTGCGGAGAGGTCGGATATGTCCGAGATCAGCTCGCCCATCCGCGTTGCATGTTTATGAAGCCGCTCCATGAACCGCATTCGGTTCTCAGGATCGTCAACCGCGCCGTCGATCAATGTTTCGGCGCAAGCGATGATCGCCGTCAGCGGCGTGCGCAGCTCGTGTGACAGGTTCGCGAAGAATTCCCGCCTGA
>Ga0209640_10003942_pt1 | contig 13038 bp, 9 predicted proteins | sample RifCSP10_1_FD_184018 | JGI IMG/M metagenome (GOLD analysis project Ga0209640, IMG submission 184018) | Soil microbial communities from Rifle, Colorado - Rifle CSP2_sed 10_1 (SPAdes) (version 2) | ecosystem: Environmental > Terrestrial > Deep subsurface > Rock core/Sediment | place: Rifle...
CGGGAACCGCTGCGTCGGCGAATACCATTCGGTGGGCACATCGCCTGTCGGGACCGGCCGCTCCTCAATCGGCCAGACCGGCTCTCCGGTCGCGCGATCGAGGACATAGACCCACGCCTGCTTGGTCGGCTGGGCGATGGCCCGAATCCGCCTGCCGTTTACCGTGATGTCGGCAAGGATCGGCGCACACGGGATGTCCCAGTCCCAGATGTCGTGATGGATGAACTGGTAGTGCCACTTGCGCTGCCCGGTCCTGAGATCCAGGGCGACCAGGCCGGAGGTGAACAGATTGTTGCCGGGGCGATGGCCGCCGTAGTAATCGCCGGTGGCGTCCTCCACCGGCAGGTACACGAGGCCGAGCTCCTCGTCTATGGTCATGTGAGCCCAGACTCCCCCGTTGCCGGTATAGGTCCATGAGTTCCGCTGCCACGTCTCGTTGCCGAACTCGCCTTCCTGCGGGATCGTATGGAAGATCCACAGACGCTTCCCCGTTTGCACGTCGAACGCGCGTACGTACCCCTTCTGGTTCCGGCGGCTCTTGGGCGCCGCGCCCGACAGGTGCGCCGCGCCGATGACGATCGTGTTCCCGGACACGATCGGCGCCGCGTGAAGCCCGATCTCGCCGGTCACGGGATCCATATCCTGATCGTCCTCGAGCTTCAGGTCGACAATGCCGCCCTTGCCGAAGGTGGCGACCGGGCGGCCGATCCTGGCGTCAAGGGCGACCAGCTGATAGCCCGGCGTCACGTAGAGAATCCGCTCTTCCTTCCCATTGGTCCAGTAGGCCACACCTCGACCGGACAGCTGTCTGGGCGCCGCCTCGCCGCGTTTGCCTTCATCCAGGCTGTACTTCCAGTGCAGCTCGCCCGTGCGGGCGTCCAGCGCGATCACGGAGCGGCGCGTGCCCCCGGTTGCGTAGAGCACGCCGTTGACCATCAGCGGCGTCGTCTGGAGATTGAATTCCGGCCGAGGACCGAGATTGTCGGTCTTGAATCGCCACGCAACCTCCATCGTGCTGAAGTTGCTCGCGTTGATCTGGTCGAGCGCGGAATAACGGGTCTGGCGGAGGTCGCCCCCATAGGTTCGCCATTCGCCGGTCGTGGTCCCCGACTGCCCTGTCAGGGGTATCGCGCACAACAAGAGCAGACAGCCCACCGAGCCGACACAGACGACCAGGCGAGAGAACATTCGGGTCATAGTGCCTCCTTAGGGCGCCAATCCTTCGGTGACCTCAATATAGGTTCCCCACGGATCCGTCAGAAACGCGACCTTGGTCCGGGCATTCGGAACCTGGCGCGGCGGCGCGTCGAATTTCAGGCCGTGTGCGGCAAGCCTCTTCTCGAACTCCTCGAGGTTCCTCACATCGAAGCCGAGGTGATCGATCGCGCGGCCCTTGGTCGGAGCGAGCTTCCCCGCACCGGCTGAAAAGGAAAGGTTGAAGCGGTGGAAGTAGTCGCAGTCGATGAGGCCCGGCCTGGCCACGCGCTGGCGCGTGCCGGGCAAGCCGCCGAATACCTTGGCGTACCACGCCTGCATCGCTCGAATATCGGCTTCGGCCGGATAGAGGTGGACGTGATCCATGCTGACCGGACCCGGCAGCGACGGATCGCCGAAGACCTCCACGCGAATCCCGCTGTCGGGGGCGTAGACATATCCCTGATTCGGATTCGTGGCTCCGACGTCGTACTTCACACCCGCCGCCTTCCAGCGGGCGCGCGCCGCAGTGAGGTCCTTGTACACGAACCCGAAATGATCGAAGATCGACCCGGCGGGCGGCCCCGCGGCTTCGGCCTGCCGGAGCATGACGAAGACGCCCGGAAACTGGATCAACGTGAGGGGTCCGTTGGTGACCTGCGTTCCCCCGAGCACGTCCGTCCAGAACTGCCGGTGCGCCTCGACGTCCTTCACGGCCACGTGGATGTGCCCCAGCGCCACGCCCATGTCGTTCGGAGGGGCCAGTTGCGCAAACGCCGGGGTTGACGACGCGAGAGCCAACGACCAGGCGGCCAGCCAATGTCGCTTCTGCATGGCGCACAGTGTATCAATCCGCGGTGCGTGACGATAGGCGGAGGATTGTGGCTGGTTTCTCCAGGACACCATGCCGCTCAGGTCAGGGTGTGGATGCCAGGTACCGCCGCCGGCGCCGCTCGGGAAAACGCTCGATGGCGTACCGCAGCATCGTCCGCGGCATGCGGCCTGCGTGGCGGGCCAGAAAGTCCTCCTCGACCCGCTCGGCGACCGCGCGAGACGCCGCAGCGATACGGGCTTTCCGTCGTGCACGTGCGCGCCGGGCGGGATCTGCCTCCAAAGGAAATTGTCTCAATGCTGCGGTAGGTGTAGGATCCTGCCGACATCATAGGTCACGGAGGCAATATGACGCGTGTCCGAATCGGTGCTCTGTTGACGGTTTCGCTGTGCGGCGCGGCTCTGGCGGGACAGGCCTCGGCGCACCACTCGATCCAGGCGCAGTTCGACATCAACAAGCACATCACCGTGAGCGGCACGGTCGCCAGGGTCGAGTTCATCAATCCGCATTCGTACCTGACGGTGAATGTGAAGGACGCCGACGGCAAGGTGACCAGGTGGGCGTTCGAGATGGCGGCGGCGGGCCAGCTGCGCCGGGCCGGGTTGAGCCGGGCCGACCGCGGCGGCCTGAAGGCCGGCGACGAAGTCACCGTCATCGCGCTGGCGGCCCGGGATGGATCCAACAGCGGCTTGCTCCAGGAACTGAAAGTGGCCGATGGCCGCGAGTTCAAGTTCACGCCGGACCCGAACGGAAACTGACGAGACAGGAAGGAATGTATGCGCCTGACCGCGTCCAGCAGAATCATCGCGGCGGCGGCCGCGCTCTGCCTCCTTTCCGCCGCGGTGCTCGCGCAGGAGTCGTCGCAGCCCCGCCGGACGACCAATGCGCCACCGAAGCCGTCCGGGCCCACGCCGCGCACCGCGGACGGACGTCCCGACCTGACCGGCGTCTGGAACGCGCTGGGCGACAACTTGAACGGGATCCCCAATCAGATCGCCAACAACGGCCTCGCAATTGAAAGCGACCGCTCGACCCGCGATTTGCACAGCGGGCGGCAGGTCGCGACCTTCCCGCGCAATACCACGCGCCCGCAGAACAACGAGCAGGCCGAGCGTGCGGCCGCCCTGCTTCGCCGGGTCGGCTCCAACAGGCCGGTGTACAAGCCGGAATACTGGGAGATGGTCAAGAACTTCGACCACAACGCCAACGAAGAGGACCCCTCGAATAACTGCATGCCCGCGGGGATTCCCCGCGCCGGCATTCCCTCGTACATCGGCCAGATGCCCACCTATCTCATCTTCATCTATCCCGGACAGGGCGGCCTGATTGCCACGCAGACGATGTACCGCATGATTCCAACCGACGGCCGCACGCACACGCCGCTGCAGGAGATCGACGGCTCCTACACCGGAGAAGCCATCGGCCACTGGGAGGGGGACACACTGGTGGTGGACTCGTGGGGCTTCAACAGCAACACCTGGTTCGACCAAATCGGCGGCTACTTCCACAGTGAAAACATGCACGTGATCGAGCGCTTCCGTCGCGAGGGCAACACGCTGACCTGGACCGCGACCGTGCACGACCCTGACGTGCTGCTCGAACCCTGGACCACCACCCCGCGCGTGGCGCTGCTCAATGCCCGGCCCAATGCCCTGCTGCCGGAATCGCTCCCCTGCAGCGAGCGGGACTTAAGTCACATCGTTACGAAAGAGCACCACTGATGGCAATTCCACCCGTCCGGCTGAAGCCGGACACTACGTACCCGGTCCGGCTGAAGCTGGACACTACGTGCGTTGTCACGAGAGGCGCGCTCGTCATCGCGATCGTCGCCGTGCTGGCCGTCCACTCCGCCGTCGCGCAGAGCACGCCGGACCGCGCCACGGTGCTCCGGGCGGCGGCCGACGCGCTGGGCATGGTGCGGTGGTCCGACATCGGCGCCGGCACCACGCGGCTTCCCGCCATCGACGTCGTCAACACGATGGAGTTTGAGGGCAGCGGGACGACCGAGAGCGCCGGCCGCGCGGTCAAGACGCAGTACCATGTGGCCCTCGGCTACAACCCACCGGCGATGCGCGTGGAGATGACGCGCGCGGGCCCCGACGGCGGTGCTCCGCAACGCACGATTCACACCGTGCGGGACACCAACGCCTGGGATGAATCCGAGATAGGCGCCGGCCTGGCGCCGGGCAAGGGCACCGCCACTCCCGCGGCCGCCGCCCTGCGCGAGCGGCTGCTCCAACTCTGGACGCTGCCGTACGGCGTCGTGAAAGCGGCATTGGCCGCCGGTGAGAAGACGGCCGTGTCAACCGAGGGCGGGGCCACCGTCATCACCTTCCCTCTGAGCGGGCCGCTTGCCGGGATCACGGTGAAGGCCATGCTCGACTCGAACAACCTCGTCACGAGAGTGGAAACGCGGCCCGACAACCCGGCGCTCGCCACCCTGGCCACGCAGACCGAGTTTGCCAACTACGCCGACCGCGCCGAAGTACTGACGGATATCAAGTCACCAGGCCGCATGATCCGGAAACAAGGTGGCCGCACTCTTCTGGATATCGACGTGAAAACGTGGGAGACCAACAATCCCTATCTGGTCTTTCCGGTTCCACCGAACGTGAAGACGGCCGCGAATTGACAAGGCGGGACCACCGAGGCCCCGCCTTGCAACGCACGACATTCAGAACGCCGCGAGACCAGCCAGCCCAGCCGGCGTACCGGTGAGCGGGTCCAGCGGCCGGAGCGACCCGTCCCCCCGAACCCTGAAGATCGCAATCCGACTGAGTCCGGCCACGCGCACGTACAGATACTGGCTGTCGTGTGAGAGCGCCATGTCGGTGGGATTCGCGCCGGTCACCGCCGTGACGCCGTCCTCATCGAGCAGCGCGATCGATCCGGACTTGTCGATGTGGAAGCCTGAAATGTTTCCGGTTCCGGCATTCGCAACATAGCCGTACCGGCCGTTCCTCGTGATGACCGCCCAGCAGGCCGCCAGCTGGCCGGTCATGACATTGGGAGAGACCGGATTCAGCGCGCTGTCCTGGCCCACCTGGTACGACGAGGCGCCGCCGCTGGCGCCGGCTTCCGACACCAGCACCGTGTCGCGCTTGCTGACCGCGAACCCGAACGGTGTGGGACCGGCCGATGGGTTGACGAACGGACCGGTGAGGAAACCGTCGTCACCGACCGCGTAGGTGTCGATCAGATTCGTGGCTCGCTCGGTCACGATGAGCGTGGCCCCATCGTCGCTGAACTCCACTTGTGCCGGACTCGTGGACGCGCCGCTCAGCGGACGCGCGGAGCCGAAGAGGGGCTCGATCTTCCCCTTCGGGCCCACCATGAACCCACTGACGTTGTTCGGCGCGCCGGCATTGAGCACGTACAGCAGCCCGTGGCGAAACGTGAGGCTGGTGGGCATCGTGCCGCCGGAAGGCGCCGTATCCACGAGCTCCAGCCCGTTTGCGCGGATCCTGAAACTGGACACCGAGTTGCTTCCGGCGTTGACCGCAAACAGTAGTCTTTGATCGTCGCTGACGATGACGGCGCCTTGCGAGCCGAGGCCGGCACCGGTACCGTTGCCGCCGGAGGCGTACGAGCCAGCCGGGGTCAACGAGCCGTCGCCGGCACGATCGTAGACAAGAACCGCGTTGCCGGCCGGCGAGTTGGTCAGCACGTAGACGGCGCCGCTCTCAGCCGACGCGGCAGCCGCCGCCGACAGCGACATCGTGGCGGCCAGTACCAGGGCAACCGTTGAAGGTGTTCGTATGAGCATCGCGAGCTTCTCCTTTGATTGAGATCGAGTGTTCCTTCGCTTCGATGCTCCCCGTGACGATCGGTTTCAGGCCGTTGCACGGCTGGCCCTGCTTCCGAAGGAGCGTGCAGAGCGCTTGCCGCGCGCGGTGCAGTCTCACCTTGACGGCCGCGGGCGTCGTGGTCAGCACCCTGGCGGCTTCCTGCGTCGACAGCTCCTCGATGTCGCGCAACATCAGGACGACCCGGAACTGGTCCGGAAGCCGGTCGATACAGGCACGCACCATTCGTCGCGTTTCATCACGCTCCATTTGCCGATCGGCTGGCAGCGTCCAGTCCGGGAGCTCGTCAACGTGATGCCCGTCCGGCTCGAACGCCGGCAGCAGGGATTCAATGGGCACTTCCGGCTTGCGGCGGCGCGATCGAAGGCGCATCAGTGCCGTGTTCATCACGATCCGATACAGCCAGGTCGAGAGTTGAGCCGACCCCTCGAACCGGTCAATGCCCCGGAACGCGCTCAAGTAGGCGGACTGGACCACGTCGCGGGCGTCTTCCTCATTGCCCACCAGGCGACGCGCCACCGATAGCAGGCGCCCCCCGAACGTTTTGACGAGCGCCTCAAATGCCCACTCCTCGCCGGCTCGGAGCCCGGCAAGCAGGGCCTGTTCGTGTGTTTTCTCCATGCGCCGCACGGTACCGGCTGCCCCGCGACGGCTCAATGCACCGCGGCACACGTGTGAGTCCAGCGCAGGTCAATCGGTAACCTGCTGTCGGCGTTGGCGTTGTTGCTCTACCTCATTGCGACTAGAATCGCTTGAGCCGTTTCATCCCCATGGCTCAAGACCCGGCGCCGGCGCCTTCGTATCGATTCGGTCTTTTTGAGGTCCGCGGCCGAACGGGCGAGCTGCTGAAACAGGGTCGCCTCCTCCGGCTGCGCGGCCGGCCGTTCGACATCCTTCTCTTTCTGCTCGAACGCCGCGGCGACGTCATCACACGTGAGGAGCTGAAGAGCCGCCTCTGGTCGACCGACACGTTCGTGGATTTCGATCACGGCCTGAATACTGCCGTGAACCGCCTTCGCGACGCGCTGGGCGACTCGGCTGAGAACCCGCGGTTCATCGAGACGCTGCCGAAGCGCGGATATCGTTTTATCGCGCCGATCGAGGTCGTACTCGCGGCCAGTGCCACGCCAATACCCACAGCCCCGTCTCTGGATCCGGAGCCGGCACCCGTTCGCACCGCACGGGTTCCATTCCGCCGCATGGTCGTCGCCGCCGTGACGCTGGCCGCCGCGCTCGGTGTCGCGGGCGTGCTGTATGTGCGGCAGGGTCCGGCGTCACGACCGGCCGGTTCGAAGATGACCCTGGCCGTGCTGCCGTTCCAGAACCTGAGCAACGATCCGGAGCAGGAGTTTTTCAGCGACGGCTTCACCGAGGAGATGATTGCGGAGGCCGGCAAGCTCGACCCCGAGCATCTTGGCGTGATCGCCCGGACGACCACGATGCTCTACAAGCGCGCGGGAAAGACCGTCGGTCAGATTCGGCAGGAGCTCGGCGTCGATTACGTGCTCGAGGGGAGCGTTCGGCGGGCGGGCAACCGCATTCGCATCACGGCCCAGCTCGTGCAGGCCAACGACATGACGCACCTGTGGTCGGAGAGCTACGACCGCGACGTGTCGGACGTGCTCGCCATTCAAAGCGAGGTTGCCATGCGGATCGCCCGCTCGTTGACGCTCGCGCTGGCGCAGCCGGGCGGCCAGGCGGGCCAGCGGGCCACGGCGTCGTTTCCCGCCTACGAGCTCGCCCTTCGAGGCCGCATGTTCCGCGAGCAGGCCACGGAAGAGAGCGCGCGAAAGGCCATCGAGTATTTCCAGCGCGCGATCGCCCTCGACTCCAGCTACGCGGCAGCCTACGCGGGCCTGGCCGACGCGTACTGGCTGCTTGGCTCACCGGGATGGGAGGTCGAGGAGCCGGCCACGCTTCTCCCGCAGGCCAAGGCCAACGCCGAGCGCGCGCTCGCGATCGACCCCCAGTCGGCCGAGGCACACGCCGTCCTGGCCATGATCAAGCTGAATTACGACTGGGATCGACCCGGATCGGAGCGCGAAATCCAGGAAGCGCTCCGGCTGAACCCAAGCTTCTCGCAGGCTCACGAGTACTACTCCGCGACCCTGACGACGGCGGGCCGGTTTGACGAAGCCGTCGCCGAGGCGCGCCGCGCGATGGAGGTGGACCCGCTGTCGGCGGGCGCGGCCACCACGCTGGCCACCCGCCTCTGGTATGCGCGCCGCCTCGACGAGGCGTGCGCGCAGTTCACCAGGACGCTGGACACGAGCCCCGAGTTCGGCCTGGCGCGCTGGGGCGCCGCCCAGTGCTACCGCCGGCGCGGCGACGCGCAACGCAGCCTCGACGAGCTGCTCCGCGCGGTTCAGCTCTCCGGCAACAGCGCCTACATGCGCGCGCACTTCGCCTACGGGTTGGCGATGGCCGGCGAGCGGGCGCGGGCGGCGGCGATTCAACGCGAGCTCGAGGCGGAAGGCGCCGAACGCTACGCCTCTCCGTACCACTTCGCGCTCATTGAAACGGGGCTGGGCAATCGCGCGTCCGCGGTGCAGTGGCTGGAAAAAGCCCTCGAGGACCGCTCCGGGTGGATGATGTTCCTGCCCGTCGATCCCGTGTTCGAGCCGATGCGCGAGATGCCTGAGTTTCGAAATCTGCTGGGCCGGGTAAGTCCCAGATCCTGAAATCAGCCGGGCGGCTATCCTTTTCTTCGCCCGACCGCGTTCACTCGAGCGAGACGTTCTGACTCCAGTAGACCCAGGCGCGGCCTTCGGGAGGCCCGAGCTGCGCGGCCGGCGGCTGCCCGGTCGTCGGTGCCGGCGGCGGCGGCACCGGCCTTTCATTGAGGTACGCCACCTTCCCGCGAAGCGCGATCGCCTGCTGCTGGATCCTGGCGTTCTGGCGCAGCGCATAGGCCCGGTCCACCAGGTTGTAGATCGACCCGGCGGCGAGCACGAAGCCGTCGCCGGCCAGGAGCACGGCCGCCTTCTTGCCCAGCGCGTCGGCAACCCCACGGCCCGACGCGGGACTCGCCAGAACCTGGAAACCATCACCAATGAACGCGCCGCCGTTGACGACGGGACGCAGTGTTGGAGGGCCCTGCGTAAACGCCACGATCTCAGGAGTCCGGGCGTACAACACGGCCATCACGTCCGGCCTGGCCTTGTACACCTCGTCGTGTATCGAGAGTCCCTGGCTGTCGGGATCGGATTTCGTCATGTCCCGCTGCACAACGTCGCGCGCCATCACCGCACCCGCCGAGACGCCGGGGGCCACGAAGTAGCTGTTGGGATTGCGCGGATTCCGCACGCTGACGTGGCCGACCGTGCTCAGGATGCCCAATTCCTCCGACGCCAGGATGCGATTGGCCAGCACCAGATCGCGCGTCGTCGCCTCGTCGGGATCGGCCGGCTTGACCGGGTCAGGCAGAGGCGAGGTGAGCACGCGTCCACCCATGTCTTTCAGTTGCGCCTGCTTGAAGTGCTCCCACGTCCGGTCGCCGGCCCCGGCGCCCTCATCACCCGCTTTCGCCTGCGGTTTCCAGGCGCCCCCCATCGCGATCACCGCCTGCTGAACCCGCGCGGTGTTTCGCAGATCGTCCACGCGGCCGACGGCCTCTGAGATGGAGCTGCCTGTAAAAGCGATGCCGTGGCCCCAGAGCAGGACGGCCTCGCTGCGGCCCAGCGTCTCGGCCATCGCCTTCCCGAGCGCGGGCGTGCTGACGATGCCCGAGCGGCCTCTGTTGAATGGGCGAATATCCCACACCGGCACCATGCTGTCGCCGTTCCACAGCGGCACCGAGCTCATGCCGAAAGCCACGAATTCCGGCGTGTGCGAGTGGACGATCGCCATCACATCGGGTCTGGCTTTGAAGATCTCGCCGTGGAGGTACGTTTCGCGCGCCTGATCGTTGCGAGGACCGTGCACCGACTGGCTGTCGAGATCGTTTTCAATGAAGTCGCTCGTCGTGACGGCGCCCGGCGAGAGGAAGCGCGCGATGTAGTAGTGATTGGGATTCATCCGGCTGCGCGCGGTCATGTGGCCCTGGATATCCAGGATGGCCAGTTCCCTCGCCAGTATCCGGTTGCCCAGGACCAGCTCTTCGAGCAGCGCCTGTTCCGGATGCGCTGGCGCCTGCTGCGTCTCGGCGGCTGGCTGCGTGCCGGCAGCAGGAGGCTCTGACCCACAGCTCCACAGGAACACGGCTCCAAGCGCCGCCACCGCGGAATTGCACGTGCGCGCTGCGCGAGTCATGACTGTCACCCTCCACGTCAAAACGAGGACCGGGTTTCGCCGTCTGTTTACTCTTCCCGTGCCCGCCATTCGGCACATATCATACGCGCGTCGTTCGGGCCCGCTGAAGGAGGAACCATGATGAAGCGCTTTCGGTTCCGTCGTGGCGTCGTGATTCTGGCGGCCCTCCTGTGCGTTCCGTCGGCCGGCTCCGCCCAACTGACGGGCGTCGAGAACGGCGCGTGGCGCTACCTGGGCGGCGATGCCGGGCACACCCGATTCTCTCCGCTCACCCAGATCAACGCCTCCAACTTCTCCACGCTGAAGGTCGCCTGGATCTTCCGGGGCGACAACTTCGGGCCGGGCCTCGAGTACACGGCCCGGGCCACGCCGGTGTTCGTCGACGGCGTGTTGTACACCGTCGTCGGTCAACGTCGCCAGGTGGTGGCGATTGACGCCGGCTCGGGCGAGACGCGCTGGGTTTTCCGCGAGCCCGAGACAAGCCGGTACTGGCGCTCGCCCAGGTCGGACTTCGGCAAGGGCGTTGCCTACGCCGAGGTGGACGGACGCGGCGTGATCTTCATCTCGACGCCCGCCTTCTTCCTTTGGGCGCTCGACGCCCGAACGGGACGGCCGCTGGAGAACTGGGGCACACAGGTGCCGCTGAAAGATTTTCCCAGGAGCGGGGTCGTCGACATGATCCCGGACCTCGTGCGCGACTGGGAGCCCTGGCTCAACTGGAAGGGCGGCTGGGACCAGGACTACGGGCTGCCGAGGCCGCTTGGCGAGATCACGAGCTCGTCGCCGCCGATCGTGGTGAACGGGGTGGTCGTCGTGCTCGCCGGCGGCGAGCCCACCTACGACCAGTCGCGGATCGAGAACGTCCCGGCCGACATCCAGGGCTATGACGCCCGCACCGGCAAGCACCTCTGGAAGTTTCACGTCGTCCCGCGGCCCGGCGAGGTGGGGCACGAGACGTGGCTGAACGACGCGTGGAAGTGGTCGGGCGACATGCACTCGTGGGCGCCCGCGGCCGCCGACCCGCAGCGCGGCCTCGTGTACATCGTGACCAACTCGTCGACCTACCAGTTCTACACGGGCCATCGCCCGGGCGACAACCTCTTCGGCGGCAGCGTCATCGCCCTGGACGTCAAGACGGGCGCGCGGAAGTGGCACTTTCAAATCCACCGCAGCGACCAGTGGAACTACGACATCCCGACCGCGCCCATCCTGATGGATCTCACGGTGAACGGGCGCCGGATTCCGGCGCTCATTCAGAACACGAAGCAGGGGCTCATCTTCGCGCTCAATCGGGAAACCGGCGAGCCGATCTGGCCAATCGAGGAGCGGCCTGTGGTGCAGACGGAGGTGCCTGGCAACTACACCGCGCGGACGCAGCCGTACCCGACCAGGCCGGAACCGCTCGACCGGATCGTCCTGAACGGCATCACCGACGAGTTCGTGCTGGACTACACGCCGGAGCTGAAGCGGCGGGCCATGGACGTCCTGAGCAAGTTCCGCGTGGGCGGCCTCTATGTGCCGCCGCTCCCCTATCCGCACAAGAACAGCTTCATCAACAACGTCGGCTGCGTGGGCGGGTTGAACATCTACCATCCGCCGGTCGCGGATCCGACGACGGGGATCATGTACGCGTCGCACCAGCGGGGCTGCAACGCCCCGTCCTATCTCGTGCCCACGGGTGGCGTGGACGATGAGCGAACCGAGTTTGCCGGCAAGAGCGCGGAGGCCTGGCGGGGGCGGGAACGGGTGACGCCCACCACGGGCACCACGGTGGCCGCGTGGAAGCAGGGCGGCCCCGCGACGGGACGCCTGCCGCTTATCGACGGCTTGCCGGTCTACAAGCCGCTGTACCAAGGACTCGCCGCCTACGACATGAATACCGGTGAGAAGCTGTGGGACCTTCCGGTCGGCCAGACGCCGGAGCGGATCAGGAATCACCCGCTCCTGAAGGGCGTGAACGTTCCCAACACCGGAGGAACCGGCCACTCCATCCAGATGGTCATGGGCGACCTCCTGGTGCAAACGACGGAGGACCTGAGGGGCGAGGCCGAAGTAAACGAAAAGGGGATGCCGCTGCTGCACGCCCGCGACAAGCGGACGGGGCGAATCCTCGCCAGCGTCGAGCTGCCGATGCCCGGCCAGTACGGCATGATGACCTACATGCACGAAGGCAAGCAGTACATCCTGCTGCAGGCCGGGAGCGCGCGGCGCAATCAGCCGGGCGCGCTGGTGGCGCTGGCGCTGCCGTAACGCTCTGATGCGCGCTCCATCCACCGTGCGCCTGCTGGTCGTCTTCGCGGGAGTCACACTGGGTCTTGCCGCCGGGCTGATCGGCCTGGCGGGATACGCGCAGACGCGGCCGTCTCCGGCCACGCCCGCCGGCGCCGTCCTGTACGTGGGCGTCGGAGCGGAATTGACGCAGTACGACGTGGAGGTCGAGCGCGCGACGCTCACTCCGCGTCGCACGGTGTCGCTGCCCGCCAACGTGCAGGAGGCGGCGCTTCACCCATCGCATCGTCATCTCTACGTCGCCTGGAGCACCGCGGGCGCAAGCTTCGGCGCCCTGGGCGGCGCGCCGGGAGCGACAGCGCGACACGGGGTGACGGCGTTCCGCCGGGACGCCTCGTCTGGGGCGCTGACGCCTGACGGTCCGCCCATCCCGCTCCGTGCGCGCGCGATTCACCTGACCACCGATGTCACCGGCGCGCACCTCGTGGTGGCGTACAACAGCCCGAGCGGCGTGACCGTCCACCGCATCGAACCCGACGGAAAGATCGGCGCGGAAGTGACGCAGCCGTCCCCGCTTGACGGCGGCATCTACGGGCACCACGTGCGCGTGCTGCCGTCGAACCGCGGGGTCGTGCTCGTCACGCGCGGGAACGCGCCGACGGCGAACACGCCCGAGGACCCCGGGGCGCTGAAGGTCTTCTCGTACTCGGACGGTGTGCTCGCGAA
>Ga0209640_10003943_pt1 | contig 13036 bp, 14 predicted proteins | sample RifCSP10_1_FD_184018 | JGI IMG/M metagenome (GOLD analysis project Ga0209640, IMG submission 184018) | Soil microbial communities from Rifle, Colorado - Rifle CSP2_sed 10_1 (SPAdes) (version 2) | ecosystem: Environmental > Terrestrial > Deep subsurface > Rock core/Sediment | place: Rifle...
CCAGGTCGAGCTATATCACCGGCACGACCATGCGGGTCGACGGCGGGCTCGTGCGATCGGTGCTATGAACGGAGAGTTTTAGAACCGGGTCGGACCAACGCAATGCGTTGATTGGTCGAGACAACGCCAGCAAATAGACACATTCGGAGGGCTTAGAGGCACCTTTTTGATGGGGAAAGCAGCGCTTTAAGCTGACTCGACTGACTTTAGGTCATCCTTCATCCTTCATCCTTGCGTTACCGGGTCATCCCTCATCCCTCATACTTCATCCTCGTTCCCACGCTTCCAAGCTTCGCTCAGCGGAGGAGGCACTGCGCTAAAGGGCCCAGGGTCGATAATCCTTTAGATTGACGCCGGACCTTTGCTTAAATGGCCCCTTGCTGTCATCAAGAGGAGGCGCGCCTTCCCGCTGCATGAGCTTTTCATAGCCGCCGCCTTCCTCGCTCTGATCGTTGCGGGGGTTTACTATCTCATCGGAGCGTGGGGAGCTGCGTTCCTGTGGGGCGTGGGCACGCTGTTTCTCCTGCCCTTGGTGGGCTCGGTCGCGGCGCTGTTCGTGGAGTGCGCGGTCCGATTCAGGGGGCGCCAGCGTCTCGTGGGATCCGGCGTCCTGCTGGGTGCGGTTGCCGCCGCCTCGCTGTGGCTGGTCGCGGTGGGCTACTGCGGCTACCGGGCGTACCAGGCGATTCCCTGAAAATTTCAGCCAACCGAATGACAGAGAACGCAAATGAATTCAGGGTGATGACCTCCGGCGCCTTCACCGCCGCGCATCTGGCGTTGATCCCGCAGCTGGAGCGTCTGACAAAGAAGAAAATCGTTACCGCCTCGACCTCCATTGGCACGGGCGAATCCTCCATCCCGAACCGGCTCAAGCGCGGCGAAGTCGTGGACCTCGTCATCGTTGCGGAGCCCGTGCTCCGTCAATTCATTGCGGATGGCCTGGTGTTGGCCGAAGGCCATGCGATTCTTGCCCGATCAGGCATTGCCATGGCGGTACGCGAAGGCGCCCCCAAGCCGGACATCAGTTCGGTCGGTGCGTTGAGAAACACGCTGCTGAAGGCGACATCCATCGGGTATTCCGCGAGTGTAAGCGGTGAATACCTCACCACCGAACTGGTTCAGCGCCTCGGGATCGCCGATCAGGTGCTCGGCAAGTGCCGCTTCGTCGGCGGTGGCGAGCGGGTAGGCGCCGTGGTTGCGCGTGGCGAACTGGAAATCGGGTTTCAGCAACTCAGCGAGTTGCTGCCCGTGCCGGGGATCGCGCACATCACGCCCCTGCCGCCGGAAGTGCAAAAAGTCTCGTCGTTCGCCGCCGGCGTGGCGGCGAGCTCGCCGGACAAGGCCCTCGCTCGCCCGGTCATCGAATTCCTGGCTTCGCCGGCAGCAGCCCAGGCCATTGCGAACAGCGGCCTGGAACCCATCCTGAATAGGGGGCGGCTATAGAAGTGTTTTGAGGGCTTATAAGTACCTTTTCGGGCACAAGCTGGCGGCGGTGGCGTATAAGAGCCGGTGGGCGGCAACGACCGCATGGCGCGCGAGTTCGCGCAAGCCTTGGCAGGGTCTCTGGGCCAGCCCATCACGGTCGAAAACCGCCAGGATGGTGTCGCGCCGGGGGAGGTCGTAGCCAAGTCGCAACCGGACGGCCTACGTTCCTGGTCTACAACAACACGCTCTGGATCGGGCCGCTGGTCCGCTTACGACGCGGTGAGGGACTTCGCGCCGATCGTGGAGTTGGCGAGGACGCCCAACGTCGTGGTTGTCAGCGCGGATTCGCCGGCCAGGACCATCGTCGAGCTGATCGCGCTGGCCAAGGTGAAGCGGGGGGCCTAAGTTTGTACGCGTCCGACATCCCACAGTGAGAGCCGGTTTCACATAGGCGCCGAGGGCGGGCGATGTCAACTAGATGACATTCACAAGGTGATGTCCAGTTCACAATGCGAAAAAAGAAGGCGGTCTACCGCTTCACAACAGGCGTATCTCGCTGAAATTATGGCGGTCGTATGCGGCCGGAACACGGGATGTCGAATCCGGACGGAAGAGATTCAGGATGCGATCGTGATGGAGGGGTCGGTCTGAAATCGCCTGCATTTAGGTACGTAAAACCGGCCTCTCTCGCCGAGACGTTCGGCGTTCTTAAGTCTTTTGGGGACGAAGCGCGGTTACTGGCGGGCGGACAAAGCTTGCTGGCGGCACTCAACATGCGGCTGGCGTCTCCGCGCGTACTTGTCGACATCAATGACCTCGCTGATCTTGCCGGCATCCGGGTGTCCGAAAATGCCGTTACGATCGGCGCGTTGACCCGCCATCGGACGGTGGAACGTTCCCCCGATATCAGACGTTACCTGCCTCTCCTCTATCAGGCTATGCCCTACGTGGCGCATCCGGCTGTCCGCAATCGCGGTACTTTCGGGGGCAGTATTTCATTCGCAGATCCGGCAGCCGAACTCCCGGCCTGTTGCGTCGCGCTGGGGGCGGTATTCCAACTAGCTTCAGAAACCGGTGTGCGTAGTGTCCCGGCGCGAGAGTTTTTCAAGGGGATGTATGAAACCGCGTTGCGCCCGGACGAAGCGCTGGTGGCAGCGGATATTCCGGTGATCGGGCGAAATTATCGTTCGGCCTTTGCCGAACTGTCGCTCCGGCATGGCGACTACGCAATCGTAGGATTGGCCGGACATGCGAAGTATGAGGATGGAGCGCTTTCGGACGTGCGGCTTGTGTATTTCGGCGTGGGGTCTGCTCCGGTGTTCGCTGAAGCGGCGTCCCGGATTTTGGAGGGAAAGACTCCTTCACCCGGGACCGTACTCGCTGCCCAACGAGAGTTGCCGCGCGATCTCGCGCCAAACGACGACGCGATGTATAGCGCGGCTGTGAGGATGCACTGGGCTGGCGAGCTTCTTGTGAAGGTCGTGGAGCAGTTTTCCGCGAAGGACGAGGGTAATCGTGAGTAACGAACCTAACGAGTGGCTTGACATCAACCTGACGGTTAATGGAAAGGCGGTTAGCCGTCGCGTTTCATGTCGAAAACATCTTACGGATTTTTTACGCGAGGATCTTGATCTGACCGGTTCCCATCTGGGGTGCGAGCACGGTGTTTGTGGAGCTTGCACCGTGAAACTGGACGGCAATATCGTAAGAGGTTGTCTGTTACTGGCGGTGCAATGCAATGGCGCGCGGGTGGAAACAATAGAAGGAATGTCGGAAAGCGGAGAATTGTCGGATCTGCAGCAGGCATTTCACGAACTCAATGCGTTTCAGTGCGGCTTCTGCACGCCGGCGATGCTGATTACCGCATCCGAACTCTGTTACGGGGGACATGCTGTTACACGGGACGACATCCGGAAACATCTCTCCGGAAACTACTGCCGATGCACTGGTTACCAGGCCATCGTGGATGCGGTACACGCGACTTGCATCGCGCGCGGGCAGGGGGCTGTGAAGTGAATCGCGATACCGGTCCATCGGTCGGCCATAAAGGCACAACTTACATCGGGGCGGCCGTACCTCGTCCCAATGCAAAGAGACTGCTGCATGGCCGGGGCAAGTACGTCGACGACATACGGGTGCCGCGTGTCGCACATGCGGTGTTTTATCGTAGCCCGCATGCTCACGCCCGCATTTTGAGCATTGATACGTCGGAAGCCGAAAAGTCCCCGGGGATCTTGAGGGTGATTACCGGCGTGGACGTGGCGCAGTTGTGCACTCCCTACGTCGGCGTGCTGGCTCACATCAAGGGGATGCAGTCGGCGCCCCAGTTGCCATTGGCTGTCGACCGTGCGCGATGGCAAGGGGAACCCGTGGTCGGCGTGATTGCCGAGACGCGCGCGCAGGCGGAGGACGCCGCCCAATTGATCAACGTGGACTGGGAACCATTGCCTGCCGTGACGGATCCGGAGTCGGCACTCGATTCCGGCACTCAGGTGATCCATCCATTGCTGGGGAGTAACTTGTGCTTCGAGCGGTCCGTGGATGCCGGCAAGGTCGATGATGCTTTTGCCCGCGCCCACCGGGTAGTGGAGTGCACGTTCAGCATGGCGCGCCATACGGCAGTATCGCTGGAGCCGCGATCCATCCTGGCGGAATACGATCCCTCGGAGCAGCAGCTTACGATCTGGCATTCGACACAGGTGCCGCACCAGATGCAATGGGTGCTGGCACGGCACTTCAACATCCCGGAGCCCCGGGTAAGGGTCGTTGTCCCGGATGTGGGCGGTAGTTTCGGGCTCAAGATTCATACATACGGTGACGAGTTGGCAACTGTCGCTGCCGCAATCCTGCTTTGCCGTCCCGTGAAGTTCGTCGCCGACCGGATGGAGTCGTTTGTATCGGATTTCCACGCGCGCGAACATCGGGTCAAGGCGAAAATGGCGGTCTCGAAAGACGGCGACATTCTGGCGATCGAGGCTGACGACCTATACGGAATAGGACCCTATTCAGGACATCCCAGAGGTGCTGCCAACGAGGGGATTCAAGTTGCCAACCTGGTTGGCGCTCCGTACAGGCAACGGGCTTACCGTGGAAGAAGCCGGGCAGTTTTTCAGAATAAGGCCATGTACGGGCAGTATCGGGCGGTAGGGCACCCCATTGCCACAATCGCCACTGAAGGACTTGCCGACAAGGCTGCCAGGTCGCTCGGATTGGATCCGGTGGAGTTCCGGCGCCGCAACTATATTCCCGCCAACGCTTATCCGTACACACTCCCGTCCGGAGTAATGTTCGAGCGGTTATCGCAACACGAGTCGCTGGAGAAGATTCTGGCGATGATGGACTATCCGGCGCTGCGTGACGAACAGACAAGGCTTCGACGCCAGAATATATATCGCGGGATCGGGCTTGCGACATTCATCGAAAATTCAAATGCGTCATCGGCAACTTACGGTCCCGGGGGCGTTTCGATTGCGTCGCAAGATGGATGTACCGTAAAGCTCACGGCAACGGGAGGGCTCACGGTCGCGTCGAGCAGCAACGAGATCGGCCAAGGCGCTTACGCTGCCATAGCGCAGATTGCGGCGACGGCTGTTGGCACGACGCTGAACAAAGTCAAAGTCATCATGGGCGATACGGATGCCACTCCATATGGAGGCGGTAACACGGGATCACGCGGGACAGGTATCGCGGGTGAAGCTGCATTTCAGGCGGGGAAGGCGTTGCGTGCGAATGTTCTCGGCTTTGTCGCTCGTCTCATTGAATCGGAAGCTTCGCTTCTCGATATTCGAGACGGCAACGTAGTGGACTCGGCAAGCGGCATGACGCACATGACGCTCGAGGACGTCGCGCGTACCGCCTACTTTCGGCCGGATCAAGTGCCGAAGGATTATCAGCCTGAACTCATCGTAACGCGCAGCTACGCGCAGAAGACATACACGGGAACGTATACGAACGGGATACAAGGAAGTTACCTCGAGATCGACGTCAACACCGGTTTCGTGAGGCTTGTTCGGCACTGGGTGGTGGATGATTGCGGCACGATCGTGAATCCGATGCTCGTCGACGAGCAGATCCGGGGGGCTGTCGTGCAGGGTATCGGCGAAGCGCTTTACGAACAATGCATCTATAGCCCGGAAGGACAGCTTATGAACGGAAGCCTCATGGACTACATAGTGCCGATGGCCGCTGAAATGCCCGACGTCGAGGTGGGTCATACGTGCACGCCAACCTTGACTTCAGAACTCGGAGCGAAAGGCGCCGGCGAGGCGGGCGCGGCTGGAGCCGCGGCGGCGATCATGAATGCGCTCAACGATGCGCTTTACCCGCTCGACGCGCAGTTGTACAGCATGCCTTTTACCCCGGAGCGCATTTTGAGGGCTCTGGGAAAGGTGAAATGAAGCGAGTCTTCGCCTGGTATGAGGCCAGGCGGTTGCACGGCAGCACTCTGTGGTCCAACAGCCAACTTGGAGGAGATGAAAATGAGATTCACTGAATGTGTGCATATGCGGAATGGCTTGGCGTTGCTCATTTTGAATTTCTGTTTTTTTCAGGCGTCCCATGCTCAACCGTACCCCGTCAAGCCTATAGAAGTCGTGGTTCACGTAAATCCAGGCGGTGGAGCGGATATTTTTGGCAGGTATGTCGCTAATATCATCAATAAGGAGAAATACCTGCCCCAGCAAATGGTGGTCGTGAACAAACCGGGCGGCGCGCACGCCGTTGCGGCGAGCTATGTCGCCGCGAAAAAAGGGGATCCCTACACAATTCTTACCGTAGCGCACAACACCTTTCTCGCCGTGCCCACAATCAGCGGGCTTGATGTCGGTCTCAACAAATTTACGCCACTCGCCTTTTTTGGACTGGACAGTCAGGCGGTTACGGTGCGGGCCGATGCTCCCTACAAGAGCATGAAAGATCTGACCGACGTTGCCAAGGCAAAACCCAAGTCCATTACCGTTGGCATCGGAACGATCGGTAGCCCGGCCCATATGCTGGGTAATTTGATCGAGAAGCAGACGGGAGCCAGATTCAACTACATCGGTTTGAAAGGTGGTGGCGAGTCCATCCTTGGCGTGCTGGGCGGGAATTACCAGCTGACCTTCGAGAACATCAGCGAGATCATGGATCATGTCCGCGCCAAGAAGCTGCGAGTCATCAGTGTTTCCACTGAAAGCCGACTCCCGTTTCTTCCCGATGTGCCCACTCTCAAGGAACAGGGGCTTCCCGTGGTAGTTGGTTTGGGACGGGGATTCGTCGCCCCGGCCGGGATTCCCAAAGAGGCGCGCGAGGCCCTGGAAACGGCTTTCGAGAAGGTTTCTCGCAGCGCGGCGTGGAAAGACTTTGCCGAGAAGAGCGTGTTCACCAATCGCTTCATGAAGGGAGCGGAATTCGGCAAGTTCATGAAAAGTGAATTGCCGCCGATCGTGCAGTTCGCCACCGAACTCGGCCTGGCAAAGAAGAAGTGAGCAGATAAGCGAACGGGGGGGGGCGCATGCGAGCGGGAGATATCTGGGCGGGCGGAGCAATTGCTGCGGTTGGCGCAGTATCCGTTGCCGTCGTCTTGCCGCTTGAATTCTGGTCGGAATATGGCCCCGGCCCCGCGTTTTTTCCTCTCGTGCTCGCAGCAGTGCTTGTCGTCATCGGCGGCTTTATTGCGTTTGCCGGCTGGTTCGATCGGGCGGGGGCGACGGCGGCGGCGGCGAATTACCGTAAACCCGGACTCGTGATCATTGTTACGGCCGCATACATGGCACTGTTGCATGTCATCGGGTTCGGGCTCGCAACGGCGCTTTTCCTTTTTTCTTTGTTTTATTGGGTTGAGTCTCGTCCCTTGGGGCGCTCGTTGGCCCTGGCTGTGGGCGTCACGGTGGCGGTGCACCTGATTTTTGTCAGCTTCCTCAAAACGTCGCTTCCGGCAGGGATGATGGCAAGTTGGATATCCTGACCAGCCTGCTCTACGGCTTTAGCGTCGCGCTCGAGCCGACCAATCTGCTTTTTTGCACGATTGGTGTCGTACTCGGAACGCTCATCGGCGTGCTTCCCGGCCTCGGGCCGGCGGCTACCCTGGCGCTGCTTCTTCCATTTACGTTCGGTATGCCGCCGACACCGACTCTTATCTTGATGGCTGGTGTCTATTACGGATCGATGTACGGCGGGTCAACGACGTCCATTCTGGTGAACATTCCCGGTGAAGCGGCGTCGGTGGTGACGTGCTTCGATGGCTATCAAATGGCACGCCAGGGGCGGGCGGGGGCGGCATTGGGAATCGCGGCGATAGCTTCGTTCATTGCCGGCACGTTCAGCGTAGTGGGGCTGATGTTGCTCGCCGTGCCTCTCTCCGAATTCGGGGTACGTTTCGGCCCTCCAGAGTACTGCCTGCTCATGCTGCTGGCCTTGACTGCGGTAGGGCTGCTGGGCAGTGTGTCCTTGTCCAAGGCTGTCGCCATGGCGACGTTTGGATTGCTTGTCTCCACGATCGGGCTGGATGTCGGGACGGGAAGGGAACGCCTGACCTTTGGGACAGTGGAACTGATGGAGGGTGTCAATTTCATCGTGGTGGTCATGGGGTTTTTCGCGTTCGCGGAGATTTTCATTTGCCTTGGCGACTCGGCGAGGAGGCAGATATTTCGAACCCCTGGGAGACTGTCCGAGCTGTTCCCCACTCGACGCGATCTCAAGGTATCGGCGATGCCAATTATGAGAGGCACGGTCGTCGGGTTTTTCCTCGGGGTGCTTCCCGGCGCGGGAGCAACGATTTCGTCTTTCATGGCATATGGTCTCGAACGTCGATTGGCTGAACAACCGGAAAGATTTGGACAAGGCGCAATTGAAGGTGTTGCCGCGCCCGAAGCGGCAAACAATGCCGCAGCGGGCGGTGCATTGGTGCCGCTTCTTGCGCTGGGGATTCCGGGCTCTGGTTCAGCGGCAATTATGCTGGGCGCCATGATTCTTGCCGGTGTCCGGCCCGGCCCGTTCCTGTTTCAGGAGCAGGCGAATCTGGTGTGGGGGCTTATTGCGAGCCTGTACATAGGCAACGTTCTGCTGGTCATCATCAACTTGCCGCTGGTGCCCTTGGTAGCCAGCCTGTTGCGTTGCCCGTTCTACATACTCTATCCCGTGATTCTTGTGTTTTCCGTGGTTGGTGTATACAGCCTGAACGGCAGTTTTTTCGATCTTTGGCTCCTCTTCGCTTTCGGCTTGGCCGGGTACTTTCTGCGCCAGCTCGGATTTCCGCCCGCGCCGGCCGTCCTTGGGGTCGTGTTGGGGCCGCTCTTCGAGTCATCCCTTCGACAATCGCTGGGAATGTCCCAGGGTAACTGGGGAATATTTGTTTCGAGGCCGTTATCGGCGGTTCTTGTCCTGTTGGTTGTGGCGATTGTCCTCGTGCCCATCTTGATGGGGCGCCGTCGCCCAATAGAGTCATGAAAGACCCGGGGAACGACCGCGTCGAAATGGTCGCGCCAGTCAAACTGAGCCTCGTTTTCTGTCGCGTAATCGAACTGGTATTCTCGAAAAGGTCGCCGACATGAAAGAACTCGGGATTGCAATAGTCGGCTCGGGCCGTATGGGGGAGTTGCGAGGTCATATGGCGAAAATGCACCCCGCTGTCCGGTTCTTGGCCTGTTCGGATGTCAATGCGGATCGCGCGCAAGCTGTTGCAAACAAGATAGGGGCGCAGTTGTTCTCTTCCGACAATTCCAGGGTAATCCGGCATCCGGAAGTGAACGCCGTTATCGTCTCGGCAAGCGAAAATTTCCATGTCGCTCCCGTCCTGGAGGCGATCGAGCTTGGTAAACCCGTGCTCTGCGAAAAGCCCATAGCGCTTTCACTTCAAGAGGCAGATCAAGTGATGGAGGGAATCAAGCGTCACAACGGCGATGTTCGCTACGGATACAGCCGACGCTTCAAACATCGTTACCTGTCCACCAAGGAGCAGATCGCAAGCGGGCGACTCGGGAGATTGGTTGGCGGCCATGCGAGGGCGTACAACTTGCGTGCCCAGGCGCGCCAAGGTGCGAAACGCACCAAGGGGATGACGCCCGTCGTTTATTCACTCACTTATTACATTGACCTCATGTGCTGGTTTTTTGAGGGAAACCCCGTGATCGAAGTGTTCGGGCGCGGTCAGTCGATGGGGCGGGGCGACGGGGCGGGCGAGAGCGTGCATGACGTGACCTGGGCCATCCTGAAGTGTGCCGATGGAGCCGTCATCAACACGGGAATTTGCTACGCCTTACCGGAAAAATATCCTTCGCGCGGGCTAAGTACCAGGGTGGAGTTGATAGGGTCGGAAGGTTTGATCATGCTGGATGGCGACAATACCGATCAGATCATGTACACGGAGCGCGGCATTCCCCATGTGCATCTCCCGGATCAGGACGCCAATATGGTATTTCTGGGAAGTTCCACACCGGGGCAATGGGCCCTTGGAGAATTCTGGGGACCGCTTGCCACGGAAACACGCGCATGGCTCGACTACTTGGCCACTGGCAACAGTTGCGTGCTGGCGACCGCACAGGATGCGCGCCGGAATCTTGAAATTTCGCTTGCCATTGAACACTCGGAATACACCGGAGAACTGGTAAGGCTGCCGTTGGAAACCTGAACCGCATCCGCTCGTAATATTTGAATCCGCGGCATGTCGGGTGCCTTTTTCTCACGTTTGTCGCCGACTTGATAAAAACGCGCAGACAAATTAAGCCGATTGAAAGGCGTCAGCCATCCGTAGGCGGAAGCAATCGCACTTTTCGAATGTTATCGTCATCGCACGGTAAGGAGGGAAGTCTTGCTGGAAGTAGACATGGCTACGCGTGAGCTAAGGAGCATTACGGGCAAGCACGCGCCTCTTGACCAGATTGCGAAAGGGTTGAATTTTTCAGAGGGGCCTGCCTGGAATTCACAGACGGGTGAATTTTTCTATACGGACATAGTGGGCAATGCCATCTGGAAGTGGAAGGAGGGGGAGGGACATCACGTTGTGATGAAACCGTCACGCTTTGCAAACGGATTGACCTTCGACAAAGTTGGCCGATTGCTCGTTGCGGGCTGGGGGGGAAGAACGGTATGGCGTGTGGAGCTCGACGGCAGTCACACAACACTGGTTTCCAGGTATCGGGGCATGAAGTTAAACAGTCCAAACGATATTGTGGTGCGTTCCGATGGTCTCGTGTATTTCACCGATTCGTTCGGCGCATTGTGCAATGTGGGCATGGGCTTTGAGGATGTCCAGCGTTACATGGACTTTGCCGGCGTATTCAGCGTTACGCCGGACGGCAAGCGCTTGCGCCTTGTGATACCGAACATGGTCTATCCAAATGGCTTGTGCTTTTCCCCGGACGAGGGTCTTCTGTACGTAAACGACAGTCGCCTCGGATTAATCAACGTTTACAGTGTTCGAGACGACGGAACGGTCGGCAAGGGGCGGGTCTTCTACACGGCGGTCGGCAATGAATCCGGAATCCCCGACGGCATGAAATGCGACGTCGAAGGCAACGTGTACTGCACCGGACCGGGTGGCATTCACATCATTGCCCCGAATGGAAAGCTGCTCGGCCGGTTGCGTATTCCGGATCACACCACGAATATCGGCTGGGGCGATAAGGGCTGGCATTCTCTCTACATCACAACCTACCATGGTGTGTACCGGACTCGATTGCGTACCGCCGGAATCCCCGTTGGGTCAGGTTTTCGATGAACTGGAAATTTGAGCGCATCGCCGGTCCTTACGACGGGCCATTAGGCGGTCTGGCGTGGGACGGTGCGGGGATGTTGTTTTCCGACATCATGAACAGCACGATCTATCGTTTCGATCCTAAGGATAAGGGCGTCAGGATCTGGCGAAAACATACCAACCGTACCAATGGTATTGCGTTTGGAGAAAACAAAGTTCTCTACGGTTGCCAGGAAGGCTCACGTCGTGTCGTGCGTTACGAGTCGGACGGCTCTACCACCTTGACCACCCAGGTAATGCGCGACGGACATGTCCACAATCATCCTTGTGCCGTTACGGTGGATCGTCGCGGGCGTGTATGGTGTTGCGACCCTTATAACGAGCTGGCTACGTGGGGGCCTCAACTTTTCGGAAAACTGGAGCATGCATCCGTCTTGCGATTAAGCCAGGATCCGGCACCTCAGCGTCGTACTTGGGTAATCGATCGAATGACTTTCGATACGACGAACCCGCGCGGCCTGGCGCTTTCTCCCGATGAACGAATCCTGTATGTATCCGAGAACAACATCGTGGAAGATGGCTGCCGTGAGTTGCGCGCCTATGGAATCCTGCCTGATGGTACGCTCGCCAAGCCACTGGTTATGTGCACATTCGGCAAGGACGTGCGCGGGGCCCAGCGGGGCATAGAAGGTATTTGCGTTGCCGCTGATGGAAACGTCCTCGGATGCGGTGGCTGGAAGCGTAACGGCCCCGGCCCTCTGATCTACGTATTTTCTCCAAAAGGAGCCATAATCGGAACGCACGAAATCCCGGGCGACCTGCCTGTGCAGTGCGCGTTTGGTGATGCAGGGTTGGATGCCCTGTACGTAACGACAGGCGACGGATTTTTGTTCAGGGCTCGCCGTACAGGGTTGCGAGGCGGCCGGAAGACGGATAGGTAAATGGTTCGTTGACGGATTTTGTCCTCTTGAAGAATTTGGCGGCGACTATTCCTCCAGCATGCGCGCATTGCCTTTGTTCGAAGATGGTGTCGGCGGGCATTTTGATGTGCTTGGGTCTATCCCGTCTCAATGCAAGGCGGAGCTTCTCGCCCATGCATCGGAAAGTAGGCTGAAGAAGGGCAGCATAGTTTGGGGTCAGGGGGAGAATGCCAGCCAGGTGGCTTTCTTGATCGAGGGTGCGGCAATGTCCACTTTCCACACTCCGACGGGAAGAATGGGGGTGACAGGTATATGGTTCCCTGGAGATATTCTTGGCGCTGCGGATCTTGGTGGCTCGTATCCACGACAGATCACTCTGAAATGCATAGAAGACACACGGATATATGAGATTCCGGTACGCAAATTTTTCCAAGTCGCGACCCGGTTCCCGGAGGTTTCCGAGGCCGTAATAAGAGCATTGTCAATTCGCCTTCGTTGGGTTGCTCATCTGGCGATAGCGCTTGAAACTCAAAGCGCCTTCGGTTGTGTTTGTACGATTCTGCTCGTCCTCTCGGGGAGATTCGCAGTTCCGGGTGCCGAAAGTACTCTATTGAATCTCAGTTTGACGAATGAGGACTTGGCATCTTTTGTCGGCGTTACGCGACAGCGCATGAACGTCATATTGCGAGATTTGCAAAAACTGGGCGTGATCAAGATCATCCGGCGGAAGATCACCCTTGTAGACAGAGCACGGCTCCAGGCGCTCGTTTACAACCGCTGACAATTTTCCGTAGGCGTACTGATCGGCGTTCGGAGTGACGCGCTGTGGTGACAACCAGCCAAACCGGGTCGGACCAACACAACGCGTTGATTGGTCGAGACAACGCCAGCAAATAAACGCGTTCAGAGGGCTTAGAAGCATCTTTTTGATGGGGAAAGCAGCGCTTTAAGCCAGGTCAGTGCATCCCTCATCCCTCATACTTCATCCCTACGCTTCTAACCTTTGCCAAGTGGAGGAGGC
>Ga0209640_10003945_pt1 | contig 13033 bp, 11 predicted proteins | sample RifCSP10_1_FD_184018 | JGI IMG/M metagenome (GOLD analysis project Ga0209640, IMG submission 184018) | Soil microbial communities from Rifle, Colorado - Rifle CSP2_sed 10_1 (SPAdes) (version 2) | ecosystem: Environmental > Terrestrial > Deep subsurface > Rock core/Sediment | place: Rifle...
TCGACGAGGGGATCACCCTCGGAGATCTGACGGGCACGCTCGACTATCTCCTGAGGGCGCTCTTCGGCGAGGAGCGGCGTACGGACTTTCGCACCCACCACTTCCCGTTCACCGAACCGTCGATCGAGGCGTACGTGTCCTGCCACGTCTGCGGTGGATCGGGATGCCCCGTCTGCCGCCACTCGGGCTGGATCGAGGTGGGCGGGGCCGGAATGGTCGACCCGAACCTCTTCGACTTCGTCGGCTACGACGCGGAGCGGTATACCGGCTTCGCCTTCGGCTGGGGCCTCGAGCGCATTGCCGTGCTCCGGCACGGGATCCCCGACCTGCGTGAGCTCTGGCGCAACGACCCGCGACTCCTCGCTCAGTTCTGATCCGGTGCGCGCTCCTCTCTCCTGGCTCCGCGAGTACGTCACCGTCGAGGCGACGGCGCCGGAGATCGCGCGCCGGCTCGCGATCTCAGCGCTCGAGGTCGACCGCGTCCTCGACGCCGGAGTCTCCGACGCGGACGGCAACCTCGGACGCTTCCTCGTGGGCAATGTCCTCCAGGTCGAGCGGCATCCGAACGCCGACCGGCTCCGCGTGTGCCAGGTCGACGTCGGCGAAGGAGACGCGCGCCAGATCGTGTGCGGCGCCTGGAACTTCGAGGCGGGCGCGACCGTCGCCGTCGCGCTCCCGAGAGCACGGCTGGCGATCTTCGACGAGCCGCTCGACGAGCGCGAGCTGCGCGGCCAGCTCTCGCGCGGGATGATCCTCGCGGAGGACGAGGTCGGCATCGGGGACGACCACGCGGGGATCATGGTGCTCCCGGACGGCCTCGAGCCGGGCACGCCTCTCGTGGACGTCCTCGCGATCCGCGACGAGGTGCTCGACGTGACGCCGACGATCAACCGCGTCGACCTCCTGTCGATGGTCGGCCTCGCACGTGAGATCGCCGCGCTCTTCGACGGCGATCTCCATCCACCCGAGCCCGCGGATCCGGACATCGTGGACCGGGATCCGGTGGACATCGCCGTCGAGGATCCCTCCGGGTGCCCCCGCTACATCGGCCGGGTCTTCCGCGACGTGACGATCGGTCCCTCGCCGCAGTGGCTCCGGTCGAGGTTGTACCTCTCCGGCATGCGCTCGATCTCGAACGTCGTCGACGTGACGAACTACGTCATGCACGTCTGGGGGAGCCCGCTGCACGCGTTCGACCGCGAGAAGCTCGCGGGGGGAAGGATCGTCGTTCGCCGCTCCCGGCCGGGAGAGGAGCTGCGGACGCTCGACGGCACCCTCCGCCGGCTCGATCCGCGCGACCTGATGATCACGGACGGAGAGCGCTCGGTTGCCCTCGCCGCGATCATGGGCGGCGAGGACAGCGAGGTCACGGAGCAGACGACCGACGTCCTCCTGGAGGCCGCGAACTTCGAGCCGATCGGCATTCTCCGCTCCTCGGAGCGGCTGGGCTTACGCACGGAAGGCTCGAACCGGTGGGAGAAGGGCGTCGACCCGTACCTCGCGGAGCCGGCGGCCATGCTCGCGAGCCGCCTGATCGTCGACCTCGCAGGCGCCCGTATGACCGGCCAGGTCGACGTCCACTCCGGGCTCCCCGAGCGGCCGGTCGTCCGTCTCCGCCCGGAGCGCAGCGACTATGTCATCGGGCTGTCAGTCGCGCCCGAGGAGCAGCGCACGATCCTCGAAGGCTTCGGGTTCGAGGTCTCCCCCGAGTGGGACGTCACCGTCCCGACCTGGCGCGCGCGGGACGTGACGCGGGAGATCGACGTGATCGAGGAGATCGCGCGCGCCGTCCTCGACCGCGTGCCGTACACCATGCCGCTCCGCCGTCACGTAAGCGGGCGGCTCTCGCCCGACCAGCGCGTGCGCCGGCTCGTGGAGGACGTGCTCGTGGGTGCGGGGCTCTCCGAGGCGTACACGTGGAGCCTCGTCGCAACCGATCCGAACCCGGAGGCGATCAGGCTCCCCGATCCGATGACGTCGGATCAGGCGGTCCTCCGGACGACGCTCGTTCCCGGGCTCGTCAGCGCGGCGCAGACAGCGCTCGATGCCGGGGCGGCCGATGTCGCGCTCTTCGAGATCGCCCGCGTCTACTACCCCTCGGGAGAGCAGCTTCCGAATGAGGGCTGGCACGTCGCGGGAGTGGTGGAGGGTGGGTTCGCAGCTGCGAAGGGCGTCCTGGAGGCGCTCTACGGCGCCCTCCACGTCGAGCTGCGCGTGCGGCGCGGGTCCTATCCGCTGCTCCACCCCGGCAAGGCCGCGGACACGGACGCAGGCCGGATCGGCGAGCTCCATCCGGCGCTGCTCGAGGGCGCCTGGGGCGCCTTCGAGCTTGATCTGGCGGTGCTCGCCCAGGCGGTGCCCGAGCGCATCGTCTACGAGGACGTGCTCACGTATCCGGCGGTCCGGCAGGACATCGCGCTCGCGGTGGGGGAGGAGGTCGAGGTGGGGGCGCTGATCGATGCCGCCCACGAAGCTGCGGCGCCGCTCCTCAGGGCGGCGAGGGTGTTCGACGTCTACCGGGGGGACCAGGTCGGGGAGGGGCGGAAGTCCGTCGCCATCCACCTGGAGTTCCAGTCCCCGGAGCGGACGCTCACGGACGAGGAGGCCGGGGAGCTGCGCGGCCGGATCATCGCAGCGCTCGGCGAGCGCTTCGGCGCGGACCTCCGCGCGTAAATCCGATCGCGGCGGCTCCGCGTAGTCTCGAGACGTGAAGCGCACTGCCGCCCTCGCCGTCGTGCTCGCATCCGCGGCGCTCCTCGTGGGCGCGAGCGGTGCTGCGGGCTCGAGCCAGACGACGACGCTCTTCGGGACCGTGGGGCCCGAGTTCTCGATTTTCCTCGCGGACGCACAGGGAAACCGCGTCACGAAGCTCGATCCGGGGACGTACGAGATCGAGGTCGAGGACCTTTCCGACTTCCACAGCTTTCACCTCGAGGGGCCGGGGGTGGACGAGCGCACGCAGGTCGAGTTCACGGGCAAGGTGAAGTGGACTGTCACGTTCAAGGACGGCAAGTACGTGTACCACTGCGATCCGCACCCCTCCTTGGGCGGATCGTTCGTCGTCGGCAATCCCCAGCCGGCGACTCCGCCGTCCGCACCTGCGGTCGTGACTCCCAAGACGCGGCTCGTCGTCACCGCCGGCCCTTCCGAGGTGATCACGCTCAAGACCGCGGCGGGCAAGGCCGTGAAGCGGCTGAAGCGCGGGACGTACACCGTCACGGTCCGCGACCGCTCGCGAATCCACAACGTCCATCTCACCGCGCCCGGGTACAACCGCAAGACGGCGCCGCTCACATTCGTCGGAACGCAGACGTGGAAGGTCAAGCTCGCGCGGGTCGGGACGCTGCGCTACCGCTGCGATCCGCACGCCATCGTCGGCATGAAGGGATCCGCGAAGATCGTCGCGTAGGGGAGAGGGCAGCTAGACGCTTGCTGTGAAAGCGCCACGCCAAGGCCGCTAAGCGGCCGTCTTCAGGGGGTTTTCGCGCGACCGGAGCCGGCGCTCGCGGATTCCGGTCTTGCGCAACAACTAGACGGACCGCCCGGCGATGCGCCAGACGGGCCCTTGCGTCGCGACGTTGCCGACGTGGGACAGCTCGTTGAGCACGGCGAGGCTTCCGGTGATGCCCTCCGCGTCCATCCGCTCGAAGCAGCGCCTCGCCATCGACGGCGACACCCCGTATCCCTTGCGGCCGGCCCGGAACCGGAACGCGTGCGCGTCGGGGTTCCGCGTGGGGTTCAAGGGGGCCCCGTGCAGGGCAGCCCGCGGGAGGTAGTCGCTCGAGTCGACCTCGAGCTCGCAGAGCGCGTCGGTCCAGTCCGGCGGAAGCGCGTCGAGCAGGTCGTCCCACGCTTCGGCGAGCGGCTGCGTTCCGAAGGCCTTGTGGCTCAAAGCCTCGAGCTCCCGTGCCTCCGTGACGCGCGTGTCGACGAGACGTAGCTCGCCCCAGATCCGCTTGCGGTCGAGCCTCGCGAGGAGGTTCCGAACGGACTCCGCGCTGGCAGGCCCGGACGGCCTGGTCTGGAACCGGAGCTCGGATCCGGTGCGGCCGGGGCCGAGCGGCGCGAGCACTCCGGCGGCGGCTGCGGCCGCCTGCGGGTCCTCGGCCCGGAAGGCAACGTGGGCCTCCTCCCACCCCTCCGGAAGCTGCTCCTCGATCGCTCTCCACTGGTCGACGGCCTTCATGAGCCGAACCAGCATAATGGCCGGTTCATGGCAACCGTTGAGCAGCGAATGGGGTCGGGCGGCCGGCGCGTGTCGGGGGAGGTGCTGCGCGGTTTCTTCCGCGAGATGCTTCTCATCCGGCGGTTCGAGGAGAAGGTCGAGGAGCGCTTCCGGGCCGGCGAGCTGCCCGGGTTCCTGCACGTGGCCATCGGGCAGGAGGCGGCCGCAACGGGCGTGTGCGCGGCGCTCCAGCCGGACGACGTCATCGCCTCGACGCACCGGGCCCACGGCCACGCGATCGCGAAGGGCACCTCGATCGACCGGATCATGGCCGAGCTGTACGGGAAGCTCGAGGGGTGCTCCCAGGGCTTCGGCGGCTCGATGCATCTCTACGACCTCGCTGCCGGCAACCTGGGGGCGAACGCCGTCGTCGCCGGCGGCATTCCCGGAATCGTCGGCGCGGCATTCGCGTTCCAGTGGCGAGAAGAGCCGCGGGCGGCAGTAGCCTTCTTCGGAGACGGCGCCACGAACACGGGGACGTTCCACGAGTCGCTCAACCTCGCGCAGCTCTGGAAGGTGCCGGCGATCTTCGTGCTCGAGAACAACGGCTGGGCCGAGTCGACGCCCGCGACGCAGCACCTGCCTCTTCCGGCGGAAGAGCTCGGCAAGCGCGCGCAGGCATACGGCATGAAGCTGATCGAGGCCGACGGCCAAGACGTCGAAGCCGTGTACCTCGCCGCGCTCGCCTCGCGGGAGCACGCCGTGTCCGGCAAGGGGCCGGTCTTGCTGCACCTGCGGACGTACCGGCTCACCGGGCACTACGTCGGCGACCCCCAGGTCTACCGCGACAAGGAGGAGCTCAAGCAGACGCGAGGCTCGAAGGATCCGATCGAGCTCCTGCGCGCGCGCCTCGAGCTAAGCGACGACGAGCTGGCGGCGATCGACGCGGAGGTGACGGCCGAGGTCGAGGCCTCGGTCGAGTTCGCGAAGGCCGGCACCGACCCGAGGCCCGAGGACGCGCTGAAGTACGTCTATGCCTGAGCTCACCTATCGCGAGGCCGTCCGGGATGCGCTCGCCCGCGCTCTGCGCGCGGACGAGCAGGTGTTCGTCATGGGCGAGGACATCGCGGAGATGGGCGGCTCGATGGGCGTCACGCAGGGCCTGCTCGAGGAGTTCGGGCCGAAGCGCATCCGCAACACCCCGATCTCGGAGATGGCGATCGTCGGCTCCGGCATCGGTGCGGCTATCCAGGGCCTGCGCCCGGTCGTCGAGATCATGTACGAGGACTTCCTGACGCTCTCGATGGAGCAGATCGTCAACCAGGCGGCGAAGCACCGGACGATGTCGGGGGGTCAGGTGACGGTGCCGCTCACGATCCGGACGCAGGGCGGCGCGGGCTGGTCCCCCGGCGCGCAGCACGCCCAGCAGCTCGAGGCCTGGTTCGTCCACGTCCCCGGCCTGAAGGTCGTCTTCGCGTCGACTCCGGAGGACGTCCGCGGTCTGCTCTGGTCCTCGATCTACGACGACAACCCCGTCCTCTTCTTCGAGCATCGCACCCTCTACCCGCTGAAGGGCGAGGTTCCGGAGGAGCTCGAGCCGATTCCGCTCGGGAAGGCCCGCATCCACCGGGAAGGCGAGGACGTCACCGTCGTCGCGACGGGGCGACTCGTGCACGACGCGCTCCGGGCGGCGGAAGAGGCGGAGAAGGAGGGGATCTCGGTCGAGGTCGTCGACCCGAGGACGCTTCTCCCGCTCGACGAGGACACGATCGTCGGCTCCGTGCGCAAGACCACCCGCTGCGTCACCGCGCACGAGGCGGTCGCGCACGGTGGGTTCGGGGCGGAGCTCACAGCCGTCATTCAGTACGGCGCCTTCGACTATCTCGACGCACCGATCGAGCGCGTGGGCGCGAAGTTCGCGCCGCTGCCCTTCGCGCCCGTGATGGAGGACTACGTCGTGCCGCACTCCGACGACGTGCTCGAAGCGATCCGGCGCACCGTCGCGCGGGGCTAGGCGAAGGACGATGGCGGTCGAGGTCAAGCTGCCGCGGCTCGGCCAGGGCATGGAGGCGGGGACGATCGTGCGCTGGCTCAAGACGGAGGGAGACCAGGTCGCGAAGGGTGAGCCGCTCTACGAGCTCGACACGGACAAGGTCACGCAGGAGGTGGAGGCCGAGGCCGACGGGGTCCTGCTCAAGATCGTGATACCCGAGGGCGAGGTCGACGTCGGGACGACGATCGGCGTGATCGGGGCGCAGGACGAGGACGTCTCCGACCTCCTCGCCGCTGCGTCCGGCGGCAACGGCGGCGTGCCGGCAGCGGCACCGGCCACGCGTGAGCCGACGAAGGAGCCAGAGCAAGCGCCAAGTGGCTCAGAGCCACAAGGTCGAGTCGAGACTCCCGCGGCACCGCCTACGCCCACCGGCCGCGTCAAGGCGAGCCCGCTCGCACGGCGGATCGCGCGCGAGCGCGGGCTCGACCTCTCGCGCATCGCCGGCACCGGCCCGGACGGCCGCGTCATCGCCGAGGACGTCGAGCAGGCTGCGGCGACACCCGCGCCGGCGGCGACCTCGGCGGCCCCGGCAGCTGCGCTCGCAGAGGTCGAGGTGGTCCAGCTCACGTCCGTGCGCAAGACGATCGCGCGGCGCCTCACGGAGGCGTGGGAGGCACCCGTCTTCCAGCTCACGGTCACGGCGGATGCGTCGCAGCTCGTCGCGACCCGCGAGCGGATGGTCGAGCTCCTGCGCGAGGGCGAGGTGAAGCCCACCGTCAATGACGTGCTCACGCGACTCGTCGCCACGGCACTCATGCGGCATCGCGCGGTCAACGCCCAGTTCGTCGGTCTCGAGATCCACCGCTATCCGAGCGCGAACGTCGGCATCGCAGTCGCAACCGCGAACGGTCTCGTCGTGCCCGTGATCCGCTCCGCCGACCGCCTGTCCGTCCAGGAGATCGCCGCCGCTCGCGTCGATCTCGTCTCCCGCGCCCGCGACGGCAAGCTCCAGCTCCAGGATCTGGAGGGGGGCACGTTCACGATCTCGAATCTCGGCATGTACGGCATGGAGCAGTTCGTCGCCGTCCTCAACCCGCCGCAGGTCGCGATCCTGGCCGTGGGCTCCATCGAGGACCGGGCGCTCGCCGTCGGCGGCGCGCTCGTGGTCGCGCCGCTCATGACGATGACGCTCACCTGCGACCACAGGGCGATCGACGGCTCCGAGGGCGCCGAGTTCCTGCGCACCGTCAAGGGCTTCGTCGAAGCGCCGGCGCTCGCGCTCTGAGGAGCGGACGGGAGGCGGGAGTGGTCATCCGTCGCGGCGGCCGCCAGGACGTCCGGTTTCTTCGCGACATGCTCCACCATGCGTACTACTGGCGCGAGCGAGAGCCGGGCGAGGGCCCGGGCCCCGTGGCTCTCTACGTCAAGGGATGGGGAAGACCCGGCGACACGGCCCTGATCGCGGTGGAGGACGGGTTCCCCGTCGGAGCGGCCTGGTACCGCCTCTTCCGCAGGGACCACCAGGCGTATGGGTTCGTCGACGAGGAGACCCCGGAGCTCGCGATCGCAGTCGTGCCGAGTCGGCGGGGGCGAGGGCTCGGTGAGGCGCTCCTCGAAGCGCTCGTGGAGCGTGCGCGAGCTGGGGGTCATCACGCGCTCAGCCTGAGCGTCCCGAGCGACGACGATGCGCTCCTCTCCTTCTACGAGAAGCACGGGTTCACACGCGTGCACGAGGACGGGGGACCGAGCGTGACCATGCGCCGGCACGTGTAGCCCATCGAGCCCGAGACGGCATCTGGCACGTCGGCCGGCGCGACCTTGCAGGACCCGGTGGTTTGGAGGATGCTTGCCGTGTGCCGTCCGTCACAAAGTGCAGCTGCTCGGAGAGTTCGAGGTCCACGGGGACGGGGGAGCTGTGGACTCGGGGACCTGTCGGCACCGCAGGTACGCCGAGCTGATGGCGCTGCTCGCCAGCAAACGAGCCAGCCAAAGAGGAAGGGCAGCGGTATACGCCGCGACTCAAGCCTCGAGAGGAGTGGGGAGATGAAGCTCGATCGTAAGCGCATCGTCGCCGCAACCGTGGGAGTTGCGGTGATCGGAACGTTCGCGGCCGTGGCTCTCGGATCGCCCGGGTCCGGAGTCACGCCGACGACTCTCGTCACCGCGAACTTCGACAGCACGGTCAACATCAGAAGCGACAGGGTCTTCTTCCGAACGAAGGATCCAACCGACGTCCGCGTCCAGAAGCTCGTCTTCGGACCGAACAGCTACAGCGGCTGGCATCACCACCCAGGCCTCATCATCGTGGCTGTGGAGTCGGGTGAGGTGACCCTCTCGGATGAAAAGTGCAGGTCGAAGACATACGGGCCGGGCTCTCCGAACGGTGCCGTGTTTGCCGAGGGCGGCGACGACCCGCAGCAGGCAACGAGCGCCGGTGGGGCGACGGTCTACGTGACGTACGTTGCGCCGAACGCCGACCCGCCCGTCTTTCGGATCGAGGACGACCCGCCGTCTTGCGCGTGATTGCGCGCGGGTAAGTCGGCAAGCAGCGCTGGGCCTGTCCTCTGCGGCGGGCCCAGCGCCTGCGGCATCGCCGTGACGCGTCGCGTCATGGGTAAGCGACCAGATCATCGGGATGGCGGTCGACGGCAGCGGAGCTGTTCGGCGATCGCACTCCGAGGGGTGCTCCTCCATCTTCCGGTGCGCTGAACGCGCTGCTCTTCGCTCCCAGCCGTACGGCTAGGATCGCCGGAAGTGAGGTGCTCGAGCCATGGAATGTGACGTCGCCGTCCTCGGTGGAGGCCCCGCCGGCTACACCGCCGCGATTCGTGCAGCGCAACTCGGCGCGCGCGCCGTTTGCATCGAGAGGGAACCGGCACTCGGGGGGACGTGTGTCCGCGTCGGGTGCATTCCGACGAAAGCGTGGGTGCAGACCGCGCACGCGCTCCACGCCGCCCGCGAGATCGACCCGAAGCTCGGCGTCGTCGCAGCGGAGCCATCGCTCGACTTCGCTCAGGCAAACGAGTGGAAGGCGGCCGTGGTCAAGCAGATGACCGGTGGCGTCGCGGCCCTCTTCAAGGCGAACGGCGTGACCTGGGTCCAGGGAACCGGTCGCTTCACCGACGCGCGAACGATCGCGGTGGAGGGCGCGGAGAGCGTGACCTTTGCGAGCGCGATCGTCGCGTCCGGCTCCTATCCGATGAGGCCGCCCATCCCGGGGCTCGACTCCCCGCGCTGCGTCGACTCGACCGGGCTCCTCGCGCAGACGGAGGTCCCGCGCCGGCTCGTCGTTCTCGGCGGCGGGATCATCGGCTGCGAGTTCGCGTCGATCTTCGAGCGGTTCGGGACCGAGGTGACGATCGTCGAGATGCTCGACCGGCTCATCCCGCAGGAGGACGCCGAGGCGGCGAACGAGCTGCGCAAGGCGTTCACGAGGCGCGGGATCGCGTTGCACCTCGGCAAGCAGTGCACCCAGGTGGACGACTCGGGTAGCGGGCTCGTCGTCCACTTCGGGGAGGGCGAGACGGTCGCGTGTGACCTCATGCTCGTGTCTGTAGGGCGGGCGCCGCTCGTCGAGGGGCTCGGGCTCGAGGCGGCGGGCGTCACGTTCGACCAGCGCTCGGGCGTCCAGACGGACGGGCACCGGCGGACCTCTGTCCCGCACATCTACGCGGCCGGCGACGTCGCGGGCTACTGGCAGCTCGCACACACCGGCTTTCGCGAGGGAGAGATCGCGGCCGAGAACGCCACCGGGCACGAGGCGCAGATCGGAGACCCGGCCGTCCCGCGGCCGATCTACACCGATCCCGAGATCGCAGGCGTCGGGCTCACCGAGGAGCAGGCGCGCGAGCAGCACGGCGACAACGTCGCAGTGGGGCGGTTCCCGTGGGTCGCGAATGCGCGCGCCGTCATGTCCGGAGAGGCGGCGGGCTGGGTGAAGACGATTCACGAGGCGACCTACGGCGAGCTGCTCGGCGTCGTGATCGTCGGCCCGCATGCGACAGACCTCGTCGAGGCCGCGGTCGTCGCGCTCGACGCCGAGTCGACGATCGAGACGGTCGCCGACGGAATGGCCGCGCACCCGACCCTCGGGGAAGGCCTCAAGATCGCCGGCCAGGTGGCGCTCGAGCGCGCGGTGGATCTCCCGCCGCGTCGAAGGTAAGGCGCAATGACGGATAGGAGCGCCAAGGCCGCGAAGCGGCGGTCTTTAGGGATCTTCGCGCGACCGGAATCCGCGAGAGCGGATTCCGGTCTTGCGCAGGCATATTCGTTACCCTCCAGGGGTGACCATCTTCACGAGGAAGAACGCAATCGTCGGGTTCATCACGCTCAAGGCGCTCGAGCGTAAGCGGCAGCGCCGGAGGCGGCACGCGCTGAAGCTGCTCACCTTCGTCGCGCTCGGCATCGTGTCGGCCGGCATCCTGGCCGCGCTCGCCGCGGTCGTCGTGCGCCGGCAGCGCGAGGCCGTGCCGGAGCCGGGTGCCGAAGACGCCGCGGACTGGGTCTCGACCGAGCTCGACGCGGAGTTTCACGAGCCGAGCTTCACGGCGTGAGCTCGCCCCAGTGAGTTCCCCGCTGGGGGGCGTCGACCCGAAGCTCTTTCGTCCGGCCCTCGAGGGCCTCGTCCCGTACGAGCCTGGCAAGCCGGTCGAGGAAGTACAGCGCGAGCTCGGGCTCGAGCGCGTCGTCAAGCTCGCCTCGAACGAGGGCCCGTACGGGCCCTTCCCGGCCGCGCTCGAGGCGATCGAGCGCGCCTCGCTCGAGCTGAACCGCTATCCCGACGGCGGCGCGTACCGCCTCCGCCACGTGCTCGCGGAGCACCATGGCGTCCGGTTCGAGGAGGTGACGGTCTGCGCCGGCGCGGACGCCGTCATCGGCTACGTCTGCATGACGACGCTCGATCCGGGCGACGAGATCGTGACCGGCTGGCCGTCGTTCCCGAGCTACGTGCTCGATCCGCTGAAGCTCGGCGCGACGCCGGTTCGCGTTCCGCTCCGCGATCACCGCTTCGACCTCGAGGCGATCCTGGAGGCGATCACCGAGCGGACGAAGCTCGTCTTCGTCGCCGCGCCGAACAACCCCACCGGGACGACGAGCACGCGCGCGGAGCTCGACGCCTACTTCTCCGCGGTTCCGTCCCACGTGCTCACCGTGCTCGACCAGGCCTACTTCGAGTACCTCGGCGATCCGGACTACCCCGACGCCGTCGAGGAGTACGCGAAGGCCGGTAACCGCGTGCTCGTCCTGCGCACGTTCTCGAAGATCTACGGCCTCGCCGGTCTCCGAGTCGGGTACGGGATCGGGCCACAGGAGGTGATCAGCTCGATCGGGAAGGTGCGGCGCGCGTTCGACGTCACGTCAGCGGGGCAGGAAGCGGCCCTGGCGAGCATCGCCGACACGGCGGAGATCGCGCGGCGCCGGGGTCTGAACCGTGAGGCGATGGCGCTGCTGACCGACGCACTCCGCCGCGGAGGCGTGGAGCCGGTGGGGCCTGCGGTGGCGAACTTCGTCTTCGTCGAGGTGGACGACGCGGCGGGGCTCAACGACGCGCTCCTGCACCGCGGAGTGATCGTTCGCCCGATGGGAGCCTTCGGCGCCCCGGACGCGCTGCGGATCACGGCAGGGACTCCGGACGAGATCGCGTACCTGGAGGAAGCGCTCCGGACCGTCTCGGCGCTCCGGTAGTGCCGGTATCCTCCGACGGCGGGCGCCCTGGGCGGCGCTCGTCGCCCGTATGCGAACGACCCTGAAAAGAGGCCTCGGGCGCGCAGCGGCGCCGAACGGGAACGGAAAGCCGGTCTTTCCGCCGGGTGCGCTTTCGCCCGTCTCCGTCTACCAGCAGCCGCCTTCGAGCCGATCCAGAACGGGTTGGGTAGGTCGGTTCTTCGCCTGGCTGGGTCTGGTCGTGCTCGTGTTCGCGGCAGGCGCGGTGGGCGGCATCTACCTCTACCTGCACGAGGAGGTCGCCGCCGTCGCCGCCAGGACGCCGGCGGTCAAACGAGCCGCTCAGCAGCTCGCCGTGCCGCTGCCCGATCAGCCGGCTGTCGCGCTCGTCATCGGCTACGACCACCGCCTGTCCGACGGGAACGGCGCTCCGTCCCGCTCCGACACGCTGATGCTCGTTCGGGCCGATCCGCAGACGGACTCGATCTCCCTCCTCTCGTTCCCGCGCGACATGACGGTCGAGATCCACTGTCCGGGTGGCACGCCGTTCGTCGACAAGATCGCGCACGCGTTTTCCCTGTGCGCCCCGGACGGCCCGCAGGGCGCGCTCCAGACGGTCAAGGCGCTGACCGGTCTCCAGGTCAACTACCTGATCACCGTCGACTTTCAGGGCTTCGTCCAGATCGTGGACCGGCTCGGCGGCGCGTGGATCGACGTCGACCGGCGGTACTTCAACGACCGGAGCGGCCCCTCCGGCTACGCGACGATCGACCTTCAGCCCGGCTACCAGCAGCTCAACGGCCGGCAGACGCTCGACTACGTCCGCTACCGGCACACGGACTCCGACCTTTATCGCGTCGCGCGTCAGCAGCAGTTCGTGAAGGCGTTCAAGAACCAGATCAAGGAGAGCTTCGCCCCGACCGCGCTGCCGAAGGTGATCAACGCGATCACGAAGAACGTCGAGGTTGCGCAGGGTGGCGGCGCCGACGTCGACGCGAAGACGGTCCTCTCGTACGCGCTCTTCGCCTACGGGCTTCCGCGCGGCCGCGTGTTCCAGACGCGCATCGAGGGACTCGAGGGGTTCGCGGAGCTCACGACCGACTCGTCCAACGTCACCAAGGCCGTGGAGACGTTCAAGAACCCGGACGTCGATTCGTCCGAGAAGGCGACGGCCGTCGCGCTCGGCGAGAAGGTCAAGCAGGCCGCGCCGG
>Ga0209640_10003946_pt1 | contig 13029 bp, 17 predicted proteins | sample RifCSP10_1_FD_184018 | JGI IMG/M metagenome (GOLD analysis project Ga0209640, IMG submission 184018) | Soil microbial communities from Rifle, Colorado - Rifle CSP2_sed 10_1 (SPAdes) (version 2) | ecosystem: Environmental > Terrestrial > Deep subsurface > Rock core/Sediment | place: Rifle...
GAGCTGCGCCCCGCGCGCCGGGTGCTTCATACGTTATCCCTTATATAGTAATATATATAAACTGTCAAGCTGCGGTGTGGAGTCCGACCGGATTGTGTCCGATCGGCAGGCGGCAGAGTGGGGTTGCCCCGGTGAGGCTGGAGTGCGCCCAGTGTTGGTTAGCGGATCCTGTTCGGGCCGCTCGATCAGAGTTGCGCCGCTCAGCCAGCCAATTGATGAGTCACGACGTTGGCAAACTGCCTGGTCCCGAGCCTCCCACCCAGGTCGCGGGTCTTCAGGCCTTCGGCAAAGGTGCGGTTGTAGCCGTCCTCGCTCTTCTGGCCGACGCTGAGCACACGGCATTGCCACGCGCCTCGGCCAGATCGTCGAGCACCACCACCCCGGACATGACAAGCACCGGCGGGTTCGCGATGTTACGCCAGTCGATGTCGGGCGCCGAACCGTGGACCGCCTCAAAGATGCGGTGTACGGCCATCGCCGCCTCGTGGCCCGCGTCAAGCTTCGATCAGAAACCCGCCGGCGCCTCGACTCATCCCGTGGCTTTGCCTTCGTCGATGAGGAACACGATATCGACGTGCTCCTCTTCTGCAGTGGAAGCGAGGAGAAGCGCATTCCCCAGGCTTCGCGCAACTCCAGCAGGCATCAAGAAGCGACCGCCCTTCACGCTTCCCGAGCTCAAATTCTGAAAGCTCAATCTGATATCGCCCCCTGATCGGGCTACTCGACACTCATACCTGCTAATTTCTGTGTGAACGCCGTGCGTCTGACCCTTGACGGTCAATGTCCATCTCATCGCGCGTCCCTTGCCTCCTGTGCGCTCATCTTACTGCACCCAGCGCCTGCGGGCGACCATTGCTTGACCACGCCGTTCAGCATGGCAGCTGCCGGACCACAGAAGGCATAACATATGCCCAGCCTCGAGAACCAAAGAATCGGCTCCACCCGGCTGGGATCGGCACCGAAGAGTGCCACGGGATGAGTACGGATCAGTCCAAGCGCTGCAAAGAGGCGGCGCGGGATTGGAGGTCGAGAGCACTCCGCTTCTAATCGGGTGAGGGTCCCCCGTGCGCCCGCTGTGAAGGCGTCCCTTCCATGCTTAGGGCAGCTTCGGACCAAGTGACATTGATTCGAACTTACCTCGGGATATGGGTTGCCCGCAGAACCAGGAAAACTACAGCGTCTCAATTAAGTCCTCCGTGTTCTCGTCGTGAGCTTGAAGGGGGTCTCGCCAATGAAGGGTCGGCGTTGGCTCCTCCCCTCCGAGCACCTTGAGGGAACTCCAGTCTGCTCGGTACTCTTTGCCGCTGAGGCGCAGCCGTCGGATGCACTCGCCCCGCAGCCGTGCCCGGGTCGTCTGGGGCGGGAGGTGCATGGCCCGCTCGACCGCCGCGTCGGTCGTGATCCGCTCGACCATCCCGAGTGAGGCAAGGTGATGATACACGCTCCGATCGGGTCTCATGTCGTGGTACTGCAGATCGAGGAGCGATAGGCGCGGGTCGTTCCAGGAGATTCCATGCCGATCCATTAGATTCGTCATCAAGCGGAGCTTGATGACCCAGTCGACCTCCCGGTCGAGGAGGAGCGGTTCGTGCTCGAGTCGCTCGATGGCGTGCGTCCACCTGCCGAGGATGTCTCTCCGCTGGGAGTCACAACCAGAGGACTGCGCGTACCGGAGAGCCCGCTCCAGGTACTCGTGCTGGATCTCGAGCGCGGTCAGGAGGCGGCCGTCCTTGAGCTTGACGGTTGCGCGCAGGGTCGGATCACGGGAGATGATCCGCAACGCATCCACGGGGGCATGCAGTGAATAGTCGCCGTTGAGCCAGCCGTCCTCGATCATGTCGATGACGAGGGCGGTTGTCCCGACCTTCAGGTAAGTCGTGACCTCGGACATGTTGGAATCTCCGAGAATCAAGTGCAGACGCCGGTACCGATTGGAGTCCGCGAGGGTCTCGTCGCGCGTGTTGATGATGGCCCTCGCGGTCGTGGTTCCCCCCGACATCTCCTGGCAGATATGCTGTGCGCGCTGACTGAGGCAGAACTGGGACCCGCTGATCGTTCGCAGGACTTTGCCTGCGCCAGTGAATACTTGGCGGGTCACGAGGAAGGGGATGAGGCCAGCGGCAAGGCACTCAAGGGCAACGTCACGGCGAGCCAGGTAGTTCTCGTGGCAGCCGTACGAGTTCCCGACCGAATCCGTGTTGTTTTTGAAGGCAAGGACGGATCCCTTGAACCCCTCCTCGTGGATGAGGCAGCCAGCCCGGAGCAGGAGGTCTGCGACGATGCGCTCGCCGGCCTTATCGTGAGCTACCAGCTCGGCGACCTGGTCGGCTTCGGGGGTGGCGTATTCGGGGTGAAACCCGCTGTCGAGATAGAGGCGGCCGCCGTTCTCGAGAAATACATTCCCCTTCCGCGCGCCGGGCACCGTCTGATTGAAGAGATAGCTAATGATGTTCTCCCGTGACGGGAGGCGACCACCGTTGACGCGGCAGAAGAAACCGTACTCGGTTTCAAGCCCGAAGACGCGCCGCATGAACGCTCCTTTTCGGTCCCCCCTCGGACACGTCCAGGACGAGACGCCTTTCAGTGGCGAATTCAATCGCGCCGCGAAGCACCCCTACGTCTGCGCCGAGCTCGGCGCGCCCTCGCGGTTGAGGAGGCGTGATCTCGCCGCCTCGGCTTACTGCCTGCAGGTGAGCCTGCCTGCTTTGGTGGATGCCGGAGTTGATCACGGCCGCGACGGCTACGACTCCGCAGAGCGCGACGAGCACCGCAATGGAACGTTTTCTGTGATTCCGCACCGCCCGCACCTCCCTTTCCACGCTCCAACCGCTGGGGGCGCATCCCTAGCCGGAAACGCAGCCGCAGATCAGTACGGCAATCCGCGTGCCACCTGGCTATGTCCGGATCAAGCCAGTGGGAATCGCAGTCCCGGTATGGCGCCGACGAGACTCGGCTGCAATCGTTGCAGGATGACGGCGGGGAGATGGCTCTGGCAGTCCACTGCGGTCCTTCAAAGGTTCGGCGACTAGGCATCAGGCGCTGGGTGTTGTGGGTGGATCGCCCTGCACGACTTGCAGCCGACCCTTGGCTCCCGCCGGGCCCTCTGAGCTAACTGCAAGAGAATCAACGGTTGACTCGCTTGATACGGATCCTGCGTAGCCTTGTGCGGCGGGCGATACGGAGGAGGTGAGTCAGCAATGCGCGCCAAGAAACCCAGTCCGAACCCCCAGCCAGGCGGCGGGTCACCCGCGGCCGGCGGAAAAGCCACCGAGCCCGGGCCCACATCCGTTCCCGCCAGTGCCGACACACTGAAGCTGGCCGGACACAAATGAGTCTCGTGCGATTGGGTGACGGCCTTCACCCTCGTGAGACCCTGTCACTGTGATTCACGAGGATCATTGGGAGCTCTCGTAGTAAGAACCCGCCCGGGAGCGAGGACGCGTCATTGCGTCGAGTTCGTCGGGTCCGGCAGGAGGTGATGTAGAACTGTATTCGCGAGAGGCCATTCGCCGGACGGCCCCTCGTTGGTCACGGTAACTGCAGGAAAGGACATATTGGGGGCACGTGGCCCGGCCCGCGTCCCAAGCTGCAATTCCTGCGGCTATCTGCCGAACTGCTCCCGCAGGCTTGACTCCCCCAGTCAGTAATCGACTGATTACCCGTGCTTTCCACCGATCGTCCCCAGAGGCACGAGTCTTGCCACATTGTTGAAAGGGGGTGCGCCATCATACTGTTGCGAGTCTTTGATACGCGGCCGGGCCGGGAGTCCGAGTTTCTCCGGTGCCTGCAAGGAATCGCGACGCGCATGGTTCGACAGGAGCGCCTGGATTCGGTGCAGATCTGCCGGTACGCCGACAGCTTGGATCGCATCGTATGGATCGAGGATCATCGCACCGCTTCAAAATCAGGACGCGTTCTCGAATCCGAGGTGGTCCGGACCTGCCCAGACACCCTCGTGCAGGTCCCTGTCTTGCAGCCTTTCGCGCTCGTCGATGGATTTTATCACCACCCACTTCCGCGCTGTCAGGTGTGGAGCCTTGAAGTGTCGCCGGCGACCGGCCAGGAGGAGGGGATTCTCGCGGACTTTCTGGGCCGAGCGCGTACGGCATCGGCGGAGCCCTCGGTGGCCGGAATCTCCGTCTATCGGGCGCTGGGCACGCCTCGTCTCCTGATCTTTGTGGCCCTGAATGAGGGCGTGGTCCCTTCCAACAGCTCGTTCCTCTTGCCCGGGTTGGCAGCGGCAGTCAAGTGGCGGCGCCTCCTCGTCGTGTGGACGATGGGGCGCGTCCTTCCTGAGCGAGATCGGCGCGAACACGCGGCGCCGGGCCTCTATCCGAGGCCGGCGTTCTGGGCGCGCTCGATGCCGGTTCTTGCGGTTGCACCGATGCCGGAGGGTTCATGATCATGTCCGAGCCGCCGCGAGCCATGCCGAGCGGAAGGGACCAGAGGAAGATGATCTACGTCGTCACGTGTGGGATGTGTGGGCAGAGCTGGCAGCGGGCGACCGTGCAAGATGGCCAGGTGATCGGCTGCATCTTCTGCGGATGCCAGGGGCATCTCCGCCTTGGGGTCGCGCCCCCCGACAGCGACGCCCGCGGTCACTGCCGGATAAAGGCATGGCTTCACGGCGCCGGCGCGGAGGAGCGGTGATGGGTTGTTTCCTCGCACGGGGTGTCCCGATCGTTCCCGTCGTGACACGGCGGGAGTACCTCAACGCGGTTCACCGCGCGTTCGACTCGCTCGCGCGCGAGCGCCGGGGGACTGCCTACGACGACGCCCTCGTGGATCTCGTTGGGGGCCGTCCCGTGCGGGCAACCTGCGTCTTCTCCTCGTTGCTCGAGCGGAGGCCCGACGACCCCACCCTGCACCGCATGCTCGGAATGAGCTACTTCCGCGCGGGGAATGCTCGGCTCGCTGCGCGCCACCTTGAGATCGCCCTCGTGCTGCTCAAGCGAGCCACGACCCCGGACATCTCGCTTCTTTGCTCGCTCCGAATCGAGTTGGAAGCATCCGTCGTCCGCCTCGCCCTCATGGCGGCATACGAACGGCTTGGCCATCGCGCGGGCGTGCTCCGCTGCCTCGTAGCGCAGGGCCGCCCGCTGGCCTGGGATCTCCACTCCTGACCGAGCGCCTGAGCGCGCAATTGATCTTCGAACGGCCGCAAGAGTCGCAGGCCGCGACTCCGGACCGCTCGGCCGGAGTCTAATGTAGCCTACTCGATTTGGTACTGGCGCAGCTTGTAGTGCAAGGCCCGCGCGCTGATCCCGAGGATCTCGGCGGCCTTCTCGCGGTGCGAGGTGATTTCCCTGAGCGTCATTCTGATCACCTGCTCCTCGATGGCGCCGAGCGGGACGCCGAGGGGAATCGTGATGCTGCGCTCTGGTGGCGAACCGGTCATGACGGTGGACGGCAAGTGAACGGGGCGGATGACGCGGGCCGTAGCGGTGACGACCAGCCGCTCCACGAGATTGCGAAGCTCCCGCACATTGCCCGGCCAGGTGTACTCGCGGAAGATCTGGAGCACCGTAGCCGAGAAGGATTTCTCCGGGCGCCCGTACTGGGCGCAAAGCTCTCGAAGAAACACGGTGGCGAGCAGCGGAATGTCCTCGGACCGGTCGCGAAGGGCGGGCAGCGTGATGGGTACCACGGCAAGCCGGTAGTAGAGATCCTCGCGGAAGGTGCCACCCTTCACGGCCTCCAAGAGGTCCTTGTTCGTCGCTGCGATGAAGCGGACATCGACCGTGATCGGGCGGTCCCCTCCCAGCCGGCGGACCTCGCGCTCCTGAAGCGCGCGGAGGAGATCAACCTGCGCCCTGGGGCTCATCTCGCCAACCTCGTCCAGGAACAGCGTCCCGCCGTTCGCCTGCTCGACCCGGCCAGCCTTGGTCCCGCTGGCCCCCGTGAAGGCTCCCCGCTCGTAGCCGAACAGCTCCGACTCGACCAGCGTCTCCGGTAACGCGCCGCAGTTGAGGGTCACGAACGGGCCCTTCTGCCGCGGGCCCCGATTGTGGATCGCCCGAGCCACCAGCTCCTTTCCGGTCCCCGACTCGCCCATGACGAGGACCGTGGCCAGCGTGGGCGCCACCTGCTTGACCGTCTCGTACACCTGCCGCATCCGAGCGCTGCGCCCCACGATCACGCCGAAAGCGGCCTTGATCGCGACCTGTTCTCGGAGCTGCTGCACCTCTTGCCTCAGCGCCTTGTGCTCCAGGGCCTTCGCCACCAGGTGTATGAGCCGCTCCGGATCGACGGGCTTCGTCAGATAGTCGTACGCGCCGAGCTTCATCGCTTCGACGGCGCTCTCGACGGTGCCGTAGGCCGTGAGGAGGATCACCTCCGGCTCCGAGGAGTGCTGCTTGGCGGCCTTCAGTACCTCGATCCCCCCCGCCCCGATCATGCGCAGATCGGTGACGACGAGGTCGAAGCCTACGTCCTGAAGCGCCGCCAGGGCTTCCTCACCACTGGCCGCCCCCACAACCTCGTGGCCTGCCTTCCCAAGGATCTTGGCGAGCGCCTCCCGGTTGTTGCGTTCGTCGTCGACGACGAGGACACGATCCGCCATCACCCCTCCTCGTTTTGTCTTACGGGCCCACTGAGCGGGAGCCGGATGATCATCGTGGTCCCGCTCCCGACATGGCTCTCGACGTCGAGGCTGCCCTGGTGGCCCTGGACGATCCGGTGGGCAATCGCCAAGCCGAGGCCGACCCCGCTGGGACGCGTCGTGAAATACGGGTCGAACACATGCGGCAGGACTGCTTCGGCGATCCCGGGTCCAGTATCCTTGACGGCAACCTCCGCCCAGTCGCCGTCCCTTCGCGTCGTCACCACGAGAGAGCCCCCGTCCGGCATAGCCTGGAGCGCGTTGATGATCACGTTGAGGAAGACCTGGGAGATCTGGCCCTCGTCACCGAGGATGCGCGGGAGTCCGGGATCGATGTGGGTCTCGATCCCGACGCCGTCGTCCGCGGCCTCGAATGCGACCAGGCCGAGGACGCGCTCGACAAGGGTCGCGATGTCTACCGGCTTGACCTCTGGCACCGAGGGCTTCGCGAAGCGGAGGAAGTTCTCCACAATTCGATCGAGGCGCTGCAGCTCGGATCGCAGGACGTCGAGGTAGCCGCGGACCGCGTTTCCATCAGGCGGCCCCGGCACGAGCTCGGCCTGAAGCAGATGGAGGTTGAGGCCCAGGGCGTGGAGCGGGTTCTTCACCTCGTGGGCCACTCCGGCCGAGAGGGTGCCCAGCGCGGCCAGCTTGTCGGATCGCCGGAGCTGCGCCTCGAGCCGGCTCACTTCCGTGATGTCGCGGAGCAGCACGACTAGGCCATCGGTCTGCCGCGCCTCGGTCCGCAGGTCCGACGCCGCGGCGCGCACAGTGACCCGGCGCGCTCCCTCCGCCGTCAGGGCGAAGTCGTGTTCCTGAAGGAGGCGATCTCCTGCGAGGGCGTCGAGAACCCACGCGGTGACCTCAGGCACGGCCTGCAATGCCTCGCCGACCGGTCGCCCCCTGATAGCCGACGCGCGGAGACCCAACAGGCGCTCGCCCGGTCCGTTCAGCGAGCTGACCGCACCGCCGGCATCGAGGGTCAGGACACCCGTCGGGATGCTCTCCAGGATGTTCTGCATCAGGCTCTTGACACGCTCGAACGTCTGGGTGACAGCTCGGTAGTTCCGGTAGGCCCCGAACAGCACGAGGCCGATGGCCGCGAGGAGGAGCACCGCAAAGGCAGCAACCAGTTCCGGCCAACTCAGCCCCCGAAGGAGGCCTGGGGATCCCGCCTCGGGAGCTCCCGAGGTGAGCAGCCGGTGCCGCTCATACTGGATCCCTACAGCGACCGCCGCCGCGAGGAGGAGGCCGATGAGAGCGAACGCGGTGAGAGCCAACCGGACCGGGACATACCCGAGCGAGAAGCGAGGATGCCCCGGGCGAAACATTCCGTTAGCTCCCGATCACGGGGCGTCCGTCTCTGGTCCGGTCACTGCCCGTCAGCATCCGACGCCTCGGCCAAGCGCGGCACCTGACTCGTTGCCGTCTCATCGAACTGCTCGCAGGTAGGGTTCAAGGTTACTGTAACACTGGCCTTGCCGCGCGAGAAGGCGCTGACGGAAGACCCTTCACCGCTGGACGACCGCACGAGACGCAGGCGCGGCATTGTCTCATCGGGGCCCGTTGGAAGCTCCACAGGCATCGCGCGATACCATGGGCGCCGGAGGATCACCTGCGCGAGGTCGTCATCCTGGTCGATCCAGATTTCGAGCCGCTTCGCTTGGAGGCGTCGGCATCTAGCTTGGAGACTCAGGACCAGCGCACACTTGGGGCGTCGATCCAGCTCCGCGTCGTCCAAAAACGACGCCAGGAGCCAGATCCGCGCGACGCGCACGCCCTCCTTGCGCGTGAGGTCGGCCAGATCGGCTGCAACGATCTCATGTCCAGCGATCGCCGCGCTCACCAGCCTCGGCTCGCGTCTACACGTGACCAATTGTTCTGCGGTGGGGAAGCGGGCCCCCCTGGCTGCTTCCTCGGCCAGTTCGAGTCCCGGGAGCTCTCGCGGAGAAAGTAGACGGATCTCCATGGCGGTTGGCTGAGGTCCTGAATGCAGTACGGATGCCAGTGCACCTATGTAGCGATCCCTCAAACACAGCCATACCGAAGCGAAAGGCATGCCCGGCTTGTCACTGCAAGAATTGCAGATTCGCAAAGAGACTCACCGAATCAAGATTTCACGCGAAGTACCTTCCGCGCGTTTGCCCATACCGACGCCACCGGCCACCGACAGGACTAGGTGGGAGCGGCACGGAGCCGAAGGGAGCGCATGAGGGCACTGGTCGAAACATGATCGGCGGGTGTTTCTCACGTTTGAATGGAGTACGGCCCTGCGTGGTGTCGTCTCAGGGCCTCTGGGACCATCACCAGCGCGGGCACGTCGTCTCCATGCGGGGCCGCCGAATGATACGGACTAAACATACCGGCCCGGAACTCCAAGGCCTGGCACCTCCTGCGAGTCAGTCTGCCACCGATCATCCTTGCGGGTGGCGCGCACCCGTTCGCGTCCGGGAGAGCACTGGTTTGAGATACTTGAAAACCTGGCCACGCGAGTCCGTAGACGGAGCATCCTCGACGCCTAGTGCGTAAACCCGGTAGCCCATCCTATCGAGATAGTCGGTCAATATCGTTGGCTGATCGGCACCGAGTTGAATCTCGTCGGTCTCTAACGCCGCAAACTGCCGTTCGAGCCTAGCGAGCAGAGCAACCTGTATGGCGTCGGCGACTGGGCCGCCATCTACGAAGGCGAGGACATATCGAACGATGCCCGATCGGCGCTCATGCTCCGTGGTCAGCGAGGCCAAGGCGAAGCCGATGACTTCGGCCCCCACCAGTGCAACTGGCATAAGCACGTTTGGCCTCTCTCGAAGTCGGAGAAGACTCTCTGCTGACGGGAAATCAGGATTGAGGCTTTGGCGCCTCCCCGCGAGTGTCTTGATCTCGCAGCCGTTTGCCTCACGTATGTCGATACTGTTCCTCCTTCCGACGGGCCGAGATGGTTTCACATTCGCCTTAGCGTCACGAGAGGCGAACCAGGCGATCCAGCGCGGCGGCACCTGCCAGAAGATGCCTTGGCTGGACGATACTCGGGAGATCCGCGCTCGTGTGCCGGACTGGTGCCGGAGTGCCAGCAAGTCCAATCGCCGCGCAAGACCAGACTCCGGGAGGAACTGGGCCGGGCCCAGTATCAGACGCCTCATCGCACACGTGGATCTCCTCGTCGACAGCGCACTGTCTTGCCATCGTCAGGAGACGAGACTGCCCCGCCACAGTCGATCGGGGAGAAGCCGAGCCCCACGGCGGCAAGAGCACAGCGAGATTTTCAAGACCCATTCCAGAGAGATAGATCACGCCTCGGAGGTGCTCCAAAGTGCCCCGGGCGTGAAGCACATCCCGGCAATGCCTGGAGCCGGCGGCACCCACTTCCTCACCATCAAGGAAGCCGAACAGCACCCGGGGCCCGGTCGAACCGCGTAACCTGTGGAGAAGCTCAAGCAAGACCGCGACCCCGGAGGCATTGCACAGCGCCCCCGGACTGCCGGACCGAGTATCGTAGTGAGCCAGGACGAGAAGAGGACGGCCTACCGTCCCGACCTCCACAAGGATGTTCGAACACAAGACCCTGGCCGGCATCCGTATCACGTTCAATCGAATGGGAGGCCGGTCCTGAGCGAGCCATTGGGCGTCGGCCCGCCGGACCGTGACACAGGGAATACCAGCGCCGCCGCTCGCTACAACCTCGGAGTAAAGATCGGGAACATCCGGGTGATACAAGATGACACCGGCTGCCTTACGCTCCCACGCAAGGCGCGTGTATACGCTTGTCGAGTTGGGCCCAACGGGGCAGAGGAGGAAGCCGCCCTGATGGCCAACCCGCGTCTCACTCACCGCGCCGTCACGCCACAGACTCGGGATTCCCCCGAGGGCTCCCGGAGTCGGGGCCGAGCCGAGCATCGGAAGACTTGGAATCACCCGTCCCGCATCAGTTACCAGGATGCACTGCTGATACCGTGGGATGACCATAGAGAAGGGCTGGACTTCCGGTAGCCGTCCCAGACTTCTGATACTGCGCTCAATGTATCGCCGCGCCTCGGCGGCTTCCGGTGTGCCAGCGGCGCGAGGGCCGATATGCTCGGCGAGCACGCGGAGATGCGACGTGACGGATTGTCGTCTTGCACCGTCCCCCTCCGCGCACACGGCGCCAGGGTGCGCGAGCTCCGAGCCCCGCGGCAGCCTCACTTGGCCTGAGCGCGGATCCGTCATCGCGGGGTTGCCTTGTCATCTTGCCGAGGCAGCGCTGACATGAGCCTGCTCGACGCTTCCCACGCCGGCAGGTAGTTTCCATCGATTTGCAGGACGCTACGCCAAGTCCAAAGCGCTGCTTCCAGCATTCCGGCTCCCTCGAGGTTGCGGGCGTGTTCTGCGAGTGTTTCGACGTCCGTCTTGGCCTCCAACGGTCGGCGACCGCCGTCCTCAACCATCTCCCCTCCTTGCTATCGTTGTGTGGATGCCGCCTCAGAGATCCCAGCCCTCTTCTGCCGCGAGCGTACGCGCGTCCTTCGAGCGCCCGAGCCTGACGCACAGTGACAGCAGCGCGTGGCGGAGCATGGCGCGCTCCAGTCCAGCTTGGAGCGCATGTTGGAGGCTGTCGCTGCCCGCTTGTTCTCTTCGCAGGAGGCGCAGCGCGCGCTCCAGATGCTTCCGGGCCGCGCGCGGACGCCCTGAGCGAGGTGCGCGAGACCGATCAAGCGGTAGATGCTCCCATTCTCGGGCTGCTCCCTGAGGATCTCTTTCAACAGCGCCACGGCTGCAGAGAGATTCCCCGCCCTAAAATGCCGGAACGCTGGCCAGCACTGGTCACGCCACATGTCTCGTGGATCACTGAACTGGCGCTAAACCGCGGCCATGACGCCACAATATTCTCGAGGAGTAAGCATAACCTGGAGATCTTCGAGAGGAATCCGGTGCCCGCCCACATAAAAGCCCATGGCTGACGGAGTTGGTCAATAGCATTCGGCGTACCAGCGGTCGATGAGCGCGCCGTCATGAACAAATCCATCGGCCGCTGCCCAGGGTGCCATCATGAAACTGCAAGAACTGCAGAAGCTCAATGGATGGGAAACGCCAGATGCGTTGCTGAAGAAAGGAGTTCAAGGCGGATCGCTACTCATCCGAAATCGAGTCAACGAGAGCGAAGGGGCGAGGAGCGATCTGCCAGATCGAAGAGAAAGTGAAGTTTCGGGTCCACACTCCGAATCAGGGGAACCAGAATGCGCTGTAGGACGAGACGTCAACGAAACGAGACCTGAGGCCGCAAAACTTGCAGATGCACCGAGCGCTGCCTGGCTCAGCGAGCTGATTTATGTTGTCTGGTGGGGGATGATCGGAAGTGTCGTGCTAGGCGGTATTCTGGCTGGGCTAGCCGTGCTATTCGAGCTTCGCGCCCAACGAAGAGGCAGGCATCACGTAGGGCGTGGATCGACGGACACGGTGAGGTAGCCCGCTAGCCCGGGTTTGGCAGCCACCGAAAAGGGGACACTGCCCCGCCGCAATCTCCTGGACATGTCGCGCAGCGGCTACTACGCTTGGCGGCACCGGCACGCGTGCCTCGAAACCCGCCGGCGGCGCCCTGCTGCGTGACCAAGCCGTCCCGACACCGCTACCCCATTCACTGTCCACGAAACCCGAGCTACATCAGGTTGACCGTGTACGCGACCCGTGCTAGAACCTGGGGCACTTCAACCGCAGCGCGAGCCGCAACGCGGCGACTCTAGGTACTGCATTGCGAGCCGCAGGACGTCGTGGGGCTGGGGCCCCACCGTCCGAGGCGAGTTTTCTAGAGGAGGCCCCGCCCATGGATCTGAACTACACGCCCGAGGACATCGCCTTCCGCAAGCAGGCGCGGACCTGGATCGAGCAGAACCTGCCGAGGAAGGAGATCCGCACCCTCGAGGACCGGCTCGCCTGGCACCGGAAGCTCTTCGACGCCGGCTACCTCGGCATGGGCTGGCCCAAGGAGTACGGCGGCGGCGGCGCCCGGCCGATGGAGCAGGCCGTCGTGGCCGACGAGATGGCGCGGGCCAACGCGCCGGCGCCGACCAACAGCCTGGGCCTCGGCATCGTCGGGCCGACCATCGTCGTCCACGGCACCGACGCCCAGAAGCGCCGCTACCTCAAGAAGATCCTCTCGGCCGAGGAGCTGTGGTGCCAGCTCTACTCCGAGCCCAACGCCGGTTCCGATCTGGCCGCGCTCCGGACATCCGCCGTGGACCAGGGCGACCACTTCCTGGTCAACGGCCAGAAGATCTGGACGAGCGCCGGCGCCATCGCCGACTGGGGCCTTCTCCTCGCGCGCACCGACACCAAGGTCGCCAAGCACAAGGGCATCTCCTGCTTCCTCATGAACATGCGCCAGCCGGGCGTGGACGTGCGCCCGCTCAAGCAGATCACGGGCTCGTCCGAGTTCTGCGAGGTCTTCATGACCAACG
>Ga0209640_10003947_pt1 | contig 13029 bp, 13 predicted proteins | sample RifCSP10_1_FD_184018 | JGI IMG/M metagenome (GOLD analysis project Ga0209640, IMG submission 184018) | Soil microbial communities from Rifle, Colorado - Rifle CSP2_sed 10_1 (SPAdes) (version 2) | ecosystem: Environmental > Terrestrial > Deep subsurface > Rock core/Sediment | place: Rifle...
CTTGGCGACGACCTCGCCGTCGACGCGGATCGCGCCCCGCACAATGAGGTCCTGCACGTCGGCGCGCGAGTACCCGGTGATCAACGCAACCGCGCGGTCGAGGCGTTCGCCTTCGAGCGATCGCGGCACCGGGAACTCCTCAGCCTCGGTGGCGCCCGGCTCTCCCCCCGCACTCATGACGGGGGTGTCAACGACGCATCACCGTGCCGCGTGTCGCGCCAACCCCGGAGCAGGAGAATCACAGCACCGACGGCGATGGCGGAGTCGGCAACGTTGAACGTGGGCCAGGCACCCACACGAACGAAGTCGACGACGGCCCCCTTCAGGAACCCGGGCGCGCGAAACAGTCGATCGGCCAAGTTGCCGAACGCCCCGCCGAGCACGACGGCCAGCGCGGTGGCAAGCCACACGTCGGACTCGGCCCGACCCATTCGGATGAGCACGACAACGAGCACCGTCGCGAGGACGGCAAGAGCGGGCGTCCACCCCGTGAACAGGCTGAAGGCGCTCCCCGAATTGCGCGTGAGCCGGAACTGGACCGACGAACCGATGAGGTCGATCGGACCGTCGTCGAGCGCCCGCACCGCCCACGTCTTGGTCGCTTGGTCGAGGCCGGCGACCCCGACGGCGATGGCGACGAGGCGGAGCGTCCTCGTTACCGACGCCGTTCCTGTCGGGACTTGCACTCGATGCACAAGGCGGCCTGGGGCACAGCCTCGAGGCGCGCCACCGGGATGCGGCTGCCGCACCGGATACAGACGCCGTAGGTCCCCGCCTTGATGCGCTCGATCGCCTGGTCGATCTCCTCGACCGCTTGACGGGCCGATGCGGAAAGGGCGAGGTCGCGTTCGCGCTCGACGTTGATGGTGTCGCCCTCGCCGTCCTCCTCGTCGAACTTCGTGTCTCCCGGCTCCCGATCGGCCATCAGCGCCTCGGCTTCAGCAGCGAGGTCCTCGGCCTGGCGCGTGTAGGTCTCGCGCTCCTCTTCGAGGCGTTGGGTGAGACGTTCGAGCGTCTTGCCGGTGATGCCGGACGTGGCGGGCTTCTTGGGGGCGGGCTTTGTCGGCGCCGGGGTTTGGCTCGGAGTCGTTGTCACGGGGGCTTTCGTCGGGGGCGAACTCTTCTTGTCGGATGGCTTCGCCGGGGCCTTCGCCGGCTTCGTCGACGGCTTGGTCGCCACGGGCTTCTTGGACGCGGCCTTGGCGGGCGCAGCCTTGGCCGCCTTTCCCTTGGCGGGTTGCTTGGCGCCCTTGCCAGCCGACCCCTTCGCGCCCCGCGTCGCGGACGCGTCGGCGGCCTTGCCCTTTGCCTTGGCAGGCGCCTTGGCAGGCACCTTGGTGGGAGCCTTGGCGGATTTTCCGGCCTTCGCGGCCTTGCTCGGGGGCATGTCGATCCTTTTGTCCGATTCCCCGAGATCAAGGACGAGCCGGGGGGTCGAAGGGCGCCTGATGGTAGCAGCGGCCGCGTTGAGCCCCGGTGCAGGTGGCGCCGGATCTCGCCGGCCCCGCGTCGTCGAGCCCGACCCCGGTCCGTCCCGCTGGATGCCGGCGCTAGTTCGGCCGGGGCTTTTCGCTCGGTTCGATCAAGAGGCGGAGTCGACGCTCGAAGTCCTCGAGGTCGATCTTGGCCAGGCTGAACCGCTTCGATCGCGAGGTCTCGCCCGACACCAGCGCCACCGCGCTCTCCTTGAGACCGAACGCGTCGGCCAGCAGGACGCGGGCGGCCTCGTTGGCCCTCCCCCCGACGGGCGGCGCCGCCACGCGGAGTTTCAACGCGTCACCGTGCCGGCCGACCACGGCGCTCTTTCCCGCGCCGGGAGCGACGTGCACGTGCAACGTCACCGTCGGCGCTTTCGCACTCTTTCCGGACGCTTTCGTGCCCGGCTGGTCCGCGATCTCGTAAAGGGGGGAGAAATCCACACAGGTAGTGTACGAAGTCGTGCAGCCAGTCTCCGGAGAGTTCGACCTTCCCGCCCTCGAAGAACGCATCCTGGCCCTCTGGCGCGACCGCGACATCTTCCGCGCCAGCCTCGAACAGCGAGAGGGCGCACCCGAGTGGGTGTTCTATGAGGGCCCTCCAACCGCCAACGGGCGGCCCGGCCTCCACCACGTGTGGGCGCGCACGTTCAAGGACCTTTTCCCCCGGTTCCAGACCATGCGCGGGCACTACGTGGCCCGCAAGGGAGGCTGGGACTGCCACGGCCTCCCCGTCGAGGTCGAGGTCGAAAAGGAACTCGGGCTGTCGTCGAAAGTCGACATCGAGGAGTTCGGCATCGAAGAGTTCAACCGCCGGTGCCGCGAGTCGGTGCAGCGCTACGTCGAAGACTGGGGCGCCCTGACCAGCCGGATCGGCATGTGGCTCGACACCGCCAACGCCTACTGGACCCTCACGAACGAATACATCGAGAGCACCTGGTGGCAGCTCAAGCAGATCTCCGACGCCGGGCTTCTCTACGAGGACTTCAAGGTCGTCCCGTACTGCGCCCGCTGCGGGACGGCGCTGTCGACCCACGAGCTCGGCCAGCCCGGCGTCTACCGGGACGTCACCGAGCCGTCGGTCTACGTGCGGTTCCCTGCTCGCGATCGCGACTGGGATCTGCTCGTGTGGACGACCACGCCGTGGACGCTGATCTCCAACGTCGCCGCCGCCGTGAGCGAGGCCGTCCGCTATGTACGGGTGCAGGTGCCGGGCAAACGCGACGTCGTGATGGCCGCCGAACGCGTCGACGCCGTCTACGGCCCCGGCGCCGCTGTCACGGTGTCCGCCGACGTCCGAATCGGCGACCTCCTCGATGTGCACTACGACCCGCCCTTCACCGCCGCAACGGGCGGCGTCGAGGTCGCCGACGTGGGCCGGCCGCATCGGGTGGTTGCGGCCGACTTCGTCACCACGGAGGACGGGACCGGCATCGTGCACCTCGCCCCCGCCTTCGGCGAGGTCGACCGCGAGGTGGGCGATCGCGAAGGCCTTCCGGTCGTCAACCCGGTGAACGCGGAAGGCCAGTTCGACGGCGGAGCCTTCACCGGTCGATTCGTCAAGGACGCCGATCCGCTCATCATCGCCGACCTCGAGGCGCGCGGCGTTCTCGAACTCGTCGAGGACTACACGCACTCCTATCCCCACTGCTGGCGATGCGATCGCCCGCTCATCTACTGGGCGAAGCCGTCCTGGTTCATCCGCACGACCGAGCGGCGGGCCGCGCTCGTCGAACAGAACGACTCGATCGGTTGGCATCCGGAGCACATCCGTCACGGTCGCTTCGGCAAGTGGCTCGACAACAACGTCGATTGGGCGCTCTCGCGCGATCGCTATTGGGGAACGCCGCTCCCCGTGTGGCGGTGCGGCGACGGCCACGACACGTGCATCGGTTCGGTGGCGGAACTCAGCGAGCTGTCCGGTGAGGACCAATCGACCCTCGATCTCCACCGCCCGTACGTCGATCGCGTGGTCATCACGTGCCCCGCATCGGGGTCGTCGGGTGCCTGCGGCAAACGCGCCCACCGCGTGCTGCCGGTCCTCGACGCGTGGTTCGACTCGGGCGCGATGCCGGCGTCCCAGTTCCACGCGCCGTTCGAGAACCAGGACGTGTTCGACCGCCGCTTTCCCGCCGACTTCATCTGCGAAGCCATCGACCAGACCCGCGGGTGGTTCTACTCCCTCCTGGCCGTCAACACGCTGGTCTTCGGGTCCACGCCCTACAAGAACGTCGTCTGCCTGGCGCACATCGTCGACAAGGACGGCCAGAAGATGTCGAAGTCACGCGGCAACACCATCGAACCGTGGGACATCTTCCGCACGAAGGGGGCCGACGCCCTCCGCTGGTATTTCTTCTCGTCGGGGTCGCCCTGGACGAACCGCCGCGTCTACGAGGAGGGGATCGATGATTCGATCCGCAAGTTCCTCCTGACCCTGTGGAACACCTACAAATTCCTCACCACCTACGCGACCCTCGACGGATGGGAGCCGGGCGACGCCGCACCCGGCGGCGAGCACGTGCTCGATCGATGGGCGCTGTCGCGCCTCGCCACGACCACGGCGGGCGTCACCGAGGCCCTCGAGGAGTTCGACACGCTGCGCGCCGCGCAGCTCCTCGAGGCGTTTGTCGACGATCTCTCGAACTGGTACGTGCGGCTGTCGAGGGCGCGGTTTTGGGGAGCCAAGGGAGCCGGCGACCCCGCCGCCCACGCCACGCTGCACCATTGCCTCCTCACCGTCACCAAACTCCTGGCGCCGTTTTGCCCGTTCGTGGCCGACGAGATCTACGGCAACCTCGCCGAAGGCACCTCCGGCGCTCGAGCCTCCGTCCACCTCGAAGACTGGCCCGCTGTCGACGTCGGACCGCTCGACGTCGGCCTCGAGGACGAGATGGCGTTGGCGCGTCAGCTCGTCCAACTCGGGAGGGCGGCCCGTACCGACGCCAAAATGCGCGTCCGCCAGCCGCTCCGCCGGGCGTTGCTGTTGGTCCCGGCCGGCGGCCTCTCGCCCGATATCCAGGACCTCGTCGCGGCCGAGCTCAACGTCAAGACCCTGGAGGCGGTCAGCTCCCTCGACGACCTGGTCCGCTACTCGGTGGTTCCCAACTTCCGAGAGCTCGGCCCGCGCCTCGGCGCCACCCTGCCCGCCGTGAAGTCGGTGCTCGCCTCGCTCGACGGTGCGGCGGTGCAACGCGCCCTCGACACCGACGGCGTGTACGCGATCGACGTCGACGGTGTGCGCATCGAATTGCAGCCCACCGACGTCGAGATCCGGGCGCAAGAGCATGAGGAGTTCGCCCTGGCGCAAGAGGGAGCCGTGGCCGTCGCCCTCGACCTCGCCCTCGACGACGACCTCCGGCTCGAGGGCCTCGCTCGCGAGGTGGTGCGAGCCCTCAACGACCATCGCAAGGCGATCGGCCTCGACATCGCCGACCGCATTCGTGTGACGGTCGACGCCGAGGGAGACGTGCGTCGCGCGCTCGAGCGCCATGGCGCGTGGATCGCCGGCGAGGTGCTCGCGGTGGCTTGGACGACGGGGACCGCCCCCGCCGACGGATCGACGACCGAGATCGACATCGACGGCGTTGGTTTGCGCGCAACCGTGGAGCGCGACGCTCCCGCGAAGTAACGCTCCGTCGAAGGTGAGCGACGCGGCGTCGGCCGCCTCGCTCGGTCAGCGGCCCTTGGTCGGTGCCTTCTTGGCCGCCGTCTTCTTGGCCGGAGTCTTCTTGGCCGCCGCTTTCTTGGCGCTCGACGGTGCCGCGGTCTTCTTGGCCGCCTTCTTGGCGCTCGACGGTGCCGCCGTCTTCTTGGCCGCACTCGCCTTCGCGGGAGCCTTCTTGGCGGGAGCCTTCTTCGCAGGCGTCTTCCGGGCGGGAGCCTTCACCGTGGCCTTGACCGGGGCGGGCGGCACGAACTCTTCGCCGAGGAGCTCGTCGATCTTGGCCAGGATGCTCGCTCGGGCTCGACCCGCCGCCTCACGCTCGCGGACGACGTCGAGCTCGTCGTCGTCGAGTTCGGGGAGCAGGGGCACGATCTCGCCCACCTTGAGGTCGTCGTAGTCGGCGATCGGGAACCCGTCGTCGATGTCGCCGTCTGGCGCGGGCTCGTCGTCCAGGTCGGCGTCACTCTCGGCGAGCAGCTCGTCGATCCGTCCGAGAATGGTCGCTCGGGCACGGCCCGACTCTTCACGCTCGCGGACGACGTCGAGCTCGTCGTCGTCGAGTTCGGGGAGGAGGGGCACGATCTCGCCCACCTTGAGGTCGTCGTAGTCGGCGATCGGGAACCCGTCGTCGCGGTCCTCGTACTCCTCCGCGTCCTCGTCGTCATCCTCGTCGCGGGACGCGGGCGAGCGCTCGCGCAGCGAAGGTGCGGCCTCCGACCCTTCGGCGCGGGGCCGGTCGCGCATCACGGTCAAGATGAGGAACACCCCCGCACAGAAACTCGAAGCGATCGAGATGATCACGAGGGGAAGCCCCGAACTGAGCAATCCGATTACGAGCGTGATCGCGGCCACGATCACCAGCGCCAGACTCACGTAGAAGAACACGTGGAAACTCTCTCTTTCGGCAGGTCAGGGGCCAGGGGGCCAGGACGCGGAGCATCCTAGCCACGCGCGGGAATCAGCTACGGCGTCGTGGGTCGTCCTGGTCGAAGAACCCGGTCCCGTGCACGGCGAACTCGCCCGCACCCGGCTCCGGAGGGGCGGGCGGCTCGACCGATTCGGGCTCGTCGAGGGGGCTCGAAGGCGCGGCTTCGGCGGCGGCCTCGGGCCGGATTCCAGGATCGGACAGTTCGTCGCGGGGGCCAAGGGGCGTTTCGTCGGCCACCGCCTGTCGAAGATCACGGAAGAACTCGTCGGTGGGCGGCTCGGGATCGAGATCGTCGTCGCGCATCCGCCAGCGTCGCCGGCGGGCCGGGAGAAGGTCGCCGGGCGTCTCCTCGAGCGACACTTCGTCCCACGTCGAGGGCGAGGCCTCTGCCGCCGTGAGCTCCTGCGCGTCGTCGTAGGCGTCGTCGGAAGGGTCGTCATAGGGACCGACAGCGAGACCCTCGTCGGTGATGTCGTCGCCCGGTGGCACCGAGCCGGCTTCGCCCCCACTCCCCTCCTCCGCCGACGCCAAGTCGACGTGCACCGACGGACTCGGAGGTGGCGCCAGTACCGGTGCACCGTCGGCTGGCTCGGGTGAGGCGGTCACGGGCGTCGCTGGTTCCCAGTACGGGCGCTCGTCGATGCGCGCGATCTCGGCGTCGAGAAACTCCTTGAGGCGCCGACGTTGGTCGCGTGCGGTGTGCTCGAGCGCTTCGACGTCGGCGAGCAGGACGTCTCGCTGCGAGATGAGGGCGTGGATCTCGTTCTCGACCCGCTGGCGCTCGGCGATGGCGATGCGGCGGGCCTCCTCCTCGGCGCCGGACACGATCGAATGGGCGTGGGCCTCGGACTCGGACAGCACCCGGCGGGCGCGCTCTTGCGCCTCGGCCACAGCCGCGTCCGCGGTGCGTTGGGCGAGCAGCAGCGTTCGCCGAAGCATCTCGTCGGCCTCACGACCCAGCCCGGCCTCGTTCTCGGCTTCCGCGAGCCGATCCGAGAGCCGCTGGACCTGCCCGGAGAGGCGCTCGATCGTTCCGGCCACGCGGTCGAGGAGTTGGTCGACGTCGTCCTGGCGGTACCCACGCCAGGCTTCGCGCAGCTCGATCGATCGCAGGTCGCTGGGCGTGACATCCATGCGTCGGATCGTAAACCGGCGGTCGCGTAGGCGGGTGGACCCCGGCGCCGGTACCGCCGAACGCGCGGGCGCTAGCCGCAGAGCGCCGCGCGCAGGATCTGAATCCCGACGAACACAACGATGGGCGAGAGGTCGAACGCCACGCCCCCTCCGCCCACCGGCGGGATCAGCCCGCGCACCGGCGCGAGCACCGGTTCGGTGAGGTCGTACAGGAGGCGATGGATCGAGGAGAGCGGGCTCCCGGGCTGCATCGGGAACCACGACAGGAGAATGCGGGCGATCATCACCACGAAATACACCGTGAGGAACGCGCAGACGATGGCCACTGGGGTCGACGCGTCCTAGGCCGAGTAGAGGCCGCGCGCCTGGAGGCGCTTTTTCTCCTCGGCCGAGATCTCGACGTTGGCCGGGGTGAGCAGGAACACCTCGTCATGCACGCGCGTCATGGATCCTCCGAGGGCGTAGGTGAGCCCCGACGAGAAGTCGATGAGACGACGCTGCAATTCGCGGTCGAGGCCCTGGAGGTTCAGGATCACCGGCTGGGTGACCTTGAGCCGGTCGCCCACCTCCTGGGCGTCGTTGAATCCGGCCGGCTCCACGACGTGCACCTTGGCCGACGCCTGATTCATCGTGCGAACCACCGAGGGGCGTTGCGCCGGCGGCAGCGTGGCCGTGGAAAGTGCGGGCTCTTGGCGGGCCATCGTCCGCACGGGACTCGAAGGCTCCATCTGACGCTGGGGCGGCGGATCCGTCGGACCAGCCGGGGCGTACCCGCGCTGAGGCGGGGCCGGCTGCTCCTCGTAGCCGTACTCGTAGTCGTCGTAGAACTCTTCGTCGTCGACGAGGCCGAGATACACCATCGCCCGTCGCCACAGGGACGCCATCCTGTCTGCTGCCTCCCGTACCGTCGCCTACCTAGGTTTGCCCGATCCGGCGCCCTTCTCGGCGCCCGATCTGCGGCCCCATCTGCCACCCATCTGCCACATTGTCGTCCGCGCGGTCGTCCGCGCGGGCGACCGCACCGTGCCGGGCCGCCCGGGCTCAGCCAACGAGACTAGCGAGGTCGCGGTCCGAACAGCGCGCTCCCGAGGCGCACGACCGTGGCGCCTTCTTCGACGGCGACCTCGTAGTCGTCGGACATTCCCATCGAGAGCCCCTCGAGGCCCGCGTCGAGAGCGAGCTCGCGGAGCGCCACGAAGTGGGGACGGGGGTCGGCCGCGCGGGGCGGCACCGTCATCAGTCCCTCCACGGAGAGCCCGAGAGCCTGGAACGTCGACGCGAGTTCCGGAACGCTGCCTGGCGGACAGCCCCCCTTTTGTGGTTCGTCGCCGACGTTCACCTGGAGGTACACCCGCGCACCGGGCGCCCGGTGCGCGATCGCCTCCGCGACAACGAGGCGATCGACCGAGTGCCACACAGCGACGACGGGGGCCAGCCGGGCGATCTTGTTCCGCTGGATCTGGCCGAGAAAGTGCCACTCGGGCCCCGAGACACGTTCGGCCTTGTCGAGCAGATCCTGGGCGCGATTCTCGCCGATGCACTGCAGTCCGGCGTCGAGCGCAGCCTGCACCGTCGCCACGTCGAACTCCTTGGTGACGGCCACGATCCCCACCTCGCCGCCCGAGCGTCCCGACCGACGCCTCGCGGCCTCGATCCGTTCGCGCACCTCCGCGAGCCGTTGGGATAGTTCCGTCATGACGGAACGGCCACGAGCAGGCCCTGCCGACCCGTCGTTCCGTCGCGACGGTGGGAGAAGTAGTCCGGAGAACATGAGGTGCAGACGCCGATCTCGGTGATCCGCGGGACCCCGACCTCGGCGAGCGCCACCCGAACGGCGGCGGGGACGTCGAGCGCCGGCGCGCCGGAGGTCGTGGTCGCCCGGAGACCGGTGGCGCTCGACGGCAGGGCCGACTCAACCACCGCCAGGTCGTCCGGTCCGAACTCATAACAGCACGGGTGAATGCACGGACCCACGATCGCCTCGACGGGCTCCACGCCGAGGTCGCGCATCGTCCGCACCGCCGCGCCGATGACCCCCGCCACGAGTCCGCGCCAGCCCGCGTGCACGGCCGCCACCGCGCCCGTGCCGACGATGGCAAGCGGCGCGCAATCGGCGGTGAGCACGGCGCCGGCGAGGCCGGGCCGCGTGACCACCACCGCGTCAGCGTCGCACGCCGGCCCGTGGGCGCCGTCCACCGCGACCGCCGCGCCGTGGACCTGCCGCATCGGCACCCACGGCACGGGATCGGGAGTGAGGGCCCGGGTGGCCCGGGCTCGGTTCTCCTCGACGTCGGCCGCGTGGGACGCCGGCGCGTCGGCGGCGAGGGCGAGGTTCAAGGAATCGAACGGCGGGGTGGAAATTCCACCCCGCCGGTCTGTGAACAGCACTCGGTTCCCCAGGATGTCGGCGCGGTACCAACCCACGCCGTGAGGATTACTTGAGGAAGCTCGGAACGTCGAACTCGTCGGAGCCGAGTTCGAAGTCGTCGTCCTCGAGCTCGTCGCCGAGCCCGATGGTCGCCCGCTCGGTCCGGCCGCCGTCGAAGCGATCGAACCCGGCAGCGATGACCGTGACGCGAACTTCCTCGCCGAGGGCGTCGTCGATGACGGCGCCGAAGATGATGTTGGCGTCCGGGTGGGCGGCCTGGGCGATGATCTCGGCCGACTCGTTGACCTCGAACAAGCCGAGGTCGGACGGGCCCGAGATGTTGAGCAGGATGCCCCGGGCCCCCTCGATGCTCGCCTCGAGAAGCGCGCTCGAGATGGCCGCACGCGCCGCGTTGAGCGCCCTGCCGTCGCCCGACGCGTAGCCGATCCCCATGAGCGCCGAGCCGGCGTTGGTCATGATCATCTTCACGTCGGCGAAGTCGGTGTTGATCAACCCGGGGGTCGTGATGAGGTCGGTGATGCCCTGCACGCCCTGGAGCAGGATCTCGTCGCACATCTTGAACGCGTTGAGCATCGACGTCTTTTCGTCCGAGATCTGGACCAGGCGGTCGTTGGGGATCACGATCAACGTGTCGAGCTTGTCCTTCAGCGTCGAGATGCCCTGTTCGGCTTGGACGCCGCGGCGGCGGCCTTCGAATCCGAACGGGCGGGTGACGACGCCGATCGTCAGCGCGCCGAGGCTCTTGGCGATCTCGGCGACGATGGGCGCGCCACCGGTGCCGGTCCCGCCGCCCTCGCCCGCGGTGACAAAGACCATGTCGGCGCCCTTCAGCACCTCCTCGATCTCCTCGCGGTGCTCCTCGGCTGCGGCGCGACCCACTTCGGGATCCGACCCGGCGCCGAGGCCACGCGTGAGTTGGCGACCGATGTCGAGCTTCACGTCGGCGTCGCTCATGAGCAACGCCTGCGCGTCGGTGTTCACCGCGATGAACTCCACGCCTTTCAGCCCGGCGTCGATCATGCGGTTCACCGCGTTGCAGCCGCCACCGCCGATGCCGACGACCTTGATGACCGCGAGATAGTTCTGGGGTGCTCCCACCATCACAGGATCCTTTGCGTTTGGGAACCCGTCACTCCGGCGTCCCGGAGCAACGTCGAAAGGCAGATAAGGAAACCCTCAACATCTGATTGAGGGTTATGTCAACCTGCACTGTGGGGTGAGAGTAGCAAACTGAGGCCAGCGTGGTCAATGAGATCACAGGCTCGGCGTGCAGAAAAAACCGGCCCGCCGATGGCTCGGCGACGACATCAGCCGGGTGCCGTGGTCGACGGAGCGGGGGGCGCCGGAGGCGGCGAAGGAGCGGGAGGCGGCACGGTCGTCGGTGCGGCCTTCTCCTCGCGAACGCTCGGGACACTCGGGGCGCGCACGTCCACGAGATAGACGGAACGGTCGCCGAGGTGCTCGACCACCGCGAGGAGGGCCGACCACTTCTCCGCGAGGTCCGCGAAATCGCGGACGGTCCCGAGCCGCACCACTTCGGCGACATCCAAGCGGAGGACCCAGCCCGTCGTGGTCGGGTCGATGGCCAGCACGCGGCCCGCCAACGCATCGGGGACCGTGGCCGCGATCCGGAGGGCATCGGTGGCGTGTCGGGGCGCCCCCCGTTGGAGTTGGGCGCCGGGTTCGCCCACCCTCGCCTCGAACACCAGCTCCGGGAGGCCGCTCGGCGGGACGGTCCGGTGATCGAGGATGCGACCGCTCGCGTCGACCAGCGCGAGGCCCGCGTCGGGCTCGGCCCCACGGCGGATCCACGCGACGGGGTCGCGCTCATGGATCGTGACGCGGAGCGTTCCCGGCAACGACCGCTTGACGGTGGCCCGTTCCACCCACGGAAGCTTCTCGATCCGGCGCGCGACCGCGCCTCGGTCGATGAACAGGAGGGGCTCGCCGACTTCGAGGGCCGCCGCCTCTCGAACCACCTCCGCCGCCGTGTGCGCGCCCGGCGTCACCGCGACGGTCTCGAGGTCGAGGAACGACGACTGGGCCAGGAGCCACCCGAGCCCGCCGACCGAGAAGGCGATCAGCACCGCGAAGGTGAGCCGCGCCCGCCGTCTCCGGCGGCGGCGGAGCTCCGCTTGGGCCTTGGACCCCTCCATCTCAGCGCGCGATCACGATCAGGCGAACCCGACCAACGTCAGCTCGGGCTCGAGCCGGATCCCGGTCGACGCTTCGACGCGGGCCTGGACGTAGGAGACAAGGCCGGCCACGTCGGCGGCCGAGGCGCCCGCGTCGGCCTGAAAGAAGTTGGCGTGCTTCTCGGAGACGATGGCGCCCCCGACCCGGTGACCCTTCAGCCCGCACGCTTCGATCAGGCGCCCCGCCGAGTCGCCGGGTGGATTGGTGAACACCGAACCCGCGTTGGCACCGCCGGGTTGGTGGTCGCGCCGCCAACGGACGATCTCGTCGATCCGATCGCCGCACGTCCTCGGGTCGTCCGGCGTGACGCGGAACGAAGCTCGCGTCACCACGTGGGTGGGGGTGAGGTTGGATTTCCGGTACGAGAAGCCGAGGTCCCCCGGTCCCCGCACCTCCTCGTGGGGGGCGGCCTCGGAGCCGAGATCGATGAGGGCGGCCGAGACGAGCACGTCGACCGTTTCCGACCCGTGACCTCCGGCGTTCATCCGAACCGCGCCGCCCACGGAGCCAGGGATCCCGACGTAGAACTCAACGCCGGCCCGCCCCGCCGCCGCGCACCGCCGTGCGAGCACCGGCAGCGCCACTCCCCCGCCGGCCTCGACCTGGTCGTCGCCCACGACGACGGATTCGAAGGCGCCCGCGAGGTGGACGGCGAGCCCCGCGAAGCCGTCATCGTGCACGAGCAGGTTGGACCCGTTGCCCACGACCAAGATGGGAGCGGGGCATTCCCAGAGCGCGACCGACACGGCGAGGAGCTCGGCGTCGTCGACCAGTTCGACAAACAGCGCCGCGGGGCCACCGAGGCGGTAGGTGCTGTAGGCCGACAACGGCACGTCCCGCGACACAGGGCGTCCGAGGCTGGAGGCCAGACGCGCGGCCAGGTCGTCGAGCGTCATCGGCTCCGCGGTGGCGCCCACGCGTCGAACAGCGTGGTGACGTCTCCCGCCCCCAGCGTCAACACGACGTCCCCCTCACGAGCGAAGCTCGGCACGTGCCGCACCAGATCGTCGCGAGTCGGGAGATACACGACGCGCTCGGCGCCGGCGTCGTCGAGCACGGCGTCGAGGACCAACCGGCCGGTCACCCCCGGACGAGGCGGCTCCCCGGCGGGATAGATGTCGGTGAGCACGACCACGTCAGCGCCATGGAAGGCTCCCGCGAAGTCCTGCCAGAGGGTCGCCGTCCGGCTGAACCGATGGGGCTGGAACACGACGACGACGCGGCGCCACGACCCCTCGCGCGC
>Ga0209640_10003948_pt1 | contig 13026 bp, 10 predicted proteins | sample RifCSP10_1_FD_184018 | JGI IMG/M metagenome (GOLD analysis project Ga0209640, IMG submission 184018) | Soil microbial communities from Rifle, Colorado - Rifle CSP2_sed 10_1 (SPAdes) (version 2) | ecosystem: Environmental > Terrestrial > Deep subsurface > Rock core/Sediment | place: Rifle...
ACCCTTCGTTAAACTCGGCGACCGCGTCGAGCCCGACACCGTTGTGTGTATAATCGAGGCGATGAAGCTGATGAACGAGATTCAAGCCGAGACCACCGGCGAGATCGTGAAGATCTACGTCGAAAGCGGACAGGCAGTCGAGTACGGTCAGCCGTTGTTCGCAGTGAACGCGTAGGCTCGGGCGAGCATGTTCAAGAAGATTCTCATAGCGAATCGAGGCGAGATTGCGACCCGAATCATCTGGGCGTGCAAGGAGCTCGGCGTCCGCACCGTTGCGGTTCACTCTGAGGCGGATCGAGATTCCCTGCACGTGCGATTTGCGGACGAAGCCTACTGCATTGGTCCCGCGCCTTCATCGAAGAGCTACCTCAATATTCCGCAGGTGATCTCAGCCGCCGAGGTCGCCAATGTCGATGCGATTCATCCCGGCTATGGGTTCCTCGCCGAAAACGCATACTTTGCAGAGGTGTGCCAGGCTTGCAACATCAAGTTCATCGGCCCCCGGCCGGAGAGCATCCGGTTGATGGGAGACAAGGCGCAAGCGCGGGCGGCGATGAAATCCGCCGGAGTTCCGGTCATCCCCGGGTTTGAAGGCATAATCGAACACGAGGACCACGCGGCCCGCATTGCCGACGAGATCGGCTACCCTGTGATCATCAAGGCGGCGGCCGGCGGCGGCGGGCGCGGGATGCGCATCGTTCGACACCGGAGCGAGTTGATTTCGGCGCTGCCCGCTGCACAGCAGGAAGCGCAGCTTGCGTTCAACAATCCTGCGGTCTACATCGAAAGGTACATCGAAACCGCGCGTCACATCGAGATTCAAGTGCTGGCCGACGAGCACGGCAACGTCGTTCACCTCGGTGAGCGCGAGTGCTCGATCCAGCGTCGGCATCAAAAGCTGATCGAGGAGTCGCCCTCACCTGCGCTCACGCCGGAACTGCGCCGCCAGATGGGCGAGGTCGCCGTGCGGGCCTGCAGGGAAGTCGGCTACGTTAACGCGGGCACGATCGAATTCCTGCTCGAGGAAGAGAAGAACTTCTACTTCATGGAGATGAACACGCGCATCCAGGTCGAGCATCCAGTGACCGAGTTGGTCACCAACACCGACCTGGTGCGGGAGCAGATTCTAATCGCGGCGGGCGATCGGTTGGAGTTTGACCAGGAGGACATCACGTTCAGCGGCCACTCGATAGAGTGCCGTATTAACGCGGAGTCGCCCCGGACGTTTGCGCCTTCGCCGGGACTGATCAGCGCCTTGAATCTGCCGGGAGGCCCGGGCGTCCGCGTCGATACCGCCGCGTATCCCGGTTGGTTCGTGCCGCCTCACTACGATTCGCTGATCGCGAAGCTTATCGTTCACCACCGAACGCGGAAGATGGCGATCGCGAGAATGCAGCGAGCGCTCGAGGCCATGATCGTCGAGGGGATCGAAACAAGCGTGCCCGTGCATCAACAGATTCTCGCGGATCCCGACTTCCTGGCTGGAAACCTTTCAACCAAGTTCATGGACCGCTACACCGCTGCCAGGCCATCAGGCGAGACGCCCGAACCAACGGCGCAGGGCGTCGCGGGATGATCCCTCTCTATCCTGTCTCGCCGCTCGGAGTGCAGATATGGCTCTATTACTCCCTCGGATGTATCCGATCACTGATGTTCGCCTCAGTGGGATGAGCCACGCAGCGCAAGTGGAACGCCTCGCGGCTGGAGGCGCGACGTTGATCCAGTTACGCGAAAAGACGGCGTCGCCCCGCGACTTTTGCGATGCTGCGCTCGATGCGATCGCGGTTGCGCGACGGCTGGGGGTGCGGGTCATCATCAATGACCGCGTCGACATTGCAATCGCTGTTGAGGCAGATGGCGTACATCTGGGTCAGGACGACCTGCCGCCGGAGAGGGCTCGATTGCTGCTCGGCGACGACCGCATAATCGGTTATTCGTCGCACAGCCTGGAACAGGCTCTTGAGGCCGATTCCGCGCCAGTTGATTACATAGCCTTCGGCCCTATATTTTCGACGGCGACCAAAGCGAACCCGGACGCCGCAGTAGGATTGGAAGGTCTGCGCGGCATACGTGCGCGGATCTCGAAGCCGCTGGTTGCCATCGGAGGGATCACACTTGAGTCTGCGAGACGAGTCATCGAAGCCGGCGCGGACAGCGTGGCGATCGTCTCAGATCTGTACACGACCGGCGACATTGCAAACCGCTGCCGCGAGCTGGTCCGCTTGCTTGGATGAGAATCAACTCTGCTTAATGGTGAGGAGAATCCCCGCGACCAAAATGGTCCCGCTCCTCGACCTGCCGGTAGTATTGGCCGCGACCGCGAATGCCACCGTTCCATTTCCGCTGCCGCTCGCGCCTGACGAGACGGTTATCCAACCGACATTGCTCACGGCCGTCCAACCACATCCAGTCGGCGCGGTTACGGCGATGCCGCCCGTTCCGCCGCTTGCGGTGAATAGCTTGCGTGGCGCCGACACCGAATATGAACAGCCGCCTGCCGCGCCCGATTGCGTCACTGAAAAACTCAGACCGGCAATTGTCATTGTCCCGTTGCGTGGCGTCGTGAGAGGGTTCACGGCGACGGTGTAGTTGACGACGCCGCTCCCGCTGCCGCTGCCGCCGGAGTTGATCGTTATCCAGCTCGCGTTGCTCACGGCAGTCCATACGCAGGCGGTCGTCGTAGTCACGTTTACGCTTCCGGGTCCGCCGGTCGCATCGAACGACCGGCTCATGGGCGAAAGGGTGAAGGTGCAGCCTCCCGACGCTCCAGATTGGGTCACCGTGAACGTGAGTCCCGCGATCGTCATCGTGCCCATCCGCGAGGTCGTCCCGGGATTCGTAGCGACCGAGTAGTTGACGTTTCCAGCGCCGCTACCGGCACTGCCCGACGTGACGGTGACCCACTCGGCGTTGCTCAGCGCCGTCCAAATGCAACCCGCCGGAGCCATGACTCCCACGCTTCCAGCTCCCGCGCTTGAGCCGAAAGACTGGCTGGTCGAGCCAAGTGAGAATGAGCACGCGGTCCCACCCGCCTGTGATATCGCAACCGGGCGGTCGCCTATTGTGATCGTTCCAGCGCGAGGACTCGTTCCGGCATTCGGAGCGACGGCGTACTTGACTTTGTTGCTTGCGGTACCGGTCGCGCCTGATGAAATCGTAATCCAGCTTGAATCGCTTGAAACCGGCCAATTGCAACCGATGGGCGCCAGCACGGAGATGGCTCCGCTACCGCCTGTCGGCCCAAACGACATGGAAGTCGGAGCGACTGACGTAACGCAGCTCATTCCCGCCTGGGCCACCATGAAGGTCTGCCCGGCTATAGTCAGCGATCCCGCGCGCGGAGTCGATCTCGTGTTAGCGTCGACCCGATAACCGACGGAACCGTTGCCGTCGCCGTTCGCGCCGGACGTGATCGTTATCCAACTTGCGTTGCTGGCGGCCGTCCAGTTGCACGCGCTTGCCGCGTTCACCGTGACGATTCCGGTTCCGCCGGAAGACCCGAACGACTGAGACATGGGCGATATGGAAAAATTGCAAACGATGCCCGCCTGGCTCACAGTGAACGTCTGGCCCGCTATGGTGATCGTCCCAACTCGCGCGTTCTGAGCAGGATTCGCAGCCACCGAGTAAGCTACCATTCCATCGCCGCTCCCGATGGAACCTGAGGTGATCGTAATCCATCCCGCGTTGCTGACGGCTGTCCACGCGCAACCGTTGGGCGCGGTTACAGCGACACTCCCTGTTCCTCCGGTTGCCGGGAAGCTCTCGCTGGTTGGGAGAATCGAGAACGTGCAGACCGGCGGCGGGGTAGCAATGCGGCTGACCGTTCCTCCGAGGTGAACCACATAGATTTCCCCAGCTTCGTCCTCGCCGAAGGACGCGACGTTGAGCGCGGTATCGAGCAGGAGCGTCTGCACTCCCCCACTCAGCATGAAGATCTCGCCCGTGCAAAAGTCGCTGTAGACGTACGCTCCGGTCGGCAGCGAGCCGAGCGCGCCGCGGTACACGTACCCGCCGCTGATCGAGCAGCGCCCGAGCGCGTGAGCATAATCCGCGATTGGAGGCGTGAAACCGGACGCACTGCAGAGAGCGGGATCGAGGTTCGTGCAGAGAAACCCCTCGAACACTCGCCATCCGTAGTTGCCGCCGAGGGTCACGATGTCAATCTCTTCGCGCGCGCCCTGGCCTACGTCGCCCACGTAAAGTTCGCCGGTGAGGCGGTCGAATGAGAAGCGCCACGGGTTGCGCATCCCAACCGCGTATATCTCATCGCGGCCGGGAACCGTCGGCCCGAAGAACGGGTTGGTCGGCGGCGATGAGTAGGGACTGGAGCCGTTTGGGATGTCGATGTCGATCCTAAGGAACTTACCCAGAAGGTCTTCAATATTCTGCGCGCGGTTGCCGGGATCGTTCCCGGAGCCGCCATCGCCCATTGCAATGTAGAGGAATCCGTCAGGCCCGAATTCGATCATTCCGCCGTTGTGATTCGCAAACGGCTGAGGAATCGTCAGCAGAGTCGTCTCGGCTATGTCGGCGACATTCGGATTCGAAACCGAGACGAGGTACTCGGCGATCACAGTCGCGCCATCGGTCTGCCGCGTGTAGTTTACGAAGAACCGGCGGCTCGTCGCGTACTGCGGATGAAACGCGAGCCCCAGCAATCCCCTCTCACCGCCCGACAATACCTTCGCCGTTATGTCGAGGAAGACGGTCGGCGTCGTCGCCCCAGGCTGCAGCACTTTGATTCTTCCGCCTTGCTCGATGATGAAGAGTCGATTGCTGCCGTCGCGTGCGTTCGTGACGTAGAGCGGGGCCGACAAGCCCGAGACGACCGGATCGAGTTGTATCGTCGTCGCAGGCGCGGCGATCCCCGGAGGCGTCGAGTTCTGGGTTGCTCCGGCGTTGAGAATCGATGAGCCGCTGATGTAGATGACGGCGACAAAAATTAGTCGAAGGTGCGTGCTTCTCATAGTTCCTCTCAGGACGCGCAATCGCTTCACCCGGGGGCGGGCAGCGTCGGATACGGAGTCTTCGGGGGCGACTCAGTGAGGAACGACGATCTATCGGTCAACTATGGGCCCGGCCTCGATGGTTCGGCTTCCCACGTCGAGGCGAATCGGGGCTAGGGGATCATGTTAGGCGGCGTCCACGCCGAGGGCAAGCATTATTATCAGCACAGCCTCAGGCATACATTCAGCGGCGCACTTTGCCGCCGCGCCGGCCTCGCCAATTCACGGAATAAGTGAGCCTTGAACCGCAACTTCGACGACGGGCGCCTCGACATCATTCGTCTCGATCACGATCTTTCCGCGGAATTCGCCCGGCGGCGGCGCCTTCGATTTGTCGAGGCTCAATCGTATCGTGTAGACGTGCCCTTCGGATTCGGTCCCAACAACAGTTTTGAGGAACGGTAGAGTCGAACTGACCTTTTTGATCTTCAGCCCGCCGTCCCGCAGCTTCCTGACGTAGATCACCGGCGCGATTGAGAGGTCAGAACCGGCGGAGACTCGCCCGATATTGATTGCGTTCGGTGTCGCAAACACCTTAGGGTAGACGGTGACTTCGGCCTGAATGGGGATCTCGGGAGTTTCGGCGCTGTCGGTCAACAGTTTGATGGTCGCCGTATGTTGCCCGACCTTCAATGCGGGCCCGGTCGTGAGGACCAACTCGTAACGCTTTCCTTCTTCAATTGGCTGCAGCAACGCTATGAAATCGGGCCCGTCGGTCACGACCTTCGTGAGACGGATCGGACGCGCTTCGCGATTATAAAAGTACAGCCTGCTCGTTGCGCTGCTGCCGCTGATGATGCTGCTGATCCATCTGTTACTCGGCGAAACCGTGAACGGGCCGGATGGTTTTCCGATCGGGGCCGGCGCGGGCGCCGTACTTCCGGCTGACGCCGGCGGCGCCTTGAAGTGCGCGCGCAGGATGAGGTTGAAAGTCGCAAGCGCCGGGTCATTGGTCGTAACGCTGGCTGACTTCGCGATCTCGCCCGCGTAGCCTTCGGTGTGTTCAAGCCCCAGGGTGATCTTTCCCTCCTTACCAGGAGGCACGACTTTGTCAAAGTCGCTCGCCGTGCACCCTCAGCCAGGGGTTACGCTTTTGATCAACAGGTCCGCGGCGCCCGCGTTTCTGACTTTGAACTGAAAGCTGAGCGGCTCCCCAGCTTTTACTTCGCCGAAGTCGTGAGTGTAGGACTCGATCACGAGCTTGGGCGGACCCGTGGACGGCCCGCTCGCTTGTTTGTTCTGCGCCATTGTCGCGCCGGCACACAACAGCGCGGCCACCGGCGCGACGATGATCAATCTGATTCTCATCAATGACTCTCCATCTTCTGCAAGGCTGATGATACCGGGGCATTGTACCAGACCGGCGATGGACTGTCAGCATTACATACGATGTTGCGCATATACACATCGCAGAAGGCCGGATGCCCCACCCCAATTGCGTGTGTTAATCTACCCGCGTGATGAAGGTGATACCGCTCGGCGTTAGTTCAGGCCGGCCGACGCTCAAGCGAAACGTGAGCGCCATCGCAGTCGTGCGCGATGGCGAGTGGTTGTTGTTTGATTGCGGCGAGGGTACGCAGAGTCAAATCGCGCGCGCGGGTCTTCATCAGGGCAAGCTCGCCGCCGTATTCGTCACGCACCTGCACGGGGATCATTTCAACGGTCTGCCGGGATTCCTCTCTACGATGGGGCTCGAACGCCGCGCGCGGCAGTTGACCGTGATCGGCCCGGACGGAGTACGGGAGTACCTTGAGACGCTGACCCGGTTGAAGATTCTATACCTCAACTATCCGGTGGAGGTCCGAGAGCTGGGCCCGCCGCCGAGAAAGGCCGCCGCCGCGTCAAGCGCGAACGTTACCGCGGCCGCGCTTTCGATTTCGGACGTCGAGTTGACGATGGTCTTCGATGCGCCGGAATACTCGGTGGACGCCGCGCATCTTGATCATCGAGTCTTCGCAGCCGGGTATCGCGTGGATGAGAAGCCGCGCCCCGGACGATTCGATGTCGAGAAGGCGCGCAGGCTTCGTATTCCCGAGGGCCCGGTGTTCAGGCGACTGCAGATGGGAGACGAGGTGGAGCTCGAGGATGGGCGGATCGTGCGGCCTTCGGACGTGCTCGGGCCGCCGCGCGCAGGCAAGTCCGTCGCGTATTGCACCGACACGCGTCCGTGCAGTGGCGCCCTCACCCTTGCGCGCGGTGTTGACCTGCTGATCCATGAAGCGACGTTCACGGGGGACCTCGCCGCTGAGGCGAAGGAGTTCGGCCACTCGACCGCCGCCGAAGCCGCCTCGATCGCGCGCGACGCGGGCGCGCGAAGGCTGCTCATAACGCACTTCAGCAGCCGTTATCCCGACGCCTCACGATTGCTCGACGAGGCAAGATCCGTTTTTCCGGATACGCACCTTGCTGAAGAACTCGTCGAAGTGGGAGTTTAGGACGGGAACAGAACGATGATCGTTGCGACCGGAATAGACCTGGTGGAAATCGCGCGCATTCGACGAGCGCTCGAGACACACGGGGCGCGCTTCCGAAATCGCGTCTTCACCCTAGAGGAGATCGAATACTCGGAGCGCCAGGGAGCGCGATTCGCGAGCTACGCCGCTAGATTTGCGGCCAAAGAAGCGGTGATGAAGGCTCTGGGGACGGGCTGGGCGGCCGGCGTTCGGTGGCTCGACATCGAAGTGCGGCGATCGGACGCTGGAGCGCCCACGGTTTACCTCTCAGGCCGCGCGCTCGAGATACTCACAGAAAAGGGAGTGCGAAAGGCCCACCTGTCGCTTTCGCACTCGGATGAGTTGGCAATCGCGCAGGTGATCTTAGAGACGTGATGCCGTTGCCGACCGCGCGCGCAACGCGGACTCTCGCTACATTGATTCGTCAGCAGACGGGCCGTAGATCGACGGCACCGGCACGTCATTAAGCCTCAAGTAGACCCCGAGTTGGGCGCGATGGTGGATGATGTGATTCATCACGAACCCGCGCAGCACGGCGATCCTGGGCATGGACATCACCGCATTGCCCCCGGAGAGCAGCGTCCAGGGTTTGAATAGATGTTCGTCGCTTGCATCGGCGATTGCGGCGCGTGCGGCGGCCACGTTCTTGTCGAAGGAATCAAGGGCCTCTTTCACTGACTTCGCTTCTGGCGCCTTGAAAGGTGGAGCACCTGGCGGCGCCATATCGAAGGAGTCCTGATTTATCGTGAGGACAGCCCAACTCGGCAGATTCGCGATGTGCGTCGCCAGCCCTCCCATGGCCCAGGACTTCTGGTGGGGCTTCCAGGCGAGCTTATCCTCCGGGACTCGTTCGAGGGTCTTTCGGGTGTTCGCCATCTCGAGGTCGAACTCGGGGAGCAATGCTTGACTCAGTCCCATGTGCTTCTCCACCTGACGGTTCTGTCAGCCCCATTTTCGCGTTCGCGCCTAGGGCGACCCAATCACTCGGCGCAACCGATACAGCCACAAGATCCAACGTCTGGAGATTCTACGTCAAGCCGTCGAGCGGCTCGGCCGCTCGGAATCCATCTCCACGAGGTGCGGTGCAACCCGGATGCTAACGACGCTAACGGAGCTGTTGGATTTTTCCGCCTTTCGCCGATAGCATCAGCTTGACCAGTTCCTCTGTGACATTCGGCTCAAGCCCTTCGGTGTGTCCCTTGTTGACGCGGACGAGGTCAGCCACAACCCTGCCATCCTTGCAGTCCGGATAGACGTGAACTTCGGCCTTCCCGGCTGCGGGCAAGAGCCCCCACGCCGGGTTGGGTGGATTCTGGCGTGTTCCGTCATAGACGTAGCCGGCCTTGGCGTCAACGATCTCCTCCGGTTTTCGCCGCGCGCCGCAAGAATATTTTTCGGCCCAGGTCGAACCCGCAGGCAGACCCTTGTCATCCATTTCGCGCTGGCCCGTCTCGTAGATGAACGAGAAGTCTGCCGCAGGAGGCTCGCGCAAGGCAGCCATCGCCGCGCTAATCTCAGGAGGAGTCACCGGACGGCTACCGCCAGCCGCGGCGGCGCCAGGAGCGGCCGGAGCAGCGCCGGGAGCTGCGGCGCGAGGAGGGCCAAACGTCGCCGCGCGACCGGGGTTGCCGCCTAATCGGCCGCCAGACAGACTGAGCCAGCCGTCGACCCTATCCCTAAAAAAGTCGGTGCGCACTATGCGGTTGGACGTCATACCGCCCTGGGAATGCCCGACCAACCAAAAGGCCTTGATGTTCTCCTTGCCGATCTGTTCGACGACCGCGTTGACGATGTTCTGCAGGTACTCGTCGTCGGCCGCAGACCATGCCCTCGTCGGGGAGTTCGGAGTGGCGATGACGAGGCGGTACTTGTCCTTGAAGTCCATGATCGGAAAATAGTGGCGCTGCCAGTTCCCGTACGAACCGAAGCCGTGGAGGCTAAGGATGAATGTGACTTTCTCGCCCGGTTTCAAATCGCACGGATAGTCGAGGAAATAAGTGCGCCGGGTTTTCATCTCGACGACCGGTCCGGGGTTTATCACCCTGTCCGCCGGGCAGTCCTTGTCGGGACAATGCAGGAAAGGCGGCGTCGTGCAGGACGCGCCGGTGAGTTGAATGGGTTGTTGTGCGCTGACGTATTGCGCGGACGCCGCAATGGCGCCGGCGACGGCCAGCATCCTCATCAAACTGAGCGACGATTTCATGTAGGTTCCTCCGAAGTAGTTTTGATTCTGCTCTGCGACCAGATTCTTTGAAAAGCCGTCACGTTCGAGCGTTGGCTCGATCGTACGCCTGACCATTTCAACCTCCGATTACATCACTCGCATAGCTTGCGCATTATACCTCAGTAAGTCGTCTGAGCAGCGTCTGACGCGCGCTGCGAAATTGAGCCCGTACTCCGGCCCAATTCTTATCCCCTTTCGTGCGCCGCGACGTTGCATACCGTGGTTGAATGGCCTATCCTTCCACACGCGGCGGGCCGTCCGCCCGCCATCTCACACGCTCGTCAGTCGAATGCAAGTTGAATTAGGTTGAGGGCTTGGTAGTTGTGAAAAGGGCCTTTGTGCAGACCCCAGTCTGCAATTGAATCGAGGGACGTATGGCGACACAATCAACTAGCGATCCGATCTTTCAGCCCCTCACCATCAACGGGCTGACCTTCAAGAACAGGATTATCCGCTCCAGCATCGCAGGGCGGATCGACTACTACGACGGATCCATGTCCGAAGCGCGGATTGCCTGGGACAGCCGTTTTGCGCGCGGCGGCGTCAGCGCGATTATTTCTTCCAACGCGGGCATTCGCGCGGACGGGATCGCCGTACCCAACTACGCGAGCATCGACCACGACCGCACGATCCCATCGTGGCGCGCGCTTGTCAGGGAGGTTCACAAGTACGACTGTCGCTACATCATTCAACTCCACTTTTCCGGCCGACAACGCGATCTGGCGCGCAAGGAGTACATCGGCGTGGTGCCCATGAGCGCGACCGACAAACCGGACCTTCTCCACGGGCTGCCCGCTCGACAAATGACCACGTCCGAGATTCACGATCTCGTGCGCGACTACGGCCACGCGGCGCGGCGCGCCCGTGAGGCGGGCGCCGACGGTATCGAGATCGTTGCATGCAACGGCTATCTCCTGCATCAGTTCCTGTCGAGCGCCGCCAACGACCGCACGGATGAGTATGGCGGTGATCTCAGAGCGCGGGCGAGGATTCTGTTGGAGGTGATGGCGGAGGTGCGTCGAGTCGTTGGACGGGACTTCTTCGTGTCGGTGAAGCTGAGCGGCCGGGACGATCACAACGCCTGGACCGCGCCCCTGAACCGAACCTACGGGAACACGATCGATGACTCCGTTGAGGTGTCACGCTGGCTGGCCGAGGCTGGCTTGGATGCCATCCACCTGTCCCAAGGGGATTCATTTCCACACCCGCGAATTCCGGCCGGGCTATTCCCCACCGATGACGCCAGGCGCGGTTACGGAGTCATGTACTACGAAGGGAAGCGCGTCCCGAGGACGTTCTTCATGTTGCAGTTCAAGCTGTTTCGCCGCCTCATCGAGTGGAACTGGGGGCGGCGGATGCCCTACAAGCGCGGCGGAAAGGTGCTCCCCGAGGTGATCGAGGGGATGAGCCAGGCTGACGCCGCGAAGATCAAGGCGGCGTCGGGCTTGCCGGTAATCTGCGTCGGTGGCTGGCAGACGGCCGGCCCGATCCGTGAGGCGTTGGAAGCCGGCCGCTGCGACATTATCTCCATCGCACGGGGCCTGCTTGCTAACCCTGACCTCGTGAATCGGTTCGCCGAAGGGCATGACGCTCCCGAGAAGCCCTGCACGTACTGCAACAAGTGCGCCGTTAATGCGTTGCTGCACCCCCTCGCGTGCTACGAAGAGTCTCGCTTTGAAAGCCGCGAGCAGATGTTCGAGGAGGCGTACCGCGTTTATCAGGAAGCAGCAGTCGGCGTCCACGGCACACTATCGACGGCATCCGGCTCGTCACGGCAACTATGAGATCGTCGATCTCGCATCGCTTGCCTCTGCCACGATGCGTTAAGATGGCGGCACGGTTTCCGCCTCAAGGGCGGCTGAGTCGCGGGATCGCTGACGCAGGATGACAGTCGCGGGAATGATCCAGTCCTCCGTGTTGCACGGAGGTCAAGCAGCCATCTGCTCTCCTCATTGCGAAGAGACCCTGCGCGCGCGTGAAGCCACATCGAGCACGTACGCCGTTTGATTCGCCGTCAGCACAAACAGCGATTTCCCATCCTTGCTGAAGCGCGCCAGCGACACCGGGCTCGAGAACACGAATTCGTCGCGCTTCTCCATCGAGGCCACATCATACAGCGCCAACTGTCCCGGCTCGTTCTCGACGCACAGCAATCCGCTCGCGTTGCTTAAGGCCGCGCGAGCGCCGAATACCTTTCCTTTCTGTTCGCCGGTCGCAAGCGAATAGATCAGCACGCGATTCTCCGAGTCCGAAATCACGACCGAATCGCCAACCGCGAAAACGCTTTCAATGCGAAACGACCCTTTCCCGGTTTCAATCAACAGACGGCCCAGCAATTCCCCCGAGCGAGGGTCGAGCACCTGCAAGAAGTAGTCGCCCTCTTTTTCTCTCATTTCAACGAGTCGCCGGCTCAGCGCGGGGTCTCGCTTGATTTCATTCTTCGCGAAGCCCGCTGAAACCGGCCACGACAGCACCATCGTAGCGTCGTGCGAACCCAGCCAGACACGCGGCGCTTCCTTGGGGAACGGTTTGGACCAGATCAAGTTCAGGCTGCGGGCATCATGCACTTCGATGATGACGTTTTCATAAAACCCGCCTTCCTTCTTGGCCGGTTTCGTGACCAGGACGAAAGGCCCGTGCTGCGATGCCCGGTCCTCCTTGATCTCGGGTCCCGCCATGGCCTGACGGCTCGCCAGGTCCATCTGTACCATCGTGCGCTCGGTTGCTTCGAACTTGGGAAAGTCGGCGTGGAGCCTCCCGTCTTCGCCAAAATAGCCGCCGCGAAAACCGCGCACATGGAAGACACGCTCGCCTCTGTTCAAGTTCCAAACGGCGCCGCGCGTGCGCTCCGATACCGCCAGCCATTTAAGATCGGGCGACAGCGCGATGACGCGCAGCCTGCCCAGCGGATTGCGCGGCAAAAGGACTGTCGCGATGGGATCGGTCTTCTCGATGCTGTACAACCCGAGCTCGCCGTTGGTGCGCTCGGAAGCGAAGAACTGGTCGTACACGTCCAGCGCGGACTGCTTGTTGGCCTTGGAGATGAGCTTTGTCTTAAGGTCCATCACCCCGACCGGATACTGAGCGATGGGTCGAATCAGCACGTAGTTCCCGTGGCCGGCGGCCGTCAGCTTCACGTGGCCGAGCGGTACTTGATCCAAAACATCGCCGCCGGGGAACGAAACGATCGCCGACTTCTTGGGGTCCATTCTGTCGACGCCGATAAGGCGGTCCGGCCCAAGAAACGCAAAGCCGCCCGCGATGAGTTTCTTCAACGGACCGCGCAGGTTCACCGGCTGGCGCGTCGTCAGGTCAATTGCCATCGCCGTTGTCCCGGTGC
>Ga0209640_10003949_pt1 | contig 13025 bp, 14 predicted proteins | sample RifCSP10_1_FD_184018 | JGI IMG/M metagenome (GOLD analysis project Ga0209640, IMG submission 184018) | Soil microbial communities from Rifle, Colorado - Rifle CSP2_sed 10_1 (SPAdes) (version 2) | ecosystem: Environmental > Terrestrial > Deep subsurface > Rock core/Sediment | place: Rifle...
AAACCTCATTCGCCGCCATCATTGAGCTTGGAACTGCAAGCAAACATACCATCAGTGAAAAAATCTTTTTCATAGTAACCTCCCTATTAGGACCATTGTTATCATTACTAAATAGTAACAAAAAACGTGAAATCTACTAGCGTTTGAGTGAAAATGAAAAAGCGGGGATTGCTCCCCGCCCTTTCATATTGGATTCAAAATGTACTTAAAGAAGTGGTGACTGGATTAATTTTATTTCTGCATTCTCCCCATCTTTATTGCCACCAAAAATATCGTCCACTGAATAATTTGTATCTGCAGGATCCTCTTCTGGGCATCCGCACGACTCTTCACACGATGTTCCTTTTACAGAGCACAGGCACACGCCCCGATTTGCTTTGCACGGGCATTCTTGGGCACAGCGCGTTGTGCATTGTCCATCAGACATTGATGCGAAAATCTCTCCCAGAATGCCATTATCGCCAGTGCGCGTCATGCTGCGCATACTGTGCGTCACGGCATCTATCAACTCAATAGCATCCTCAAGCTCAACAACTTCTTTTTGTTGCAATACTACCGCGGGATTAATAACCCGCTGCCACTGCTCATCATTGCACCGTGTTTTATCGCGATAGAGCGTTACACTTACATGCACTACTTCAATACTGCTTGGATCAATGAATTCTTCAGCATGCACTACTACAGGTGCACACGCTAATACAGCTAACAATAATCTTTTTTTCATACTCGTCCTTTGAAATAGATTATACAAAAAAATACCTACGATAATGCTTTAATTCTGCGATTGATTCACGAATATCATCAAGTGCACGATGCGTTTCCCGTTTATTATATTCTACATCAGGATCATTGGAATACCAACGAGCAACAAGCTCCTTAACGCTCGTCACATCAATCATGCGATAATGGAGTAATTCCGTAACGCGCGGCATATAGGCCTGTAAAAACATTCGATCAGTCCAGATTGAATTGCCACATAATACTGACTTTCCTGAACTGCAATGACTTTTAATAAATGCGGCAGTATCGCGCTCGGCCTGCTGCAATGAAACATCTGATGCGCGTACTTTTTCTAGTAATCCTGATTTAGTATGCATTTCCACGACTTGCGAACTCATACTGCGCAAAAAAGAATCATCACACTGAATAATGCGCGATGGCCCTTCTTCTATGAGCGTCAATGTGTCATCAGTGATAACTGTTGCAATCTCTATAATGCGATCTTTTGCTGGATTCAGCCCCGTCATTTCCAAATCAATCCAGACAAGCCGCGCTTCTCGTTCCATAGAATACCCTTATCGTTACGTTTCAGATAGTATTATCACATACAAAATGAATTGCAATGAAAACGCATAAACACAAAACAATTGTTCCATTTCTCTTTACCTGACAGCCACAAATTATTACGCTGTTAACGTCTTTCAATACTATGAATTAAAAAACACAGTACGAGCAGTAAGGAATATAGATGCCAAAGCTCAAAGTTGGCGTTTTTATGGGCGGAAAATCTATCGAAAAAGAAGTATCTTTTAACTCAGGGCGCACCATTTGCGATCACCTGGATACTGCCCGCTATACCATTATTCCAATCTATCAAACCTCAGATGGCACGCTCTATCTTCTGCCGTGGCATTTTTTACATCGCGGTAAAACAACCGACTTTGAACACCGCCTTGCATCCCAAGCAGAGCGCATTGCCTGGGATACGCTTTCTGAATACGTTGATTTTGTCTACATCGCTATGCATGGGCGCTATGCAGAAGATGGTATTTTGCAAGGTGCTCTTGAACTGCTTGGCATTCCCTATCTTGGCTCTTCCCGGCTTGCAAGCGCTCTCTGTATGGATAAAACAAGAGTTAAAACAGTACTTAAAAGCCACGGAATTGCCACCCCTCAAGGTATCACGCTTGAAGCGCATGAAGCGCTCACCATTACTACCATTCAGCAAGACGTTATTGCTCAGCTGCAGAAAAAAAACATTGCGCTGCCCTGGGTGGTCAAACCGCAAAATGAAGGATCAAGTATTGGTGTGAGCATTGTATGGAATGAAAAAGATCTCGTTGCAGCAGTGCAATCAGCATGCATGATTCACCCCGAGTATCCACAAGCGGTCTTAATTGAAGAGCGTCTGAGCGGTATGGAATTTTCATGCGTTACTCTCGTTGATTATAAAAACAATACCCTTTTGCCCTTAGTTCCTACTGAGATTGTCCCCGATGCTGGCACTGATTTGTTTGATTATAAGCAAAAATATATGCCCGGCCGCGCAATGAAATTCACTCCTCCTCGCTGCTCGCCTGAAACGATTGCTGCCATCCAAGATACCTGCATGCGTATCATGCGAATTTTGGATATACAGACCATCTCTCGTATCGATGGCTTTGTCACTCAGGATGGCACCGTTGTGATCGTAGATCCGAATACGTTTTCCGGCATGGCGCCATCAAGCTTTGTATTTCGGGAAGCAGCTGAATTGAATATGAGTCACACCGCATTGATTAATCATTTAATCGAAACAGATATTCACCGCTATAACATAACAGAAACACTTACTAAACAAGAGCAACAACAAAACAGTATGAAAAAAAAATTACGTGTTGGCGTATTGCTTGGGGGTGCATCGCATGAACGAGAAATCTCTCTTGAATCAGGCCGCAATATTACCTATAAATTATCACCTGAATCGTATGATATTACGCCACTCTTTGTAAGTCGTGATAATACACTATACACACTCACCCAATCGCAATTGGTGCGTAATTCAACCGCTGAAATAGCAGCATCGCTCAAGCCGGAACAGCAGATTCGTTGGCAAAGTCTGCCGGAACAGTTTGATTTTATTTTTAATGGATTGCATGGAGGTGCTGGTGAAAATGGATCGGTGCAAGGAATGCTCGAGCTGCTTGATCTGCCCTACAATGGCTCATCAGTATTTGCGAGCGCTCTCTGTATGGATAAATATAAGACAGCAGAATTTTTACGCGCATCAGGATTTTCCGTGCCGAATCATTATTTAATACACAAAAAAGCATGGATCGCCAATCAAGCGCACGAGCTTGAGCAGATTAAGCATATTGGCGCTGGGCCCTATATTGTAAAACCATCTGATGATGGATGCAGCGTCATGGTATCATCAGCACGCACTCAAAGCGAGATCATACAGCACGTTAATGCAATAGTAGACTCAGGCAAACAAACAGTACTCATCGAAGAATATCTTACCGGCATGGAGCTTACTGTTGGCGTCTTGGGCAATGAATCGCCGCGGGCATTGCCGCCAAGCCAAGCAATTGCGCAAGCTGGTGTGCTTTCAATTGAAGAAAAATTCTTGCCTGGTGCGGGAGAAAATCAAACACCCGCTCCATTGCCATCGGCAACATTGCAATTAGTGCAAAAAACTATGGAAGATGTATTTAAAGCTGTTGGATGCCGCGGATATGCGCGCATTGATTGCTTTTATCAGACAGCACAGCACAGCCCAACGGGGCATGAGCGCGTTGTGATTCTGGAAATCAATACCCTGCCCGGACTCACTCCCGCAACTTGCATTTTCCATCAAGCTGCTGAAATTGGCCTTCGTCCGATGGATTTTATTGATCAGATTGTTGAGCTTGGACTTGCCGCACATCATGCCGATGGGATAGCTCCATCTCATAGGATCAGTGCGCATACACCACAAATCGAAACATAATTTTGTAAAAAGGAATTAGATGAAAAAAATACTGGGAGCCCTATTACTTATCTCATGCACCGCATTTACAATGAGCAAAAAAGAAGCAAGTGATAGTGGCAGTAGCTCTGAGGATGATGCCGGCGAATTATTCATAAACAGAGAGCGTATTGCAGAACTGAGAGAGCAAGGATTTGATGCATTCATAGACACCAAAAAACAACAACATAGCACCCTCTCAACGATAACCAGTCTTCCCTTTGGGCTCGGCCAAATGGCATCAACGCTCTTGGAAGGGCTTGGAATTGTAGAAGACACGGAACATGCAAAATGCTTTTTAGGGCGCATATTTGAAAACGAAGAAACATTCCGTGTAACTGCTGCTCGTCTTGAAAGGGATGAAGACAATATCGCCTATCTGCAGGCAGTTTTTGAAAAAATCTCTTCAAAACGCGTCACTAAAGATGAGCTGGTGCAAGCAATGAGAAAAGCAAAACACAAGCAGGTTCCAGAGCCCAAAAAAATGACTGAAAAAAATGATGCTAATCAATACGTCATTCCCGATAGTCACTTTTGCCAATGGGCTGCCTGCAATTTATTAGTATTTCATTGGCATGAAAAGGAGCAACAGCGGCCCCCACGAACGCGTCGACGTGGATCTGGAGCCCAAAAAAGAAGCTAATTAAATTCTCAATTACATTAATAATCGCACTTAAAAAGCACAAAAAAATATAAGTTTGTACGCACAATAAAATGTTTCCTAAACCTCAAAGGAATCTCATGAGAAAAAGTCTATTTTTGTTATTGTTTAGTAGCTTTCCACTTTCAAGCCTGTGCGCAGATCCTTCACAAAGTCAGGATCCATTTTTTTTATCTCCAGAACAAGTTCTTGAGCAAGCTGAACCACTCCCAGAAGAATTCGAGGCGGTAAAAGAATGGATTGAGTCAGAAAAAAATACCTTTCAGGCATTAAACCTTCCGCATATGCATTCTCATAGCGATTGGGTCAATAATCAAGAAGCCGTTTCTAGATTATTAGCATCACGCCAACTACGCAACCTAAGTGATGGAAATTATATATTTGCGATACCCGAGCAGCCGGCTATTGTTCGTTTTTCTGGGCTCAATAATACTCTCCGCTCAAAGGCTTCAAATATCGGTATAGATTCTGGCCTTATCCAAAATCTATGCGATATTGTAGAGGGGCGCGCTGTAGGCTATAAATCTGACGTTCTTAACAATGCAACGCTTAACACTACTCCAGTACATCAGCACTCCAGTATGCTTGCCTATTATCTTGCAATGCGCAAAGGGCTTACTGGAAAAAAGATACAGCCTGTTCAAACATGGGTAGCGCAATATGGATCAGGCGAAGAGCTCTGTGATGCAAACTACGTTATAATACAACCACGCCTTACTGACGATACCTATCAATTACTCAGCTCATTAGATGCAGTAGATCGTGCTAGTATTATTGATAAAGCAATGCTCCCTACACTCGCTGATGCAGTGGAAAGTGGAGCATGGAATATTACAGCTGATAATCTTTGGATCAATACAAAAACAGGCATACTCTATATAACTGATCTTGAAGGCCCTAATAATGAAGGATGGGGAGATACTCCTGGAACTAATCCTCGATGGGGCAGAGCTATATTTAGTTATGCTGGAGATGGAACAAGTTGCCATCAATGGAAATGGAATCATAACGTTCGTTGCGGATACGATTCTGTCCATGCTATGCTCCCGGATGATCTTCAAAATGAATGGGATCAAATAAAAGAAGCTCGTGTTCCCAAAGATTAAATAAATCTATCGCAAAAGGAGAGTAGTTATGAAAAAAGTTGCCCTTTTTTTTGGGGTCATATGCCTCATAGTTGCAGGAGGCTTCTATGTTACTCATCGAGATTATCAAACCTCTGTCCCACAAGAGCAGTATCCTCTATCGATGGGAGCCATTTCTTGCAATGATCTCATTCAGCAAGCAGATCAAATACCGCCAAAACTAAAACAAGCTCTCGATACTTGGGTACACAATAATCAACAACTACTAAACGATATATTGATGATTCCGCATTTTACTTCATATGACACAATAAAACAGTATCAAAAAACAATAAATGCTCAATTGCCAAGTAACAATTTAAGTGAAAATAACTATATTTTTGAAATCGAATCAAAAGCAATACCCGCTGTAGTGAAACTATCTGGAATTCAATCTCGCATATCAAATATGATTAGCTCTTTAGGCTATGATCCATATCGAGTCAAATGGTGGACACGTAATGATTTAATTAGCCAAGCAACACAAAAAAACATTCCTACGCAACAGCACATAACTCGTGCCGCCACGCAACAGCTCCTTTCCCGTTTAAAAAAAGAGAGTGTCAGAGCGATTCCAACGTATCTTTATCACATTCCTGGGCGTCCTACGGATTGTGACGATCGAAACTATATTATTGTTCAAGAAAAACTATCCCGTTTTTCTTCACTCGCATCTCTGTCTTCTCAACAAAAAATAAAAGCTCTCAAGCATTTAAATCTTAAAGAATTATACGAAGCATTAAAATACGCCAATCTTTGGAATCTTACTGATAAAAATCTATGGATTAATAACAACTACGATATCGCATATCCCGATGGAGAAAAGCCAAATAATGAAGGACATGGCGCCTATGCTCGTTGGAATGTCGCAATTCTTGGAAATGATCTAGAAAAAGCTAAATTCAATGTGCGAAATTGGTTTGATGGCGGTCATCGCGCCTTTGAAAAAGTATTACAACGCTACCTGCCTGAACGTGTAGCTGAATGGATGCAGCTCTATGAGCAAGATCCTACTGTAAAGTAATCCGCATTAAAAAACTATTTTTTAATATGCAAAACACGCTGCAGCCATTCCCGCTGCAGCGTTTCTTTTTCTGCTGCAGTTAACTGCCATACACTATCAGATGCATGCAATCGAGTAATAAAATCATAAAGACAAATTGCTGCACTCACTGAAATATTAAAACTTTCAGTAAAGCCAAACATCGGAATTGTTACAAAATCATCGGCAAGCGCAATTGCTTCATCAGAAAGGCCGGTAATTTCCGTGCCAAATAAAAGAGCTGTTTTTTGAGTAACGGGAAGCTCTGAAAGTGTATAGCCCCGCTCATGCGGCGTAGTAGCTACAATGCGATATCCCTGCTGTTTGAGTTGCGAAATGCACGATGCAGTTGTTTTGTGCGGATACAAATCAACCCACTTACTTGCGCCCTTTGCCACAGTGTTAAGTGCCCTAAATGCATCACTCGATTGAATGATGTGCATGTCTTGCACGCCAAAAATATCACATGATCGGACTATTGCACTTGCGTTGTGTGGATTGGTGGTATTTTCAATCGCTACTGTCAGATAGCGCGTGCGATATTCAAGCGCCTTTTCAATAAGCGTTCGTTTATTTTCAGATACTAATGATGAAAGATATGCAATATCATCTAATGCCCCTGGCATGCTTTACCCCGTGTATTTCATTATTTCAACCATACTAATCAAGAGATAACTCAGAATAGCACCAATACCATTACTGATCCAGCTTATAGCCAGATATCCAAGAAGATTAAAGGAGCAAAAGAATGAGCCCACGATAAGAAGTATTGATTGAAAAAGCGCATAGAGCAATCCAAGCAGCATGCTTGGAGTAAAAACAGTAATGCATTTCACTCCCTCATATGGATCCATTGGATCAAATTCCCATCCAACAATGCGCACCAAAATACCTATGGCAATAATGGAAAGCATTCCGGCAGAAAATAGTTGCGCTGCCAATGAAATCAAAAAAGCACGTGATCGTGAGCGGCGCATCGTAATTCGAAGCAAAAAAAACATCACAATACCGGCGACCACAGGGTGAAACCAATCAGCAGTGAACTGCCAAATCCATGAGGAAAGAATGGTATCACCAATTATTTTTACTACATGATTCATAGGCTTACTCCTTGCTCAATCAAAAACTTCAGATCTTTCTGCATGCCTATCCTACTCTTATTTACTCTCCGGCTACAATATTTCAACTCATACGCTTCTTAAGCAAACAAGAAGAAGGTATACTTCCGGCCGATACTCAGAGACATAAAAATCAGCATCATCTTTTCTGATTATGTAGCTATTGATTTACTAAAATCAGATTGGTATCTTTGCAGGCAATGCTTATGTAAAATGTTTACTAAAGAAGGGTACATTTATGAATACCATTCCTCTGTCCTCATACAATACGTTAAAAAATTATCATGAAACCACGCAGAAGTTGCGTGGTTTTTTTTTAGATCGTGGATTTATTGAGGTAGATACACAATCACGCCGCAGCATTCTCGCTGCATGCGAAGATCCTGCTACTGTCTCCACGTATGTATTTGCGGGAACTAAATGGCCACTCCCGCAAACTGGGCAAATGTGGCTCGAACATGATTTGCTTAAAAATCCTGAGATTCCGGGACTTTTTTGCCATACCACAAGCTATCGCGACGAGCCAAATCCTATTGCTGAACGTCACTTAAACATGTTTCCAATGTTTGAATTTGAAACGCATGGAGATATGACTGCCCTGCAAAAACTCCTTGAAGATCTCTGCATGTATTTAGACCTTGGCACACAAGATCAGTTCAGAGATGGAGACTATGATTTCATCGCTGATTACTATAATACAGATGAAATAAAAGCGAGTCAGGAAATGAATATTTGGAAGGATTTTAGTAAAGTCTTTTTTCTTAAAAATTTTCCGTGGCATACGCACCCATTCTTTAACATGAAAAAAAATGGCGCTCACGCTAAAAAGATAGATACTATTCTCTATGGAATGGAAACAATTGGCTCAGCAGAAAGAAGCTGCAATGTTGATGAAATGAGAGAGCTCTTTCATACGATCAGCAATGGCATGTATGCAAAACTACTCTTTAATCTCTTCGGCAAAGATCGAGTAACAAAAGAGCTTAATGAATTTTTAAGTCTCGATTTCTTCCCTCGCTTTGGTGCAGGCATCGGGCTCACTCGTATGATACGGGCAATTGAACTTTCAAAACAAGAACGTGGGCAAGCGCCACGTATTACATCAACTACTACCGCACATACTCGTCAACAACTCATCTAAGTACAAAAGGCCCCGCAGTAGCGCGGGGCCTTTTACTATCAGGCTTTATCAAATTTCAGTTCTAATTTTTTTTGCACCAATTCAAAATCACTCTCTTTAATCAATAAATAGATTTTTCCACTGGTGCTCCTTTCATACTCAACGCTTTTACTCACAGAAAAAAATGCGAGCATGCTCTTTACAAAACGCTCTTCTTGCTGCATTGATGCGGAAACATTTTTCACAAAAAGAAGCCAATCTTGCTTTAAAGAATCACGCTGTTGCCACCCTGACTGAAAACGGTTGATAATAGCATCATACGTCTTTTTAAGTTCCGGCAAACCACACCGCTTGCGCCGTGAACTGATACTATTAAGCGGCCATAGCACATAAAATTGTCTGAGATTTTTAGTGTCTTGGTAGTAATCAGGAACCGGCCACGCTGCATCTTTTAAATAAAGCTTTGCATTTATCGTTAAAACCTGACACATTCGGCATTCATTTTGATCAAGCAAATAGACAGGGCCTGGATATTGAGCAAGCTCTTTACAGATCTGTACAACGCTTTCTGAGATATCGCTCAGTGATCCTGGCACCACTACTGTACCTGCAGCACTCGCTATGGCACAGTGAAAAAGTATACTCGCTATAACTATATACACGCCCACCTCATTGATTATAGTAAGGTTATGTTTTGCAAATAAGCGTGTCATATTTACTACAATTTCTCAACACCATGCAAAAAAATGTATTACAACTGCGCTTGGTATGCGCTCCAGCCAGCCACTTTATATGCTGCTGCCGCAGCTGTAACATTATCAGCCTGATACATCCCACGCCCTACAATGATAACATCCGATCCTGCTTTAATAGCTTGCTCAGGAGTAATGTATTGTTGGCCCATGCTATCGCTCCCCTCATGCAACTGCACTCCGGGTGTGAAATGTAAAAATCCTGATGCTACATATTCACGCGCAATAAATCCAATAACAAACTCTGATTCCTGCTGTGCCATAGCGATCGTGCTGCGTGTATATTCACCATGTGCTAATGATCCGATAGAACTCATCTGCGCAAGTAATAATAATCCGCGCCCTTTGGCTAATCCCACTGATTTTAATCCAGTAATAATACCCGGGCCAGGCACCGTATGCGCATTGACAATATCTGCCCAATCAGAAATATGATAAATCCCGCCCTCATATTGCTGCAAGACGATAGTGCCAATATCTGCAAACTTGCGATCTTCAAATATGAGAAAATCATGCTGTATGGCCAGCTCTTTTAACTGCTTAATCACTGAGGGATGAAAATCATGCAAAATATCGATGTGCGTTTTAAGCATGCAGATATGATCCCCCACTGCACGCACCAATGAAAGTAACTCTTTGCAGGATGTAACATCTGCAGCCACGCACAAATTTGTTTGCTTTCGCTCCATAATAGCAAGCAATTTTTTTGCTGTTGGATTACTAAAATCCTTTATACGATCCGCATATGAAATGCGTTGTTCACATCGTTGCTGTAATGAAAGAAGAGTATCGGTTATATGCATACAGTATCCAGTACGTTTAAAATTGATTCTCTTGAATAAAATCAACAATGCGTGCAACTGTCTGCTCATCGAGCTTTCCCGCACTGCGCAGCACTTCAATTGCTTCAGATAATGTGCACACTGCACGCATGATCACTCCTCGCTGCGCTAGTTTTTGAGCTGCTCCCTGCTCTCGATCCATGAAAACTACCACCTCTTTTACAATGAGGCCTTCTTTTTCAAGCGTATCAATAGCTTGTAGCAAGCTATCTCCACTTGTAACCACGTCTTCTATAAGCACTACGATATCGCCCGGCTTATATACGCCTTCAATTGTACGCGCTGAGCCATGCATTTTCACTTCTTTACGAGGCATAATCATCGATTTTTGATACAGAATTGCAATACCACTTGCAAGCGGAAGCGCTGCATATGGCACTCCCCCCACATGATCGATATCGCCACTTTCCATCTCATGCCAAAGAAGATCAACTACATATTGATACACATCGGGATATGAAATAATGCGACGCAAATCAATATAAATCGGAGAAGTAACGCCGCTGGCCAATGTAAATTCACCCTCTTTAATCGCCTCTATTTCAAATAATCTATGTAATAATTCTGCTTTTGAATTGCTGGCCATCTAATTCCTTTTTATATGAATAGTTACTATCTGTATCTCATACCTGTATTTCTTGAAATGATTGCTGCGAAAAGTGCATATACGCATACTCATTCATGAGATACGGATTATATAATGCTGCAGCGCCTGAAAGTGCCGCATCTGCACCCGCATCAAAAAAAAGATCTATATGCTCTGGCAGCGTAATCCCACCACATCCAAGAATAGTAAACGCATATCCATGCGCATCGCTTAATGCGCGAGCATCACGAATAAATTGCAATGCAAAGGGGCGAATCGGCGCACCGCACACTCCTGCATGAGTACGGCCTGGGAAAAATGGCTCACCCTGCTGAGTAACGATATCCATTCCAATTGCATTGATACCGGTAATACCCCTCACTCCTGCTCGTGCTGCTGCAGCAAGAATTGTTTCCATCTGCTGGCGTGAATCAAAAATACCAAGCTTAATGGTTAATGGTGTAGTACCAATTGCTTTCACAATCGCAGAGCAAAGAGCAAATACTAATTCTGGATCTTTGTAGAGTAATCCATCTACATTCGGGCAGGAAAGATTCGCTTCAATTACATGCACGCCAACTTCTTTCACCCGCACTGCAAGATACACAAAATCATCAATCAGCTCTTGGCGCGTATCTCCCACACCATAAATGGAGGTGATGAGTATCTGGCCAGGCTTAATAAGCTGCACGCCCATGCGCATATCTTCAAGAACGATATCTAATTCGTGCGATGCATTGCCAATCGAAACAGTATATGCAAAATCAGCAAACGACTTTGAAAGTCTGCGCGTAGTGATCATCTTCTGATCAAAGCTAAGAATTGGTGCATATTCCAAAAAAGATACCTGTGGAAATGGACGAGCTTGAGTAGCTGTGCTGCGAATTGTTTTCCAAGTGATAACATCAAATCCGAGATCACTTGCAAGCTGAACTCCGCGAGAATTAACCACAAAGGGACAGGCTGGAACTCCCAACGGAGTCATAACTGCATAATCAAATAGCATTTTCCACTCATTTCTTGGAGGAATAATGCGTCCTGGAATTGCACCAGTAAAAAAAGGACCCTCCAGAAGATTTTCCTGGAAGGTCTTTCGTAAATCGTAGACTACTGAATCTGATTTCATAGTAATCCTCATCAATATTTTTCTTTGAGTCGTAGCGATTCTTTGCTACTCTTTGCTATCCTTTTGAAATAACTGCTTGGAACAATACCAAATGCCACTCAAAATGCAAGGAAGCTCTATGGAACTTACATACATACTGCTCACTTCTCTGCTTTTTATAGATACAGCATTTCTTTTTTCAGGACAAGGGCACAGCACCCAAAATCCAAATGAATCTATCCACAAAATTGAAATCGATACCCAGGGGCCTACAACGGTTAATGTGCAAGCAACGATCACTAATACTAATACTAATGCTAATGCTAATGATAATAGTAGTCACAATAAAAACACCAATGCCAACTCATTTATTTCAAGCTTAAAAAACCAATTTGCTACGCACATTTATACTCATATTGAATCGCATATGTATCAATTCATGCAGATACCTCCCTCTGAACATGCTCGCTCTCTGGCTGCCTGGATAAATGCCAACAAAACAAGACTCATACAAGGTACACTCGCAAGCGCATACTGCGGCATCTCACTCGCATTGATACAAGGGAATCGCTACATCAATAGATCTGATCTCTGGGCTTCATGGAAAAGCCATATGACTGCTGAAGAAATGCAAGAATATGCCCAATCAGAATTGCAAAAAAGTCTCCATGAAGAAATCTTAAAACGATATTTAGCAAGTGCACCCAATCGGCTCACCTGCTACCTCCTTTTCATGAAAGCAGTAGAACAAGAAGAAAAATATATTCAACAACATCTCAAACTTGCACAGTTGATCAAGAAAAGCAGGCTCATGCGCATTTTCCCAATCAATGATGAAAAGATAAAGCGAGCGCACACTACGCAGAAACGGCTCGCTTTTGTGAAGCATATTTTTGTCTCATGGGCAGCTGCGCAGCCAAGTCTAAAAAGTAAAGGATTTGCACGAGACATTGAAAAACGTTGAAA
>Ga0209640_10003950_pt1 | contig 13025 bp, 14 predicted proteins | sample RifCSP10_1_FD_184018 | JGI IMG/M metagenome (GOLD analysis project Ga0209640, IMG submission 184018) | Soil microbial communities from Rifle, Colorado - Rifle CSP2_sed 10_1 (SPAdes) (version 2) | ecosystem: Environmental > Terrestrial > Deep subsurface > Rock core/Sediment | place: Rifle...
TGATGCTCTTTTCCAGGATCATGCGGCCAGTATTTTCCTCAGTTCAAAATTAGCAACTCTTACAAAGAGATCGCGTTCGGCCCTTGTAAGATTGAAGATCTTTCCATACCTGTCCTCCAGGCCGTCCTTCTTCTCGATGTTCCCGGATCGTTTCAAAGTCATCTTATATTCATGGGTATTCACCCGGATGGGGCTTGGAGGGGCCACAGTGTTGGCCGTAGAAGCTAAGGGGACATTGGCGAAGTCGCTCTGCAAGTCATTGGTCAGACGCAGATTCACAAAGGCCGATTCCCTTCCCTGTTCAGCCCGAAACTGCTTATACCCCTGCGCAAAGAACTTCCCGTAATATCCTTTCTTTCCTACACGAGCGCGCTGCGCCCGGTTAAAGGGCTGAAAGGTATCGGCAGCGAACTTGCGTGGCGCAAAACGCGGGGAAATGATCCTGGGGGTGGTTGAATAGGACCCTATCTTACCCCCTGCACTGTTAAGGCCTTCCTGGAAGATCCTCACTGCCTGCTGTGCCGTAACGCTGCGCACGGCGATCTGCAGGGGCACGTTACGCTCCTGGATATCCCGGAGCTTTCGTTCCAGTTTCTCGATGAACTGTTTTGCCGTCAGCTGAGCCATAGCGTAAAGATAACACGATGCATGTGATGGGAGTCCAGCAGGAAGAACCCCAGCTCCTCGCCATTTGAGAAGACGCTTCTGAAGGTGGCCGGCCTTAAGGCAGGATCACGACGTTGGCAGACTGGCGATTGCAGTGGAAGCATTTGTCGTGTTTAGGAAGTTGTATCCTTGGCATAAGATCCCGCATGGTGTCCTGATAAAATCCTTCGGAAGAAGCGTATCGCTTCTCCATCACCTCCCCGCTGATCAGAGTCCGGCTGTTCTCCCGGTCACTTATAGTGCCGTACAGATAGATCTCCGCAGCTGCCTTGTAAAGGATCGGCAGAGCCAATAGGTTGCTGTTCTCGCACTGCCAGTCCGTTTTGTTGCACTGGATAGAATACACCAGGCTCATGCCACCGGTATCGGAGGTAAAGACCAGGTTCTCCCGGAGCTTGGCCGACGCCGAGGCGATCTTGATAGAACTGAAATCCACGTAAGGAGTGCTGAGCACCTGTCCCTCCTGGGCCCCGCAGCTGGTACATCCCGAAAGGCTCAGCAGGGTTTCGTACTGCCCGATCGCAGTAATATCATAAACGATGATGATATCCAGCCGCTTCTTATTGCTTTTGTAAAGCCGATTCACGATTGCCCGGCTGATCTGTCCGGCGGTGGTAGTGACATTGAAGGTGTCGATCTGAATACCCTGCACCAGGTCATACACAATCACAGGAACCGTCCCTGAGAAGTTGGTGAATAACGTTATCTCCGAAAGAAAGAAATCCAGATAAGAGGACTTGTTACAAAGCTGAACATTGATTCCCTTGAGCTGTCCGGCTTCTGCAGCTTTAAGCTTTTTATTATCGGTAGCCTGACCTGCCCTGGCACCGGCAAGGATGGTGCTGGTACGTATAGCATCCGAAAAATGCCGCGCCACCTGGTCCGTCACAAGCTTCGTTGCAAAGGCAATCTTATCATCCACGAACTGCTGAGGATCGCGGTAATCCTTCATGATGATGCTCTTGATGAAATCCAGATTGATGCCCGTCTGGTTGAGCATCAGCCCGCTGGTAGGGACCTGGGGAGTGCATAGCTCGCGGATACCAATAAGGTTCTCAAAGCATGCGCCCGCAATATCAGTGATAGCACCCATGAATAGACAATAGGAAGAAGGGAAAGGCTAACAGCCCTCCCCTTCGTTAAGACTACACGTTAGTAACCTTGATCTTGTTAAACCATTTAACGCCATCAAACTCATCCCCAACAGGGAACATGTCATCAGGCATTGCAACGGGCTTAACGGTCCCGGTCACGATCATGTGAATCACACCGCAGTCATCCTTGAAGTTGACATCCACTGGGATGCCAAGGCGGGGAGTGACAGCAACAGTACTCACATAATTCGATCCGCTGGTCACTACCGCAGGAACCCCTTCTTTCCAGGAGTTCACGGTATACCAGAGCAGCGCAATGGCCTGGAGCTGTACGACGATACTCTTGTCATTGCTGCCAAGGGCCGTCTTAACCCTGCGGTCGTAAGCCACAGAGAGACCGTACTGGTTCCAGATCTTCATCAGGTCGATACCCTGCTGAGCGCAGCATCCTGCCATGATCCTTCGGGCATATTTGGAGAGAGTGCTTCCTCCGAAGATACCTGCCGGTGCGCAGTATGCGGTCTTGCGCAGTGCCTCATCGATCACCTCCATGGTGAACGGATCGAGCTCCTGCGTGGTGCCATCCTTGAGGGTCTTCACGACCAACTCGTTAGCAACTACACCATCCACATCAGCAGCCCAGGCGCCTGTGAGGGCAACAGCCTGCGTGGTGATATCGGTGGCCATCTTACGCTCAACCACATCCATGAGTTGAGCGATGCGCCCCAGGAAGTATTCGCCGTTATTCTGGCAAACCTCCGTCAGGTCCGTGATGTTGACCTTCTCATTGGCCTGCACGTTCTGAGTGACATCGATCTCATACGTGTTAGAACACTGACCATACTGGTTTGTCGCGGTACATTTTGGATTAGCCTGGTCTTCCGCGACGTCAGACTCAGGGATCCGTTTTGTGTAGAGTAAATCCACTTTACGTGTTTTACCCTGTCCGGGATGGACAACACGGTCCAATCCCTTATTGTTGGCAGGTGATCCCAGGAACTCGGCAAAAGGAAACTCCTCGCGAACCATTCCGTTATTGCAATTGGAGAAGTGGTCGTTGAGAAACTTTTGCAGGTTCGGGCATACCTGAAGTATACTCGAAAGGCAAGACATTTGATCTTGATTTGGAATAGTTCGCTTTTCCTTTTGAATGCCCGGAAAGCATTAATGGGCACAGCCCCTGCATTTATGCCCCAGGGTGGGCACGGGTGATAGCGTTGTTATGGTTGAACAACTGCACGGGAATTGATCGGCAGCTTGTCATTCACTTGTTGATCCAATACCGGGGTTGTTACAACAGCCCCTGGAATTACTTTCGCGGTTCCGGGAACCTGAGATAACAAGCCCAGCTTCTGAGCCTCTTCCTCCAGCACTTCAGCGTAAGTTTTGAAAGCGCCCGTTACTTTTGTGGAGGCGATCTTCTTACCATCAGAGCCCAGGGGAATAATCTGCTTCTCATCTTCGCTCAGATCAATAGAATAGTTCTTTGCCATGATACTGTTGAAGCCTTCCTTCTCCACGGGCTTTACATCCTGTCGGAATTTAACCTTGCCCATCTCCTCATCCTTAAGCCGGGTAAGCTTAAACTCCTTCATCTGTTTTGTGCTGCCGTCCTTAAAAGTGTTGAAATCGGAAGTCGTTTTTGTATGCAGATCATTTAGCTGGGTATAGTCACTCTTGGTCTTGTCCAGCTCCTTCTGAAGCGCTATAACCTTTTCATCGCCCGATTTTGCCAGATCGGCTTTCAGGGTAGTGACCGTCTCCAGATTTGTCTTGCCCATCTCTTCGAATACGAACTGGATCACTTCCTCCACATCCTTTTTCTCAATATCGCCTTTTGTGAGATCCACGGCGTTCTTCTTTGCGATCTCCCGGACCTTCGTGGCCAGGGCGCCGATGCGCTTGCCGGTGATGGCGGCGATGATATCCTTATCCTCCTTAGCGGCTGACTTACGGACAAATTCAGGATCGAACACTTTCTTGAAATCGTCAGTTGTTTTGATCGTCGTGGGATCCAGTCCCAGGTATTTTAAAAGTTCTTCGAGCATTTGTTGAAGGGGTTTTAGAGTACAAAGATGTAACATTTATTCCATATCGATTCCGGAGGCCAGATATTCCATCGCCTTTCTCTTGTTCTCCAGCTCAGGATCCTGGACGATATAACCTATCTGGCGCATCCTTGATTCATTGAAAGCGATATAGGGGGCGAACCACTGGACTTTATTTTTTGCCGCGCCGGCAATACCAACGCAACGGATAAGAATGTCGCTGTTCTTACGCATAAGGGATGAACAAAGATAAAAAGGATTTTACAGTCCTAATTCTGTTCGCTCAAAGTCGGTGGGTTCGAAGTTCCCGGAAGAGATATTTCTTTCAAGCACATCCCGGGGAACTACTACCGCCGATACCGGGATCAGGGAATGCTTGCAGTTGTAGCCGCCCCGGAGAATGAACACAGTCTTTTCATTTGTTTGGGGGATCATTCCCTGCCATGGGAATCCACAGCTTTCCAGATCACCCTCTTCCGTCTCACCCCTTCCCCATGCTTCCACTTCCTTCTGATGGAAGTATTTGTTATTGCGCTGTTCACAAAAGCAACGGGTATCCTGAATGATCCCTCCGGTATAGAACCACCAGACAGCTTCCAGTTCCATAGCCGCCTGGTTGGAATAAACGGCATCGGTAATTGAAAGGGTGTCCGACACAATCTGCTTGGTATAACTCAACAACTTTCCATGACGCTGGGAATCCCCTGTAATGAAATCCTCTATCGCCTTAACGGTATCCCTCCAGGAGGCACCCGTTGATACTGCATTATCAAGGATCCCTTCCACCGGACGGATGAACTGCGCATCGAGCGGACTTCCGATGAGCTGCTCGATGGCTGCCCTTTTGTTTCTTTTTAAGATCTCCTTCGCCAGATCGGAAGGTTCGTAATCGGCAAAAGCCTTCTTAAAATACTGGTCTGAGAGACTGGCCGCTTCATCAAATGACTTGGCGAACGAGCGCACGGTTTCAAGATAATCGCCCTTCAAGAGTACATCCCTGAGCTTTGCAATGATATTATCAAGCTTTCGAAGATTAGTCGCTGTGGTAGTAAGAAAGCCGGCCTTGGTGTCCAGGGATCCAAGGTCCTTGAGTACCTGGATAAGAATTTTCCGCTGGTTGGCCTCTACGGCCTGCTCAAATAAGGAAGGAGCATTCTCCAGGAGGCTGATCCTTTTACGAAGGATCTCTTCAATGCTAAGCGCCACCGGTCAGATCATCAATAAGACTTCCCCGAACAGCTGCTTCGTCCGATTTGATCTCAGCCTCCTTTGCTTTTGCCAGGGCAATAAGCTTCTCGATCTGGACCTTCAGATCCTGGTCAAGGAAGGTGTTCTCGGCGCGGATAAGTTCCTGCACCAGGGTAAGCGCTGAGGTATGAAGGATCTCTTCCCACCGGGCAACGGTACCCCTGGACATTTTTGAAGTGATATCAGCGGTGGTAAGGGTGAGCAGCCGATCAGCGGCTACGATCAGGGCGAAGACCCGGCTGGTGTTTTCGTCATCCCCGTACATAGCCCGGATGAAACGCAATAAGATTTGTTGGATAAAGGCAGGCGCCAGACCTGCTTTAATATTCTCGTTTATCTCCATGAGATAATCCGCCTCCGTGGCCAGGTCGAAATTCTTAGGACGGGAAAGCTTTACGGGGATATAATTATCTCCATACCGGAACCATCCGATGGTTGAAAGCAAAAAGTCATACAGATCAAAAGTCTGATCGGATACGCTTTTCACAAAAGCATGGGTTGCTTTGAGATCATTGGCGCTGCTGGTGGCAGTATCCGGATTGAACTGCGTCTTCTCATCGGAATCCCTGAGATGCAGGATCTTACGGCCTTTAACCAGATCCTTGTCGATCTTCTCCTCCAGAAACTTCAGGGTCTCAGTTGAGGGAGATACATATTTCATAGGATCCTGCTTGAGCTGGCTGTCGCCTTCTCCGAAGCTCCTGGTGGCAGGACGAAGAAGCAAGGTGCCAAGCCGGGATACACGGCTCACAAGGCCAATGCCATCACATTTAGGACATCTGTAATGCCGTGCATTTTCCACATCGGCGATCATGCCATCCTCGCACTTGCAGCCTTTATTGTCGATGAACTCGCAGATATCCCCGATCATTACCCGGTAAGGAAAGGTGCAGTAATTGATACTCATCTGCAAGTACTGATCATTCAGAAGCGCCCGGTCCAGCAGATCCGTAGCGAAAAGGAAAGGAGAAAAATAGATCAATTGATTACTTCCCTCCAGATATATCGGGACCCCGGCAAGCCTGCGGGCGGGGACCTTCCCAAGATTATGAGGATAATAAACGCTTATCTCAAAAGTACCATCGAGATACTTCCCGACCTGAACAGCGCGCCAGATGAACTGATCATCATAGATCTCGTAAATGCGGCCGATTGCGTATTTGACATTGCCATAAACGACCATCGATCGCTCTTTTGTTTCCACACAATACCAGTCTCCTTCCAGCATATCCACTACCTGACGGCAAGCATAGATAACAGGATACGGATTGATCTTCCGGGAATCATCCACCATCATTTCCCCATCCACCTCCTTAAGCGTTACATCAAATGGCCGGACAGCCAGCAGCGCCATTGCATCCTGCGTCTTTGCGTTAAGTAAGATGTCCTTCACAAATTTCTCCAGGGATCCATATACCGGAAGCTCTTCCTCCACATAGGTCCGGAATGTTTCCTCTTCCACTCGTTCCTTCTCTTCCCGGGAATAATCAATATCCCAGTTGTTGTCATGGAAGGCCCGCATGATGGTGGACATATAATCGATGTACACCGGCAGGGTGGTCTGCTTGTAATTGTCGCGAATATACTTTGCTTCGGCATCCGTCTGATTGGGAGACGGATTACGAAATAGATGCTCAGGATAATAACCCTTGATGGCATGGGTCATAATCGCCTCCACGTTCAGGATGCATTGACGGTAATAGGGATAGTAATCCGGCGCCTGCTTCTTATCATCCGAGGGGGATTGTTTGTACGCCGCCTCCGGCTTGCCGGTATCCTTGACCTTAGCGAAGGCCGACTGTACGATCTTCGTAATTTCTTCAGAAGTCAGGGCCATAGCTTATGCGGCCCTTTTGCAGGTGATATCCAAAACCAGGTCTATGACCTTCCACTCGAAGGCACATCCACCCTTTCGCCGCCCCCCGCAGGCGCGGGAGCCGTACATCTTTTTCTTCTTGCGTTTTTTGGCTGCTTTCATGGATCAGGAGTTTTGTCGGGGCTAAATTACAAAACCCTTGGGAAGGCAGAGGATATCGTACTGATTCCCTTCCATCGGCTGACCGGGATAGATGTTGGAATAGGCATATCCGTAATCAGTTAAGAACCGGAAAATGTCGGCAGGGGATTGCTCCCTGCGCTTAAGAGCGCCGGGATTGATCTCGATAACCATTACAGGTTTATCAGTTTTTATTGTTTGCTCAGCCCCGGCAAGGATATCCACTTCAAAGCCCTCGCAGTCGATCTTGATGAAATTCACCCGGGAAAGCTGAAGGCGAGATATCACCTCATCCAGCGTAATGGTAAAGACAATTACGGAGCCACCCTCTTCGGCATTGGATAGGTAAGAGGCCCCGGCATTAACGGCCTCCTGAACCATTTGGGAGCTCTTAGAGCGCCCCAAACCCATCGGGTGGCAATGAACATTGTCGAGGCCCTTCATGTTGTGCAGGAGGCATTCATAGGCTTTTGGGTTGGGCTCGAAGGCAAGGACCTCTCCTTCTGGTCCAACCGCCCTGGAATAGGCGATAGTGTGATCTCCGATGAAAGCCCCCGCATCGACCACCACATCCCCGGGCTTGATCAGGGGAAGGATCCGGGGGAGCATATTCTGATCATGGTCCAGGCGACCAGACTGTTCTACCCATTTGCTGATGTGGCTGTCTCCTTCAATAACTGCGATTCCGTTTTCTAAGATCTTCATGGGTTAAGGTTTTTGGATCCACCACGACGGTGGCTCGGTTGGTGAATTGATATCGGAAAGATGAAGCTCGAGATCATGAAGGGCGACAAACTTATCCACAACGGTCTTAACGTCGCAGCCAATGGATATTTTCTCTGAGGGCTCGTGATTGTCGTAATAATCATGGCCTCCGAAAATACCTCCGGGCCGAACCTTGCGCCACCAATTTTCAACATCCCGATCCACCTGCGGAGAGGCGTGATTACCATCCACATACACAAAATCAAGCGATTCGTCTTCAAACTTCGACAGCGCCTCGTCGGAAAAGAGCCTTATAAAAACAGTTCTCTTCTTGAACCGGCTTAGCTTCCCGGAGCAATAGACAAAACACTCCTGTTTATTGCCGATCACTTTTGTGTCGGGCCACTTCTTTTCATCCTGCTCATCCCAGGGGTCCACGAGGAAAAGGAATCCATTGAATTGCTCGAGTATCCTTTCGGCATTTTCGCCATACCCTACGCCTATCTCCATGCCCTTTTTAAAGCCCATTGATTTGCACAGGGTACCGAAGTCAGCCCTTGTAGTCAGGTCTTTTAGCTCCATACAGTCTGTTCTTATAAAATCCGTTCAGAAAATCCGTGTATTCATGTGAGAATTATCCATGGCTTTTGCAGCGTTATGTTCTCGGAATTGGGCCGGGCATATTTATGATAGAAGAGCTTTCCCGAGGTAGGGACTTTCTCTGCGAGATGCAGGAAAGAACTATCGATGCAATGCACTTCTTTGGCCAGCGATATCATGATCGCGTTCTCCAGGATCGAGAACTTTTTATCCCGGGGAAGGACATGGTCCAGATCGGGGGCAAAGCCCGATCGGTCAATGACAAATTCCCGAGAAGGATCCTCATGGATAAAACGAAAAGGAGCTTCTGTGGAATGAGCATTTATGATCTCCCGGTATTTTGGGGTATCGAACATCTTACGAATGGGGCAAAACATCTGGTCTTTGATGATATCCATTCCTGCCTGTCGGAAGAACCACGCATCAAAATTCTCTCCGGGAAGGCGGTATTCCTTTGGATTGTACTGCCCGAGCCTGATTGCATCCGGGGAAGCATAAGGGAGCTCCGCTTCAGAATCAATAGGGAAAACCTCGATCTCCGGATCTTCGATGAAAATTATCTTAACACTGGTAAGGTTCCGGCGCCAACAGGGGACAGTAAGAGCCCCGTGTTCTTTTGCCAATGCCACGGCGATCGGAGCGCAAATGATAGCATCTCCCAAGCCAAGGTGCCAGAGAAGTGTTTTCATGAATAAAGGAATTTTTCAAGGTGCTCCTTCACTTCCGGAGTGATGCCTCCCCATGACCAGAACAGCTCACAGAACTTTTCAGGGAGGGGATCCTTTGAAGTGTCGAGCAGATGATATTGATCGGCACAGAACTTATGAATGTAAGCCCCGAGACAATTGTATTCCGAAAACTCCCGGTTGGGCCGGGTAGAGATATAATGCTCAGGATCGCCAAGGGTTTGCTTGAGATGATTCCAGATCTCTTCAAAAGAACTCCGGTGAAAGAGCGCCGGCAGGCGGCGCATGTATTCATATTGAACCTCAAAGCCAACCGCCTTTTCCGTGATAGGCTTCCAGCATTGGGCATTACCTACCTGTTCGTATGGAGTCATCATGAAGATCGGCTTTCCATCCCTCATGTATGACTCCGGAGAGAAGGGCTGGAAATAAACATTGTCAGAATCGCACATAAGAAACATATCCGCATCCGAATGCATAAAGCATTGAAGCTTGGTGATCTGCTGGCCCAGGTAATCGTTCTTATATCCCTTAACAGGGATCACCACCTCAGAGGTCAGGTTAAGCGGTTTCAGGGAGTCAACCTGGTCATCGGGGATAGTAATGATCACCTTGCGGACCCCGGAGCAGTATTTCTGCACAGAACGCAGGAAATATTTAAGCCACCCGACGTCTCCGTGGTAGGTTCTGAGAAAGATGTCCGTTGTCATTGCTGGATTTTTGAACACTGTTATTATTAAAGGCATTGTGAATCTCGTGATATATCCGCCCTGTGGTCATATCGGCGCGTTCCCCAAGTTTCATGTTCTGCTCCCACTGGAAATAGTTGGTCATTCTGACCCACTCCTTTGCAGTGTACTGAGTATTATGCGCTTTATGGAATGCCATCGGTTCACGGACCAGATAGATCGGGAGCTTGTTTTTGAGGGCGGTATAGGGCACCCAGAAATCCCACCAGGTTTGTCCCATGCAATAAACGGATTGAGGAAAGATGTTCAGGAACTTTTTATGGATCAGGAAGGCATCCATCCCGTAATCATACCGTTTGGCATCACTCCGGTCATCATTGTTGAAGTCCTCCCGCTTGATTACCACGAGCCCTTCATTGCAAAGTGTGAGCCGGAAAACGGATAGCTTGTTATAAGCAAGAGAGAATTCCAGGATGATATCAGAATTGATAATAAGGACACTCTCAAAATCCTGCTCCTTTGCCCAGTCCATCATCGCATTGATGGCGACGTATTTCTTACCATAAAGCATCTCCATGGTCCTGAGCGTAGGGATGAATTTCACATGCGGATATTTATCCTTCAGTATCTCGATCTCTGAAGGATGGTTAAGGCTCACCGGCAGATACCCCAGGTCCTCCCAGGATTTTGTGGCCATAAATTGCACCTCCCCGTTGACATGGGTGGGAGAGATGCTGGTTATGGCGACTCCGTACATTATTTGTTATTCAGATGTTTGTCGCGCATGATCATCTGGCGCTTCACCAGGGGCGCTTTAAACTCCCTGGAAAGCTGCAGGACATAACGGTCATACCATTCGAGATAACGCAGCTTAACCAAAGTCTTGCCCTTCCCGGGGCCGTATATGGACATGAAGTAATATCCCCTCTCCAGATCCCCCGGGGACTTGATCTTTGTATCAAGGGTATTGCCAAAAAAGTATATCTCATCCTGCTTATCGCACTTCGGGATCATGCCATGCTGGGCGCAGGTCCCGGAATAGATCAGCTCATCGGGTAAGGTCCCTCCCCACTTCATCTGCAACTTTTCCATGGGAAATGCCCGGTTGCGCTTGATATCGGCAAAGAACGAGGCCGCCTCAGGAGTTTTCTCGATGTAGGACCAACTGGTCTGCAGCGCCGGAAGGATCGCTCCTTCAGGAAGCCGGAAGAAATCCCATATATCTTCATTCTTTGCCCACAGGGAATAGCTTATAGAATCGTTCTTGCCACCAGATCCCAATACAGGAGAGATGTAGAATTGTCCCTGCTGCATGAGATAATCCAGCAGCGGGTCGATGGGTTTTACACACAAACTATCAACATCCAGGTAAAGATTGCAGTCGAAGGGGAGATAATCGTACATCTCGCATTTAAGCAGAGCAGGATCGATCTTATCCTTGATCGTATAAGTGTCCGGCTCCAGGATCTCCAGTTGATCTGAAAATCTCCTGAGCCAGGCTACACCTATCGCTGCGATTTCCTTTTCGGAAACGAACAAGGCGATCGGGAGATTGGGAGAATGCTTCTTGATGGACATCGCCAGGTTGAATGCACTCAGGATATACCCGGGCTTGCCAAAGGCGAACATAACAACGCCTTTGCTTTTCTCTGACTTAAAGGGGATGGCAGTGTCCGAAGCGGATGGATATGATGGAAGGGTCATCGGCATCAAAAGTAAGAAAAAACAAATCCCCGGATTGCTCCGGGGACGTGTCCCGTTATCTCAGACCCCTTCGGTTCCGAGACTTCGTATGCAGGCTTTTGCGGGTCACCCTAAGGCTACCCCCTATACACCTGCAGTCTCTTAATCGGTGAAGATGCCAGCCGGTGCCGGGAAAATATCGGCATCGAACTTGCTCCTCCAGTTGAACGCTCCTTCAAAACGCTGGAACTCATTGTTGTTTACAGGCAGAAGTCTTCCGCCTTCAAAAGAAACAACAGAATCGATCCAGGTGATCTGTGCGCCGGCATCGGACTCCTCCGTACCGCACTCATAGATTACAATACCTCCGAAAGCGCGACCCGCAAAAATGGGCTTGTAGAATTCCACATTGAGCGCAGAAACGTTGCCGTCAACATAAGATCCTGTCCTGTCGTAGGTAGCCAGCTTCTGATTCACACATGCGGCATTACTGTCCACCTTAACGGGGGACGGCGCATTGATGCCGATCTTCACTCCTTTTATCAAAGTAGCGCGATTTGCATCGATCTCCGCCTGTACCTGTGCGGCATTGGAGGGATCGAGAAGTTGATGGTTACATTCGAGCAGGAGCACACCGGATGCACCACCCAGAAGCTCCTCGCCGCAATCATTAGGGACATGATCCCCAAGGGCGTCGAGGCAATTATAGTTGGGACAGTTTGCCATTTGCTGTCAAAGAATTTGTAGTTGATCTCCTCCCTATTGGATGCCCGGGATTCGTAACAGGGCACTAACAACGCTGATGCAAACTTACGAACAATTTTTATTAACGAGATTCAGGTTCTGTTTTTCAACCTCTACGGTGAAGTTTGACAGGAGATGTCCTTTGATCCATTCCGGGATGATATCGCCTTCCTGTGCCACATATTCCACGCCACCGATGAAAAAGTCATCGTGCGTTATCCCGAGCACAAGGGCGTCGAATACATACTCAGGAATCTGGTCCACCGCCAGAACAAAAAGCTTGTCCACTACTCCCCTGAGGATCTTCCTTCGTCCCGTTGAGAACCGGTGGCGCTTTACTTCCCTGGGATAGTTGGGCTTATTAAGAATAACCTCAAGGCGGATTTGGGGGGTGAAAGAAACGCTCTCATAATCCGCTCCAAAGGCATTCTCGTCATTGGTCCATGAGAGGACCGTAGTGCAGGGATGATCTTCGCGTAAGTCATAGCACGGGGTAGCGGGTGCATCTGCAGGATAAGATACCGGATTCAAAACAACCTGTACGTCATCCACGCATCCATCAAAAGTTGTGTCCGCCTGAAATCTGAGAATCCCTGTCCCCCCGGCGACTATCAGCACATCAAAAGAGCCATTCGTAGTGACAGCTGCTCCGGAGGTACCTCCAAGAAGTGGCGTCAAAGAACCGGCTGTCCTGTTCGAGACCGTGAACCTGACGTTATATGTTAAGCCTGCCATAAGCAGGGGGAGTGTTTGATCCAGCTGTCCTGCTCCTACACCTGTATGACATGCCTTGAGATTCAAGGCGTCGTATGCCCAATTTGTGCCAAAAGTCCAATTATCCGAAGGGGGTGGCACGGCAAAGAATC
>Ga0209640_10003951_pt1 | contig 13021 bp, 4 predicted proteins | sample RifCSP10_1_FD_184018 | JGI IMG/M metagenome (GOLD analysis project Ga0209640, IMG submission 184018) | Soil microbial communities from Rifle, Colorado - Rifle CSP2_sed 10_1 (SPAdes) (version 2) | ecosystem: Environmental > Terrestrial > Deep subsurface > Rock core/Sediment | place: Rifle...
CGATACTTCAGTGCGCCCTGAAGCGGACGATTCAGATCAACGACAACGGCAAGACGTACATGATCACGCCTCTCGATGACGAGGCGTCTCCGACCCCGCCCGGCGAGCAAGCTGCACCCAAACCGGATCAGCCGGCGCGAACCCGGCGCGGAGGAGTGGTCACCTACACGACGACCACAACCGACACCGGTGAACGCAAGCAGATGTTCGGTTTCACTGCGCGTCACATCAAGACGTCGATGTCCGTCGAGTCGTCCCCGGACGCTTGTAATCCAACGAAGTTGCGCATGGATACCGACGGCTGGTACATCGACCTTCAGTACGGAATCGAGTGCTCCTGGGAGAAGCCGGTCATTCCTCGCATGCCGACGACGCACGCGAAGCCCGAATGTCAGGACGAGGTGCGCTTCAAACGAGCCGGCGCGGGCAGAATGGGTTATCCGCTGGTCGTGACAACCACGATGTACGGTGACGACGGCCGCGCGTTCACGACGACGACCGAAGTCGTCGAGTTATCGACTACGACGCTTGATGCAGCACTGTTCGAGCCGCCGGCCGGCTACCGTGAGGTTAACAGCTTTGAGGAGTTGGCCGGGATGCCCTCGGTCGAGTCCATCCTCGCCGGAAGACGCGCGGCGACAGAGCCCCGGGAGGAAGCAGTTTCTCGCCCAATTGAGAAGAAGCAGCCCGGCGTGATTCGCGTCGGCGTCGTGGCCGTCTCCAACAAGACCGACGGCCCGGTTGAAACGGCACTCCTTCGCGACCAGTTGATCGGCGACATCCGAAGCTCGAGGATAGACGCCGTGCCGCTCGATTCGCGGGCCATACCCGACATCGAAGCCGAGGCGAGACAAAAAGACTGCGATTACATCCTCTACACCGACATCGCCGAACTGAAGAAATCGGCGCCTGGTGGAAAAGTGGGAGGGCTGCTGGGCAGGGCGTCGGGCGTGCTGAAGGAGAGGTACGAAGCTCGCTCCGAATTCAGACTTTTCCCCGTTGGAAGCGCAACTCCGCAACTGGCGTCTTCAGCCAGCGCCAAGGAGGACGAGAGAGAAGCGAGCCTTGCCTACATCATCCAACGCGAGGCCAAGACGGTCGTGGACGAGTTGAGAAAGAGGAGATAGTCGTCAGGGCCGCTTTCCGTTATAGACTGGCACGACCGGCAGCAGAGCGCGCGAGGGGTGCGCGCGGTCGTGGTGTATGGAGTTGATCGCCGCCCGAGTCTCGTTGTCGGCGCGCATCGGCTTTCCGGTGTTCGGGTTCGGGTCGAATCGCGGGTCGTTCGAGCTGGTCACGTGAATGGCGATGCGGTGGCCCTTGTTGAAGATCAGGCTCGTCGACCATAGATCGATCGTAAACTTGTAGACCTCGCCTTTCTTCATAAAGGCTTCGCCATCGAATCCCTCGCGGAACCGCGCCCGCACGGCCGAATCGAGCACGAGCCGTTCCGTGCCGTCGGGATAAACGTCGACGAGTTTGGCCATGAAATCCGAATCGGGCGCGTCGGACTCGGCCCACAACTCGACGGTGACTCGGCCGGTGATTTCAACCGGAGAGGCGAGCGGCTCGGTTGCGAACTTCAGAATGTCTTTGCGGTCGCCGACGGCTCGCTGGTCCATCGGGCCTTTCTTGGCGAAGAGGTTCTGGCCGCCAATCGTAGGCACGGGGTTCTTGGGGTCGTACGCGTAGCTCTCCTTGCTCTCCTGCTCCTTCGGGAGCTTCTCGCTCAGCTTTCCGCCGGCGTCGAGAAAATACGGTGTAGTCCTCGATGGCACGGGCCATCCGATCGCGGTCCGCCATTCGTTGCCCGGAGCCTTGAGGTCGGTCACGTCGCCCATCACGTAGTACCGCACAGGCGGCTCGTCCATGATCCCGTTATCTTTTCCGTTGAGCCAGTAGTCAAACCACCGCATCGCTTCTTCCGTCGGATTCACCCCGGAGTTCGGCGGATACTTGACCTCGTCGATGCTGCCGTGACCCCATGGCCCCATGATGAGTTTCTGATGGCCCGCTGCGATGCCGCCGCCGCGTGATTGCAATCCCACGAAGTTGTCGATGTTGCCTTGCGAGAAGATATCGTACCAGCCGCCGTAGTTGTATGAGGGTACGTGAACCTCATGCCAGTGCTTGGGCATCTCGGCGAGGTCGAAGAAACCGTCATAGACGTTGTGCTTGAATGTCTCGGCCAGCACCCAGTCGGCTTTCATGCGCTTGAGCCACGGTTCGTTCAACTCCTTTCGAAACACGCCGCCGATGAACGACGATTGGTGATAGATGCTCGATCGCGCGACCAGCACGAAGGTCGCGACTAGATGGGGCGGATTCATCATCGACGCGAGGTTCGCCGTAATCCCCATGGCCGAGCCGCCGTACATTCCAATCTTGCCGTTCGACCACTGCTGTTTCGCGATCCACTCAATAGTGTCGTAGCCGTCGAGGTGATCGTTCATGAAGGGCCGGTACTCGCCCTCGCTCTTGAACGTCCCGCGGCAGTCTTGAACGACCAGCGCGAAGCCGCGCTTGTTCCACCCCGCAAAACCACCTGACTGCGTGCTCTTGCCGTAAGGGGTGCGGACCAGGACGACGGGCCACGGTCCGTTGCCTTCGGGCAGGTAAATGCTGGTGGCGAGCTTGACGCCATCGCGCATCGCGACCATCTGTTCTACGGGCGTCGTTGCGGTGGAAGGAGCTGACTGCTGCGGCGCGACGGGAAAGAGTGCGCCGTGGGATACAATGATAGCGAGCGGCAAAAGGAGTCGAAGCTTATTGACGTTCACGGGATACCTCATTTGTCGGAGTAAGTGGAACGGATAGACAAGCACCAGAATGTGATTTCAGGTCTCGGATGTCTCAGATCTCAAAACCTAGACAATTTACATGTCAAATCCCGAGTCTGAAACATGCCTGAGACCTCGGGTTCGGTTGGGCGCTAGCGCGTGGGGCCCGCCGCCGAGGCGCGCCCCACGCTCGTTCCATCCTACGACCTTGGGGTTCGGCTACGCGCGGCGGCCGTGACTCTGCCACACCCAGCCGAATTGCGTGTTGCTCGGCCTCGGGTCTTGCAGGTACTGCTCGCGCGCCTGGGCGATCTTGTCGGTCTTGATCGCGTTGCGCTTGGCCTTCACGTCGATCTTGTAGATTCGCGCCGCGTTCAAGCCGAATACCTTGGCCTTGATTTCCGGCGTGAGCTTCCTGTATCCGAACTTCTCGGCGATGTCGTCGCGAATCTGGAAGCGGCGGAAGCGCTCGATCTGGCTCTGCGGGCTGCCTCCCCAGATCGAATCCGTCCCCCAGATGATCTGGTCTTCGACGCCGGGGATGTTGAGCAACTGGCCGAAGAGGTGCATCGCAACTTCGGGTCGTCCGCTCGAAGTTCCGTTCCACGTTGAACCCAACTCGAAGAACACGTTCTTGAACTTGTTGCGCTTGACGATGTCGATCAGGTCCGAAATCCACGGAATGTACTGCGGATTGGCGGCGGTGCCCTCTTTCACGCGAGCCGTCGGATGCCAGCCCGAGTGATAGATGATGAAGTTGAAGTCCGGGAAGTCCTTCGCCGCCTTTTCAACGTCGCGCGGGTGGCAGTGCTCTTCGTTGAACAGGCCAAGCGGCAGTCCTTTATGTATGCACAGGTTCCTGACGCCGAGCTTGCGGCTCTTCTCCCAGACGGGGTAGGCGACTTTCTCGTCATCGAGCCACCAGCCCTTGTCGCCCATTTCAGCTCCGGGGTACATCTTCCATGAGTTGATCTTGAGGACCTTGACCTGCCGTTCCATCTCGTCGAAATCCGCGGGGCCGAGGTTCGGACGCAGCAGCCCGTGTGACAGCATTCGCTGCGAGCCGGCCCAGCCGTTCACGTCGTTTCTGGTCTTGACCATCTTGTCGGGCGGCAGAATATTCTCGTTCCACATGCGACTCGGCACGCCGCTGATGATCGACATCACGGTGTCGGAGTCGAAGAAGAGTTCCTTGACGTAGTGCCCTTCGTTGAGGGCCTCAAGGCTGGCGGCAGTCGTCTTCTCGCCCGGACGGAAGCGGCGCAGGAACGCGGCGGCTTCGCGGCCGGACTCGGTCTTTTCGAACCACCCGGATTCAACGTCGATGTGATGGGTTTGATTGTCGAAGATGAAATCGGTCTTCGGCCAGTGCTCCTCGAAGGCTGCCGGGTCGAGGGCCTCGACCGGCTCGACCTCGTAGGTCTTACCGAATACTTCGTTGAAGCAGAGCATCGCCGCCGCCATCCCGCACGAGCTTTGAAGGAATCGCCGCCGGGATACGCCGAGCAGTTTTGCGTTCTTATTCGCCAGTTCGCGAAGGCGGTTTTCGACCTCGCGTTCCTTCGCCGACTGCGGCGGCGGGATGAACTCTTCATTTGATGAAATCCTGTTCGGTATGGGTGACTGAATGTCGGACTGATCATCCAGGTAGCACTTTCGAATCCACATAATTCGGTCCTTTCAAAAAACTGTGACGCGACGCCGAGAGGAGCCGCGAGCGGATATACAGCCCCGCGCCCGCTCGTGGTCGCGTCCACTGGTTAACAGAAGTTTTGAGGGGTGGCGAGTGACGAGGTCCGCCGACCCGTCACTCGCCAATCCTTTATTAGAAGGTTACGCGTCCGCCAAGCTGAATAGCTCGGGGCCCGCCGGTACCGAAGGCTTGGCCGACTCTCACCGTCGGCTGCCCGAAGTTAGAGTTGACCGTAGTGCCGTAGCCCGCCAGGTTCGATATGTTGAGCAGGTTGAACACCTCGAACAGTGCCTGGATCGACACCCGCTCCTTGACTCTGAACGTCTTGGTGAGGCGGATGTCGTGGGAGTGGAAGTCGTCGCCGAACTCGAATTTGGCCGGCAACACCAGCGGCGCGATTGCGCCCCCGCTAGGAGTCGCGAACCTGTCGTTGAACTGCGTGACGAGTTGGAACAAGTCTTCGCGGCTCACGCTGCGGCCGAGCTCGTTGATCTTCAACCCCGGCAGCGTATCGCCGCCGATCCCGTCTCCGTTGACATCGACCGTCCCGCGCACGCGAGCGTTGAACGGCCCGCGGCTCGCGTAGATCGCGATCAACGAAGCCTGCATGTCCCACGGCAGGTTCACAATGCCGCTGAACGTCAAACGGTGCCGAGAGTCACCTCCGAGCGGCCCCGGATTCGCGAACCAATCGGCGAGGTTCTCGGTGATGAAGTAGCCCCTGAGGCTCGACAAGGCGTAGGACGCCGTGAACTGGTAGCGATTCGAGAACCGCTTGTCCACTTTCACGAGCAGCGCCTTGTACGAGTTGCGGTCTATGCTCTGGAAGACCTGTATCGGTCCATTCGAGCACTTGGCGGTTGGATCGCCGGCTTGTGCCCCAACGCACTTAGGGATGACTGGACCGCCGCGAGCGGCCGGGCGATTGAAGAGATTCAGGTCGATCGCGTTTCCGAATCCCGACGTCACGTGCACGCGATTGCGCAGCACAAAGTCGGCCGAAAGCGCCATGTTCCCAGGCAACTGCCGCTGGAACCCGAAGGTGAATTGCACGGAGTAGGGAGATTCCAGATTACTATCAAGCAACGTAGCCGGAAGCGCGGCTGACTTGACGAAGTCTATGCTGGTCAAGCCCCGTCCAGCGCCGGCTCTCAGCGCCGCTTGAAGCGCGGGTACCTGAACCGCCAGGTGATCCAGCAGGTTCTGCCCAGTGAATTTGGTCGGTATGGTCCTGAAATCGATACCGGCCCCAACCGGAGGATTGACCAGGTTGAGGAAGGCCAGCGCGGGCGGCAGCGGCACCGGGCCGGGATAGACGATCGTATTCCTGAAGAACGCCGTCGGTATCGACAACCGTCCGTCGCCGGCCGGCCCGACCAGCGGACGCTCGAGCAAGCGAGTCACAAACAGCACTGTCTCGTAGTACATGCCCGCGCCGCCTCGGATAACGGTCTTGCCGTCGTTCTTGACGTCCCAGGCGAAACCCAACGAGGGCGCGATGTTGTTGCTGTCCTTGGGCGCCTTGCCAAGATTACCCAATAGCGGCCGCAGCAGCTCGGGCTTGGCCAGGTCGTGATTCAAGAGGTTGGTCTCGTAGAGATAGGATGCCCCGAACGAGAACGTAAACCCTCTTCGAATCTGCCAGGAGTCCTGGGCGTAAAATCGGTAGCGATTGCCCTGACGTGCGATGCTCTGGTTGAAGGTCGGCGGCTGTACCTTGTCGCCTACCCCCACGGCGCCGGCGGCTATCGGAAGCTGCAGAATGTCGCTCAGCGTGAGCGTCCCACTGCCTGCGATGAACTGAGCCGGCAGCGGTATTGTGAAGATCGGTCGAAGCGGCGCCGGGAGGAACGCGTTCACTGCGCCGTTCACCGCGAGCACGTCCCTTGGGTCGTGCAGCACCATGATCGCCGGGTTGAAGAAGTCCCAACTACCCTTGCCGTAGTTGTGCTCCCATTCGCCGCCGAAGCGAACACGGTGCGAGCCCTTCTGCCAGTTGACGTTGTCGGTCGTCTGGTAGCGGTCAAGGATGCGGTTCTGCGGCGCGCTGGTCTCGTTGCCGATCGTGAAGTTGCTGTTAACGATCAGAACCTGCACGCCCCGCGCCCCGATGCAAGCCGGATTGCTCGAGGGACAATCGCCCTCGTCGGGCGGGTCGCTCGTGTTGTCGATGCGCTGATAGTTGAAGCGCGCGTCGTTGACGATATTCTGAGTGAAGATCGTCGTCACGCCTCCCTGAATGTTGTTGTCGCGGTTTCGGTTGTCGCGCCAGTTCGACGGCATCCGGTTGGTCCCGTTGGGCGCGAATGCGTCGTTCTTGTCGCGGCTGAAACGGGCGAAAAGGTTGTTCTTGTCGTTGAGCTTGACGTCGCCCCGCACATTGAACAGGTACCCCGAGTACGGGCTGTTGAATGTGGTATTGAACTGGGACAAGATCGGCGCCCCGGTGTTAACGACCGAGATCGCCGCGTCCTGGTCCAGAAACTCGACGTTGCCAAAGAAGAACGCGCGGTCCTTCTTGATCGGCCCGCCTAAGGACCCGCCGTACTGCGCGCGGCGGAATTCCGGCGCCGGGTCGAACGGGTTGCGGAAGAAGGTCGGCACCGCCGCAAGCTGGTCGTCGCGATAGAAGACGAAGCCGTTTCCGTGGAAGTCGTTCGTCCCTGTTCGCGAGACTATGTTGACCGCGCCGACCGAGGTCGTGCCCGTCGAGAGGTCAAAGCTGAAGGTCGAAATCTGGAACTCCTGGATCGACTCGGTCGAGAAGTTCTGAGCTGCGCCTCCAGTTACGGGATCCAGCACGCTGCCGCCATCGACCGTTATTCGCGTCAGCGACGAATCCCCGCCTCCGATCGAAACATTGAAGAGATTGTTGGCGTTGCCGAGGTTCGAGACCGAAACGCTCACGCCGGGCTCCAGTAGCGCCAACTGAAGGAAGTTGCGCCCGTTGAGCGGCAGCGCATCGATCTTCTGTCGCGTGATGACCCCGTCGATTTTGAAGTTCTGCTTGTCGATGATCGGCGCCTCGGCCACAACGTCGACGATCTCGTTGGCAGCCCCGACGCGAAGACTCGCGTCCGCGGAAGTCGTACTGCCCGTGACCACGGTCACCGAGATAATATAGGCGGCGAACCCTTGAGCTTCCACCTTGACCTCGTATTCGCCGGGTAAGAGGGTAGTCACAAGGTAGATGCCGTCACTCCCGGCGTTGGCTTTCCGCGTATCGCCGGTTGCTTTTCGGGTCACGGTGATTGAAGCGTTCTGAATTACGGCACCTTGCTCGTCCTTAACGGTGCCACGAATAGAGCCGGTCGGCTCTTGAGCAAAGACCGGGAGGGCCATTCTTGCCACCAACACCACGGCGGTGATCATCAGCAGCAAGCCTCTAAACTTGTACCTCATACCTTCTTCTCCTTTCAGTCCTGTGAGCGGGTACGGTTGCCTCTGATCGTGCTGATTCACAAGGTCCGCTGAAGAAACTCCGAAGAAAACTTCGATGTGCCATTGCAGCATCCGCGCGACCTTGATGCGAATTACCTCGAACCAGCCGGTGAATATAAGGCCTTTGCTCCGATGATCGTCAGGCTGCGAACTTCAAGCCGCTTCGGTGCATAACCTCAACTGAGAATGAATAGAATTAAAGCGCTAGAGTGCGTATGAACGGGCTTATATTCGGTTCTTTGACCGGAGTTGTCAAGTCCCCGGCGGAGAATTTTCGCTGGCAGAAAATCATCCGCCAGCCCTCACCCCCGACCCCCACTTTCGCGCCTGCTCAGCGAACGTAGATCGGATTCGAGTAGATCCAGGGCCGCAATTCACCGTCGATCGAAAGCCACGCCTCTACTCGATAAACCCCCGCCCCGTCCGCTCTATGATCAAGCCGCGAGCCGGTCACATCCTTGACCACCGCTCCGTTCCGGATGAGTTTGAGCCTGCAGGCCACGGGAGTCGCAGCCTCGAGCACCAGGCCGCCCCCGGCCGGCACTTCGTCGCCCATCGTTCCGGTCAGCTTGCCCCCTCGGCTCGCGACGAAGGCGAAGCCCGTGGCGTCGCGCAACCAATCGTGCGCGACATAGGCGTGCCCACGTCGCAGCGCGTCGCGCACAGCCGGTTCCGATAGCTCCTTCGCCAGCACGTGAGTCGTCACATAGGTCAGGCTCCGCTCATAGGGATCGAAATCGAGTCGCGCGATCAACTCGCCCGGCTTGCGCCCCCGGACCAGTTCAGCCACGCCCGGCGCCTGGCTCGCCGTCACGCGGATATTGGTGGGACGGCTTCCGATGTAGCCGACTTCGATTGCGTTCTCATCGGCTACTGCGACGGTGAATACCTGATTGTGATGGCAGTCGTTGGCGGCTACACCGGTCAGCCGGCGAAGCTGAGTGTCGCGGTCCCACTTCGCTATGATCGGGGAGAGATAATCCTGCTGAGCGCTGAAGACCTCTTCGGGGTACTCCGAGAGCGCGCGTTCGAGCTGCTTCAAACGGACCGGGTCCGAAAACGCGCCGCGAAGCCACAAACTGAACTCGGCTTCGTCCTTCGTGTCCGAGTGATGGTTGTAGATTTCGAGCCCGTCCAACTCGCTCGCCGGGTAATCGAGCCGCTCCTCGACGTGCGAAAGAAATATGTTGCCGCCGCTTTCCCTGATCAGGCGAACGTATTCGTCCTTCGATTTCCACTCGCGTCCCCGGACCGAGGCCATCGGAAACACGAGAAACCCCTCGCTCTCGGCGCCGGGGATGAACAGCACGCCCTCGCGCAGTCCTCGCCAGCTATCATTGATGAAATCGCGCTCGGGGCGCACGTGATCGGTCAGCATGATTATCCGGACGCCAACCCGCCGGGCCGCGGCAAGCAACTCCGGCCTCGTGCCTCCGGTGTGCGCCGAATCGTCCGCGTGCGCATGCAAGATGGCGCGATAGTCGGCGTAGCCGGTGCGGAGCCGAACCGCTCGCCGTTCTTGCGCGTAACGCAGGCGATCGAGATGAACAGCGCGAAGGCGTTCGATGTCGAGCCGCTCGATGGTCGTGTACTTCCGGCCGGGACCAAGTCGCGGGACCGACTGACCGAGATCAGCCGCCGTCGTCGCGAGGAGCATCGCCGAGATGAGACCAGACGCCAATAGCGTTTTCATAGAGCCGATATTCTACTAAGGCGAACTACCAGGACAAAACCGAACGACCAGCCCGTGCGGGCTCAACTGCAGGGTAGTTGATCCTTAAGCAAACTGTGCGGCCCCACCTCTCGATGAGGTGTAGTTTTTCATTCATCAAGCGCGTTAGTTGTGATATACATGTGCGCTCTCGCGTGGTTCGCATCGGGGAGAAGGGAACTCCCCTGAGGTCAGAACAGTTCGACGACACTCGTTGATCATCATGCCGCGCCGGCTGCTAATTCTGTCTTCATCGTTACTCGTGGTCCTCGTGGGCGGTGCGACGTGGTACGCCTTGCGCGGTTCGCGGGTCGAGCGCGGCAATCGGGCGCTGGTCAGGGCACTCTCGAATAAGCGCTGTATCGAGGCGCGTCTCTCCGGGGGAGCGAGAGCTGCTCCCTTCGATCATGCTCGGGGTGATCTAGCAGGCGCTGATGCTGAGGCGCTGGAAGAGGCGAAAGAGCTCATCCTCGGCGCCGTGCTTGAGACTGACAGCGCAGACGTTCACCTGGCCTACGGCCGTTTGCTCCTTGTAGAAGGTGACAAGAAGGAGGCGTTGCGTCAATTGCGGAAGGCCGCGAAGTTGATGCCAACCAGCTCGGAAGCCCACAACGACCTTGGGGTCTCTCTTCTCGAGCAGGGCAAGCTTGAGGACGCGCTCGAGGAGTTTGAGAAGGGACTGTCGTTACGTAGGGAGATGCCGGAAGCTCTGTTCAACCGCGCGCTTTGCTTTGAAAAACTGCTGCTGAGAGATGCGGCACGCACAGATTATGAGCGCCTGAGTCAGATTGAGCGCGATGACGGCTGGCTGACCGAGGTCAACAGCCGCCGCGAGAAGATCGCCCGCCCGATCACACCGGGGAAACCCGATAAGGAGATTATCGCCAACTTCGAAGCGGTGGTGGCTGCCGGGAATATCGATGACGCGAAGAAGCTAGTCGCTCAAAACTCGGAAGTGATGGGACGCCACGCCATTATGGACCTCTGCGTTCGACGCTTGCAGACAGCGGCAGAAGGTGACCGGGAGAAGGCGGATCAGGCGCTCTTTGAAATCGAGTTGATCGGCAGCGTGTTGAATGAAGCGAGGCGCGATTCGATGACCGCTGATATCGCTCAATACCTGAAGAGGTTGCCGGAGTCTGAGACGCAGCTTGAACGAGAGATGATCAAGGACTACACAGTCGGCGTAAGCGAGTTTGAATCGAGGACGGCTACAGATATCACGACATTTGAGCGGTTACAGAAGCAGTTCAGGGGTCGCGGTAATCAGATGTTCGAAGCCCTTTCGGCCTTTCGTTTGGCCGACTGCTATTATTACGTCCACCGGTACGGCGACACCGTGACGACACTGCAAGGCATCCTTCCCCTCATCGAGCGGCGCGAGTGGCCCGTTGATCGAGTCCGGGTACTAGCTCTCCTTGGTCTCCAATACTCAGTGCTGGGGCGAGACTCCGTTGCCATCAAGTATTTTGAACAAGCCCTGTCGCTCGCCGAAAGAGCGCCGCGATTGCGGGCGAGGATCATGCAGTATTTGAGCTTTCCGTACTTTCGGCTCGGCAATCTGGACGCGGCGCTCGCTCGGCTCCGCGATTCCACAGAGGCGATCATGGAAAACGGTTTGGCGTCTGGGCTCTTTCTGAGCCTCGCCTACAACTACTTCCAGATTGCCGATATCTACAGTCGCCGCAACCAACACTCTCTTGCGCTGCTCTACGCCGAGCACGCGCTCAGTTTCTCCGAGCAAGAGAATGTCTTCGATTACGCCGCAGAGTTTTCATCGTTTATCGCCGCTGAGCATGCGCGCGCCAGGCAGTTCGAGCAGGCGGAACAGAGCCTCAAACGCGCCTCCGACCATTTGGCGCGGATCGAGCCCGGTAGCCCGCGCGACCTTACAGAGGCACGTCTCCTTATCAATTCCGGTGAAGTCGCGGTGCGTCAAGGCGATACGGCTCGCGCCGACGGATATTACCAGAAGGCTGAAGCGCTGGCGGCGCGCGAGCATGATGCACTTCTAATGATAGACGTTCTACGCGGCCGAGCTGAGGAGTACATTGCATCGGGACAAAACGAGAGGGCGCGGTCAGACCTCATTCGTGCGGTCGGCCTCCTCGAAGAGTACCGGAGCAACATCGAGACGAGCGAGCAGCGAAGTAATTTCCTGGATGCCAGCCATAAGGTCTTCGACCAACTAATATCACTGGAAGCCGGCGAGCTTGGCCGGCCGTCCGAGGCGTTCGAGAGGTCGGAGCAGTCCCGGGCTCGCGCTCTCCTTGAGGAGATCAGGATTGGTGGCATCGCGCCCCAGCGTAGTAACCCCGCCACTCACTCCGGGGCCGCTGGGCGCGATTCGCGGTCGGGGGCGGCCACACCCCTGAAGCTGGCGGAAGTGCAATCTCGGCTGCCGGACGACGCGACCGTGCTGCAATACGCTGTGACCGGAAGAATCACCTATCTGTTTCTGGTCACTCGCTCCGGGTTCAAGGTCGTAGAGTCATCCGCCACTACCGAACTGCTGGACCGGCTGGTGCGAGATTACGTGGCCAGTCTCCTGGAGCCGGCCCCGATAGAAGAAGTCGACGAAAAGGCTCGGGTCCTTTACGACTACTTGATTAAGCCGGTGGAGAGCGAGATCAGTGGCAAATCAAACCTCTGCATTGTGCCCGACAAGGCCCTACATTTTTTGCCGTTCGCTGCACTTGTCGGCAAGGCCGGGTACCTTATCAACTCGCACAGCTTGACGTACGGGCCATCCGCCTCCGTGCTCGTGCAATGTATTAAAGAGGGTGAAGCGAAAGGGCGAGGGGGCTCAGAGAAAATACTCGCCGTTGGCAACCCGGCCTTCAATCGCGAAAGCCTCGCAGATCTGTTGCCGTTAACCGACGCCGAAAGAGAAGCTGATGAATCGGCGCGGTTCTATTCGCCCGAATCGGTGGTACTGAAGGGAGCCGACGCGACCGAGCGAAGAGTCCGCGCGGCGATGACGGAATGCGACGTCGCGGATCTTGCGCTGCACTGTCTGGTGGAGGAAAGTTCGCCTTGGCTCGCCGCGCTAGTGTTGGCCGGCTCGACTCCGGCCGCCACGATACGCGTTGAGGCAACAACAGCAGGCGAGCGAGGGCTTCAACGAAGCGCGGTTCCGAGGAATGCGGTGCCGAGAGCCGAGGTTGATCCCGACGACGGCTTGCTGTATCTCGACGAGCTTTACGGGATCAAACTGCCTCGCACCAAACTGGTTGTTCTCTCGGCGTGTCAGAGCGGGCTTGGACATTATTACAGAGGCGAGGGGATTGTAAGCCTGGTTCGACCGTTTCTGGCCGCCAGCGTACCCACTGTCATGGCGAGTCTCTGGCCAGTTGATTCAAGGGCGACCAGTGACCTGATCATCGGGTTTCACCG
>Ga0209640_10003952_pt1 | contig 13019 bp, 13 predicted proteins | sample RifCSP10_1_FD_184018 | JGI IMG/M metagenome (GOLD analysis project Ga0209640, IMG submission 184018) | Soil microbial communities from Rifle, Colorado - Rifle CSP2_sed 10_1 (SPAdes) (version 2) | ecosystem: Environmental > Terrestrial > Deep subsurface > Rock core/Sediment | place: Rifle...
TATCGCAGTGCTTTGTATCAGCCGTTGTGCGTCCGATGGCTTAAGCGTTGCGACCGAGTCATAGCCAACAGCGCTTACACGGCGTCATTGGCCGAAACGAAAGGAGTATCAGCGGACCGGATTTCCGTCATTCCTCCCGGGGTAGCGCCGGAGCGCTTCACCTTGCCGGTGGATGTGGAGGCGACGAAGAAATTCTATGGTTTGGAAGGCAGGCAAGTCATCCTCTTTGTCGGGCGGCTAGCGCGGCGCAAGGGGGTCAAGGAATTCATCCAGGAATCATTACCTGAGATCGTCGCGGCGGTTCCCCAAGCCTGTTTGGTGATCGTCGGCGCCAATCCCACGGAATCGCTCACTCATCGCGATGATATGGTCACCGAAATCGCTGCCGCGGCGTCGCGGCTCGGTTTGGAGCGCCATGTAATGTTGCTCGGCTCATTGAGTAACGACGACGTGGTGAAGCTCTACCAAACCTGCGACCTTGTCGTGCTGCCTGCTCTGGCGACGCCGGATGACGTTGAAGGTTTCGGTATCGTTCTCTTGGAGGCTGCCGCAGCGGGGAAGCCGGTTGTCGCCACGCGCGTCGGCGGTATTCCCGACGCTGTGGAGGACGGCAAGAGCGGTATCTTGGTTGAGGCCGGCGACTATGTGGCCTTGGCACAGGCAACGGTCGATCTTCTGAGTGACAAGCAGAAAAGTCTCACCATGGGAACCCACGCGCGGCAGCGGCTCCTCGATCATTTCACCTGGGGGAAAACTTTGCCTTTGTATGAACGCGCCTTGGAGCGGTGAGATCGTGGCCGCTGGAAGATTGCGGGCGCGACAGGATCAATTGTCGAGCGGGAGAGGATTTCCGTGGACTACTTGCTCGAAAAAATCCGCCAGTTGCCGCGCCGAGTCCGCCCATGAAGGCGTGAGCACGTTCACGACGGTTCTCGCTGCCAGTTGACGTTCGATGGCCTGCGCCAAGCTCTTTGGATTCTCCGGCTCGTACAGACATTGAGGATATTCAGCGAGCAGCTCGTTCATCGATCCCACGGCCGCGGCAACGAGCGGCACACGGCAGGCAATGATTTCATAGGCTTTTTGCGGAAAGCAGTAGCGCCCGAATGCGGAATCTCGGTTGCATATCACAGCGACGTCCAAAGCGTTTAGCAGCACTGGCACTTTATCTAAAGGTAGCGTTCCCAAGTCGTGAATCATGGGTCCCGTCGGGATCTTGCTAAGCCGGCTGCGCGGACCGGCGAAGGCCAAAAGGATTGACGGATTTTTCTTCGTGAGAAACTTGAACGCGCGGAAAAGGGTATCGACTCCCCGGCTCTTATCCAGGGCGCCGGCGGCACCGATGATGATATTCTGTTCGGGAAGCCCTAGCTGCGTGCGGCAGGTGCGCTGATCACGAGAATAGAAAAGATCCGTGCGCGCGGCGTTATGCAAGACGAGCATCGGCTGTTTACGTCCATATTGACTACCAATGAAATTCGCGAGCAATCGGCTCACGCAAGTCACGCCGTGAGCGTTTTGGACGGCGCGCCTGAAACGCGGCAAGACCCCCGGCACCCTTGTCGCTTTAAAGCTTTCAAAGTTGTCGTAGAGGTCGACGATACAGTGAACACCAAGTTTCTCAGCCAGCCGGGTTCCGAAAATTGCGTGATAGGCATCCGAACAGGTCCAAATTAGGTCGGGGCGGAATTCTTTCGCGATATCCATCGCCTGTACCGCGTAGCGATTCAAGAGTGGCACAAGCCCCCTTCTCAGGTTGATAGAATGCCAGCGGACGTTGCCGTTCCCGGACGAGTGGCGGTCGATGACGACAAGTTCATCTTTAGGCCGATAACTCAGCGCTACGCCGGTGACCATATGGCCCAAATGCGCTAGTTCCAGAGGCAGCTCGCGGATTCTGCCGAAACGGTGGTCAAGGAGATCATAACCGGAGTACTGGCGTTTGGTGAGTACGAGAATCTTCATTTTCGCTGGAGTCGTTGGCCCCATAGAATACCAAGCCAGTGAAAAACCTTGAACGGCAGCAGCCATCGGGCCAACAGCACCGTGAAGAGTCGGCAATAGTCAAAAATCCATGTTTTGCAGAAAAAGAAAAAGCTTCTACGGTAACGCCAGAGAAAACGGGTTCTCGCGGCAAATTGAAAAGTTGATTTACGGGAGACTAACAAGTGGACAATCCCCAGCGGACCGAGCCGCCGATCATAGGGATTGATGCCAGTTTTGGATCGATCGTTTAATACGACCGCCTCCAACGCGACCTGTAGTGGAAAACCAGCGCGACTCGCTCTCATCAGGAGATCGTCGTCGGCGAATACCTGGGGAAATGCCTGCTCGTTGAATAGACCTACGGCGTCAAACACGGCCATCGGGAAGAGTGTGCACATTCCATGAAGCATGTCGACTCGTCGCTGACCTTTGCCGAGAGCGGACAAAGGGGCGTCGTGATCGAGATAATAAAATCGATCGCTTCGTTCGGCGCGCATGCGCCCGGCGAAGAATATCAACTCCGGTCTATCGCGATAGCAGCACACGGCGGAAATAATGCTGTTCGGAGCGCTTTCCATAGCCAGGGCTAGATTTGCCAACAACGTACGTGTGGCGACGTTGTCATCGTTGTAGGTAAGGACAGAGCTGCAACCCAAGTCTCTCGCCTTTTTTATGCCGGCATTAGTTGCGGCCGCCCACCACCAAAATGAGTCTCCCTCAATCAAATACGCTTGAGGGAACTGTGTTTTGACGGCATCCAGTGTGCCGTCAGTTGATCCCGAGTCGATGACGATCACCTGATGGCGCGCCGGCAGCGCTTCAAAGAGCGTTGAAAGACCGGAAAGGAGTGCGGAGCGCCGGTTAAACGTGGGTATCACGACTGCCGTAGATGTCATTCTCGTATATAATAGGGCAAACAATGCCCCAATGGAATTGATAGCCCTTCGTTAGATGAGGCCGTCAGCAGAAGTTGGATTTGCTAATTCTGGCCAGATGTCCGCAAAATTGCTATTATTGGCAATGCTGGAAAGTGGATCGTGCCATGGATGCTATGTGTGACAAGTCGCTCAACCGTAGCGCGGGCATGGTCCGTTGGCGCCGAGAGTTGGAACCCCTCGGTAGCCGGTTTTCATCGCAGGTGCTTCATTGGGATCACTACAAGAAACAATAGCCGCAGAACCTATCATCATAAGGCCCAGTTCCGGATGGGTAGCGCTCAATTTGCGCGCCCTCTGGAATTATCGCGAGCTTCTCTACTTTCTCGCGTGGCGAGATGTTAAGGTACGTTACAAACAAACCGCGCTGGGAATCGCCTGGGCGATTATTCAACCCTTGTTTCTGATGATGGCCTTCAGCGTGTTTTTCGGCCGCTTGGCCAAAGTCCCATCCGATGGTTTACCTTACCCTGTATTTACTCTTAGCGCGATTCTTCCTTGGCAACTCTTCGCTTACGCGCTCGGCCAATCCAGCAACAGCTTGGTGGCCAACGATCGGTTAATTTCTAAGGTGTATTTTCCTCGTCTGATCATTCCTCTCTCAGCTGTCTTGTCGGGGGTGTTGGACTTTTTAATCGGCTTTGCGTTGCTGCTCCTCTTGATGTTTTTTTACGGGGTCTCCCCCGGCAGCGCGTTGTGGAGCGCGCCGCTTTTTCTCTTGCTCACGGTTATGACCGCGTTAGCGGTCGGATTGTGGCTGTCGGCGTTGAATATCAAGTATCGGGATGTTAGATACACGATTCCATTTATCATTCAGTTTTGGTTTTTCGTCACTCCGGTGGCCTATCCGACAAGTCTGGTACCCGACTCCTGGCGATGGCTTTACGCGCTTAACCCGATGGTTGGCGTTGTCGATGGCTTCCGATGGGCATTGCTTGGCCAAACCCAAGGACCGGGATTGGGAATCGTAATGTCGATTGCGGTGATGACGGTAGCGCTTGCGGGTGGCCTGTATTACTTTCGGCGCATGGAGAAGACATTTGCCGATGTGGTGTGAGGGATGAGTAACGTCGCTATTCGCGCTGAAGGCCTGAGTAAACTCTATCCAATCGGTCAGCGCGAGCCATACTACACGCTGCGCGACGGCCTTGCCCATCTCTTTGCGGCTCCGCTCCGGTGGTTGTCCAACGGCCGGCAAGTGAGCACCGCCGCTAGCCTCTCCCCATCGCGCTCCGCTTCCCAAGCGGCAAACGGTGAACTGCAATCTGAATTCGTCTGGGCCCTCAAAGACGTTTCTTTTGAAATAAGACACGGTGAGGTCGTCGGCATCATCGGTCGTAACGGCGCCGGAAAAAGCACGCTGCTCAAGATCCTTTCTCAAATCACCGAACCAACCGAGGGTGAAGCCAGAGTCCACGGTCGCGTCGGATCACTGCTCGAAGTCGGCACTGGCTTTCATCCCGAATTGACGGGACGGGAAAATATCTACTTGAATGGCGCGATTTTGGGAATGATGAAGAAGGAAATCGACCGCAAGTTCGACGAGATCGTGGCCTTTGCCGAAGTGGAAAAGTTTTTGGACACACCCGCGAAGCACTACTCCAGCGGGATGTACATGCGATTGGCTTTTGCCGTCGCCGCTCATCTTGAGCCTGAGATTCTCCTCGTCGATGAAGTGTTGGCGGTTGGAGACGCGGCGTTTCAAAAGAAGTGCCTGGGAAAAATGGGGGAAGTGGCAAAAGGGGGCCGTACAGTACTATTTGTCAGTCACAGCATGGCTGCCATCAATCGGCTGTGCCGCCGGGCCCTATGGTTGGATACCGGGAAGATCCAAAGCATCGGCAACACCGAAAGCGTCGTGAGTGCCTACTTGTCCGCATGTGTCGGCGAAGGGGATGAGCGCGTTTGGGAAAATCCGGGGCAGGCACCTGGTAACGAGAAGATACGGCTTCGTGCGGTTCGTATCCGTACGGAGATGGGGCATGCGGCCAATACCCTAGCTACGGAAGCGGCATTTTTCATCGATGTGGTGTACGATATTCTGGATGATCTGCCGCCTCTGCGGATTGTGATTAAGGTTACTACCCTTGATGGAACCACGGTATTTCTCACCCGGGACAATTACCAAAACCGGTGGGGGACAGACGTCCGCCGGCCAGGTCGCTATACCAGTCGCTGCCATATTCCCGGCGAGCTGCTGAACGCAGGCAGCTATACCTTGACTGTCAGTGCTGAAGTACCATTTGTGACTTTCCTCTTCCTAGAAGAAGATGTGTTGCGCCTCGTTGTCGAGCGTACAGGGGGAATGGGAGGCGAATACGCAGAGTCCTGGCCAGGCATCATCTGTCCTCCTCTGCGGTGGGATGTGATGAGTGTTCATGAGCGTTTCGGCAGTACCGACTCGGTGCTGGTATATCCTAAGGCCCGACAGGGAGGCCGAACCTGAATCGGGTCAGCCAAAAACAGCAGGAAAGAAGCTCAGATGACAGAGTCTTTAGTTGACATTATTGTGACGACCCGAAACAACGCTCCGGTGTTACGCGAGGCGCTTGCTTCCATCGAGAAGCAGACCTTTTCAGCTTACCGGTGTTATGTGGTCGACGACTGTTCCACCGATGATACGGTTGCTATGGTCGCGCGGGAATTCTCGTGGATTCAAATTGTCGAGAGTGCCGCGCGCAGCGGTCCATCGAAGAACCGTAACCGGGCGATCGCGATGGGTAATGCTCCCTTCCTCGTGACGCTCGATGATGATGTTGTGTTGACGCCAGACTGGCTAAAAGAGATGGCCGATTTTATATCCTTCAGCTCATCGATCGGTGCGGTGGGCTCGCAACTCCGCTATTGGGGGCGCCCCGATAAGCTCAACGGGGTAGGCGGTTTTCTGAGCCACGATGGCGTGGGAGGCGATCTGTTCTTTGACGCTGATCTGGCCGAAGTGAAAGCTTCGGTCGAGCGACCGATGAGGATTTTGTATGCTTGTAGCGCCGCCATGATGATGAGGCGTGAGGCCTTTGACGAGGCGGGTCGCTTTGATCCCTGCTATTTCTATCTCGCAGAGGACCTGGACCTGGGAATTCGAATGAACTTCCGTGGGTACGTCGTGGTGTACAATCCTAAAGCCATCGCCTACCACCGTTATCACACAACCGCGCGTAGGCTCGCACCCGGCTATGTCAATTATCTCTATCATCGCAACAGCTTTTTGACTCTGATTAAAAATTTTTCCTTCCTGGCCATAGCGAAAATGCTGCCGGGGTTTTTCATTCGGCTGCTGTTTTATCCGACTGTCGCTCTCAGGGTCCTTTGCTGGCATCTGTTTCATTTAGGCCGTTCGGTGCGCTCGCGCGCCGGCACACGCGAGCGCCGCGTCGTCGACGAGGCTGAGATCTTGTCTGTCAACGCGGCGATTCTGGCGCTTGGCTCACGAAACTCGAACGTGACGACGCTGCAGGGACGGGCGAGACCTTGGAGCCGCAGGCTCCTGGGAAAGCCGTTTCGTTTTTATATCTCGGCACTGGAGAGGCTCGGAAAGCTTCGCTCTAACGGCGGTTCAGACCGGAGATATGTCGATCACATCATTTTCCAGGTAACCAATATCTGCAATGCCCGCTGTAAGCAATGTTTCGTTTTGCATGAGTTGAACAAAGACGTGCAAAAGAATCTGTCTCTGGCGGAGATCGAGAAGTTCTTTGTCTCCTTGGGCAGGGTCAAGAACATCGTCCTGGGCGGGGGTGAGCCTTTCTTGAGAAAAGATCTCGAGAAGGTGTGTGCTGCATTGGACAGAATCTCACGGCCCGAACTCATTACGATTCCAACGAACGGTGGTTATCCCGAGCTGGTTGCGAAGAAGGTCAAGAGCATTCTGGAAAACACGCGGACGTCGCTGAAGATATCGCTTTCATTGGATGGGCCGCCGAAGCTCCATGACGAGATTCGCCGTGTGCCGGGTTTGTTCGTTAACCTGCAGGCGAGCTACGATAAGCTTGATTTCCTCCGTCGAATTTTCTTTCCCCGCTTAAGTCTTCAGGTTAATACGACGGTCTTTGCGGATAACTATCATCACTTTTCCGAGACGTTGTCTTTAGCGAAAAAACATTTTCCGCTCGCCGGGTTCACCTTTGAGTCTATTCGTGGCCACTACGATGAAAGTTTGTGCCAGCCCGTGACTGATGCCATGTACGAGGCGTTGGTAGACTCGGTGCGTCCGGTAACGGAGATTCGCGGCTCGGGCCAATTGGAGTTACATGAGCTGGCGTTGGAGACGATGCGTCAGCGCACACAAGTGGTGCCTTGTATTGGCGGGGCGAACTTCATTGTCCTCGATTTCTTCGGGAACCTCTATCCGTGCGAAATTCTGCCCAGCGTGACCAACATTCGAGATATCGATTATGATTTTCGGCGCGTGGTGGATGACCCGCGCTGGACGAAAGCCGTCCAAGACATCCAAAAGGCAAAGTGTCATTGCACTCACATGTGCTTTTTGTCCTCCAGCCTCGAGGAGGCCAAGAAAAAGGGCGGAACGCTGCATGTGCCGGCTCGGCGGGCCGAAGTTGCGTGACCTTATAGGTCAGGAGACTTCGAGCGTTGCAGGGTTGAGTGAAGGTGATCTGATAGGCGTCTTCGTGTGATGCCGTCGGGTCAAACGTATGAGCAAATATTCGGAATGTCCGCTTATCTCCGTAATTACTCCCTCGCTGAATCAGGGAGCTTACCTCGAACGAACCATTCGCTCCGTATTGGATCAAGGTTATGAAAATCTTGAATATATCGTTGTTGATGGCGGCTCGACAGACGGCTCGGTGGAGATCATTCGCAAGTATTCCCATCGTATATCATTTTGGTGCAGTGAACCCGACAACGGACAGACCCACGCCATCAATAAGGGGCTGCAACGGGCATCGGGTGACATCGTTGCCTACCTCTGCAGCGATGACCAGTACCTTCCTGGAACTCTGGCTAGGGTTGCCGAGTATTTTGGACAGGCTCCTGAAAAGAATTGGTTGGCAGGGATTTGCAGGTATCGACGGCCGGATGGCACAGAGTATGCGTGGCTACCAGCGCCGCCGCCGCAGGATCGTGTGACGCTGATCAGTGGACCGTGGGGTGTACCACAACCTGCGAATTTCTGGCGTCGCGAACTGTTTTTCAAGTACGGCCTGTTCCGAGAGGAACTTGATTATGTGATGGATACGGAGTACCAGGTGCGATTGGCTTTATCTGGCGAAATGCCCCTGATCGTCCACACCGAACTCGCCTATTCGATCTTGCATCCTGACTGTAAGACCATCAAGGCGGAGCACATGCAGTTACGAGAGCAATCGTTGTTCCTCGGTCTTTTTGGGAATTGCATGACGGACGAGGAAAAACTCCGCGGGAAGATTGCACTGTGTTTCCGCGAGTCGGGCATCGCAAGAAAACTGGGCCGGGGCTTCGGAGTACAGAGCCTTTTGTATCTCAGGGGTCTTTTGAGAGCGTTAAGTATCTCGCCGGACTTGACGCTGCGACGCCTGGGTGGAACCCTTCGCAGAAAGTTGCGCTTGGCAAGACCTTAGAGATCGATTTCGTTGTGAAGATTCTTATCGTCTACCACTCCGGGGCGCTGAGAAATGCCCTGGCGATTTATCGCGCCTTAGCCAAAAACCGCAATGTCGAGTTAACGGTTGCCCTTCCGGAGTGGGTCACCGTCCATCGAGTTTATCACCCTTCGGGCCGGCTGGAGGTGAACCGAGAAAGCGATACGAGCGGGTACCGCCTGGTAGCTTTGCCGCTCGTGGATCCCCATCGGTACAATTTGGGTTTTAAGACGGGCGCCTTGCTAAAAACACTGCGGGAATGTCATGCGGATATTCTGCACGTCTGGGACGAGCCCGTGTCATACACCCTGCTTCAGGCCGCCTGGCTTTGCCTTCCGTTTTCGCCAAAATCAAAAGTGCTTTTTTACGGGTTCCAGAATATCGCGCCCAGATGGGGTGCCTCAGGACGACTCATCTGGAAAGCGACTTGGACTCGGATCGGAGGAGGTGCGGCTGCCAATAGCGAGGCGTTAAACAATTTGCGGCGCGCGGGATTTCCGAGTGGTCGTCCTACGGAACGCATTTTTTGGGGCATACCGACGGAATTGTTTAAGCCAATGGATAAAATCAAATTGAAGCAGCATTTGAAACTAGATTGCGATTATATCGTCGGGTACGTCGGCCGTCTGGTTCCCGAAAAAGGATTGACTTGGTTGATGGCAGCCATGAAAGAGCTTCCTACCAACGTCCACTGTTTGATTATAGGGAGCGGGCCGATGCGCGAAGAGATTGAGTTGATGTCAGAGCATTCTAGTCTAGCTCGCCGCGTGCATTTGCAAGATGCCAAGCCTGCCGAGGAATTACCGAGATACATGAACTGTATGGACGTGCTGGTTGTCCCTTCTTTGACAACGGCTCAGTGGAAAGAGCAGTACGGCCGAACGATCGCGGAGGCTATGGCCTGTGGTGTTCCCGTAGTCGGTTCCGACTCCGGGGCTATTCCAGAGGTCGTGGGAAAAGCGGGCTTAATCGTTCGAGAGGGAGACGTCTCTGCGCTGGCAGAGGGATTGCGGAAAGCGATCTTTACGGAGGTCCGGGCTCGTTTAATACAGGAAGGGATGCACAGGGCTCAAGAAGAATTAAGCGCAGAAGCTATGAGCAACCGATTAGTGAGCTTTTACGAACGCGTGTTGATAGCCTGAAAGAGAGGGCGGCGGAAAAAGGCTAACCGGCGCTGTATATAACAATCCGAGCTTGTTTAGCGGCTGTTTGCCCGTGGCCGGCAATTACTGAGATGAAGATAGGCTTTCACGTAACAGGAGGAGAGGAGTGGCAAGGGGGAATTTCCCATCTTGGCGTTTTTCTTCAGGCCCTTAACCAGCATTATAGTGGCAAGGTGACGGTTTGTCTTTTGGTGCCGGAGGATAGGTCGCCGACGCTGGATGGTCTAAGGGAAACCGCCGACGAGATTGTGCCCATCCGCGCCTTTCGGAGATGGACGATCCCGTGGGTAATGGATCGTGCTATCAAGCAGGCACTTTCGCGGGATTGGCTCAACTCGGAGCTGCTCCGACGCCACAAGATCGATGCCGTGTTTGGACTGTGTATGCCTTATCGGTACCGCGACATCCCGACACTCTCTTGGGTTTATGACTTCCAGCATGTGCATATGCCCCAGATGTTTCACCGACGGGAGCGTATCGCGCGGGATTGGGCATTTTCTCAAACGGCGCGGAGATCGACGCGGATCATTGTGATGAGCGACGCCGTGAAGAGGGATTTCCAGTCTTTTTTCCCCCGGCATGCTCATAAAGCGAGGATCGTCAAAACAGCGACCTATGTTCCACCGTCAGTCTATGAGGCGCAGCCGAAATCGGTCACGGCTGTCTATTCATTACCGGAGAAGTTCGTTTATCTGCCCAATCAATTTTGGAAGCACAAGAATCACGTCCTCGCATTTGAAGCTGTTAAGCTGCTAAAAGACCGAGGCGTAAAAGCTTTCGTCGTGTGCAGCGGGTATCAGCAAGATGTTCGCCATCCGCGTTATTTTGCCGACCTTCTTCGGCAGCTCGCTGACTGGAAAATCGAAGACCAGGTTAGGCTCTTGGGCTTGGTACCGCGACGTCATGTCTTTCAACTGTTGCGCCAGAGCGTTTGTGTTTTGAATCCGTCGATGTTTGAGGGTTTTGGATTGAGCGTCGATGAAGCATGTTCTGTCGGTAAAAAAATTCTCCTGTCTGATATACCGGCCCATCGGGAGCAAGATGTTCCTCAGGGGGTGTTCTTCGATCCCCGAAATGTCGAGGATCTGGCTGAAAAGCTTAGGGCTATTTGGCTGGACGCCGTGCCGGGACCGCACCTGGAGATGGAGTTCGAGGCGCGCAAAAAACTTCCTCAACGACTGGCGACCTGCGCCAACTCGTTCATGGCAGTTGTCCAAGAGGTTATTGCCACCAAGAACCGCGACCAAGTGAGATCGGTTCTCCGCAGAATGCATAAGGAGCGATGATCTTTCTGCCCTCGTCATTTGCCTCGCTGATAGTGTTCATGTTCGGCGCCATCGTCGGCAGCTTCCTCAATGTTTGTATCCTGCGGATACCCAAAGGAGAGTCCGTTATTCAACCACCTTCCCACTGCCCCAACTGTAAAACCCCCATCTCCTTTTACGATAACATTCCGTTGTTCAGTTATTTGTTCCTCTGGGGCCGCTGTCGCGCGTGCCGCGAGTGGATCTCGCCGCGCTATTTTGTCGTCGAGCTTTTGACGGCGGCTTTGACGGTGGCGCTTTTCTATAAGTTCGGGCTTGGCCCCGCTTTTTTTTCCAGTTTTATTTTGGTGGCGGCTCTCCTGGTCATTTCGTTCATCGACCTGGACGTGAGAATTGTCCCTGATGTGATTAGTTTGCCCGGAATTGTTCTCGGCCTGCTGTTTTCGGTTCTCGGTTATTACGTCGTCTATGATCCGGCGGAGCTGATCCCGTCACCGCTAAGTTCGTTGATCGGCGTGCTTGTCGGCGGCGGTTTTTTATTGGCGCTGGCGTGGGCCTATGCGGCAGTCACCGGAACCGAAGGCATGGGGGGCGGAGACATCAAGTTGCTGGCGATGATTGGAGCCTTTCTGGGCTGGCCGTCTATACCCGTGACATTGTTCCTATCATCTTTGGCTGGGTCGATTATCGGTCTCTCGGCCATGATGGTTAAAGGTGTCGGCCGCAAGTACGCTCTGCCTTTCGCTCCATTCTTGTGTTTGGGCGCCCTCCTTCATTTGTTTTTCGGCAAGGAGCTGATCGCTTTCTATTTTTTTCCGCTATAATTCAACGCCGCCCGGCGCATAAATCTTTGCAGTCTTCGCTGACCCGCGGGGCCGCCCTTTCTACCCTTCGACTCGAGCCCCGCCCGTGGCCGGGGCGCCCGCTCAGGATTCCGCCCCACGGGCGTACTCGATGGCGCCACGGGCTGACCCCTGGGGCTCCACTTCCTCTTGACACGGGCGCTAGAGCGGCAGTATTGTCCGCTCATTCTGGAGGCCGCCATGGTGTTCAACGCAAGACATGGCTTCTCTGTCCTTGAACTCGTCGTCGCCCTGGCTCTGGTAGGGATTCTCGCTGCCATTGCGCTACCCGGTTGGAGCCGGCTGCTCCCCGCCTACCAACTCGACAGTTCCGTGCGCCAGATTCAATCCGAATTGCACAACATTAAGATGCGCGCGGCGGCGGAAAACGCCGGATTGCAACTAGCGTATCTGGCGGAATCATCGCAGTACACCATTCAAGCCGACACGGAGATATTGGCTACTAAACCGCTGCCGGAAGGAATCGTCATTACCAAAGCGGGAACGATTTCATTTTCGCCGCGGGGCACCGCGGGGGCGAACCGGGTGCGGCTGCGCAACTCCGCGGGCCTGTGCAAACAGGTGGTCGTCAGCGCCACGGGGAGAGTTAGAGTTTGCAAGCCGAATGATTGCAGCGGGGATTGCTGACGAACGGTTATTTCATGGACATCACGGAACGGCAAGAGGGTTTTACTTTCAACGAAGTTCTGGTCGCCATGAACGTGATCATGATCGCCGTCTTGGGGTATTCCCTGAGCTCAGTGTCGGTGATTCGAGACCAGGCGGCGAATGACAACATTACGATCGCGATTCACCTCGCTCAAGACAAGGTCGAGCAGTTGAAATCTCAATCGAACCCGCTCAATGAGAACCGTTGTCCCGAGTCCGGCGAGCGCGGCGTTTCGGCGATCGCAGCCCCCGGTGGTATTTTTGATCGTTGCTGGAAAATCATTGACTCCGTCCTCGGGTCGAACCTCAAGCAGATCGATGTCACGGTTTCGTGGCGCGATTATCAACCTCGTGAGATTACGCTCTCGACCTTGGTATTCATCGATGGTGGTTGGTGATGACAAGGCTCGCGAATATCCGAGGAGCGACGTTGGTCGAGAGCCTGGTATCACTCCTGCTCGGCACGGTGATGATCACCGGGCTCTACGGGTTCTATCGCTCGGAGTTGTTCCATCACCTGTCTCAAGAGGCCAAGACCGCGACGTTGGAAGATGGGCGGGGCGGTTTAGACATCATGGTCCGC
>Ga0209640_10003953_pt1 | contig 13018 bp, 11 predicted proteins | sample RifCSP10_1_FD_184018 | JGI IMG/M metagenome (GOLD analysis project Ga0209640, IMG submission 184018) | Soil microbial communities from Rifle, Colorado - Rifle CSP2_sed 10_1 (SPAdes) (version 2) | ecosystem: Environmental > Terrestrial > Deep subsurface > Rock core/Sediment | place: Rifle...
AGCAGGCGCCGGAGCCGGCCCCCTCCGAACCGTCGGAGCCGAGGTAGAGCCGGCCGGTCGTCGAGCCGCCGGCGGCGAGGAAGGCGCGCACCCACGTGTCGTCGTTCGAATAAACGGAGGTGACGAGGGTGCCCTCGGCGAGGGCGACGATGGCCGCCGCCTGTGCCGCCGAGCCGTCGAAGGGGAGCAGCGTCGCCACCGGGCCGAACACCTCGCGGTAGTGCACCGGCGTCCTCTCGCGCGGCGTCTCCGAGCGCAGCAGCGTCGGGCCGACGAAGTAGCCCTTGCCCGCCGGCGCACCGACGCCGTCGATCCGCCGCCCCGTGCCGTGCACGAGGTCGGTGGTGGCGAGCAGCTCGGCGATGCCGTCGAGCCCGTCGCGCAGCTGGTCGGCGGTGGCGAGCGGGCCCATGCGCACCGATTCGTCGGCCGGGTTGCCGGTGGTCGTCGCGGCGAGCCGCGCGACGAGGGCCTCGGTCGCCGCGCTCGCGAGCGCCGGGGGGAGGAGGATCCGCCGCACCGCGGTGCACTTCTGGCCGGCCTTCTGCGTCATCTCGCGGGCCACGTCCTCGACGAACAGCGCGAAGGCCGGCGAGCCGGGCGCGACGTCGGGGGCGAGCACGGCGGCGTTGAGCGAGTCGGCCTCGACGTTGACCTGGACGCTCGCGGCGAGGAGATTGCGCTTCGCGCGCAGCGCGAGCGCGGTCGCGGCCGAGCCGGTGAAGGCGAAGACGTCCTGCGCGCCGAGGCGGTCCAGGAGATCGCCGGTCGCGCCGACGACGAGCTGCAGCGCCCCCGCCGGCAGCAGGCCGGACTCGATCACGATCTCGACCAGGCGGTGCGCGGTGAGGGCCGTCGCGGTCGCCGGCTTGGTGACGACCGGCATGCCGGCGAGGAAGGCGCAGGCGAACTTCTCGGCGAAGCCCCAGGCCGGGAAGTTGAAGGCGTTGACGTGCAGCGCCACGCCCCGCTTCGGCGCCGCCACGTGCTGCGACCAGAAGGCTTCGCTCTTGGCGAGCTGGTCGCCGGCGCCGTCGAGGAGGTCCCGGCGGCCGCCGAGCGCCAGTCCGAGGTTGCCGTAGACCGCCAGCGCGCCCCCGCCGCCGTCGACGTCGAAGGCGCCGTCGGACGCGGTGGCGCCGTTGTTGACCCGCGAGAGCTCGAGCAGCTCGTCGCGCTGCTCGCGCAGCCGCTTGCCGAGCGCCTTGAGGATCTCGCCGCGCTGGCCGAAGGAGAGCTCGCGCAGCGCCGGGCCGCCGACGCGGCGCGCGTGCTCGAGCGCGCCCGCGAAGTCGGCGCCGGACGACGAGGCGCGCGCCAGCGGCTCCTCGCTCGCCGGATTCACCAGTTCCCGGAAGTCGCGATCGGCGGCGTGCCAGCGGCCGCAGAGATAGCTCGCCAAGGTCCTCATCGATTCGGTCCTCGGCAAATGCTAGCAGGGGGTGGACGGCGCGAGTTTCGGGATAGCTTCGGCGGTCATGGGCGAGAGCTCGACGCGGCGCTGCGCCTGGTGCCTGGGTAGCGCCGAGCTCATGCGCTACCACGACGAGGAGTGGGGCGTGCCGTCGCGCGACGACCGCCACCTGTTCGAGATGCTGTCGCTCGAGGGCGCGCAGGCCGGCCTCTCCTGGACCACCATCCTGGCCAAGCGCGAGGGCTACCGCCGCGCCTTCGCCGGTTTCGACGCGACGCGGGTGGCGCGCTTCACGCCGCGGCGCGTCGAGCGACTGCTCACCGACCCGGGGATCGTCCGCCACCGCGGCAAGATCGAGTCGGTGATCAGGAACGCCGGCTGCGTTCTGGCGGTCGCCGCCGAGCGCGGCAGCTTCGCCGACTACGTCTGGAGCTTCAGCGGCGGGCGGCCGGTGAAGCACCGCCGGCGCACCGCGGCGGAGATCCCGGCCGAGACACCGCTCTCGCGCGCGCTGTCGCAGGACCTCCGCCGGCGCGGCTTCCGCTTCGTGGGGCCGACGACCGTCTACGCCTTCCTGCAGGCGGTCGGGGTGGTCGACGATCACGTCGCCGGCTGCTTCCGGCGCGCCGGGCGCTGAGCCCGAGCCGCCGCCGCCACCCATGGGGGTGGCGCCCGTAGAATGGCCCTCCGCTAGGTTCACGTCATCGCCCGGCTGGCCGGGAGACGGGGGAAGCCATGTTCGAGCTGCTGCCGAAACGCACCCAGGAATTCCGCGAGCGCGCTCGCGAGGTGGCCGAGAAAGCCGTGCGGCCGGTCGCCGCCGAGCTCGACCGCACCGGCGAGTATCCCTGGGCGGCGGTCCAGGCGCTGCGCGACGCCGGCCTCATGGGGCTCTGGATCCCGGAGCAGTACGGCGGCAGCGGGGCCGGGGTGCTCGATCTCTGCGTGGTCGTCGAGGAGCTGTCGCGCGCCTGCGGCGGCACCGGCGTGGCGTTCGCCGTCAACGCCCTGGGCAGCTTCCCGATCATGCTCGGCGGCACCGAGGAGCAGAAGCGGCGCTGGCTGCCCGCGGTGGCGTCGGGCGAGAAACTCATCGCCTTCGGCCTCTCCGAGAAGGCCTCGGGGTCGGACGCCGGCAGCCTGCGCACGCGCGCCGAGCTCGATGGCGGCCACTACGTCCTGAACGGCGACAAGAAATGGACCACCAACGGCAACGCGGCGACGATCTACACCGTCTACTGCTCGACCCGCCCCGACCGCGGTAGCCGCGGCATCTCGCCGATCGTGGTCGAGAAGGGCACGCCGGGTTTCGAGATCGGCAAGCGCGAGGACCTGATGGGCATCCGTTGCGTGCCGGTGCACGAGATCCACTTCCGCGACTGCCGCGTGCCCAAGGACCACCTGTTGGGCGAGATTGAAGGCAAGGGGTTCGGCAACGCGATGATGACCCTCGACCGCGCGCGTCCCGGGGTCGCGGCGCAGGCGGTCGGTCTCGCCCAGGGAGCGATGGAGTGGGCGATGCGCTACACCTCGGAGCGCCAGCAGTTCGGCCAGTCGGTGATGAGCTTCCAGTCGACGCAGTTCCGGCTCGCCGACATGGCGACCGAGATCGAGGCCGCGCGCCAGCTCGTCTACGCGGCGGCGCGGCACATCGACGAAGGGCATCCCGGGGCGTCGAAATACGCCGCGATGTGCAAGGTCTTCGCCAGCGACCTGGCGATGCGCGTGACCACCGAGGCGGTGCAGATGTTCGGCGGTTACGGCTACTGCCGCGATTACCCGATCGAGAAATACATGCGCGACGCCAAGATCACCCAGATCTACGAAGGCGCCAACCAGATCCAGCGCCTGGTCATCGGCCGCGCGCTGACCAAGGAAGCGACCGCCTTGAGCTCGCTGCTCGACCTCACCGTGGAGCACTTCCCGGTCGGCGAGGAACAGCCGGCGTGAGCGTGCCGCGCGCCTTCGAGTGCAGCGGCGAGATCGCCGTGGGCGCGCTCGGCGAGGAGACCCAGCGGCGCCTCGCCGAGCTCGGCGGCGAATGGCTCGACGTGGCGATCGAGGCGCGCAAGATCGTGGTGCGCCACGTGCAACCGGGGGGCGCGCCCGCCCTCGCCGCGGTCCCGGCCGAGCTCATTTCGATCCTCGACAGCCTGACCGCCGAGGAGCGCGAGCGCGTCGCGGGCGGAACGCTCCTCGTGCGCGATCGCGCCGGCGTCGTGATGCGCCTCGTGGTCGAGCGCGGCGAGATCCGCATCCAGTGGCCGCGCGAGGACTGGACGCACGCCGTGCCGGTGTCCTTGGACGAGGCGCTGGCGACGGTCGATCCGGTCTCCGCGCGCGTCGGCGGCGCGGTGCGCTTCAGCTCTCCCGCCGGCGCGCGCGCCAAGCTGGTCGAGTTCGTCGAGACCTTCGAAGGGCTCTACCCGGAGGGCAACCTGCGCATGGAGCGCGACGGCGAAAAGGTGCGCGTCGAGTTCGCCGGCGTCAACGTCGGGCCGGCCGAGCTGCTCGCCAAGCTGCGCGAGCTGGCGGCGCCCCTCGCGTCGCTCACCGGCGAGCTCGAGGTCGGCTCGTTCCATCCCAACGCCGTCGAGCGCGACTTTCGCCTGCGCCTCGAGGCCGGACGCGTGCACGCCGAGCGTCCGTCGCTGTGGCGCGAGCGCTGAGCCCGCGCAGCGGATGGTAGGCTGAATCCGCCGCGCGAGCGGCGACCGACGGAGGATCCCCGATGCCGCATCGATTTCCTCAGGAGGCCGTGCTGCGCGACGGCCGGCGCGTCCTCCTGCGTCCGTTCACGCGCAAGGACGTGCCGGCGCTGCACGAGTTCTTCCTGCGCATCCCCGAGGAGACCCGGCGTTTCGCCTGGGACCGCGTCAGCGACCGCAAGGTGGTCGAGCGCTGGGGGCGCGAGCTCGACTACGAGCGCGTGCTGCCGCTGCTGGCGGTCGACGGCGGCCGCGTGGTGGCCGACGCCACCCTGCACCGCCGCGACCGCGGGCCACTGCGCCTGGTGGGACGCGTCAAGTGGATGATCGACCCCGCGTGGCGCGGCGTCGGCCTGGGATCGCTGCTCGTCAACCACTTCATCGACAGCGCCAAGAAGATCGGCCTCAAACACCTGAACTGCATGCTGATCTCCGACCTCGAGGCGGACGCCATCCGCGTGCTCTCGGAGCTCGGCTTCCGGCGGATCGAGGTCCCCGGCTACGGCGCCGATCCCGACGGCGAGGCGCACGACATGACGCTGATGGTGCTCGAGCTCTGAGCGCCGGCGGCGAGCGCGGGACGGAGGCCTGGCGGACGCGGGCGCTCGTCGCCGGCGCGCTCGCCGTGGCCGCCGCGGCGCTCGCCGCGTGGGCGCTCGTCCGGCTCGCCGAGGAACCGGTCGCGATCGCGGTCGCCGGCGGGCCCCGCCCGCCCGAGGTGCCGCCGGCCGACCGCCTGCAACTCGACGCGGCGTCCTTCACCGAGCTTCCGGGCTGGGGCGAGGACCGCCTCGCCGAGGTTCTGCCGGCGCTCCGCAGCGCCTGCACCGCCGGCCCCCGGGGCGCCCCCGCGACCCTCGCCATCGCCGGCGCACGCGCGGCGTGGAGCGGCCTCTGCTCCGCGCTCGCCGCCGCCCGGGACCCCGCCGCCGAGCTGCGCGCGCTCCTCGAGCGCGAGCTCACGCCGCACGCGGTCTCCAACCGCGGCCGCCGCACGGGGCTGCTCACCGGCTACTACGAGCCCGAGCTGCGCGGCAGCCGACGCCGGCAGGGCGCCTTCCGCCATCCCCTCTACCTCGCGCCGCGCGACCAGCAGGTCGTCGACCTCGGAGACTTCAAGCGCGACCTGGCGGGCAGGAAGGTCACCGGCCTGGTGCGCGGCGGCAGGTTCCGCCCCTATTGGGACCGCGGCGAGATCCGGCGCGGCGCGCTCGCCGGCCGCAAGCTCGAGTTCCTCTGGGTGGACGATCCGGTGGCGCTCTTCTTCCTGCAGATCCAGGGCTCGGGACGGATCGTGCTGCCCGACGGCTCGACGGTGCGCGTCGGTTACGCGAGTCAGAACGGGCACGACTACACCGCGGTCGGCAGGGTGCTCGTCGAGCGCGGCGAGCTCGCGCTCGAGGAGGTCTCGCTGCAGTCGATTCGCGACTGGATGCGGCGGCACCCCGAGAGGGCGGACGAGCTCATGGACGCGAACCGCTCGTACGTCTTCTTCCGCGTGCTGCCCGGAGGGGCTCCGCTCGGCGCCTCGGGAGCCGAGCTCACGCCCGGCCGCTCGCTGGCGGTGGACGACGAGTTCCTTCCCTACGGCGTCCCGATGTGGATCGAGAGCACGCTGCCCGCGGTCCCCGCGCTGGGCCTCCCCGAGCGCCCGCTGCGCCGGCTGGTCGTCGCCCAGGACACCGGCGGCGCGATCACCGGGCCGGTGCGCGGCGATCTCTTCCTCGGCCCTGGGCGGGAAGCGGAGGAGACCGCGGGCCGCATGCGGCAGCCGTTGCGCGCCTGGCTCCTGCTGCCGCGGGCGCTCGCGCCGCCGGAGAGCGCGCCGTGACCTGGTTGGTGGCGGCCGCGATCCTGGTGCTCAACCTGCCGTTCGGTTACTGGCGACAGGGTTTGCGCCGGCTCTCACCCGCCTGGTTCGTGGCCATCCACGCGCCGATTCCGTTCGCGGTGGGATTGCGGCTCGCGAGCGGGCTCGGCTGGCGGCTCGCCGCCTTGCCGCTGTTCGTGCTCGCCTACCTCGGCGGCCAATACCTGGGCGGGCGTCTGCGCGCCGCCTGCCGGGGCTGAGCCGCGAGCGGTCAGACGCGCAGGTCGTCCGGCCGCCAGGAGCGGATCCGCCGCTTGATCGCGTCGCGGTCGCGCAGATTCTCGTCGAGCACCTGGCGCACGAGCTCGGCGACCTCGCCGTCGCTCGCGAAGCGGAGGGCGGCGAGCTGGCCGACGCCGAGCTCGCCGATGCGGGCGCGCATCGCTTCGGGCAGCAGGCGCTCGAGCCGCAAGCGCTCCTCGAGCCGGACGACGCGGTCCTGCACCACCAGCGCCGTGGTGCGCACGAACCAGAGCACGCCGAAGAGCGCCAGCGCCACGAGCACGCCGAAGGCGGCGAGCCAGTCCGGCCGCACGACGAGCTGCGCGGTGGCGACGACGACGTTGAGCGCCAGCACCGTTCCCGCCGCGAAGTACGGACGGGGCAGCTGCCGGACGTGGTTGGCGTAGCTCTGCGCGGGCTCCTCGGCCATGATCGGCCTCCTCGGCCGGTATCATCGCACCGTCCGAACCTCCGGAGGCCTTCGATGCCCACCTTCGTCGCCGCACTCGATCCGCCCGCCCTGTGGTCGCATTTCGACCGCATCCTGGCCACGCCCCGGGCGTCGAAGCAGGAGGCCGCGATGCGCGCGTACGTGCAGGACGTGGCGCGCCAGCGCGGGCTCGAAACGCGCGTGGACGCCGCCGGCAACGCCGTGGTGGCGGTGCCGGCCACCGCGGGCCGCGAATCGGCGCCGCTCGTGGTGTTGCAGAGCCACCTCGACATGGTCTGCGAGCAGAACTCGGGCGTCGGGTTCGATTTCGGCAAGGACGCGATCGTGCCGCGGCGCGAGGGCGACTGGCTCTACGCCACCGGCACCACGCTCGGCTCCGACAACGGCGTCGGTGTCGCCGCGATGTTGGCGGTGGCCGAGGGTGCCGCGGGCGCGCACGGGCCGCTCGAGCTGTTGTTCACCGTCGAGGAGGAGACCGGATTGAACGGCGCCGCGGCGCTGGCGCCGGAGAACGTGCGCGGACGCATCCTGCTCAACCTCGACACCGAGGAGGAACGCGCCCTCTACGTCGGCTGCGCCGGGGGGGCGGGGAGCGAGATCCGGGTGCCGCTCGACGGCATGTTCGGGGCCGAGGGTCGCGTCGCGATCGCGGTCTCGGTCGGCGGGCTCAAGGGCGGCCACTCGGGAGTCGACATCCACCTCCAGCGTGGCAACTCGATCCGCATCCTGGCGCGCGCCCTGCGCGCCCTGGCTCCCGAGTTCAGCTTCGAGATGGTCTCCTTCACCGGCGGGAACCTGACCAACGCCATCCCGCGCGAGGCCGCGGCGGTGGTGCGCATCGCGCGTCAGGACCGCGCGGCGTTCGAGAAGGCGCTCGCCGGCGAGCTCGGGGCTGCGCGCGCCGAGCTCGCGGCGGTCGATCCTGGACTCGACTGGAGGCTCGACCCGGCCGAGGCGCCGCCCGAGAGCTGGTCCGACGAGACCACGGCGCGCGTGCTGGCGCTGCTCGCCGCGCTCCCCCACGGCGTCGTGCGCATGAGCGACGACATCCCGGAGCTGGTCGAGTCCTCGACCAACCTGGCGCGCGTGCGCACCGAGGAGAATCTGCTGCGCGTGTCGATGAGCAACCGCAGCTCCGTCGCCTCGGCGCTCGGCGAGCTGCAACGACGCATGTCGGCCTTCGCCGAGCTCGCCGGCGGCGAGGTCGCGGTCGAGGAGGGTTACCCGGGCTGGAAGCCGAACCTCGACTCCAAGGCCCTCGCCGTCCTCCGGCGCGTCCACGAGCGCGAGCTCGGCTCGGCGCCGGCGATCAAGGCGATCCACGCCGGGCTCGAGTGCGGAGTCCTCGGCGAGCGCCTGCCGGGCTGCGACATGGTCTCGTTCGGACCGCAGATCGAATCTCCGCATTCGCCCGACGAGCGCGTGCTCATCCCCTCGGTGGCGCGCTTCTGGAAGCTGCTCACGGCCGCGCTCTCCGAGCTCGCCGCCTGAGCTCGATGACTCGCGGTCGCGCAGCGGCCCTCGTCTTCGCTGCCGCGGCCCTGGTCTTCGGCGCGTCGCCGGTGCGCCAGCTCTCGGACTCGCACTATTCGCTGCTGCTCGCGCAACAGCTCGCGACGCGTGGCAGCTTCGACCTCGCCGAGCACTTCCGCGGCGAGCTGCCGGCGGAGCGCTTCCCGGGGCAACGCTTCGACGGCCTGCCGTACCACTTGCGGCGGCTGGGCGAGCGGGTGCTCTACTTCTACCCTCCCGGCGCACCGCTGCTCGCGGTGCCGTGGATGGCGGCGGCGAACGGCCTCGGCCTGGGCGTTCTCGACACCGAGGGGGCGTACGACCGACAGCGTGAGAAGCGGCACCAGCGCCTGCTCGCGGCGCTCTTCTCGGCCGCCTTCGTCGCGGCGCTCTTCGCCGCCGCCGACCAGCTGCTCGCCCGGCGCGTCGCGCTCGCGCTCACGGCGCTCGTCGCCCTCGGCACGCCGGTGTGGAGCACGGCCTCGCGCGGCTACTGGTCGCACACCGCGGCGCTGGCGCTCGCCGGCGCCATGCTGCCGCTGCTCGTGGCGCGCGAGCGCGGCGCAGGCGCCGGAGGGTTCCGGCTCGGGCTGCTGGCCGCCGGCGCCTACGTCTGCCGGCCGACGCTGGCGCTCGTCGTGGCGCTCGTGGGCTGCGATCTCCTGGCACGCGACCGCCGCGCCGCGGGCCGCTTCGCGCTCGGCGCGGCGCTCGTCCTCGGCGGTTTGGTGGCGCACGCGGCGGCGGTATGGGGGACGGCGTTGCCGCCCTACTTCTCGGCGTCGGGATTCGACTGGCCGCGCCTCGAGCGGCTGGCGGGCGTTCTGGTCTCGCCGAGCCGCGGGCTGCTGCTCTTCGAGCCCGCCCTCGTGGCGCTGCTCGCCTGCGCGGCGCTGCGCCGGCGAACGCTCGCCGTGCCGCGCCTGGCGGCGCTCGGCGCCCTGGGGCTCGGACTGCACACGCTCGTCGTCGCCACGTGGCAGACGTGGTGGGGCGGGCACGGCTACGGCCCGCGCCTGTTCACCGAGACCGTCTTCTACCAGGCGCTCGTGGCCCTCGCCGTGGCGGCGAGCCTCGCCGCCGATGCGCAGAGCTCGCGCGGCTGGCGCCGGGCGCTCGTCGCGCTGGCCCTCGTGGGGGTCGTCGTGCACGGCGCGGGGGCGCTCTCGCAGCAGAGCAACCGCTGGAACCTCCTTCCGGTCGACGTCGACGCGCAGCCCGAGCGCCTGTGGGAGTGGAGCGACTCCCAGGCCTTGGCCTGGGCGCATCGCGAGCCGCGCCGTCGCGCTACGATCGGCGCCTCGCAGGTGCAGCCTCCCTAGAAAGGGGAATCCGATGGCCGAGCGTCGCGAAGAGCTGCAGGGCGTGGACCGCCGGAGCGTGCTGGCGGGCACCGCGGGAGCGGCGGCGGCGGCGTTGTTCGGCGGCGGGGCGAGCGCGGCCGGCGCCACGGCGGGCGCGGCCGCGGCGGCGGCGCCGGCGGCGGCGGCGGGCGCAGCGGCGTTCGAGCTCGCCGAGGTTTCGCTCGCCGAGCTCGCGGCGGGCATGGCGGCGGGGCGCTGGAGCGCGGAGCGCCTGGTCGAGCTCTACTCGGAGCGCATCGCCGCCCTCGACGGCGCGACGCGCGCCCTGGCCGAGCTCAATCCCGACGCGGCGGCGATCGCCGCCGAGCGCGACCGCGAGCGCCGCGCCGGCCGGCTGCGCGGGCCGCTGCACGGCGTGCCGGTCGTGGTCAAGGACAACCTCGACACCGGCGACCGCATGAAGACCTGCGCCGGCTCGCTGGCGCTCGCCGAGTCGGCGCCGCCGCGCGACGCCTTCGCCGTGGCGCGGCTGCGCGAGGCGGGCGCGGTGCTGCTCGGCAAGACCAATCTCTCGGAGTGGGCCAACTTCCGCTCCACGCGCTCGACCTCGGGTTGGAGCGGGCGCGGCGGCCAGGTGCGCAACCCCTACGCGCTCGACCGCAACCCCTGCGGCTCGTCGTCCGGCTCGGGGGTGGCGCCGTCGGCGAATCTCTGCGCCGCCGCGGTGGGCACCGAGACCGACGGCTCGGTGATCTGCCCGGCGGCGATGAACGGCGTCGCCGGCCTCAAGCCGACCGTCGGTCTGGTGTCGCGCAGCGGCATCGTGCCGATCTCCCACACCCAGGACACCGCGGGCCCGATGGGGCGCACGGTCGAGGACCTGGCGATCCTGCTCGCCGGCATGACCGGTGCCGACCCCCGCGACCCCGCGACCGCGGTGGGCGGCGGGCGCGTCGAGAGCGACTACCGCCGCCTCTTCGGTGCGCGAGCGCTCGCCGGCGCGCGGCTCGGCGTGGCGCGCAACTTCTTCGGCTGGCACGCCGAGATCGACCGCCAGATGGAGAGCGTGCTCGCGGCGTTGAAGGAGCTCGGGGCCGAGCTCGTCGATCCGGTCGAGATCCCGCACAAGGGCGAGTACGACGAAGCGGAGTGGCAGGTGCTGCTCTACGAGTTCAAGCACGACCTCAACCTCTACCTGTCGGAGCTGCCGGCGCACGGCCAGCCGCGCGACCTGGCGGGACTCATCGACTTCAACCGTGCCCACGCCGATCGCGAGATGCCGTGGTTCGGCCAGGAGATCTTCGAGAAGTCCCAGGAGAAGGGGCCGCTGACCGAGGCCGACTACCTGCAGCACCTCGCCACCTGCGCGCGGCTGGCGCGCGAGGAGGGGATCGTCGCCGCGCTCACCGCGCAGCGCCTCGACGCCCTGGTCTGCCCGACGATGGGGCCGGCCTACCTGATCGACTGGGTCAACGGCGACGCCTACGGCGGCTCGGTGACCTCGCCGCCGGCGGTGGCGGGCACGCCGCACCTCACGGTGCCGGCGGGCTTCGTGCACGGCCTGCCGTGGGGTCTGTCGCTGCTCGGCCCGGCGTGGAGCGAGGCGAAGCTGCTCGCTTACGGCGACGCCTTCGAGCGCGCGACGCGGGCGCGCCGGCCGCCGCGCCTGGCGGTGACCCTAGCGTTCGCCTGAGCGCGGCGCCACGAACTCCGCCATCACCGCCTTGCGCAGCAGCGCCGGCGGCACCAGGCCCTGGGCGAGCACGAAATCGTGGTACGCGCGGCGGTCGAAGGCGGTGCCGAGCCGGCGCTCGACGTCGGTGCGCAGCTCCATCAGGCGCACGTAGCCGCAGAAGTACGACGGCGCCTGGCCGGGCGCGCGGAAGCTGTAGCGCTCGACCTCCTGCTGCGCCATGGCGGGCGAGAGCACGACCTCCTGCTCGAGCACGCGCGTCGCCGTCTCGCGGTCGATCTCGCCGAGCTGCAGGCCGGGGTCGAGGAAGGCGCGCGCGGCGCGCAGCAAGCGGTGCTGGAGCGCCACCAGCTGGCCCTCGAGCGGCAGGTAGGGCTTCGCCTCGGCCTCGGCGTAGAGCGCCCAGCCCTCGACGTTGACGCTGTTGAAGGCGTAGAGGGCGCGCGCGAGCGAGACTCCGTGCTCGACGATCGAGGCGAACTGGAGCTCGTGGCCGGGGCGGCCCTCGTGCGCGGTGAGCGTCCACGAGGCGGCCTCGAAGCTGAAGTCGTCGAAGCCCACCTCGCCGGCGCCGTCCGCGGAGGGGATCTTGAGCGGCAGCACGAACTCGCCCATTTCGCCAGTGTTGCCGATCATCCGCGGTGGGCGCATGTTGGGGGCCGGGATCTGCGCCGACTCGGCCTCGCTGGCGAGGCGGATGCGCATCTCGCGCGCCGGCAGCGAGACGATCTTCTCGTCGGCGATGATCTTCTCGAGGTCGCGGATGCGGGCCTGGTAGTGGGGGAGGATCGCCTCGCCCACGATCTGCCGGCGCTTGAGCTCGCGGATCACCTCGCGGTAGTCGGTGGTCGCGAGCCCGCGCTCGGCGGCGATCAGGCGCGCCAGGACCTGCATCTCGTTCTGGATCTCGCGGAAGGCGACCTTGGCGCGGCTGGTGAGCTCGCCCACCGGCATATCGATGCCGAACTGCTCGAGATTGAAGCGGTACTGCTCCTCCGGCAGGCGGAAGTCGGCGCGCGCCCGCGGCAGGAGCTCGGCGCGCACGAACTTCTCGTACTCCGCGAGCTGGGTCTTCAGCGCGGCGAGCGGCTCGGCGCAGCCGTCGAGGCCGTACTTGCCGCACAGCTGCTCGATGCCGCCGAGGAAGCGTGGGGCGTTGGCGAGGTCCTTCTCGAGGTCGTCGCGGAACGGCCCGGGGAGCTCCGCGTTGCTCGCCGCCGCGCGCACGAGGGCCATCGCCTGTTCGGTGATCGGGGCGTAGCCCGGGGCGAGGCCGGCGTACTTGCGCAGCCGCGTCACCGCGGCCGGGCGGCGCTCGGCCGCCACCTGATCGTCGAGCAGCGCCCGCACCCCCTGGAAGATCGACTGCGGCACGTTGAAGTAGGGGAGCTCGTACTTCTCGGTGATGCGGGTGCCGCGGATCGAGTCCTCGCCGGCGCGGATCAGGATCTCGAGGTCTTGGACCACCGCCGCGTCGACCTCGCCCACCAGCCGGCCACGGAGGGCGGCGAGCGCGTGCTCGGTGTCGCGGATCGAGCGTTCGTTGAGGTCCGGCGGCAGCTGGGTGATCTCTTCGTCGAGGCCCTCGACGCCGAGAAAGCCCGCCCCTTCGGGGGCGTACTTGGCCTGCAGCTCGAGCAAGAGCTGGGCGTTCTCGTTGCTGCGCGCGACCCAGTCGGCGACGGCGAGGCTCGGCGCGGCGGGCAGCGCGGCGAGGCAGAGCAGGGCGAGGATGCGGACTCTGGACATCGAAGGCCTCCGGGGATCGGGTGCGGGGATGTGGGCCGCCGGGCTCTACGGCGGAGGATCGGAAAAGTTCCGGCCGGCGCGCCGCGCCGTCGCGC
>Ga0209640_10003954_pt1 | contig 13016 bp, 11 predicted proteins | sample RifCSP10_1_FD_184018 | JGI IMG/M metagenome (GOLD analysis project Ga0209640, IMG submission 184018) | Soil microbial communities from Rifle, Colorado - Rifle CSP2_sed 10_1 (SPAdes) (version 2) | ecosystem: Environmental > Terrestrial > Deep subsurface > Rock core/Sediment | place: Rifle...
ACCTTTGCGGAACCAGCCGCGAAGATTGTCTGGAAGCTGGTGGGCATCCTCACGCGCGCGGAGTCGGCCCTTGCAATCTCCTCCATAGTCTTTCCGCTCCTCAGTTGTGTGTAGATCAGCTGTGCGAGGGAGTCGTTGGAGGCACGGATCTCCGTGATATCCACGCGATCGGGAAACATGAACTTCTCCCGGTTTGCATCGAAGAAGACGCGTAACAGAGAATCCTGAACGGAGACTTTGCTCCACACACGATTCTGTTCGATCTGATAAAGGAGGATCCCGTCGTTGTAGTCCTTCATGATGGCGGCAAACTCGGGGTAGTCCCGGTCGATGGTTTCAGCCTTCACACCAAACACCAACTGCTCACCGATCTTGTCGATGGTGGACTTGATCCCCGCTGTGCGCAACGGGAGGTTGGCGAAATCGGGTCGGCTGTTGATGATAGAGACAACACTATCCACACTGACTTTCCTGGCTCCGAAAGAAAACATGGGGGATGTGCGGAGCGAAGCGGGGATGCCGGATGCCCACGCGGTATCCTTTGTGGAGGTGTTGGAGTCCACGGAAGCGGAGAACTGTGCGAGCACATCCTCGTGCAGCTTAAACTGTGTTTCTTGCTTCAACAGGGCGATGTACTTGTTGTATTCGTCCTGGAACCGAACCTGCTGATAGGACTGCTGGACTTCCTTGCGCGCTTCGTCGAGGCTCTTTGGAGGTTTTGTTTCGTAGCATTTGATCAGGTGATAACCGTAAATCGTCCTGACAATCCCTGAAACCCGTCCTGGCTTTAGAGTGAAAGCGACCTCATCGAATGGCTGGATCCATCTGCGCCGTGCAAACCACCCGAGGTCTCCACCGCGGGGGGCAGAACCGGGATCGCCGGAGTTGCGCATAGCCAGTTCTGCAAAATCAATACCCCTTGCCAGACTGTCTTGAATGGCCTTGATTTTATCGAGCGTGGCAATCGTATCTTCCGGAGTCGGATCCTGCTTTTCAAAGCGGATCATAATATGGCTGCACTTGATCTCTCCCTGCACCGGCTTTTTGTCCACCAGCTTGATGATATGCAAGCCGAACTGAGTCCGGACCGGAGCGCTGGAGATCTCACCGATCTTCATTTCCATTACAGCGTCTTCGAACGGGGGCACCATCTGTCCTGCAGTGAAATAGTAAAGGTCGCCATTGTTTTGCTTCGCAGAAGGGTCCTGCGAGTGTTCGACCGCCAGGGCGCCGAAATCAGCGCCGGCCTTTAGTTTCGCAATCAGTTCATACGCTTTCGAATAGGTGGCAGTTGATTCTTCGGGAGTGGCGTTGGCGGTGAGATTGAGAAGGATGTGGCTTGCGCGGAACTCAGTCTGGCGGCGGTCATACATCCGCTTCACCCCCGGCGAGGTAACCTCGCGGTCGGTTAGGAACGAGGAAGCAAGGCTCCCCTTGTACATGTTGATCTCACTCTGAAGCGTCGGGTCTTTGTCAAGTCCCTCCCGGTATGCGTCTGCAAGCTTCAGTCGGAACTTTGTCACGAGCTGGAGGAACTTCTCCCGCTCGTCTTGCGTGGACTTTGCGGCTTGCTCGCGGCTACCATTACTCTTGATGTATAGTTCTTCGTAGTCCGAGAGAGTGATCGGCGTGCTTCCCACCCTGGCCACAATGGCATCGTGCTCTTTCGGAGAGCAACCAGCCACCGTCAGAATAAGACCGCACAGGGCAAAAACGTAGGTTGACTTCACGGCTGAACTCATACTGCGCATACTCCGTAATTGATTGGTACAGATGGGATTTGAGGTTTTTTTGGTTCAGAATAATAACCAAAAACCGTCTGAGAATCAAGGAACGGCGTTCTTCGATCAGAGGCAAAAGGTGTTGAGAGACGAAAGTTCGTTCACCACGAGGTGGTCATCGCGTTTATAGACGGTCCAACGCCTGCGCAAAGTCCCTTTTCAAGTCTTCCACTCCTTCCACACCAACGGAGATTCGGATCATGCCGGGTGTGACGCCGTGGCGCCGGAGCTCTCCCTTTGTCATATTGACGTGGGAAGAGTAGACAGGTATACTGACAAGTGTCTCAACCCCTCCGAGCGACATGGCGTTGACGGCTACGCGGAGAGCGTCGCAAACCTTCACCGCGGATTTCACTCCACCCTTTACCTCGATTGTCACCATACCACCGTAACCTCTGCCGCCAGAGCCAGCCATCTGTCGCTTCGCAACAGCATGGTCGGGATGTGAACGGAGCCCCGGGTAGAGGACACGGTTGACTTTGGGATGCTTTTCCAGGAAGGTCGCAAGCGCGTGCGCATTGTTATTCTGCCGTGAGACGCGAAGCTCGAATGTTTTCAGACTTCTAAGAAGAAGGTAGGCGGCAAACGGATCCGCACAGCCGCCGTAGTACTTGAGTTGGGTGTGAACACCCTTCACGAATTCTGCCGTTCCTGCCACAACACCGGCCATGATGTCGCTGTGCCCGCCGAGCTACTTGGTGCCGCTTTCCACGACCGCATCAACGCCAAGGTCAAATGGCTGTTGGTTGAGAGACGAAGCGAAGGTATTGTCAATCATCGTCAGGATCGTGTTGCCGTGTTTCCGCGCAGCGGTACGCGTTGCTGACACTATCCCCCGGATGTCAACAATGCCGAGGGTGGGGTTGGTCGGCGTTTCGAAGTAGACCAGTCTCGTTGTTGGCGTCGCAATTTGTGGAATCCTGGCGAGAGCACCGGGATCCACGTAGATCACGGTGATGTCAAAACGCGGGAGAATATCCCGGAAGAATCGATACGTGCCTCCATAAAGACCCGGAGTACTTATGATCGTATCGCCGGCTTTCACGACAGAGAGGATAGCCGACGAGATTGCTGCCATGCCGGAGGAAAACAACAACGCACTCTCTGCCCGCATCATCAATGCAAGCCGTTCCTGAGCTTCACGTACCGTGGGATTGTGGTAACGGGTGTAAACGTATACGTCGGGATCACCCCGTGCATACCTAATGGCGTCACCGGAATTCTCAAACCGATACGTGGAAGTTTGCGCGATCGGTGGGGCAACCGGCCCCTGGTAGGGATACAACTTGTTGCCGTGGATCGCCCTTGTTTCGAGAGTCATCTCTTCCGGCGAGATACGTGTGCGACGTGACTTTGGTTTCATGGTTTCCTAACGGCTGACAATGGATGGGATCTTAGTGGCGCACAAGTAACTGTATGTGTTTCAAATGGTACGGAAGCAGGCTGGCGTAGATGGTTGCGTGAATTGGTGTTGCCATTCTCAATTTCTCCCCATAACGGACGATCGTACCGGAAAGAGCGTCGATCTCCATGGGCTTTTCATGAACCAGGTCGTAGTAGAGCGAAGAGCGGGAGTTGTTGTCGAACTTCTTCAGTGTCTCAAAGACGGTGTCGAGGTATTCATCTTCAATGGAAATATTGAGCGCGCGCGCGACCGCCACTCCTTCCCGCATCGCATCAGCAAGGAGGGCTCGTGACACGTCAACGGCAAGGATCTCGCCGAGCGTCAAACGGGTAAGTGCGGTCATCCCGCCAACAGCGGAAATGAAAACGAACTTCTTCCAGAGTGCGGTTGCAATATCTTCGGTAAGCGTTGCATTGATGCCAGCGGCGAGCATGGCGTCGAGTGTCTTCTTCGCACGGGGACTATCTCCGTCACGCTCTGTAAGCGGTCCGAACACGATTTTCTTCGGTCCGCCGGTTTCTGAAACCACACCGGGCGAAGTAATCGTTGAGTAGATGTACGCTACGCCGCCAAAGACCGTTCCGGTGGAGACCGTCTGCTGGATCTTCTCCTCGTTATCCACCCCGTTCTGAAGGCTGATGATGATCGTCTCGTTGGTGAGGAGAGGAGCGAGCTCTTGTGCGGCAGATACAGTGTCGTATGATTTTACACAGAAGAGCACCACATCGACGGGGCCGATCTCAGCCGGCTTCCCCGTTATCCTGCCGGGAGGAATGTGAAACCCTCCTCCGGTAGAGACGACACGTAGGCCATGCACCTGCATGGCTGCGAGATGTCCCCCACGCGCGGTGAACCAGACGTCCTCTCCGGATTTCGCCAGCATCCCCCCGAAATAGCCACCTACGCCCCCGGTTCCGATGACCGCAAACTTCATTGCATCGACAACGATGATTGTGAGAAAGAAAAACAAAATCCTCCGGCTACGGCCGGTTGTGTACCGGCAACGCCGGCTCAGCAAAGATGACCTTCTCCCGCTCCAGCACAACCGTCCCTGGGGGAGCCCCTTTGGGTTTGCGAACGTACTTCTTTTCGGTCATGGCGACCGGAACCATCTTTGCATTCTTCATCCTGCTGTAGTACGCGGCGATACCGGCTGCTTGCTCCCTGGCTTTCTTGCCCGGTTCCCCTTTTCCGCTCCCGACCTTCAGCACGACGTGGGAGCCACTCGACCCACGGGCGTGGAACCAGAGGTCATTTGGTTTCGCATACTTCAATGTCAGGAGATCGTTGTTGGCGCTGCTTTTGCCGGCCCAGACTTCAAAGCCGCCGTCAACGGTGAAGATCCGAAATGGCCGCTGCTCGCGCTCCTTGCTCTTCTCCCCGATTCCAAACTCATCAAGCGCATCGACATTGTCAGCCATGAATACTTTCAACTCCGCTTTGGTGTTAAGCAACGCAAGAGCGTCGAGCAGGGTGCTGGCGCGTCCGCTCGATGCGCGGAGATTCTGCAATCGTTCACGGGCCTGCTGATACGCCAACCGGGATTTCTTTGCCTTTTCAAAATAGCGTTGTGCATTCTGAGCCGGTGTGAGTCGACTATCAAGCGGAATGGTGAGATGCGATGATTCATCAGGAACGTTGACGGCCTTCGCTCCTTTTTCAATGATACGAAGATGGGTCATGAGAAGCGAACCGAAGCGCTCATACTCGTTCGCCCGGGCAGTGTCATGCAGGTCGTCTTCGATGGCTTTCAATGTCCGCCGAGCCTTCTCAATAAACCGACGAAGACGAAGCGCGATGGCGGAACGCCCATCGGTCAACGAATCTGTAGCCCGCTGCCGGGAGAGTACGTATCGTATGGCATCATGGATGCTGTCGAACTCCCGCGGCTCGAGTTTGGACAGATGATGGAGCGGAATTAATGAGAAGGCTCTCGGTCTATCTTCTCCCATCTTCTCGATGTACACGCGTGGTCGGGGAGAGGCCAGTTCCTGAAGAACTTGCTGAAGCGATGAGAGAATGGACCTGCTGGTCTCCTCGGTATATTCGGAAGCCGAAGTCAAGCCACTCATCCCGGAGCGGTGAAGAACCTCCTCGACGAGTACGTTGCCAAGAGATGGAAAAGCTTTCTTTATGATTGCTGCTAGAGCCAATTCCGGATTCGCTTTTGCGGCAGCGTCAAGCAGGGCTAAATCATAGACAAGCTCACCATCTCGAAACCGGGGTTCTGTTCCAACCAGTTTCTTTGCTTCCTTGAAGGAATCGCGGATCTTGCCATCAGGACCGATAAGAAGTACATTTGCTTTGGCGCCAAAGAACAACCCAGAGATTGACAACCCAACGTCCAGCTTTAGAGTGACAATCCTATCCGAGGGATGCATCGTAGTGGAGACGACAGTTGCATCAATGGCATCAGGAAACAAATCGACAGCGTTTGTCCGTGCTCTGGTGAAACCGGTGTGGAGATAGAGTGCGTTGGCATGCGGCTGACAGGAAACGATGAGGCTTTCAACATGATTGCGGAACGAGACCACAAGCTCGTTCCTCGTTTGGGAGAAGACACTAGCGACTTTTGCCCCCTTCAATTTGGAATCAAGGCTGGAAGCAACGTAGCGTAAGGCGTGGTAATTACTTAGCATGATGTTATCAACAATATATTGAAAAACGCCAAGATTACCAATGAAACGCAGATTCGGTGTGGATAAGTTGTTGATTCGCGCGTGTGAAAGAGGTTCGAAACTTTCCATTGCAACTGCTGGCCCGTTTTCGTATTTTTGTGTTCAAAGAGTCCAAGAATGAGGTTCCATGATAGCCAGTATGACCGGCTACGGGAGAGGCGAGGCCAGTTCCAAGGGAATAGCCATCGCAGTAGAACTCCGCAGCGTCAATAGCCGGTTCCTTGAAGTAACGACCCGTCTGCCCCGTTCGCTTTCCCTTCGTGAAAATGAAATCAAGGAGATCCTTCGGCGGAGAGTCTCCCGGGGGAAGATTGCTCTCGCGCTAACGGTGGAAAGGGAAACCAATGGCACTCTGCCGCTCAAGATTAACGCCTCGGCGGCGAAGTCATACTACAAGCTTTTGAACCAGCTAAGAAAAACCGTCAAACTGAAAGAAACGGTAAAACTGGAACACCTTCTCCGTTTCTCTGAAGTGATTGAACAACAGGAAATGGAGGGCACCGACGAAGAGGAATGGGGGGTTGCACAGCAGGCTCTGGACAAGGCGATCGATCAGGTGGTGGGGATGCGGGAGGATGAGGGGAAGGAGTTGAAGAAGGACTTCACCCACCGCATTGCAAACATTGAGCAGAAGTTGACCGAGATTGAACAGATTGCCCGGGAACAGGTTCCCGCCGAGCGACTCCGTCTGCGTGAGAGAATTACGCACTTGCTGGAGAAAGAGCCCGTGGATGAAGGGAGGCTCGAAATGGAACTGGCACTCATGGCTGACCGGCTCGATATCACCGAAGAGTGCGTCCGGTTCCGCAGTCACAACAAGTTCTTCCTTGGAGCCTTCGAGAGCACAGAAGCAGCAGGCCGCAAACTCAACTTCCTCATTCAAGAGATGAATAGGGAGGCCAACACCATCGGTTCGAAGTCCAGCGCTGCAGAGATTGCGCACCTCGTGGTCGGCATCAAGGAAGAGCTGGAAAAGATCCGCGAGCAGCTGCAGAATATCGAGTGACATGGCTCCGGGAAAATTGATCGTTATCTCCGCGCCGAGCGGATCGGGCAAGACTACTATTGCCCACGAGATCATGAAGCGTAATCCCACCCTTGAGTTTTCTGTCTCGGCCACCACCCGGCCGAAACGGAGCGGCGAGATGGAAGGGAAAGACTACTTCTTCCTGACCAGGAATCAGTTCCAGAACAAGGTGGCGGCGGGAGAGTTCGTCGAGTGGGAAGAAATCTATGGGAACTGGTACGGCACACTCAAGCAGGAGGTGGACAAGGCGCTGCAGAAGGGTCTGCATCTGTTGTTTGATGTGGACGTGAAGGGGGGACTCTCGATCAAGCGACAATATCCGGCCGCATTACTGATATTCATCCGTCCTCCGAGTGTTGAAGTGTTGCAGCAGCGGCTGCGGGACCGCAAGACTGAAGATGAGGAAACCACCGCGCGGCGGATGGCGCGCGTCCCCATGGAGTTGGAACTCGGGAATGCGTTCGACCACAAAGTAATAAATGACCAGCTTCGCAGGGCAATTGATGAGGTCCATACAATTGTTGAACACCACTTACACCAGCACTAATCGGGAGTACGATATATGCCTATCAAACCGTTGAACATCCAGATCTTCACCGACACAGCGAAGAACGTCCACGAGGCGATCGTTGCCGCATCGAAGAGAGCTCGACAGATCAATGAAGAGACGAAGATCGAGTTCAACCAGCGTGTGGAGATGTTTGCCACGAAGACCGAGTCGGAGAATGAGGAAAACGACATCAACCCGGATCAGTTGAAGATCAGCCTGGAGTTCGAGAAGCGTCCCAAGCCGACGGATGTTTCTCTCGATGAATTGCTCAGCGACAAGCTGGAATGGCGGTACAAGGAGAAGGAAGAGGTCCCTCCGCCGGTAGAGGAAGACGAAGAATAATCAGTGCGGGGCCGCCACCATGCTTGCTGGCAAACATATTCTTCTGGGAGTCACCGGAGGCATCGCTGCATATAAGAGCGCCTGGCTGGTGCGGGAGTTCGTAAAGGCGGGTGCCGAGGTTCAGGTGGTGATGACGCGGGCTGCCACACAGTTTGTCACGCCGCTCACACTCTCCACACTCTCTCGCAGAGAAGTAATCGTCGAAATGTTTTCCCCATCTCCGGATCAAACCACCGCGCAGTGGACGAAGCACATTGATCTTGCCCTCCGGGGTGACGTAATGCTGATCGCGCCGGCCACCGCAAATACAATCGCGAAAATTGCCCACGGTCTCGCGGATGATTTTCTCTCTACTCTCGTCCTTGCCATTCGTTGTCCGCTGATGCTGGCTCCCTCCATGGATGTAGACATGTTGCAGAACGAGATAACCCAGCGGAATATCAGTTCGCTGAAGGAAACCGGATGTTTCATAGTCGACCCCGAGGCAGGCGAGCTTGCCAGCGGGCTCACCGGACCCGGGCGCTTACCCGAGCTGGATGTGCTGATCAAAGCTGTGGATGGACTGCTTGAAAAGATTCACCTGGATTTGCAGGGAAAGCGAGTGCTCGTCACTGCTGGTCCGACACAGGAACCGATTGACCCTGTCCGCTACATAGCGAACAGGTCGTCCGGCAAGATGGGCTTTGCGATCGCCAGAGCCGCCGCGTTACGTGGCGCCGAGGTAACGCTTGTTAGCGGTCCGGTCACATTGAAGACTCCTCGCAACACCACGCGCATCGATGTTAACACTGCAGTTGAGATGAAGCTTGCGGTGGAGAAGGAGTTCCCCTCCGCGGATGTAGTGATCATGTCGGCGGCTGTGGCGGATTTCGCTCCGGCCGCGCTCGAACAGCAGAAGATCAAACGGAACGCACACGCCGGCGAGGATTATACGGTGCAACTGCGGAGGAATCCGGATATCCTGAAGTCGCTTGGCGAGAAGAAGACACGCCAGGTGCTCGTGGGGTTTGCTCTTGAAACGGAGAACGGTGTAGCGAATGCACGGGAAAAGTTGTCGTCCAAGCGGCTCGATGCGATCGTGCTGAACAACCCCAATGACGAAGGGGCGGCATTCGGAACGGATACGAATATCGTCACCGTAATAACAGCAGCAGGCAAGGTTGAGCAACTCCCGAGGATGTCGAAGTTCGATGTGGCAAACGAACTGCTAAACCGGGTAGTACCACTTCTGAAGTAATCTACCTTCCCAATCAGGTAGTATCCGGTATGCCGGACGATCAAACAATACGCACCGACGGGGAAACCATCGACCCCTTCACCGCACTCAAGCAGTTCTTCCAGATCGAACAGGAGCTCTTCGGTGAGCTGTTGATGGTCGAGCCTCAAACCACACAGAAAGAACCTGACATGCCGGCAAAGAAAACACTGGCGGTTGCAGAGGAACCGCTCCTCTTCGATCTCCCGGCCCCCGCTACCCCGCCCATCACCACAGAGCCTTGGGGAGCGGCTGCATCACTCGATGATTTAGACAAACAGATCTGCACGTGCATGAAGTGTCAGCTTGGTGCGACCCGGACGAAGTTCGTGTTCGGCGTCGGCAACCCGAAGGCGACATTCATGCTGATCGGCGAAGCACCCGGAGCCGATGAAGATGCGCAGGGGGAGCCATTCGTTGGAAGGGCAGGCCGGTTGCTCAACAAGATTCTTGAAGCAATCCAGTTCAAGCGGGAAGATGTGTACATTTGCAATATCCTGAAGTGCCGCCCGCCCGGGAACCGGAAGCCGTTACCGGAGGAAGTAGAACAGTGCATCCCGTACCTCCAAAAACAGGTCGAGCTCGTGAAGCCGAAGGTGATCCTGTGTCTTGGCCTGACTGCAGCGGAGAACTTGCTGGGTACGACGGAAAGTCTCGGAAGGCTGCGCGGGCGTGTTCTCACCTATCGGGGAATCCCGCTGATGGTGACCTATCATCCCGCAGCGCTGCTGCGCAACCCCAACTGGAAACGTCCGGCGTGGGAAGATGTTCAAGCCATCCGCAAGCTGCATGATGAACTGGTGGCAAAGGGATAACGCAATTCAAGAGAGACGAATCACATGGCTGACGCGATCTTACGACGGGGAATAGACCTTGCAGTTGAGCGGCCGTTGCCGGAGGGACGTGTCCCGCCGCAAGCAGTGGACGTGGAGGCCCAGGTTCTCGGTGCCATGCTTCTGGAGAAGGAAGCTATCTCGAAAGTAATAGAGGTGTTGGAGGACGACGCCTTCCACGCCGAGTATCACAGGAAGATATACCAGGCCATGATCGCGATGTTTGAGCGGAGCGAGCCAGTGGATACCATTACACTAGCGGAGGAGTTGCGCCGCCGTGGTCACCTGGAGGTGGTGGGGGGCGAGCAGTATCTGGTGGAACTGACGATGCAGGTGACGTCGGCAGCGAACGTGGAGTATCACGCCCGCATCGTGCTCGAGAAGGCGTTGATGCGTAACCTCATTGCAGCGACCTCTGCTGTGGCCGCACGCGCCTTCGCACCGACGGAGGATGCGTTCGACCTTCTGGATCAAGCGGAACAGGCGATTTTCAGGATTTCGGAGAAGCGGCTCAAGAAGAGCTTTGTCACAATGCACTCTGCGGTCCATGACACGCTGGAGATGTTGGAGAGCATTCACGGCAAGCATGGCGGTGTCACGGGAGTGCCGACCGGGTTCAGGGACCTCGACACGCTTACCGGCGGATTTCAGAACTCCGACCTGATTATCATCGCCGGCCGTCCCAGTTGCGGCAAGACGGCATTCTCCCTCTCGATCGCCCGCAACGCCGCGGTCCACAGCGAGAAACCCACACCCGTCGGCATTTTCTCACTCGAAATGTCCACGCAACAGTTGGTGATGCGCCTCCTCTGTGCCGAAGCCAAGGTGGATGCGCACGCAGTGCGGACGGGCCGACTGCCGGAAGACGACTGGAAGAAGCTGAGCATCGCGGCGGGCCGGCTTACGAATGCAAACATCTTCATAGACGACACGGCAAGTCTTGGCATTCTCGAGCTGCGCGCAAAAGCGCGCCGGCTGAAAGCAGAACGAAACGTCGGTCTCATCGTCGTGGACTATCTTCAGTTGATGCAGGGCCCGAAGGGTTCTGAAAGTCGCGAGAAGGAAATCTCTGCAATCTCCCGCTCGCTCAAGGCGCTTGCGAAGGAGCTGAATATTCCGGTTGTCGCGCTCTCGCAATTGAGCCGCGCAGTGGAGAGCAGGAACGACAAACGTCCGATCCTCTCCGACTTACGCGAATCTGGAGCCATAGAACAGGACGCTGACGTGGTGGCGTTTGTGCACAGACCGGAAATGTACATCGATCCAAACTCGGAGGAAGCAGCCGAGGTTGCTGGCATGGCGGACATCATCGTCGGCAAGCAGCGGAACGGTCCCATCGATGACGTGAAGCTCGCATTCGTCCATCGCTATGCGCGGTTTGAGAATCTGGCGCCGGCGGGATTTGCTGCAATCCCGGCCGGTCCGGACGACGAACCAGCGTTCTAACCACCAACGCATGCAAAAAGCAACCATGTCATCACAACTCACACGGCGTTCATTTCTTGTCACGCTTGCACTGGGCGCAGGTACAGGTTCAGCGCTGGGAGCCGTTGCGCGCACCCCTGCGTTTCGCATCATGGCGGCGGAGATGACGGACGAGTCAATCTGTCTTCAGAAGTTCAAGCTCGCATCAAGCCAATCTCTGGCCGGCAAACCGATGGGCAACGTGATGGTTGCAGTGGGGCGCTCGTTCCTCGGCACACCGTATCTTGCCCACGCACTTGAAGCTCCCGGTGAAGAGCGCCTGATCGTGAACATGCGCGGACTTGATTGCGTCACGTTCTGCGAGACGACGCTCGCTCTCTCCCGCTGCATCAATCTTGGAAAAACCACGTTTGCCGATTATCAACAACAGCTCCGGTTGATACGGTACAGGAGCGGCGTGATCGAGGGGTACCCGAGCCGGCTGCACTACTTCTCCGACTGGATTGACGACAACGAAAAGAAGAACGTGGTCCGGAACGTCACCCGCGAGATTGGCGGCTCACCATTCGTCAAGAAACTCGATTTCATGTCCTCCCATCCATCCTCGTACCGCCAGCTTGCGGTGGCAAAAATTCTTCAGGCGATCAAGGCAACAGAAGAGGAGATCAACGGCCGGAGTCATTCCTATCTCCCGAAGGACGCTGTAGCCTCCCGTCAAGCGGCCATCAAGGAAGGGGACATCATCGGCATCACGACGAGCATTGAGGGACTGGACATCATACACACCGGCATGGCGATCCGTGTGGACGGGACGCTGAAATACCTGCACGCGCCACTCTCCGGCGGCGAGGTGCAGATAACGAAACTTGCACTGCCGGAGTATCTTGCCTCGCACAAGAACCAGACAGGCATCATGGTTGCGCGTCCGCTTGAACCACCGAGCGTGAAATGAATCTACTCACACATACAAATCAGGAGAACGCATGACACAAACAATTGCACGACGCGGTGTTGGTCTTGGCCTCGCATTTCTCATCGGACTTGCTGCCTACGGGCAGGGGATGTACTGGGAAACCAAGATGACCGGCCATGGCCAGGAGACGATGACCAAAATGTACGCCATGCCAAAGATGTTCAAGACGATGGAGAGTGACGAAGGGGACGCGGTGATTGTCCGGCTCGACAAGGAACTCATCTACCAGATCAATGCGAAGGAGAAGACCTACTCCGAGATGACGTTTGCGGAGCTGGAGGTGATGATGAAGAAGATGGGTGGGAAGATGGACGATGCGATGGCGCAAATGCAGGAGAAAATGAAAGACATGCCCGAAGAGCAGCGGAAGATGATGGAGCAGATGATGGGGAGCAAGATGCCCGCGAAGAAAGACGCCAAGGTGGACGTGAAAAACACAGGTGAGACGAAAACCATCAGCGGGTTCTCCTGCACGAAGTACGTGGTGAGCCAGGATGGGAAGGAAGCAATAACCCTCTGGGCTACGAAGGAAGTCAAGGACTTCGGCGCACTGCGCAAGGACTGGGAGGAGTTCAGCAAGCGGATAATGGCCATGAATCCGATGGGGATGAAGGGGCTGGCGGAAGGAATGAAGAAGGTGGATGGTTTCCCAATCCAGACAGAGATGGGACAGGGGATCACCACACTGGTGACCAAGGTGGAGAAGCGCTCCACCCCCGCCTCGGAGTTTACCGTGCCCGCCGGCTA
>Ga0209640_10003955_pt1 | contig 13015 bp, 10 predicted proteins | sample RifCSP10_1_FD_184018 | JGI IMG/M metagenome (GOLD analysis project Ga0209640, IMG submission 184018) | Soil microbial communities from Rifle, Colorado - Rifle CSP2_sed 10_1 (SPAdes) (version 2) | ecosystem: Environmental > Terrestrial > Deep subsurface > Rock core/Sediment | place: Rifle...
CTCAACGACGACTTCACGCCGATGGAGTTCGTGGTCGACGTGCTGGAGCGCATCTTCAATCTGGACCGTGTTACGGCGACCCGCGTGATGCTTGAAGTGCATACTAGGGGCAAGGGTGTGTGTGGAGTGTTCACCCAGGAGATCGCGGAGACCAAGGTGGCACAGGTAATGACTTACGCGCGACAGCAGCAGCATCCGCTGTTGTGCACCATGGAAGAGGCCTGACGGTGCTAAGCAACGAACTTGAATACTGTCTCAACGACGCTTTCCAGAGCGCGCGCGAAGCCCGCCATGAATTCATGACGGTCGAGCACCTGCTGCTCGCGGTTCTCGACACGCCCAAGGTGCGCGAGATCCTGCGTGCCTGCGGCGCCGATACGCAGAAGCTCCGTGCCGAGCTGAAGTCCTTCATCGACCAGAACACGCCGCGCCTTCCCGAGGATGACGAACGCGAGGTCCAGCCGACGCTGGGATTCCAGCGGGTCCTGCAGCGCGCCGTGTTTCACGTCCAGTCGAGCGGCAAGAAGGAGGTCTCTGTCGCCAATGTGCTGGTGGCCATCTTCAGCGAGAAGCAATCGCACGCGGCCTACCTCCTGAGCCTGCAGGACGTGGCGCGTCTCGACGTGGTCAACTACATCTCGCATGGTCTGAGCAAGATCGCGGATGAGCGGGGCGACAAGGACGAGCAGGCGACCGGCCTGGAAGGCGAGCGGGAAGCCGAGGGCGGCTCGAGCGCGCTCGAAAAGTACACGACCAACCTGAACACGCTCGCCACCGAGGGCAAGATCGATCCACTCATCGGCCGCCGCACCGAAATCCAGCGCACCATCGAGATCCTGTGCCGCCGCCGCAAGAACAACCCGCTCTACGTCGGTGAGGCGGGGGTCGGCAAGACCGCGATCGCCGAGGGCCTGGCGCGGATGATCGTCGAGGGCCAGGTGCCCGACGTGCTGTCCGACTGCACCATTTTCGCGCTCGACATGGGCGCCTTGATCGCGGGCACCAAGTATCGCGGCGATTTCGAGAAGCGCCTCAAGGGCGTGATCACCGAGCTCAAAAAGAACCCCGGGGCGATCCTGTTCATCGACGAAATTCATACGGTGATCGGCGCGGGCGCGGCGTCGGGCGGCGTGATGGACGCCTCCAATCTGATCAAGCCGGTCCTGGCCAACGGTGAGCTGCGCTGCATCGGCTCGACAACCTACAACGAGTATCGCGGTATCTTCGAGAAGGACCATGCGCTCGCGCGGCGTTTCCAGAAGATCGACGTCGTGGAGCCCAGCGTGGCCGAGACCGTGGACATCCTGGTCGGGTTGAAGCCGCGCTTCGAGGAGCACCACGGCGTGCAATATGCGGAGGACGCCTTGCGCGCGGCTGCGGAACTCTCCGCACGCCACATCAATGACCGGCACCTGCCGGACAAGGCCATCGACGTAGTCGACGAGGCTGGCGCGAGCTTGCGACTCAAACCGGCGGCCGAGCGTGAATCGACGGTCACCGTGGAGCAAGTGGAGAATGTCGTGGCGCGCATGGCGCGAATTCCGCCCAAGAATGTCTCGCTTTCCGACCGCGACGTCCTCAAGAACCTGGAGCGCAACCTCAAGCTGACGATCTTCGGGCAGGACACCGCCATCCAGGCGTTGGCAGCCGCGATCAAGATGTCGCGTTCCGGGCTCGGCGATCAGCGTAAGCCCGTGGGTTCATTCCTGTTCGCAGGACCGACGGGCGTCGGCAAGACCGAGGTGACCCGTCAGCTCGCGCTCGCCATGGGGGTGGAATTCATCCGCTTCGACATGTCCGAGTACATGGAGCGGCACACGGTGTCACGGCTCATCGGCGCGCCGCCCGGCTACGTGGGCTTCGACCAGGGCGGACTGCTCACCGAGGCGATCACCAAGCACCCGCACTCGGTGCTGCTGCTCGACGAGATCGAAAAGGCGCACCCGGACGTCTTCAATCTGCTGTTGCAGGTGATGGACCATGGCACGCTCACCGACAACAACGGCCGCAAGGCGGATTTCCGCCACGTCATCGTCATCATGACGACCAACGCCGGTGCCTTCGAGATGAACCGCGGCTCGATCGGTTTCACGCAAGCGGACAACTCGAGCGATGGACTGGAGGCCATCCGGCGGATGTTCTCGCCGGAGTTTCGCAACCGCCTCGATGCCGTCATCCAGTTCAGCTCGCTCGATCCGTCGACGATCGAGCGCGTGGTCGACAAGCTGCTGGTGGAAGTCGAAACACAGCTGGAGCAGAAGGGCGTGGCGTTGACGGTCGACGACGTTGCACGCGCCTGGATCGCGCGCAAGGGCTACGACCCCAAGATGGGCGCGAGGCCGATGGCACGTGTCATCCAGGAGCACATCAAGCGGCCGCTGGCGGAGGACCTGCTGTTCGGCAAGCTGGTCGGCGGCGGTAATGTGCGCGTCACGGTGACGGAGGATGGGTCGGCGCTGCAGCTCTTCACCCGCGCCACCGACGAGCCGGAGTTGATAGAAGAGAAGACGTGAGTGATGAGTGACGAGTGAGGGCTGGCAGCCTGTTCGCTACTCACGACTCACCACCTCACTGTCTCACTCCTCACCTTCCACGGTAGATTATTCTTCCCTTCGTCAGGTCATACGGCGTCATTTCGACCGTGACCTGGTCCCCGGTCAGGATGCGTATGTAGTTCTTGCGCATCTTCCCCGAGATGTGCGCGGTGACGATGTGGCCGTTCTTGAGCTGCACGCGGAATGTCGTATTGGGCAGGGTCTCGACGACCTCGCCTTCCATCTGAATCGCTTCTTCTTTGGCCATGCAAACCGTGTGGGCAACCCAAGGGCGCGCGAATTGTGCATAGCCCGGGGGTGGGTGTCTAGCTTTGTCGCTGCCCCGCCGCGTCGACGCCGTTGCTACGCCCACGATCCGCGGTTGTGGGGGTGGCAGTGCTCTAGCAACAGCTTGGTGAACTCACGGCGGGGGATCGACCTGCTGCCAAGGCTTTGCAGGTGAGGTGAGGTGATCTGGCAATCGATGACGGCGATGCCGCGCGCCATTGCCTCATCGACCAGGCGCACGAGCGCGATCTTGGACGCGTCCGTCTCGCGGCTGAACATCGACTCGCCGAAGAACACGCGCCCCAGACAGACACCGTAAAGACCCCCGACGAGCTGCCCCTCGCGCCAGCATTCCACGCTGTGCGCGAAACCGAGCTCGTGCAACCTCGCGTAAGCCGCGATCATCTCGCTCGTCAGCCACGTGCCATTGCCCGCACAACGAGGTGCTGAACATGCGGCGATCACAGCGGAGAACGCGCTGTCAAGGCGCGTTTCGACACCGGCGCTTCGCATGCGCTTGCGCAAACTCCTGGAGATGCGCAGATCTGCCGGAAAGAGGACGGCGCGCGGATCGGGTGACCACCAGAGCACCGGCTGGCCTTCGGCATACCAGGGGAAGATGCCGCGCTCATAGGCGGTGATGAGGCGCTGCGGCGACAGGTCGCCGCCAGCGGCGAGCAGGCCATCGGGCTCGGTGAGTGCGTTGGCGACTGGCGGAAAGCCGACCCCTGCCTCGTCGCTCAACCAGACGATCGAGTTCATGAACGGGATCAGGCCGACGCGGCGGCGGGCGGTGGCGGCGAGGCTTCCTTGTAGGGCACGTGCTCGAGCACGTCGGTGGCGTACTGCGTCACTGCCGCGGCCTCCCGCTGCAAGTACTCGCCGATCGCGTGCCGGAATTGCGGATCGGCGATCCAGTGGGCTGACCACGTGTACGCGGGTTCGAAGCCGCGGCTCACCTTGTGCTCGCCCTGCGTGCCGGGCTCGAACCGCTGCAATCCGTTGCGGATGCAGTAGTCGATTCCCTGGTAGTAGCAGATCTCGAAATGCAGGCTGTGAAGATCGACGCTCGTTCCCCAGTAGCGGCCGTAGAGGGTATCGGTCCCTTTGAAACAGATCGCCGCCGCAACGGGTTGTGAACCCGACGAGGCCAGTTGTACCACGATGCTGTCGGGCAGCCGCTCGGCGACCTCGAGAAAGAATCCAAGACTCAGGTAGGGCGTGTGCCCGTGGCGCAGAAAGGTGTCGGCGTGGAAGCCATAGATTCTCTTCCACAGGCGTTGATCGATGTCGCCGCCCGCAAGCGTCGTGAAACTGATGCCCGACTCATGCAGGCGACGGCGCTCGCGCCGTGCTTTCTTGCGCTTGTCTGCGGTGAAATGTTCGAGAAAGTGCTCGAAGCTGTGGTAGTCGCGGTTGTGCCAGTGGAACTGGCAATCGCGGCGAAGCATGAGCCCTTGTCTCTGGAGTTCGCGTGCGCGTGCCTCTTCAGGAAAGTGCACGTGCAATGATGACACACGCTCGTCACGAGCGAACTCGAGCACGTGCTCGAGCAATTGGCGCCTGATCTGATCCGCATCCTCCGCTGCGGCGACCAGAAGCCGGGGGCCGGTTGCCGGTGTGAAAGGCACGCCGCCAACGAGCTTCGGGTAATAGGCGAGCCCGGCACGCGTGTACGCCTGTGCCCAGGCGAAGTCGAAGACGAATTCGCCCCACGAGTGGAGCTTGCGGTACAACGGCATGGCTGCAAGCAGCCGGCCCCTTGCGTCGTGGAGCGTCAGGTGGCTCGGCGTCCAGCCACTCGTCGCGCCGACGCATGCCTGATGCTCGAGCGCTGCCAGGAACTCGTGCCTGAGGAAGGGCGCCTGCGCGCCGCTCAGCGCGTTCCAGTCGGCTGCGCTGACCTCGTCGATGCTGGAGAGGACACGCTGCTGCATCGGGAACGGCAATCGAGCTACCGGTTGCCGGCGGCCTCGAGGTACTTGTCGGCATCCAGGGCCGCCATGCAGCCCGTGGCGGCGGAGGTCACAGCCTGGCGATACACGTGATCCGCAACATCGCCCGCGGCGAATACGCCGGGCACACTGGTGGCGGTCGCGTCGCCGTCGAGCCCGGTCTTGACCACGATGTAGCCGCCGCGCATCTCGAGCTGACCCTCGAAGAGCTGCGTGTTCGGCGTGTGGCCCACGGCAATGAACACGCCGTGCAGATCCAGGGTGCGGTTCTTGCCGTTGGCCGCTTCGCGGATCCGCAAGCCGGTGACACCACTCGGATCACCCACGATTTCATCGACGACATGGTTCCAGACGATCTCTACCGAGCCCGCTCGTTCGCGTTCGAACAGGCGATCCTGAAGGATCTTTTCGGCACGCAGCCGATTGCGGCGATGAACGAGGGTCACGTGCGAGGCGATGTTGGACAGATAGAGCGCCTCTTCGACCGCGGTGTTGCCGCCGCCCACGACGGCGACCCTCTGTCCCTTGTAGAAGAAGCCATCGCAGGTGGCGCAGGCGGAGACGCCCTTGCCGCGAAACTTCTCCTCGGATTCGAGTCCCAGGTAGCGGGCGGACGCGCCGGTCGCGATGATCAATGCGTCACAAGTATACGCGCCGCTATCGCCGCGCAGCTGAAAGGGCCGCCGGCTGAGATCGACCGCCGCGATGTGATCGAACACGATCTCGGTGCCGAAGCGCTCGGCATGGTGGCGCATGCGCTCCATGAGCGCCGGCCCCTGCAGCCCCTCGACGTCGCCCGGCCAGTTGTCCACGTCCGTGGTGGTCATGAGCTGGCCGCCCTGCTGGATCCCGGTGATCAGGAGCGGCTTGCGATTCGCGCGCGCAGCGTACACCGCAGCGCTGTAGCCCGCGGGTCCGGAACCCAGAACGATGAGCCGGCTGTGGCGCGCGGCCGTCATGTATAATTCGCCCTCAATTTTTCCCAACCCGGCGCGACTCTCAGCCTGCCGGATACGGTCCAAGAACCGTTTGCTGTAATCGCTGCCCCTGGTAGCGCGGCGCGATGTGCGCCCGATGCGGCAATGGTAAGTGAATCCTCCGGCGTGGCAAAGCGTGATTCCGGCAGGTTTTCGAGGAGAACGACATGCGAATTGGTGTTCCGCGCGAACTCAAGCCGCGCGAAGGTCGCGTGGGTCTCATTCCATCGGCGTGCGCCGAGCTCGTCCGCAATGGCCATGAAGTGTATGTGGAGGCGGGGGCCGGAGAAAAAAGTGGATATGTCGACCAGCACTACCGCGACGTGGGTGTCGGTATTCTGGGCACGGCGCGCGAGGTGTTCGTCAAGGCGCAGATGATCCTCAAGGTCAAGGAGCCGATCGACGCCGACCTCAACCTGCTGCGCAAGGATCACCTGCTGTTCTGCTACCTGCATCTGGCCGCATTGCCCGATCTCACGCGGCGGCTGTGCGAAATCGGCCTCACGGCGGTGGCTTTCGAGACGGTCGAGGACGATCAGGGCCGTTTGCCGCTCCTGGCGCCGATGAGCGATATCGCTGGCCGTCTCTCGATCCAGATCGCGACCTGCCTGTTGCATCAGCCGCAGGGCGGGAAGGGAATCCTGCTGGGTGGAGTGCCCGCTGCACGACGCGGTCGCGTCGTCATCCTGGGCGGTGGCGTCGCGGGGGGGAACGCGGCGGTGGTCGCGGCGGGGCTCGGTGCGGACGTGGTCGTATTCGACAAGGATCGAGACAAACTGGTGGCGGCGCGCTCGCTCGGCGCCAACGTGACTGGTCTCTATCCCCACACCGCGGACGTGGCGGATGCCGTGCGCAGCGCCGACATCGTCGTTGGCGCGGTGCTCGTGACCGGTGCGCGCGCACCGCACGTCGTGAGTGCCGAGATGGTGCGGAGCATGCAGCCCGGCAGCGTGATCGTCGATATCTCGGTGGATCAGGGCGGCTGCATTGAGACCACGCGACCAACGACCTACGACGCTCCGACCTACGTCTGGGAAGGCGTCACGCACTTCACGGTCACCAACATGCCGGGAGCCGTGCCGCGCACGTCATCGCAGGCGCTGTCCGCCGCGATTGCGCCTTATGCCGGACGACTCGCCGACGGGGACTGGCACGACGATCGCGATCTCGCCAAGGGCATCAACGTGCAGGCCGGCAGGGTCGTTCATCCGGCGCTTCTCACCGCCTGAAATGGTTCTAATAATCAGCCGCTTATAGTATTCTCCTAAAGCACGGGATGAACGCACGGGTGAAGCTTTCTCTTGAGTGAATCGATCGAGCCCCGCACGCACGCCTCGACGCTAGCGCAGCCCGTGCGCCGCGCGCTGCGCGAAAGCGCGTTGCTGCTGTTCGCCTTCCTCGCGCTCATCCTATTCGCCGCGCTGATCTCGTACGATTCGCACGACCCGGGTTTCTCATTCACCGGTGAACCCGGAGCTGTGAGCAACGCCATTGGTCCGATCGGTGCGTGGTTCGCCGACGTGCTGCTGTTTCTGTTCGGTCGTCCGGCATTCTTGTTCCCGGTGATGCTCGCGGTGATCGGTTGGGTGCTGTATCGCGCGCATGCCGCGCCCGAGCTCAAGTCACGCGCCACGCTCGCCTTCAGGGGCATCGGCTTCCTGCTGACTCTCGCGACGAGCTGCGGGCTCGCGACGCTGCATTGGAGCGGCGAGGGGCTGCCAAATACCGCGGGTGGCGTGCTGGGCGCGCTCGTTGGCGAGAACCTGGCGGCCGGATTGAGTTTCCTGGGCGCGACGTTGTTGATGATCGGCTTGTGGCTGGCCGGGGTCGCGCTGTTCCTCGGGGTGTCGTGGCTCAACGTCATGGATGCGCTGGGGCGGTGGGCACTTCAAGCCTTCGGCTGGATTCGCGCACGCATCCTGACAGCGCGGACGGTCGCGGAGGGGCGTGAGCGCAAGCAAGCGCGCGCCGAGATCATGCGTGAAGAGCAACGCAGATCCGGGTCACGCACGCCGCCGCGCATCGAGCCGGTGATTCCGACGATCGAACCGAGCGAGCGCGTGGAGAAGGAGAAGCAGGTCCCGCTGTTCGAGCCAACCAAGGCCGCCGAACTGCCGCCCTTGTCATTGCTCGACGACCCGCCCCCGCGGGAATCCGGTTACTCGGACGAGGCGCTGGAAGCGATGTCGCGCCTCGTCGAACTCAAGCTCAAGGATTTCGGCGTGGAGGTCGAGGTGGTCGCCGTGCATCCGGGCCCGGTTGTGACGCGCTTCGAACTGCGTCCTGCGCCAGGCGTCAAGGTCTCCCAGATCAGCAGCCTCGCAAAAGATCTCGCGCGTGCCCTCTCCGCCATCAGCGTGCGTATCGTCGAAGTGATCCCGGGAAAATCGGTCGTCGGTCTCGAGATCCCCAACGAGAGGCGCGAGCTGGTGACGCTGGGCGAAATCGTCAAGTCAAGAGCGTATGACGATCTCGCTTCGCCACTGGCGCTGGCGCTGGGTAAGGACATCGGCGGGCATCCCGTCGTTGCCGATCTCGCGCGCATGCCGCACCTGCTGATCGCGGGCACCACCGGTTCGGGCAAGTCGGTGGCGATCAACGCCATGGTCTTGAGCCTGCTCTACAAGGCGACCACCGAGCACACGCGGCTGATCATGATCGATCCCAAGATGCTGGAGCTCTCGGTGTACGAGGGCATTCCGCACCTGCTCGCGCCGGTCGTCACCGAAATGAAACAGGCGGCGAACGCGCTGCGCTGGTGTGTGGCGGAGATGGAGCGGCGCTACCAGCTCATGGCTGCCCTGGGCACGCGCAACCTCGCGAGCTTCAATCGCAAGGTCAAGGAAGCGGCCGAGCATGGCAAGCCGCTCAAGGATCCGCTGATCGCAGCCAAGGCGGCCGGCGATCCGGCGCTGACGCTCGCCGATGTGCCGGACCTCGACGTGTTGCCGAACGTCGTGGTCGTCATCGACGAGCTCGCCGACCTGATGCTCGTGGTTGGCAAGAAGGTCGAGGAGCTGATCACGCGGCTGGCGCAGAAGGCGCGTGCCGCCGGGATCCACCTCATCTTGGCGACGCAGCGGCCGTCGGTGGATGTGATCACGGGTCTCATCAAGGCGAACATTCCGGCACGCATCGCGTTCCAGGTGTCCGCCAAAGTCGATTCGCGCACGATCCTCGACCAGAGCGGTGCCGAGGCATTGCTCAGTCACGGCGATATGCTCTATCTGCCGCCTGGAACGTCGGTGCCGATTCGGGTTCACGGCGCGTTCGTCTCGGATGCCGAGGTTCATCGAGTCGTGCACCTGCTGCGCGGAGCGACGCCGCCCGTCTTCATCGATGAAATTCTTTCCGGCCCGAAGACTCCAATTCCCGGTCTGCCGGCCGAAGAGGGCGAGGAAGGGGCGGAGGAAGTGGACGGTGAGCAGGATCCTCTGTACGACGAGGCAGTACGGATCGTGGTGGAAAGCCGCAAGGCATCGATCTCGGGCGTGCAGCGGCGACTCAAGATCGGCTACAACCGTGCGGCGCGGCTGGTCGAAAGCATGGAGCTCGCGGGTCTCGTCGGTCCGCTGCAGTCGAACGGAGCGCGCGAAATCCTCGTCCCGCCACCCCCCGACGACTGACGACGATTGCGACAGAGAGATCAGTCTTGAACATGAGTCGAGCATCCCTGATCGCCGTGGCCGCCGTGGCATGTTTCGCCGCGCTACCTGCCAGCAGCACGACTCCGCGGGACGCCGAGTCCGCGCAGAATCTCGAGCGCTATCTTGCCGGTCTCACCAGCCTGCAGGCGGGATTTCACCAGATCTCGACCATTGCCGGTGGCGACGAGGCCGAGGAGGCGACCGGCCGCTTGTATCTGCAGAAGCCCGGACGATTCCGCTGGGATTACCTTGAACCCAATGCGCAGCTGATCGTTTCCGACGGCGTCAATCTTTGGCTTTACGACCAGGAGCTCGATCAGGTGACGGTGAAGCCAATCGATGAATCGCTGGCCATGACACCCGCGTTGCTGCTCGCCGGCAAGGCCAGCGTTTCCGAGGGCTTCACCATTTCCGATGCGGGGTCGCAAGCCGGGATTGACTGGGTGCGCCTGGTTCCGAAGCGCGCCGATACGGACTTCGTCGAGTTTCGCCTCGGCTTCGTCCGGGGCGAGCTCCGGACGATGGAGCTCAAGGACAAGCTGCAACAAACCACGCGGATCGAGTTCTCTGACGTCAAACGAAATGCGCGCCTCGCCAACAGCCTGTTCGAGTTCTCGCCGCCGGCCGGCGTCGACGTGATCGGTACGCCGCGCCGCTGATCATGTTGTCATTGCCCCACGGGCGGATCCTGCTCGTCATCGGTTGGATTCTGATTGCCGCCACCATTTACGGAAGTCTTGCGCCGGAACTGCCGTCGCTGGGGCTTGGCACCGGTGACAAGGTCCGTCACTTCCTCGGTTACTTCATCGTGATGGCCTGGTTCTCCGGTCTCTATCCGCGCGAACGTCATGCGCTGCTGGCGGTGGCATTCCTGCTCATGGGCGCGGCTCTGGAAGCGCTCCAGGGCGCGCTGACTACGACGCGCGACATGGATCTCTTCGATCTGGTGATGAATGCGCTGGGAATCGCCACTGCGTACCTGCTCGCGCGTTTGGGCCTGGCGAATTGGGCGCGCCGACTCGATCGATGAGCGATCCGCGCCCACTCGCGGATCGCATGCGGCCGCGCACGCTCGATGAATTCGTCGGGCAGGATCACCTCGTCAGCGAGGGCAGACCCCTGCGCCGGGTGGTGGCAGGCGGGCGGTTGCATTCGATGATCTTCTGGGGTCCGCCGGGCACCGGAAAAACCACGCTGGCGCGAATTCTCGCCGCGGGTTGCAGCCACGAGTTCGTCGGTCTATCGGCGGTCATGGCGGGCGTGAAGGACGTGCGCGCGGCCGTTGACCTCGCGCAGCAGGTGCGTTCCGCGGACGGACGCGGGACGGTGCTGTTTCTCGACGAAGTGCATCGTTTCAACAAGTCGCAGCAGGACAGCTTTCTCCCTTACGTCGAGGACGGGACGCTGACGTTGATTGGCGCCACGACCGAGAACCCATCCTTCGAACTCAACAACGCCTTGCTCTCGCGCGCCCGCGTCTATCTGCTCAAGCCGCTGGGCCACGCCGATCTGGAACGGGTAGTGGCCGCGGCGCTTGCGGATCACGAACGCGGCCTGGGCGCGCTGCGCGTGGAGCTCGAACCCAAGGCGCTCGATGTGCTGATCACGGCGGCAGACGGTGATGCTCGGCGCGTTCTCAACCTGCTCGAAGTGGCGGCCGATCTGGCCGAACCCGCGGGGGATCGACGCCGCATCGGCGTTGCGATCGCCGCCGAGGTGGCCTCCGGCGGCTATCGGCGATTCGACAAGGGTGGCGAACAGTTCTACGACCAGATCTCCGCGCTTCACAAGTCAGTACGCGGCAGCGATCCGGATGCGGCGCTTTATTGGCTGTGCCGGATGCTCGACGGCGGTTGCGATCCGCTCTACGTCGCGCGCCGGGCGGTTCGCATGGCGAGCGAGGACATCGGCAACGCGGATCCACGTGGGCTGGCGCTCGCGCTCGAGGCTTGGGATACGTATGAGCGGCTCGGCAGTCCCGAGGGTGAGCTGGCGATCGCTCAGGCCGTGGTCTATCTCGCGTGCGCCCCGAAGAGCAACGCGGTTTACACCGCGTTCGGCGCCGCGATGGAGGATGTTCACCATTACGGGACGCTTGATGTACCGCTGCAGCTCCGCAATGCGCCAACACGCCTGATGAAGGAATTCGACTACGGCAAGGGCTACCGGTATGCGCACGATGAGCCGGACGCCTTTGCGGCGGGCGAGAAGTACTTTCCGGACGCGATGGAGCCGCACACGTACTATCATCCGGTCTCGCGCGGTCTCGAAATCCGCATCGCCGAGGCTCTCGAGCGGTTGCGCAACCGTAATCGTGGGGCGAAGAAGGAAGGATAGAAGTGACAATCGCTGCTATTGCCGTAGGCGGCGCGCTGGGTAGCGTCCTGCGGTACCTGTTGGCGAGCGCCGTGCAAGGAGTCGCGGGGCGGCAATCTCCGCCGGGGACACTGTCCGTCATGGCCGGCGCGCACGATCACTGCGTGAGGCGCAGCTGTGATTGATCCTAAACTTCTGCGCGCTGAACCGGACGGGGTTGCGGCCAACCTGGCGCGTCGTGGATTCTCGCTCGACGTCGCGGCATTGCAGACACTCGAGGAAGAGCGCAAGCGCGTGCAGACCGAGGCCGAACGTCTGCGCAGCGAACGCAATGCGCACGCCAGACTCGTCGGCAAGGCCAAGGCGTCGGGCCAGGATATCGCGCCATTGCTCGCGAAGTCCGAAACGCTGCGCGGCACGCTCGACGCACAGGAAGGACGCCTCACCGAGCTGCAATCACAGCTCGATCAGTTGCACCTCGCGCTACCCAATCTGCTGCATGCCAGCGTTCCCGATGGTCGTGATGAAAGTGCAAACGTCGAGGTGCGCCGCTGGGGCGAGCCGCGAAGAATCGACTTCAGGCCGCTCGATCACGTGGCACTCGGCGAGCAGCAGAGGGAAATGGATTTCGAAGCAGCTGGCCGGATTTCGGGCGCGCGCTTCGTCGTCTTGTCGGGAAGCCTCGCTCGGCTGCACCGCGCGTTGGCGCAGTTCATGCTCGAACTCCACACGCGCGAGCACGGCTATCGTGAGGTCAATGTCCCGGTTCTCGTCAATGCGCAGGCTCTGACCGGCACCGGGCAGCTGCCAAAGTTCGAAAAGGACCTGTTTGCCGTTCGAGGCGAGAGCGGCCTGTACCTCGTCCCGACGGCAGAGGTCCCAGTGACCAACCTCGTTCGGGACACGATCGTCGACGCCGACGCGCTGCCGCTCAAGTTCGTCGCGTACACAGCGTGTTTCAGGTCCGAAGCGGGCTCCTATGGCAAGGACACGCGCGGCATGATTCGCCAGCACCAGTTCGAGAAGGTCGAGCTGGTGCATATCGTGAAGCCACAGGATTCCTACGCGGCGCTCGAGGAGTTGACGGCACACGCCGAAAGCGTGCTGCAGCTGCTCGAACTCCCATACCGCGTTGTCTCCCTATGCGCGGGCGATGTCGGGTTCGCCAGCGCCAAGACCTATGACCTCGAAGTCTGGCTGCCGGGGCAGAATCGCTACCGAGAAATTTCGTCGTGTAGCAACTGTGAGAGTTTCCAGGCGCGGCGCATGCAGGCGCGCTGGCGCAATCCTGAGACCGG
>Ga0209640_10003956_pt1 | contig 13014 bp, 11 predicted proteins | sample RifCSP10_1_FD_184018 | JGI IMG/M metagenome (GOLD analysis project Ga0209640, IMG submission 184018) | Soil microbial communities from Rifle, Colorado - Rifle CSP2_sed 10_1 (SPAdes) (version 2) | ecosystem: Environmental > Terrestrial > Deep subsurface > Rock core/Sediment | place: Rifle...
CGCCAGGTTGCAGGGATGTCCCAGAGTGGCGTTCCACGCAGTGAAGCCTCCCACCGGTCCGTTCTGACCTACGGATTGGATGAGGTCGTAGATGTGGTCGTTGGTGCCCTCGGTGCAACCAGGGATGGATTGACCACCAGTCAGGGGGAGCGTGGCCCAATTGAGCCCGGACGGGGGTGCGGTGTAGTCACTCCAGCAGTTGTATCGGTAGTCGACCGGGGCTCTGGTCAGCCGGCGCGCCAGCGATATCGGCGGGGGGTTGGGTTGGTTGGCCCCTCCCGCACCCGGGGTGCACGCCGGCACATTGACCACCGGATCGCACCCAGGTGTCCCCGGGGCGAAGGTCTGAACCCGCCCACATCCTTCACCGGCTGTGTAGGCGCCGACCGAGTGGGTGCCGCTCTGGCCGGGACAGGTTGGCCCGTCGGCGCGCAGCCTCGAGCTGGATCCATCCACGTCGATGACACCGTTGGCGACACACCCGGCTGAACCGTCGGAGTCGGCTGCCGCGATCCCTGGGGCCAGCCCCACCTCATTGCCGTCGTCATCGACCGCGATCACGGCATCGACAATGATCCCACCGCCTCCTTGGACCCAGATGGACTGGCACCCGGTCCGGTCCAGGACGAGGAGATTGATTGGTGGGTCGGAGTCATCTATGGCTGCCGTGGCCACGGTGTGGACACTGGTGGTTCCCTGGCCGAATCCGAGCAGCTGAGCGAAGAGGCTCTCCCGGGTGGCGCTCATTTCCACCCCGACTCGATCGCAGGGCTCACCATCGGTTGGATCCAGCGCCTGCGAGGATGCGCCGATGATGCCTGAGGTCATCAGGGGGTCGGCGTTGGGAACCGGGTAGGTGACAGTGATCGCATATCGTCCCGAGCTGACTGTGTGGGTCTTGGCAATCCCAGGGTTGCAAGCGGCCGCAAACACCGTGCAACCGGAAGCATCGAGGGTCCCGATCTCATCTGAGTTGACCGCGGCGTAGGCCAGTGCGGTCGCACAAGCCTCCTGCCCGTCCGTGGTGACCGCTTCCAGGACTGCAGCGGCGGCGGCGCTATCGGTGACCTTCTGATCAGCGCTCCGGTCCAGCCACAAGGCGCCGATGTCGACGGCGAGAGCCGAGGTGCCGAACAACACAAAGAGGGCCATCGCCACCATGATCATCGAGGCGCCCCGTTCGGAGGATGCAGGCTTGATCATGACCGCTCGTGGCGGGCGGCGGCAGGTGCCGACAGGGTGACATCCGCCGAGAAGAGGACCGCCTGAATGGTTGCGTCACGCTGGGTGACAACCTGAACCCTTATCTCGTCGGCGGGTAGCCCATCCGCGAAACAGGCGGTTCCGGGGTAAGCCACGGCGCCCCCGGTTTCGGTCAAGGATTGGATGCTCGCCCCGTTGATGAAGGCGACACAGATGTACTGACCGGGGGTAGATGGATCGAGCTCGCCTTGCGCCGCGGCGCGTGCGACATCGCTGACCGTTTGCAGCCAGTCGTTGTCGACCGGTCCTGGCAGGGTCGCTCCGAATCGACTCGCCTCCCTTGCCGAGTTCTCGATCGAGTTGTTCTGAGCGAAGGCAATAGCCGCCGTGACCGTGCCGACCAGCAGCATGATGAGGAGGCTGAAGACCATGGCCATCTCGACCATGGCTGCTCCTGCTTCGCCCCTGAAGTCAACCGTGGCCCGGTGCGATGACGTTGCGCTCTGCGGTGCACGATCACGGCGATGAGTCAAAGAGGACCGTCGTGCCTTCTTGTTTTGTCCCCTCGTCATCATCGCTTCCCCTTAGGGTCGTCTTTGTCCGTTGCGTGATCCTCGACTAAGGCAAGTCCGGTCGTGGCCCGGCGTCATCGGGTGGCCCGGCGTCATCGGGTGGCCCGGCGTCATCGGGTGGCCCGGCGTTATCGGGTGGCCCGGCGTCATCGGGTGGCCCGGCATCATCGGGTCGTCCCAGATCGAAGTCCGCTGGGTCCGGTATGACCAGGATCGGCCTACTGCCGCATCCCTGTTTCAGGTCGAATCCACCCTGGGTGCGCGTCTCCGGTTCGCTCTGACTGATTCCCCGGCTGGACGCGTTGTCAGCGACGCAGTCCGTCCATTCATCCAGCACGGCCGTGTATCGGATGACGGTTTGTTTCACGGCTTCGGCGAACTGCTGAGCATTGGAGGCCATCTCATCGGCTTGCGCCTGCAGGGTCGAGGTGGTCGGGCTAACTGTCGGATCGTCATCGAAGGTCTCGCCCTCCCCCTCCGGAATGTCGACCCCGATACGTTGAGCCAGACTTGCGACCGCCTCCTGGGCGGGAGCGGGGAGGTTGCCGGTTGCGGCCGCGGCCACGCTCGCACCGAGCAGGACCGTGGCGAGGCCTGCTGCGGCACTTCTGGTCGCCAGACGACTTCTCAGGTTGGTGGCAACGTAGGGCTTGCCGGCACGACGGGGAATCCCCACCGTCGCTGAATGGGGAGCGCTGCTCGAGGGCCCAGATCCGAGTTGGGCGGTTTCGGCCAGCATGTGCACCCGGCGAGCGGCGAGGTCGTCGTCGACGGGCCGAGCCGAAAGTGCCCGTATCCCGTTGACGAAAGCCCCCAGGATTGGATCAACCTTCACGTCACCTTGGAGGAGCCGCTCGATGTCCTCGTCAGTGAGAACATCGAGACCGCCTAGCTTTGGCTGGAAAAGACCCATGTCGGATTTGTTATCGCCGGGAGCGGTCCGAGAGGTACGGGGTTGGCGGATGATTTCCCTGATCGAGTTAGAGGCAACACTGTTGCCCTTCCTCCCTGGGACGTCCTGGGCCTCTCACTCGATGGTCCGCGCCGTGCAAATGAACGATCTGAGGCCTATCTACGTTGGGGCTCGTGGAACGGCCGGAGGAACCCAATAGCGCGAATCACCTGCTACTACTACCACGCCAAGGGGACGTAGCTCAGTTGGAAGAGCACCGGCTTTGCAAGCTGATCAATCCAAACGCTGTGCTAGAGGCTATTTCCCCAGGTCGCAGAGAACCAGAATCGAATTGTTATCTGCTCTTGGGACGGTACCGATCCACTTGGATCGGAGGGTGCCCACGCCTAAAGCCCGCAGAACGATCCTCGCGTAAGGAGCCGTTCACGATCCCAGCTACCCTCGGGTTGTGGCTGTGACGGATGAGGCGATCGTTCGAATCAAGAAGATGATCACCTCTGGGCAGCTCGCCCCAGGCGACCGACTGCCGCCTGAGAAGGAGCTGAGTGAGTCGCTTGGTCTCTCGAGAAGTTCCTTACGCGAGGCGGTCAAGGCTCTTGAAGTGATTCGTGTCCTCGACGTCCGACGGGGAGATGGCACCTATGTGACCAGCCTTGAACCACATCTCCTGCTCGAGGCAATGTCGTTTGTCGTCGATCTGCACGGCGACAACTCGGTGATAGAGCTATTGGCTGTGCGCCGGATCCTCGAACCGGCTGCCTCGGCATTGGCGGCAGTCAACGCCGGCCCTGCGGACCTCGCTGTCATGAGGGAGATTCTCGAGGGAGTCGATCATGTCACTGATGTGGAACGGCTGGTCGAGCACGATCTCAAGTTTCATCAGAGGATCGCGGAGTCAACAGGGAATGCCTACCTGGCGAGTCTCATTGCGTCGATTTCTAGCCACACCGTTCGTGCTCGAATCTGGCGAGGCATCACTGAAGAGGATGCGGTTGGTCGCACGCTGCTCGAGCACCACGCGATCCTGGAAGCGATCGAGGCGCATAATGTCGAACTCGCGTCAGCTCACATGCTGGTGCATGTCAGCGGTGTCGAGCAGTGGCTGCGTAAGGCCCTTTGATGAGCGGCATCGGGGTTCTGGCGGCCGTTGCCGGGCCTACCAGAACCCCTTGCCATCATTCGTACAGGACCGCCTGGATTTCGGGGTCGTCGATGTTGTCTGCGTTGTACCAGTAGAAGCCGGTGTCGATGACCTTCGGGACGGAGTCGCCATTGATGACTGCGAGAGCCGCTTTGACTGTCTCGTACCCGATTCCGACCGGATTCTGGGTGATCGCGCCCGCCATCAGGCCGCTCCGGATGGCATCCATCTGAGCCTTTCCTGAGTCGAAGCCAATAACCACCAACTCGCCTGACTTGGCTGCGTCCTCGAGACCGAGCTCAGTCACCGCTTGGACGACGCCTATGGCTGCGCCCTCGTTCGATCCATAGATGCCGACAAGGTCCGGATTGGCGGTGAGGATCGCCTTGGCGATGTCCGTGGCCACACGAGGATCGCCTCCGTATTGGATGTCGATGATCTCGATGTCGGGCTCGTTCGCCTCCATGTATTCGACAAATCCATCCCGTCTCTCGACACCGGTGACGCTGGTCTGGTCGTGCACGACCAGGGCGATCTTCCCGGAATGGCCGATGAGCTCGGCCATGTTCTTGGCGGCTTCAGCTGAAGCGGCCAGGTTATCGGTAGTGGCGGTGGTCACGGGCACGTCGCTGTCGACTCCCGAGTCAAATGCGATCACGGGGATCCCTTTGGACTCGGCCTGCTCCATCAGCGGTCCGGCGGCCTGACTGTCGACGGCGGCGAAGCCAACTGCGTCCGGGTTCTTGTCGAGAGCCGTCTGCAGGAGCTGCATCTGCTGGTCGACGTCGCCCTCCGACTCCGGGCCTTCAAAAGTGACTTCGGCTCCCAGCTCTTCTGCGGCCTGCTCTGCGCCGAGCTTCACCGCCTGCCAGAACTGATGTTGAAACCCTTTCGATATCAGGGCTATGTACGGCAGTTCGGCTGGCGCCTCGGTGGTGTTTCCACCGCTCGGTTGGGTAGTCGAGCTCGATTCGCCGCCGCAGGCGGCAAGCACGAGGGTCGCTGCCACCAGGGCGCCGACCAGTCTGACCATTTGCTTTCGCATTCCTCCTCCTTGGTTGGTGTCTCCATTCGCCTTCTCCTCCTTCGCAGAAGGGAAGCCTCTTACGTTTTTCTGCGTCTCAACATGTCGAGATAGACCGCAACGAGGATCACGCAGCCGATGACCACCGACTGCCATTCCTGGGGCACGGCGATGATCCTGAGCCCATTTGTGAGGACGGCGACGATCAGCGTCCCTATGACTGTGCCGACCATGGAACCCCGCCCTCCCTGGAGAGAGGTCCCTCCAATGACCACTGCGGCGATTGCGTCGAGCTCGAGACCGAGTCCTCCTGTCGGTTGCGCGGAGCTCAACCGCGATGCAGCGAGGACACCTGCCAGCCCTACGAACAGACCCTGGATGCTGTAGATGATCACCTTCCATCGCCGGACATTGAGACCGGACAGTTCCGTCGCTTCCTCGTTGCTCCCCATCGAGAAGGCGTAGCGGCCCACGAGGGTCCGCGAAAGGACGACGATGGCGATGGCGATCAGGGCGACGTAGATCCCGACTCCCAGCGGGAAGCGCTGTCCAGGGATGATCGAGAGGTTCATCAGATCCTGGAAGTCGGGGTGGTTCGGGAAGTAGATGGGTTTGGTCCCAGAGACCACGAGTGACAGCCCTTGTGCGATCAGCATCATCCCCAACGTGGCGATGAAGGGGGGGATGCGGAGCACCGCCGTGTTGAAACCGTTGATCGTTCCCAGGAGGGCACCGAACAGAATGACCCCGATTACGCCCAGCCAAGTCGGCCATCCCCAATACGTGAGGAACACACCGCTCATGACGCCACACAGGATCATTCCGGTGCCGAGCGACAGATCGATTCCACCGCTGACGATGACGAACGTTGTTCCGAGGGCGAGGATGCCGGTCACCGTCGCAGCGGTGAGAATGCCGATCAGGTTGTCGGAGGTGAAGAAGAACGGACTCGCCACGGAGAAGGCGACCACCATGACGACCAGAGTCGCCAAGGCGAGAAGCTGTTGGAGCTGGCTCCTCATACGCGAGGTCTTCGTGGGCTCCAAGCCGCGTACCCCCTGGCTCAGCAGGTCTTGTGACGCATTCAAAGCTTCACCGTCCCGGCGGCGCTGAACCGGGTGGCGTGATCCATGATGATCTCCTGGGTTGCGTCGGCGTTGTCCAGGACGACCGTCAGACGCCCCTCGCACATGACAGCCACGCGGTGCGACATCCGCAGCACTTCGGGGAGTTCTGACGAGATCATGATGATGGACTTGCCCCTGGCGGCGAGCTCGTTGAGCAATCGATAGATCTCTTCCTTGGCGCCGACATCGATCCCGCGCGTTGGCTCGTCGAAGACGAGTACGTCGCAGTTCTTTGCCAACCACTTGGCGATGACAACCTTCTGTTGGTTGCCCCCAGAGAGGTTCTTCACGCGTTGGCGTGTCGAAGGTGTCCTGATCTGAAGCGTCTCGACGGACGCCTTGACCTTCCTCTCGATGGCGTCGTCCTTCATCAGGCCCATTGGGCCTACGTAGTCAGAGAGAGTGTTGAGGATGATGTTGGCGCTGACGCTCTGCTCGAGGACGACTCCGAACCGCTTGCGGTCCTCGGACAGATATCCGATCCCCAAACCTGCCGCCACTGCCGGGTTGGGGACAGAGACAGGCTGACCGTGCAGCCATATCGACCCTGATGTGATGTGGTCGGCGCCGACCAGGGCCCTCCCAAGCTCCGTCCGACCCGCTCCCATCAAACCGGCAAAGCCGAGGATCTCGCCGCGACGAAGGTCGAAGTTGATGTCATCGAGCAGCCGTCTCGTGGACAGGCCGCGCACCGAGAGGACGATATCGCCGTGATCGTGGCCGCCGGCTGGCCGCTGCTCACCTTGGATCGCTCGACCGACCATCAGAGGGATCACCTCGGGAACGGTGGTCGAAGCCGTCTCGAGCGTCGTCACGTTGCGACCATCGCGCAGGACTGTGACCCTGTCGCTGATCCTTGTCAGCTCATGCATCCGATGCGTGATGTAGATGACGGCGGTGTCAGGCGTCCGAAACCGGCGGATCAATCCGAGCAGTGTCTCGACTTCCGCTTCGTTGAGGGCGGCGGTCGGCTCGTCCATGATGAGGACACGGGCGTTGAACGACAGAGCCTTGGCGATCTCGACCATCTGCTGTCGGGCGACGGTCAGGTTTTCAACTCGTTCGCCAGGGTCGAGTGCGAGGCCAAGTCTGTCGAACAGCGACCGTGTTCGTTCCTCCTGGGACCGGTCATCGATGAAGATCCCGGATATGCGTCGTTCACGACCGATGAAGATGTTCTGTGCGATGGTGAGGTCGGGCATCAGGTTGAACTCCTGATGGATCGTGCTGATCCCGAGGTCATGGGCGTGTCGCGGACTGGTGATCTGTACCTCTTCGCCATCGAGGGTGAGGATCCCGGAGTCCGGTGGGTGGATGCCAGCCAGGACCTTCATCAGGGTGGACTTGCCGGCGCCGTTCTCGCCCACAATGGCGTGGACTTCGCCGCGGCGCAGTTCGAAGCTCACGTCGTCGAGGGCTTGAACGCCGGGGAAAGCAACGCTGATGCCACTGACCGTCAAGAGGGGTGTTCCTGGTGCGTCCGACACCGCATCGCGTTCCAGACTGTGGCGCTGGCTCACGCTGCGGCCAGTCTGTCCAGGGCGTCCCAGAGACTTTCGGGGATCTGCCTCCGGCGTCGGCGCGCGTTCTGCCGAACCTGTTCGGGGCTGGCAGCGCCGGCTACCACACTGACCACCGCCTCGTGCCGCAGTGGAAATTGCAGCGCAGCCGCTGGAAGCTCCACTCCGAACTGGTCGCACACTTCGGCCAGCCGCCTGGCCCGCGCCAGCTTCTCGCCCGGTACCTCGGTGTAGTCGTAATGCGCACTGGGGCCCGGATGCGGAACGGCGAGAAGACCTGAGTTGAAAGGAGCGGCGGCGACGATCGACACATCGTGCTCGACGCACAAAGGCAGGAGCTCGGCGGCGGCAGGCTGCTCCAGCAAGGTGTATCGAGAGGCGATCATGACAAGGTCGATTTGTCCCTGCCGAGTCAGGCTCACCGCCGCTGCATCGTCGTTCGTGCCGACGCCGATCCGCTTCACCAGGCCCTCGTGGCGGAGGGCTGCGATTGCGGGAACACCCTCCCGGATGCCGGCCTCGAGGTCGTAGACGTCGGGATCGTGGAGATACACGATGTCGACTGCGTCGAGACCCATACGCGTAAGTGACTCCTCGAGGCTTCTTCGTACACCCGCGGTACTCGGGTCGAACAGGCGCACCGTGGTGTCGGGTACGGCAAAGTGATCGGCGTCGTCCATCCCGCCAGAATGGTCCGGATTCGGCACCAATAGACGCCCCACCTTTGTCGACACCACGTACTCGTGTCGAGGCTTGTCGGCGAGGAACTCCCCAAGGCGGCGTTCGGCAAGACCGAGGCCGTAGTGCGGAGCGGTGTCGTAGTAGCGAATGCCTTCTTCCCAAGCCGCCTCCAACGTTGCTCTTGCCTGATAGTCACTTACTTCTCGATAGAGGTTGCCGATACCGGCAGTTCCGAGGCCGAGTGGCCCGAGCCAGCGTCTCAGGAAGGCGTTGGCGGGCGAGTACTTGCTCACGTTTCACCCATGAGACTGAACTCTCCTCGCCAGGTGTATTCCTCGATCGACTCGGCCCGCATCTGCGTGCTGGCCCCGGGAGCAAGTGGAGCTACGTAGTGGCCTCGCTCGATGACGACCGGATGAACGAAGTGCTCGTGGAGATGGTCGATGTATTCGATCACACGACCCTCCTTCGATCGCGAGACGGCGACGAAGTCGAACATCGACAGGTGTTGAACCGCCTCGCAAAGGCCGACTCCGCCGGCGTGGGGGCAGACCGGAATGCCGAACTTTGCGGCGAGCAGCAGGTGAGCGATGTTCTCGTTGATGCCCCCTGCCCTCGTAGCGTCGATCTGCAACACACCGATGGCGCCACTCTGCAGGAGCTGCTTGACGACGATACGGTTCTCGACGTGCTCTCCGGTCGCGACCGCCATCGGCGCGATCCCACGAGCGATGGTGGCATGACCGAGGATGTCGTCCGAGTTGGTTGGCTCTTCGATCCACACCGGGTGGAATTCCTTCAAGGCGTTCATCCATGAGATTGCCTCCCCGACGTCCCACCGTTGGTTTGCGTCAACGGCGATCGGAAAGTCCTCTCCGACGGCCTTCCGGGCGATTCGGAGTCGGCGGGTGTCGTCGTCGAGGTTGGCGCCCACCTTCAACTTGATCTGACTGAATCCGTCGGCCACCGCTCGTCTGCACAGACGATCCAGTTTCTCGTCGGAGTACCTGAGCCACCCGGGACTCGTGGTGTAGGCGGGATACCCGGTGGTGAGCAACTCCTCCACACGCGCTGCACGTCCGGGCAGCGCGATCTCGAGGATCGACAACGCCTCCTCTCTGTCCAGCGCGTCGCTCAGGTACCGGAAGTCAACAAGATCCACAATCTCTTCGGGGGTCATCTGTGCCAGGAGCTGCCAGAGCGGCAGGCCGGCCCGTTTGGCCTTCAGGTCCCATAGTGCGTTGATGACCGCACCGCTTGCCATGTGCATCACGCCCTTCTCGGGTCCGAGCCATCGCAGCTGCGAGTCGTGGGTCAACGTTCGCCACATCTCGCCCATGTCCAGCAACCGAGGCTCGACTTCCTTCCCAAGGATTTGGTCCCGGAGGGCGTCGATCGCTGCCACCTGGACGTCGTTGCCTCTCCCGATCGTGAACACGAAGGCATGTCCTTCGATGCCGTCGTCGGCATCCGTGGAGATCACGACATAGGCAGCCGAATAGTCAGGATCTGGGTTCATCGCGTCCGACCCGTCGAGGTGAATCGATGTGGGGAAGCGGATGTCACGCGTGTCGATTCTTACGATGGTGCTCATCCCCAGACCCCTTACGTGAACAGCTCGTGCGATCTAAACATCAGATGTTTAGGCTGTCAAGAGTTGAATCGGGGTCTATTGGCGGCTACTTTCGGTCCAGAGATCCGATCTTATGCTGCACAAACTGGCATCGACGTGAAACTGGTCCGTCTCGGCCCCCTCGGACAGGAGCGACCCGCGCTGTTGGACGAGGGTGTCTACTTCGACTTGTCGCCGTTCACGTCGGACTTCGACGCTGTCTTCTTTCGTTCTGGTGGTATCGACCGGCTGAGGGAGGCGATTGCCCGTCGCTCACTGGAGCCAGTGCGCAATGCCTCGAAGCTCCGGGTGGCTGCGCCGATCGCCAAACCCGGGGCTGTGATCGGCATCGGCACCAACTATGCGGGGCATGCGGCCGAGAGCGGTTCTCCACCACCAGGCGATGTGGTCATGTTCCTGAAGGCTCCGAACACGGTGTCAGGGCCGTATGACCCGATATGGATCCCTATGGGCAGCAGCAAGACCGATTGGGAAGTGGAGCTCGGCGTTGTGATCGGTCGGGAAGCGAGCCGTCTTGCGTCGCCGGTCGAGAGTATTGCTCATGTCGCGGGTTTCGTGACTGTGAACGACGTCTCGGAGCGAGAGTTCCAGTTGGAGGCCTCTGGTGGACAGTGGAGCAAGGGCAAGTGCTTTCCGGGCTTTGCGCCGACCGGCCCGTGGCTGGCAACGCCTGACGAGGTGAACTACAGGGACGTCAGGCTTCGGAGTTGGGTGAATGGTGAGCCGAGACAAGACGCGCGTACCGGCGACATGGTCTTCGGTGTCGACGATTTGATATGGCGCTTGAGTCAGTTTCTCACTCTCGAGCCGGGCGACCTCGTTTTGACCGGGACCCCGCAGGGAGTGGCCCTCTCAGGTCGATTCCCGTTTCTGGCGCCGGGCGACGTCGTCGAGGTGGAGGTCGATGGTCTGGGCCGACAGAGGACCGCTATGAATTCAGAGGTACCAAGTTGACCGACGGCTCTCTGAGAGGTTCAGTCCTCGTGACCGGGGCCCTGGGCTGCATCGGAGCCTGGACGGTTCATCAGCTGAGGGAGCGAGGGTTCCGCGTAGTGGCCTTCGACCGGGCCACTGACAAGCGCCGTCTTCTGTTGCTCGCCGGCGAAGGTGGCTTGGAAGGGGTCACATTCGTCGAAGGCGACATCACCGACATCGGCGCACTCGAGTCGGCGATGCGGGCCAACGACGTGGGACATGTCATCCACCTAGGAGCCCTTCAGGTTCCGGCGTGTCGGGTGGATCCCCCGCTGGGAGCGCTGGTGAACGTCGTGGGCACTACCAACGTATTCCAAGTGGCGCGACGTCTTTCCATTCCTCATGTCGTGTACACGAGTTCGGTGGCGGTGTTCGACCGAACCGACGATACGACGGGTGCCACCACGCCGAGGCCGGGCACACAATACGGTGTCTTCAAGCTCGCCAACGAGGGAACGGCTCGGGTCTACTGGAAAGACTTCGGCCTCGGCTCGATCGGTCTGAGGCCATTGACTGTCTACGGCCCAGGTCGGGACCAGGGCATGACGAGCTCGGCGACGAAGGCCATCGTCGCCGCATTGCTGGGGCTCAGATATGAGGTCTCGTTCGGTGGGTCGACTCTGTTCAACTATGCGGGGGATTTGGCGCGCGCCCTGGTCAAGGCCGTTCTCACCGATCCCGGTGGAGCCGAGGTGTTCAATCTGAATGGGATCCGGACCTCGATTCCGGAATTCATCGATGGCATCGAGATGGTTGTCGAGGGAGCTACAGGTCTACTGACCTTTCGGCCCGAACCGCTTCAGTTCCCGGACGACGTCGACACCTCGGGACTGGAGTTGCTGGGGCCGCCGCCAGTCATACCTCTCCTTGAGGGGATCCGGCAGTCTGTCGATGTGTATCGGGCGGCACAGCGAGGCCGACGACTCCGACCGATCGACCACGGCCTCGAAGTCATCGGCGATGAGGCCGTGGACGCTCTGCCCACACCGTCAGCGGGATAGAGCGCTCGAGTGAGAAACGGCCGGGTCGTCGACGCCCATCAGCACTTCTGGAATCCCCGACTTGGCGAGTACCCGTGGATGACCGGGCACCTCGCCTCCCTGGGTCGAGTCTATGAGCCGGATGACCTGGCACCCCTTCTTGACGCGAGTGGGATCGACGGCACCATCGTCGTCCAAGCGCGGCATGCTCTCGCCGAGACCGACTATCTGCTGTCTCTGGCGGACCGGACCCCTTGGGTCGTCGGCGTCGTCGGCTGGGTCGACCTGACCGCCGGCGACGTGGCCGAGACCATCCATAGGATCATCGATGGCCCGCGAGGCAGCCACCTGGTGGGTGTCCGCCACCAGGTCCATGACGAGCCCGACCCCAATTGGCTTCTCCGCTCGGACGTGCTGGATGGGCTCAGGGCAGTCGAAGAGTGTGGGCTAGCATTCGATTTGTTGGTGCGCCAACGTGAGATGCCTGCAGCTCTCGAACTTGCGCGAAGGCTGCCCGGGTTGAGGCTCGTGCTCGACCACATGGGGAAACCAAGGATTGTCGAGGGCGACGTGGAACCATGGCGGAGTCTCGTTACCGGATTTCATAACGCCGAGAATGTGGTCTGCAAGGTCTCCGGTCTGATCACGGAGGCCGACTGGTCCTCCTGGAGAGTCGAGCATCTCTCACCTTTCGTCGGCGTTGCCGTGGAGGTTTTTGGACCGAATCGATTGATGTTCGGATCGGACTGGCCGGTTTGTCTGCTGGCGGGCTCCTATGCCGATGTGTACGAAGCGGCCGTGAGTACGCTGCGGGCGCATCTTGGTGACGACATTGCTGCCGCTCTCGGTGGTTGCGCTATGCGCGTGTATCTAGGAGCGAATGACGGTGAGTGAAGGCTCCACACCGAGAAAGCTGTTTGGTTCGCTGAGCGTCCTCAGGTTCCGGCGCCCTGAATTCAGCCCGCGAAAGAGACGGCTGCGTCGTTCGGTGAATGTGACCGAGATGCGAGAGATCGCCCGTCGCCGTCTTCCTCGGGGAGTGTTCGACTACATAGACGGGGGAGCCGAGGACGAGGTGACCCTCGAAGCAAACACAGCCGCCTTTCGGGACGTGGTATTCGCCCCTCGTGTGCTGAGGGACATGCGAGATGTCGAGATCACTTCCACACTGCTGGGCAGACCAGTCGCCTTTCCCCTTGTTCTCGCCCCTACCGGATTCACACGAATCGCCGACCACGCGGGGGA
>Ga0209640_10003957_pt1 | contig 13013 bp, 16 predicted proteins | sample RifCSP10_1_FD_184018 | JGI IMG/M metagenome (GOLD analysis project Ga0209640, IMG submission 184018) | Soil microbial communities from Rifle, Colorado - Rifle CSP2_sed 10_1 (SPAdes) (version 2) | ecosystem: Environmental > Terrestrial > Deep subsurface > Rock core/Sediment | place: Rifle...
GGGGAGCCTCTCATAGGCATTCTGCCTGAGGGTCACGGTGTGAACGGTCGTACGCTTTGCCCGCACTGTGACTTGGAAGGTTTCGGCATCCTGCTTGGCAATTTCGATTTGTGCATCGTCCATAGCATGTTTTTTTATCCGGCAGCCGGCAAAGTCAACAGAGGGAAAGTTAGCCACGGAAAGACAACGCGCGCCCGATCGCTCGCACCGCCGCCGCGCGCCGAGCGCAAAACGGCCGACGAGGCCTGGCCATTCCAGGGCACTTTGTTCTCAGGCCTGCAAAAGCGTGATTCTATTGCTTGGGAACCAAACTTTTGAAAACCCGCAGAACCGCTGGATCCAGCGGAAGGTAGCCTGCGAGTAAAACGCCACGTGGGTCGGGTCTCGCCGATAGTACCAGGTTGCAAAATCGATCCGGTCGTCCAACAGCAGCGTCATTACGCCCAGGAGCCCTCCGCTACGGAGCATGAGCCTTAGCCGCCGGAACTCGGCCGCGGGGTCGAAAACGTGCTCCACGACCTCGCAGGCCACGATGAACTCGTAGGTCTGCCGAAGATTTTCCGCCTCCGGTTGGAAAAAGGGATCGAAGAGTCGGACCTCGTATCCGGCGCGGCGCAGCATGTCGGCTAAAACCGGGCCGGTGCCCGATCCGAAGTCCAAGCCCGTTGCTCCGGCGCGCACATGCTTTCGAACCTCGTCGTACAGAGGCCGGACGAACTCCCGGTAGCGCGGATCGGCGATGTCATTGTTGTGCGTCAAATACCGGGCCTTTTCCTCTTCCGGCCGGAGCCGGGCGGACGGATGCAAAAATCGGAGGTTGCACTCGGCGCAGGCAAAATACCGGCGTGCACCTTCCTGATGGGCGGGCGACACCGACGAAGAGAGGCAAAGCGGACAGGGGGAATTCATTCAATGTGTTTGCCGGCGGCAAGTCTAAGGTCCACGACCTCGCGATTCACGGCGCCGGTATGCAAACCGCCGGTAAAACAGACTGCCTGGGTGCTCGACCGGTTCAAGAGCTCAAAACGGGGCGGAAGCCCCTTCCGATCGTACAATGCCTTCGTCGGTCCGAGGGTTCAAGGTTCAACGTTTGTATCTCCGGGTGCGGCGACCTTGAAGGACCGCCGAGCGGCAAGTGAGATACGTGAAGGAGCGGTCTTCTGCTACCGGGTCCAGCCCTTGGGATCAAGAGTCGCTCGGTTGACAAGAGTGCAGGGCCAAGTTGCTGGACGAATTACTGGAATATCGGGTTAATGTGCGCGGCAGGGATACTGTAAACTTCGAACCACGACCGAGTTCACTCTCAACCCGAATATCTCCGTTCATCAGTTGCACGTATTTTTTTACAATGCTGAGGCCCAAGCCAACACCGTTATAGGGTCCCGTGTGGGCTTCGTTGATCTGCTCGAAAGCCTGAAAAATTCGATCCAGATCTCTGGGTTCAATGCCAATACCAGTGTCGGCCACGCTAAACTCGACCCGGTCCTCGTTCGAAAGGTTCTTCACGCTCACTTCAATCTTTCCCTGCGGTGTAAACTTAATGGCGTTTCCAATAAGGTTTTGAAGAATCTCCTCGAGTTTGGTGCCATCAGTCACGATGGTCTCAATTTGCTGGTCGATGTCCCACGAAATCTCCAGCTGATGATTGCGGTTGAGCGACTCGGCTTGGCTTTTCGCCAACGAAATCACTTTGTCGATTTCGACGGGCGCCAGCTCAAGCGTCAACCTGTTCGCCTCCATGCGCGACAATGTCAGAATATTGTTCACCATCCTCAGAAGAAAATGGGAATTCTCCTGAATCTGCCGCAACGATTTTTTTTGAGCGGAATTGATCGCGCCGAAAAAACCATCGCCGGTCAACTCCGCATTGCCCATGATAATGTTTAGGGGGGTTCTGAGTTCATGCGAGATGGCAGAAATGAACTCGGATTTTGCTTGGTTGGCATGCCGCAGTTCTCGATTCGTTTCCTCCAGTTCGGCGGTTTTCTGACTCACCTGTTCGAACAGGCGGGCATTTTCGACCGCGACGCCGATTTCCTGGGCAAGGGATTCGATAAGTTGCAATTCGTCGGAGGCGAACGGCCGCCGTGTTTGATGAGCAACATGCAAAACCCCGATGACTTTTTCTTTGACCTTGATGGGGAATCCGGCCGCGGTCACAAACCCTAGACTTGTGACCTGTGAGCGAGAACTGATCTCTCTGTAGCGGCTATCGTTCCTCACATCCTCGAACACCAACGGAACGCCTGTCTCACAGATTTTGCCGCTGATGCCGGAGGTGATGCTGCGTCGCTCCATGAATTGAGCGCTCTGCTCGTCGAGGCCTTTATATCCCCGCATACGCAATTGTTTCCGGGCGGGGTCCACAATGTAGATCCACACGGCGTCGCAAGAGAGGGTATCTTTGATTTTCTCGACCGCTTTCTCGAGGACGAACGCCAAATCCAACGACTGGCTGAGCGCGTCGCTGACACTATGAAGGACGGATAGTTGGTTGGACCGTTTTTGGATTTCGCCAAAGAGGCTCGACTTTTCGACCGCCAGACCGAGGTGCTCCGATATCGATGTGAGCAACCGAACTTCATCGCTTGTCAGTTTTCGGGGATGCTGTCCATTGAAAAGAATGACTCCGAAGACCCGGAGCGGAGTTTTTATCGGAAAAACCGCAAAAAAGTTGAGCTTCGCCTTGTGGGTCGCCTTACTGTGGCTCAAGCTCAAATACAGCGGGTCCGTTCGGATGTCTTCAAAGATCATCGGCTGTCTGGATTCCGTAACATGGCCGACGATCCCTTCGCCGCGCTTGAAAAGGCGCACTCCGGTCCAAAGTTCCGGGTCAAGCTCGAAACAGGCTCGCAGCTCTAATTGCTCCATGCGATCATCGAAAAGAAAGATGCGCGTGCAGTCGAACTTGAAGATTTCGCTGACTTTTACGATGACCGCTTGCAAGATCGTCTCTAAATCCAAAGACTCATTGACGGTCTTTGTGACTTCATAAAGCACCGACACTTCCTGAGTGCGCTGTCTTATTTTTTCCTCCAGATTGCCATGAGAATCTTCCAGCGCTTGCGTCATTTTGTTGAACTCGTCCGCCAGCTCCTCGATCTCATCTCCTGTCTTGACATCGGTTCGGTGATCCAAGCGACCGTTGCGAATGATTTCGATGTCATCGCGCAGCTTGAGAATCGGCTTGCTGATTCTTCCGCTGATCCAGACGATCAATGTGAAACCCGCGAGAAGTCCCACCCCATTCAAGAAAACCGCGTACCGCTCTAATCTTCTTAAGCTCAAGAGCGCCATGTCCAGAGGCTGCTCCACGACTACCGCCCAACCCAATTCCGGCACTTGCGCGTACGTGCTCAAGACAGGACTCCCCAGTAGTCCGAGGGCGGTTTGGGCGGGTGTGGGGTCCGGGGAACGATGGCGAAGAAACTGCTGGATCTTCGGCAGATCGCCAACGTTGCGACGTTTCAGGACCAACGAGGGGTCTTCGTGGGCGATCACCACTCCATTGTGATCCACTAAATAGGCGTAACCGCCGCGGCTAAATCGGCTTTCACCCACAACGTCCCAGAGAAATTTAAGATGAATTTGTGCAACTAGAACGCCGTCGATTGTGTTCGGACCACTTTTGACCGGCAAGGCCACGATGAAGTAAGGCTCGGCTCGGGCTGAGGTAAGCACCGGACCGAGGTAGACATCGCCTTTGATCGCTTGACGAAAGTGAGTGGAATCCCTTTTGGTTCCCAAATCGGAATTGCGGTAGACTTGTCTCTCGGCAAATTTCAGTTTTTCCGTCCCTTCACCATCTAAGATCGTGAGCTCCATAATGTTGGGATCATTCTTCAGGAGCAGCAGCGCCATGATCCGCTGGTCGTTCGACCCCAACGGATAGACGCTCATGTTGGCGGCAGCGTCGTTGAGCCGTTCAATTTTATGCGTAATGAATGAATGAATGTGACGCGCGGTCGTGGTCGCGATCTCCAATTGCAGTTCTGAAGTGGATTCCTCGATCTGTTGGTGCGTGAAGATCGACCCGGCAATCGTACTCAAAACCAGGCTCGTCCCTAAAAGGGCGAGCCCCCAAACCATCAAGCGCCTCCTTATGCTTTTATGGTGTGCTCGGATGAAAACGTGTCGGAGGCGGGTAAAAATGTCTTTACTCCACAATTTCGTCTGCCCTTAGCAAAATCTCTTTGGGAATATTTAAACCGATGGCCTTGGCGGTCTTGAGGTTTAGCACCAGCTTTAATTTGTAAGGCGATTCGATCGGTAATTCCGACGGCTTGATACCTTTGAAAATCTTATCGGCAAGCGCCGCGCCCTGCTTTCCGAGCGCCGCGTAATCGGCTGCGTAGGTCGCGAGACAGCCGCGTCTCACGTTAACGAGGAGCGAAGTGATAAAAGGCAGTTTTTCTTTGATCGACTGCTCAACCAGCAGGTTGATGCCTTCCGTAACCAGGCTATCCGGAGGGTGGAAGATCGCGTCATAGCTCTGTCGCTTGATACCTTGAGCGACTGCTGCGATTTCACCAACACTACCTATATGAATCTCTGAAATCGCCAGTCCGAACTTTAACGCTGCCTGCTGCGCTTCCGTAACGATCGACTTGTAATTGACTCCACTGGGATCGACCGGCATGGCCATCCTTTTCACTCGGGGAGAAATCTCTTTCAAGAGTTCAAAACGCTTTCCGGTCAACTCCAAGGAAGCGGAACTTATGCCAGCCAAGTTGCTGCCCGAACTGGTAAAGCTCTTGACGAGCTTTTGTGCGTTACCCGCGCTCAAGAAAACGATTGGGATTTGCGTGCCGGCGGTTGCCTTCGCCGCCGTCACCGTGGCCGTAGTCGAAGAGGTAACGATCAGATCGACTTTGTCTTGGACCAATTTCTGCGTAACCGTACGAAGAAGCTCATCGTTGCCCCGCGAGTTGTAGTATTGGTAGCGTACCCGTTGCCCGTCCCGATAACCCAACTCCGCCATCCGCAGCTTGAATCCTTCGAAGGAGCTGACGAATTGATCGGCTGTGTTAACGGACCCGATGGAGTAGATTTTGTTGGGTTCTGCTGCGTTCAGGACGTCGAGCATCGAAACTATAAAGAAGACAGCAAAAAACATTCTGAGCCCGTGCACCCGATGCGTGCCGATCTGAAGAGTCACTAAAGCCCAATTCATTGCGCACCTGCCTTTCCTATCGCGTGTGCCCAAAGAGTCACTGTGCCTGCAGCACCCGGTCAGGCGGCATTCTCCGTCTTGTGCGGTGATCCGTCGCGCAGGCGGCCTCGATTATCTTATCTTAGATTCGGCGCCACAATACTTTATTTTGATCACGCCTGACGGTTTTTGAAGCAATGCGCGCAGAACTCATCGGAGTGACTTCAATCGGGCGGGAAATACTCGGAAGTGAAACAAACGGAACAGGTCTTCGGGATCGTGGCGGCAACGTGTGCCGCTGGCGCTGGTCGGACAAATGAAGCTGGGGTCGGACCAGTGAAGTCCCGCGGCTGCGGTTCAAGAGCCTTTCCAAACTCGTCGAAAGGTTCAATGTTCAAAGGTTCAAGGACGGCAGATAACGGCTGTTCCAACTCGTTCAAGTCTTTCAACCGCCGCGCTCACACAAAACCAGGGGCCCTCTCCAATCGTTTCAAAGCCTGCCCTGAGTGAGTCGAAGGGTTCCATCGCCTCACGAAGTTCCAATCGTTCAAGCCTCGGGCGGTTGGAGCGTTCCAATCAGGACGGAAACCGGGGAGGGCTCATCGTGTCACTGATGCGCCAACACTGTCACTCCTGGCATGAAACGGCTGTGTTTTGTCATAGTCGTGTGTAAGGCAGTGGCTTCTAATTAGCGATTTTTCATAAGGTTTTTCTCAGATTGGATCTCTGGCGCGTGCATTGCGTTACGGCAAATGCCAGTGCATGCCAAAATGATCCCGAGAGGGCAAGGATGTATAGAGAAATCGCTTTGACTGTTCTCGTTCCACTCTGCATAGTCGTCGTATCTTTACTGGCGATGGCTATATTTGCGAAGCTCAAGCAGTGGCGAAAAAGGCGGACCATGGAGCGGGGAATTGCCGATCTCGTGCGCCGTGTACGTAGCTAAAATCTCGTGAAGCGCGCCCCCGATTTGCGGCCTAACGGCTGAGTCGAATCTTCGACTCAACGTCTTAGGTTTACACTTGGTAGAGTTGATGAATTCCGTATCAGGATTCCTGCAAAGAGTGCAGGAATTTTTTAACATTGCCGGCGGAATAAGTTCGGTCCGTAGAAAAAATATCACAGATGGCCAACGGCAACTTCAGGACCTAAAAGACCAAATCGACGAGCTGAGCCAGCGGTTGCGGTCTCTAGAAACGATGGCCGGCGCTGCTGCAATCGAACTACACGGCCCGGGACCGTTCCGGCTGCCTTTGCTCAGTCTAAAGGCGCTAGTGACTGAAGTGGAAAACCAACTTGTAACGGTATTTGAATTACCGGACGGAAGGGAAGTTTATTCAAAAATCTCATATCTTTCCGCGGCAAAACTGGTAAACGGCGATGTGCATTTGCCCTTGCCGAACGTGACACTGACCGAGTCCAATTCGATTGAACTCGAGGGACTCACCCATGCATTTCGGCTGCCGCTACTGTCTGGTTACAAAGGACATTTCCGCGCCGAACACGATATAAGAGTAATGGTCTTTTTAACCCGGGAAGGTCAAAGAGTTTTCTTTCCGGTTTCGGCCGAGACCTATAAAAAATTGCTTCGGCAATTTGAGGCCGCGCTGGTTGCCTATGAGTGGCCGTGAGGAGCGTTTGCTACAAGGCATTTCAATATTGCAGAAGCCTCCGACATCCCGCTGGTGCAGCACGCGGCGCACCGCAATTTCGCGAAGCTGCTGGCCTGCGGCGTGCGCATCTTCGAAAACCCCAAGACCCTGCTGCATCAGAAGGTCATGACCGTCGACGATGTATGGTGGGCGATCGGCTCCGCTAACTTCGACGACCGCGCCTGCGAGATCAACGACGAGATCACGATCGGCTTCCTCGACCCTTACTCGCACGCGCGCTCGAGCTGATTTTCGAGTGCGACCTCAAAAACTGCGTCGAGCTCCGGCTCGAGTCGTGGTCCGGGCGAGGCTTTTTGCACAAGCTCAAGGATCCCTCTTCTACCTCTTCAACGAGCAGCTTTGATTGGCACGTATTTTTGATTTCGGATTTCGATTTTAGATTTTCGATTGTCGGAAAGCAGGGCTTCAACGCGGGTCCTGCGCAATTTTGGATGTTGATTTTCGCAGATAGGGGCGAACGGCGTTCGCCTGGATTTAGACCCAATACACCGGAAAAGTCTTACCCATGCCGGATGATCCACATCGTTAAAGTTTATCGCGTTCCCTTGCGCCGTCTGAACGAGAACCGCAGCCCGTACACCGGGCGGCGTTGGTTCTCGCCAGGCGAAACGTCCGCCACCGCGCTGACAGCGCGATGCGCCGCCAACCTGCCACCGCCGGTTCAATAACCCCATTCACATAGGCCCGAATAAAACGCGGCACGCATCAACGCACCGTGCTCGACGGAACAATGAATCATCTCGTTGCGGGATGCCGGCGGGGATTTCTTTCTGTTGGTTTTTCTTAGAAGGATTTCGACATAACCCTCGTGGTGATCTTGGAACGAGCGCTGCGGTAATGTTCCATCTCTAGGATTTATTTTAAAGTTGGTTCACTTGCGGGACGAAAATCTCGAGCCGACCCGCTATGAAATGGTGAGATTGCTGCGGAACCGTGGTTCCTTTCACTTGGTGCAAGTTTTGCGTCGAGCGAGTCAGAGGAGGATTTATGGACGTTTATCAGGAAACACAGTTGGAGACGGATGGATCTCCCAAAGCTACTGAAGACCAATTTACAAAAGTTATCGAAGAGTATACCGGAGCGATCCCTTCCTCGGCTTATTTGGGAGTCGCGGTCGGCGCGATGGGATTGTCTTTGTTATGTCAGATCACCGGGCGGGGAAAATGGGGCAACTTCATCGCGCAGTGGGTGCCGACATGGCTGATCCTCGGCCTGTATAACAAGCTTGTAAAAGTGGAAGGTCACGATCAAACCGACCGCGGGACCGCCGTTCGGTAATGACGGTTCTGCAGCCGAGAGTGTTCGTATGTAGTCTGACCGGGACGGCCGTAGCAACCCGCGGATCGAGTCGAAACTTGGACTTCAAGAATATCAATACGGAGGTGACGCATGGACGCATTGGAGCTATTGAAAGAAGACCATCAAAAGGTCAAAGAGCTATTCGAACAAGCAGAAGGGACCGAGGATCAGAAGGAAAAAAACAAGATTTTCTCAAAAATCCAAACCGAACTTGAGACCCACGCACGGATCGAAGAGACCGTCTTCTATCCGGCGATGCAACAGCACGAGGAGTTGAAAGACATGGTGCTTGAATCCATAGAGGAGCACCGGCAGATCAAAACACTGCTTAAAGAGATCGACAATCTCAAGACCGATAGTGAAAAGTTCGAGCCTAAACTCGCTGTGTTGATGGAAAACGTCGAACATCATGCGGAGGAAGAGGAGGAGGAGAAAATGTTCCCGAAGATCCGGAAAGTATGCAGTCAGGAAGATCTTGAAAAGCTCGGAGAAGAATTGGCAGCGGCAAAAACCGGGCGTCAGCGAAAAGCGAGCTAAGCGCCACACGAGCGCGCGTGAGAAAAGTGGTACGAGGGCACCGGCCAGCGCACCCTTTTGTTTTCAGCGACGCTTTGAGGTGTGCTTAAAGCCAAAATTGCGCTCCGGCCGCGTTGCCATTCTGGATAACCGGCAGTCCCGACCGAAGACATTCAACGACACCTCTTACTGCAAGGCGGCGACCGTTGGGTACACTATTACTCTGAGAGCTAGCGCAAGAAAGGAGTGCTCAGATGCAATTGAGAGAATTTGTCAATTACCGAGTTGAAGTCGTCCACCCCGATGATACCGTGCAGCACGCCGCTGAAAAGATGAGAGATCTGGACGTCGGATCCATGCCTGTATGCGAGGGCCAACACCTGGTCGGCATCCTCACGGACCGCGATATTACCATTCGTGCTACGGCTAAAGGTCAAGACCCCACCAAGACTGAGGTGCGCGAGGTCATGACCCCAGAGGTGGTGTACTGCTTCGAAACCGATGACGTTGAAGAAGCCGCGAGAAAGATGCAAGAGAACCAAATTCGTAGACTCTTTGTCCTCAACGAAGACGAAGAATTGGTGGGTATCACTTCTCTCGGTGAGCTTGCGACAGTGACCGGCAACCGGGCTATGGCCGGCGAGACCCTTGAGCGCATATCCGACCCCTCCGAGCCGGGGTCGTTGGCGGCCGAGGGAGAAGCGGAAGTGACAGCAGAGGATGAGGATCAAGACGCAAGCACTGAATTGCACGACACCAGAGTCACAGCAATATTTCGTGATCGGGACACGGCCAAGTCAGCGATTGAGGAGCTGAAGGCCGCGGGGTTTACCAGCGACTCGATTGGCATCGCCACCGGGGATGAGGCAGAACAGGAACGGCTCATCCAAGAAACCCAGGCTGCGGCCGTGCCCGTCGAGGTCATGCCCAGTTTCCCCGACTTACCCGCCAGCGGCCTGGTAGTTGTAGTCGATGCCAATGATCGCGCTGCGGAGGCTGTCGCGGTCTTTAACCGCCATCATGCCGTCACAGGGGGCGCGCGAGTACCAGAATGAATAAATCGGTTACGGCGGTGATCGAGGCAGTCGTGTTCGACATCGACGGAACGCTGGTCGACTCGGTCGATTTACACGCGGAAGCCTGGCGAGTCGCGTTCAAGAAATTCGGCAAAACAGTGTCGTTCGCGGAGATTCGTCGTCAGATCGGCAAGGGCGCAGATCAACTGCTGCCCGTGTTTTGGTCGGCAGGAGAATTGGAGAACCTTGGTAAGGAGCTGGAAGAGTATCGCGGCGAGCTTTTCAAAACAGAATATCTGCCCCGTGTAAGCGCCTTTCCCAAAGTGCGGCAACTGTTTGAACGGATCCGACAGGATCGTAAGCGCATTGCGCTTGCGTCGTCGGCCAAAGGAGACGAGCTAAGCACTTACAAAAAACTCGCCCGGATCGAAGATCTCGTCACAGCGGAAACATCGTCTGACGACGCGGACAAGTCCAAGCCGCATCCGGACATTTTCGTGGCCGCGCTCGAAGAGCTGGGGAGCCCCGCGCCGGATACCGTGCTCGTCGTCGGCGACACGCCTTTTGATGCCGAAGCGGCTGCCAAAGCAAACTTGCGCACGATCGGACTACGGTGCGGCGGATGGAACGAAATCGATTTGCGTCAAGCCGGTTGTATCGCGATTTACCGAGATGTCGCCGATCTGCTCGCGCATTATGAAGAATCTCCGATTAGCGAGAGACGCTAAGGGCGGGATGTGAATGGAAGAAAACTAAAGCGCCAGGCAGGCACGGCTTAATTTATAAACGTACGCGAACGATCCCAGATCGCTGATCTTCTTTGGCTACCCCCCGCCGGCCCACTGCGCGGCTGGAAGTTTTGTTCGAATCGACGGTGCTTAAACATTCGTTGACTGTCTTAGGTATCGGCGGATTTGCCGAGCTTCGCCGTTGTGCCGTGCCGAATCCCGTCCCGGTTAAAAAACCGGCTGCTTCGAACGGCCGATGAACTCGCAGCCTCTCGACGTTCAGCGGAGCGGAATTTGTTCCGCCCCGAAGCAAGAGCGGCCAATACGGTGCCCCGAGTTTGGTCATAACTGTCCACTCCTGGGAACAGAGTTACGTTCCGTCGACACAATCCGTGTAGAACAGGACGGTTTATACCCCTTTCTATTTTGGCATTTTGATTGCTCTGAGGGTCAAGAACACAGTTGAAAGGCAGGAGGGAGCGATGTTCTTCGACCTAAAAGAATCGTCGGGGCGGCTGTTCGTTGGACTCTTTCTTTCGGTCATCACGGGGTGCAGCGCGACCCATACGATGGAAAATCGCGCCGTCGCCACGGTGGAGCCTAAGATCGTCGAGGAGCCCATCGCCTTAAGTCCATCGGTCACCGGACGTGTTACGAAAATTCAGTTTTTCGAAGGCGAACGTTCCAAAAGAGCATTTATGGCGGATCGGCAATATGAAACCCGCTTTGCAACGAATGAGACAAGAACCGTTTACACGGAAATCAATCTTGACTATCCCCGACCCGGAACCAGAATCTATTTCCCGATTACACTTTATTTCCGCCAGAACGGACGAACACTGCGAATTGAAGAATTCGAAAGCCGGATTAGTCCGGATTGGACTACGTCCAGCCATGTGATCGGCGCTGGAAATTTCGAGCCGGGAAAGTGGCCCGTCGGCAATTATGAGGTGGACGTTTTTATCAACGCCAAGAAAGCGGCCACGGGCTATTTTGAAATTTATTAGTCATCAAGAGTGCGGAGCTGCAGAGGCAATGACGAAGCGGTCCCGGCGATTTTTCTGCCAGCACGACTCTATGTGTTCGGTGCATACCGGGAGTTCCTCGCCGTAACCTACTGCGGACAATCGATCGCCGGCAATGCCCACCGATACGAGGTAATCTCTGGCAGCCTCGGCTCGCTTCGCCGCCAACCCCATATTGTACTCGTTAGTACCGCGCTCGTCGCAGTGTCCCTCGATCTCCACGCGCACCGACGGATGTGCCTTGAGCCACGTCGCATTCGCGTCGAGAGTTGCGCGAGCCTCTGCCCGTAGGTCATATCGATCGAACTCAAAATAAATGTCTTGGAGAGGACTCGATGACGGTGTCGCGGTGCTCTCACCTCTTCGCAGGGCATCGAGACTGGACGAGCTGGGACCTCCGGACGCGATGCGCGATGACCCTTCTGACCGTCCTCCAGACGCGAGTCGATTCTCTGCCGTCCAATTAAGCGCGGTCGATGGTGGCGCGCTCATTTCAGGTGCGCAACCGATTATTACCAGAAGAGCGAAAATGCTCCAATAAGGCAACGAGCTACGGTATAGCTGAGGCATCTTTTTTCCTTTCCCGTGGATGGGAAGAATTCGGAGCAACACCCATGCCATTGAATAAACGAGAACCGAGCGACAGGTCACGTCGATGCAAGCCCGGGGGCCGGACCGGCGCAAAAGTGTGTCCCGATGAAATGCTGTTGCGGTTCGAGCCCTGCCCGGAGCACGGTTTGATGGTTCAACGACGTACAGCGGCCAAGCGGTTTCAAAGGTGGCCGATTAAACTTTTCGTGGGACATGGCATTATACGGGTATGCCCGGAGTAAGCAGAGATCCGAGTCTTTTCGACGTCGCGGCAAAGGTCCCGGATGGATTTATTTATCACCCAAACTTTCTCTCGGCGGCCGAAGAACAGGAACTTATCCAGGAGATTCAGAAACTGCACCTTGTGCCGTTTAAATACTATCAATTTACCGGCAAGCGGCGGACAGCGAGTTTTGGCTGGCAGTACGAGTTCGGAGCCAGCGAAATCACCACAGCTCCGGAGATCCCGGCATTTCTCTTAGGGGTCCGGACACGCGCCGGAACGCTCTTCAACATGGATCCGAACCGTTTAGTTCAAGCCTCGATCATCGAATATTCCACCGGATCGCCGATCGGCTGGCACCGGGACATTCCGTATTTTGGCGTCGTGGTCGGCATTTCTCTTGGCGCAGCATGCCGGATGCGGTTTCGAAAATATAACCGCGCCCGATCGAAGAACTTAAGACGCGACGAAATATTATCGATCGAACTACAACCGCGCGCAATTTATTTAATGAGCGGAGCTTCGCGAGAGATGTGGCAGCATTCCATCCCGCCGGTGAAGGAGCTTCGTTACGCCATCATGATGAGAACTTTGCGGGCGAAGTCGTAATACCGCAAACAGTTCCAAACATTTTAAACGACGTTCCGGAACAAGTCCGTTCACCGGTTCCATCGTTCAAGAGTTCAAAGGTAATAAAGCGAAGCTCGTCCCAAACGATAATGCCATTTCGGAGTTACCCGGATGAAACAACGGAAGACGTGCTGGATCGTGCTCGTGATTGTTTGTCTTG
>Ga0209640_10003958_pt1 | contig 13013 bp, 14 predicted proteins | sample RifCSP10_1_FD_184018 | JGI IMG/M metagenome (GOLD analysis project Ga0209640, IMG submission 184018) | Soil microbial communities from Rifle, Colorado - Rifle CSP2_sed 10_1 (SPAdes) (version 2) | ecosystem: Environmental > Terrestrial > Deep subsurface > Rock core/Sediment | place: Rifle...
CTGCTGCATCGGGATGAAGAAGGCTATCCCGCGCTGCGGACCATCCTCGTCTACCCGGGCGCCTATCGAGCCCGCAACCGGGAGCACGGCGCCTTCGGGATGGTGACCGAGATCGACCAGGTCCGGCTCGGCGAGGCGTGGAACGCCGAGACCGTCGTGCTCTCCTGGGAGGACGTGCGGCGCGGGATGGCCGAAGGCGGCGACGGGCACAACGTCGTCCTGCACGAGTTCGCTCACCAGCTCGACATGGAGGACCGCAGCGCAAACGGTGCGCCGGAGTTGGCCCATCACGGCATGTACGCGGCGTGGGCGCGCGTGCTCGGCCACGAGTACCAGCAGCTCCAAGATGCCGTCGACCGCCACGAGCGCACCCTCATGGACGCCTATGGCACCCACAGCCCGGCCGAGTTCTTTGCGGTCGCCACCGAGACCTTCTTCGAGCAGCCGGTCAAGCTGCGCGACGAGCACGCGGAGCTCTATGAGCAGCTGCGCCAGTTCTACCAGCAGGATCCGGCGGCATGGTCCACGGTAGGTCACCGATAGTGCCGGCGGCCCAGCGTTGCTCGTCCGGGTGACTCTCTAGTTCGGGGAGCTCCGCTCGCCGATCGCGCGCGCCACGATCGCCGCGTCTTCGCCCACGCCGATGAGCAGCGCCGACTTGCGCCGCCGCAGGAAGTGGACGCCAACGAAGTAGAGGTCTACGACAACCGTACTCGCACCGTCCCGCTGTATCGGAAAGCCGAGATTGTCGAACGCGTCGGGCCACGACAACCACGAGCCGTAGTCCGGGCGGAATCCGCCGGCAAAGATGACGGCGCCGAACCCCTCCAGGGAGAGTTGCTCCGGCGCGCTTGGGTCGAAGGGCTCTGGAGGGCTCAGGTCGGGGGCGGGATACCCGAGGTCGGCCGCCGTCCTGACGATGAGATCCCTGATCTCTCGATTCCGCTCATCTCCCCAGGCCATGCTCTCCGCCAGATCGCCGGCGAACCTGACCGCGCCGTTCGATGCCCCGAGGAAGTGGCCGGCGAGGATGACGCCCTTGGCTCGAAGGGTCCGGAGATCGAGGTCATGGCCGCCGTCATGCCCGGTGGCCGTGGGATTCGCGGCGAGTCGCACCGCGGGAGTCGGCAGGGATTCGACGGGCGCCTCCAGGAAGCCGGAGTCGACGAGCCAATGGAAGGCATCCCGGCCGCCCACGCGTCGCGGCATCCAGGGGGCCTTGCCGCACGCCAGGACGACCTCGCGACCAGCCTCGTGCAGTTCCTCGGCGATCTGGCACCCGGACTGGCCGCTCCCCACGATCAGGATCCGCCCGGGCGGAAGCGACGTCGCGTTGCGGAAGTCGTTGACATCGATCCGAAGGAGTTCCGGCGGCAACGTCTCCGCACCGGCCGGCCGATGCGGACGCTGAAAGGCACCGTTGGCCAGCACGAGCGCTCGAGCCTGGAGATCTCCGATCGTCGTTTGAATGTGGAACCCATCGGCGCCGCGCTCGATCGACAGCGCCGCGACCCCTTCGCGGACCGGCAGCGCGAACGCGTCGCGATACCCCTCCAGGTAGGCGACGATCTCATCGCGCGGCATGAACCCGTCCGGATCGTCGCCGTCATACGGCCGATCCGGAAGCTGGACGGTCCAGTTGGGCGAGACCAGGCAGAATGTGTCCCAGCGGTCGCGCCAGGTCTGCCCGATGCGTCCACGCTCGAGCACGATATGCTCCACGCCATTCCGCTGGAGCTCTCGGCTGGCGGCGAGCCCCGCTTGACCACCGCCGACAATCACCGCTTCCAGACGTTCCATCGCTCCAGTCTAGCCGGGCACCGCGGACGGGTCGTCCCGCCGCAGCAGGATCCCCAGGTACTGTTTCCACGGCCCGACCTCCGCGTCACGCGAGCCGACGAGGGCGGCGTAGATCTGACCGATGTGGTCGAGATCGTGAACGGTCCAGGTGGCGAGCAGCTCCCGAAGCGTCACCTCGCCGAGTGACGGGTGCAGGCCGCGGCGATCGAGGTCGGCATCGGTGACCAGCTCGCCCAACGTGGCCAGGTTGGCGGCACGCAGCGAAGCGAACTGTTCCACCAGGTCGTCGAGCGGAACGCCGGCGTCGCGTTCGAGCAGGGCGAAGCGCTCGAACCGGTCGAACGGCAGTGACGTTCCGTCCTCGAGGATGCGCCGTGTCCGGCTGATCCAGTCGCTCTGCTCGCCGGTGATCAGGTGCCCGACCACGTCGCGCGGGCGCCAGCCATCGGCGGTATCGGGCGTATCGGTCCAGACCTTCGGCAGACCGACGAGCAGGGTGCGCAATACCTGGGGGGTGCGCTGCAGCAGGGCGGTCGTGTCAGCAATGAAGTCGGCCATGGGTGCCCTCCGGCGCGGAACGGTGATCGTAGTAGGCTGCGGTCATGACCGAATCGCCGATCGACCGCGTCCGCCCGCTCCTGCGGGTTCGCCAGGTGCGCGAGTTCACGACGGAGCCGGTGACTGCCGAGGATCTGCGGGCGATCGCCCAGGCTGCCCGATGGACCGGCAGCAGCCGCAACCGGCAGCCGTGGCGCTTCATCGTGATCCGCGCCGAGCCCACGATCAGGCGCCTCTGGCAGGCGGGCCTGCCCCAAACACGCGCGCTGGAGACGGCCACCGCGGCGATCGCCATTGCCCTGCCGGTGGACGAGCGCATGACCGTGTCGCATGCCTACGACGACGGTCGCGTCGCCGAGCGGATCTTGATCGCTGCCTCGTACCTGGGTCTCGGCGCAGGCATCACCTGGGTACGCAGCGACGTGCGCACGACGGTCGGCGAGATCCTCGAACTGCCGGAGGGGCGGTTCGTGCGCACCATCATGGCGCTCGGCCATCCAACCGCCCAGGCGCTGCTGCCAAAGTCACCGCGCGGACAGGCGCGACTCCCGTACGAGGAGCTCGTCTTCGAGGAGCGGCTGCCACCGGGCTGACCGCCCCGACTGGTCAGGGGGTGTCGCGCATCCGCTCGAGGCCGTCGAGGATCAAGCCGAGCCCGAACTCAAACTCGTTGACGTCCCCGGCCCGTTCCGGCGCCTGGTGCACGTCGATGTGCTCGGCCAGGTGCGGCAGACCATCCACCGGAACGCTGCGCAGGACGTCGCCGGCCGCCTCCGGACCCTGCCGCGCGAACGCGAGGAAGGGCAGCAGCCAGAGAACGAACCCCACGATGTGGCTGTCCAGGGCGTGGTACGCGTGGTGCGTCATCTCGGCCGAGAAGCCGGCGCTGCGCAGCCGGCCCAGCACCGCGTCCATGTATCGAAACCGCGCGGGTCCGACGCTGAGTGGAGCCATGAACAGGCTGCAGGCCCACTCGTGGCTCAGCAGGACGTCATGGAACGAGATGGCGGTGCGACGCATGTCCGACCGCCAGTCCACATCGTTGGCCGGGAGCTCGATCTCCGCGTAGACCATGTCGAGCATCCCGCTGAGCAGGTCGTCCTTGTTGCGCACGTGGTGGTAGAGCGACATCGCCTCCACCCCCAGCGGCTGAGCCAGCCGACGCATGCTCAGCGACTCGAGGCCAGCCTCGTCGGCCAGTTCCATGGCGGCGCGCAGCACGCGCTCCCGGCTGAGCGGGATCCGCGCCTCAGGTGTCGGTTGGTCGAGTTGGTGCGCCATCGCTGTTGACAATCTTACGCTGTAAGCGTACCGTCCGGCCACACCTTACAACGTAAGCGCATCCACTGAGAGAGGTCGGCCTTGGATATCCACGAGGCGCTGTACACGACGCGGGCCATGCGGCGCATGAAGCCGGACCCGATCCCCATCGACGCGCAGGCTCGGATCCTCGACGCTGCCATTCGCGCCCCGCACATCGGCGAGGGTTGGCGGTTCATCCTGGTCGATGACCCCGAGATCAAGGCCAGGCTGGCCCCGCTCTACGATCGGGCATGGACGCAGATGTTCAAGGCGTTCGGTGTAGACCGCGCCGTCATGCTGGCGATGGCGGGCCAGACTGGCCGCACGGCGCGTTCGGGCGATCACCTGGCCCGCCACTTTGCCGAGGTTCCCCTGCTGCTCATCGGCTTCGGAAAGAACCGCGATGGCAGCGGCATCTACCCGGCGATCTGGAGCGCCATGCTGGCGGCTCGTGCGGAGGGCATCGGCTCGACGCTGACCGGCGTGATGCAGACCTTTGTCGCGGACGAGGTGTTTGAGATCCTGGGCGTGCCGAAGGACGAGGGCTGGTTCATGCATGGTGTGGTGCCGATGGGCTACCCGACCGGCCGATGGGGTGTCGCTCCTCGCACGCCGGTCCACGAGGTCGCAGCGCGCAATTCCTGGGACGGCGACCTGGGATTCACGGTGCAGGAGCCCTTGTGGCCCGCGGCGGTCGCGCGGGACTAGTGCTGATGACCGAGCCCATCACCAGGGGGCATGAACGATGAAGGCTGTCGTCCAGGACAGGTATGGGCCTCCCGACGTCCTCCGGGTCGCCGAGGTCGAACGCCCGGTGCCCAAGTCCGATGAGGTCCTGGTCAGGATCCACGCCACGACGGTGTGTCGCACCGACACCGGGCTGCGCAGCGGCAAGCCGTTCATGTCCCGCTTCTTCACCGGCCTGCTTCGACCCAAGCGGATCCTCGGCGTGGAGTTCGCCGGGGAGGTCGCGGAGGTCGGCGCGGCCATCAGCGAGTTCAAGGTCGGTGACCACGTCTTCGGCGGAAGGGGCTTCGACGCCCACGCGGAGTACATCTGCATCGCCGAGAGCGCCCCGCTGGCACACAAGCCGGCCGGCATGAGCTTCGATGAGGCCGCCGCGGTCTTCGATGGGGCTAGCCTCGCGCTTGTCTGCCTCGAGAAGGCGGGTCCCCTCGAAGGCCTGAGCGTCCTGGTCTATGGCGCCTCGGGATCGGTCGGGACCGCGGGCGTGCAGCTGGCAAAGCATTTCGGCGCCCACGTGACCGCGATATGCACCACCAGGAACGTCGAGCTGGTGCGGTCGCTCGGGGCCGATGAGGTGATCGACTACACCGCCGAAGACTTCACCCAGAACGGCAAGCGGTACGACGTCATCTTCGACTCGGTCGGCAAGCACTCGTTCCGGCGCAGCCGGCGCTCACTGAAGCCCGGCGGGACCTTCATCGAGACGGACCTCGGGTTCATGTGGCACGTGCCGCTCCTGCTCCTGGCGACGATGTGGACCAGGGGCAGGAAGCTGAAGATGGGGATCGCCCGCTACGCGAAGAAGGACCTCCTCCTCTTCAAGGAGCTGATCGAGGCCGGGAAGTATCGCGCAGTCATCGATCGCCGCTACCCGATCGAGGACGTGGTCGAGGCGAGCAAGTACGTCGAGACGGGGCAGAAGACCGGAAACGTTGTCCTGACCGTCACCGGCGACCGCCTCAGGCAAGGCTGAACGGCGGGTAACGGTCGGTGACCAGCAGGAAGGCGTAGGCGTTCACCCGAAGGGTCCAGCGCCCCACTCCCACCGCGAAATCGAAGAGCGCCCGCGGATAGCGTCCGGTGATGAGGATCGCGAACCACGCCACCACGACCGCGGCGATGGCCAGGATCCAGAGCAATGCGAGCACGACGTAATGCGGGATCGCCAACAGCCATTTCACCAGCGGTAGCCAGCGATTGAGGTCCCGCTCGACGTCGGGATAGTCCACCTCGAGATGTACCGACTGCTCGTCAACCGTGGACGGATACGTGTCCGTGAGCAGCCCTGCGTAGGCACCAACGCGCGCGCCGAAGCGTGCCATTTCGCGAGCGAAGTCGAACCACCAGCGGGGATAGCGCTGGCGAAACACGATCATCAGCACGGTGGCGAACCAAAGCCCGCTGGTCACCAGGCTCTGGATGACGACGATCGGGAGGATCCAGATGAGCCGGAAGAGCGTGGTCAGCCGGTCCAGGTTCTCGGGGTAGTCGATCTCCAGTCGGGCGGCGTACGGCTGGTTGGGGGTGGTCATCGGTTCTATCTCCTCAGGCTGCGCCAATGTCAAGAGCAACGACTACTTTGCCACGCGCCGGTGCGGCCGCATCCACGCTGTTGCCCCGCGCCAGGGTCCACGCGGAGGCGGCGCGTTGGACGAGCACTCCCGTCGTCCGGCTCGGGTCCATCCCAGATAAGCGTCTCCGGCGCGATGTCGGCCCCTCCGGCCCACGCGACGGTATCGCCGTTCACGAAGGCCTACGCCGCCCGGAGACCGGGAGAAACGGCGGTCGTCACCTTAGAGCCAGGTTAGCTCGCCACCAACGTCATCTTCCGCGACGAGTCGGGATCCTACGTGCGGAGAAGGCCCTCGACCGAGAGGTCCTCGTCCGAAGAACCGATACGGACCGGCGCGCATGAGTGTGGGCACCCCGCGATGCTGGTTGCCGGCCGGTTACCAGCCGATTACCTTCCCAGCACTGGCCCCCGCTGCTACCCGCACCGCGACCGTTGCCTGGCCGTACCGCTGGATCTCGGGCACCGCATACTTGTCGTCGCCGGACTCCGCCTCGAGCCGGATGGCATCGGTAACCACGTTCGACAGCGCCTGCCGCCGCGTCGCATGCCGAAACCACCAGCGGACGGGGGACAGCCTTCGCGCCGAACTCGAGGAGCACGCGCGGTCATCAGAGGAGATTCCCTTGGACACCAATCCGGTCATCGAGATGCTTGGCCGCCCCCTTCGCCTGGCGGTGATCGGCGGTGGCCCGGGCAGCTTCATCGGTGCGATGCACCGAACGGCCGCACGACTCGACGGTCGCTATCAGCTCGTGGCGGGAGTGGTCTCGACCGATCCTGACCGATCCCGGAAAGCTGCCGCCGGAATGGGGATCGATCCCTCTCGCGCCTATACCGACGCGATCGGCATGCTCGACGCCGAGCGAGAACGCGCGGATGGTGCCGAGGTTGTCGCGATCATGACCCCCAACGACAGCCACCATCGGTTTGCCCTGGCGGCCCTTGATCGCGGGTTTGATGTCATCTGCGAGAAGCCGATGACGAACACGCTTGACGAGGCCCTGGACATCGTTCACAAGGTTGATGCCACCGGGTTGGTCTTCTGCCTGACGCACAACTACACCGGGTATCCGATGGTGCGCCAGGCTCGCGCGCTCGTGGACGACGGGCAGGTGGGTGAGATCAGGCTGGTCCAGGTCGAATACGTCCAGGGAGGCAAGGCCGACGAGTCCGATCCGGACCCGGCAGGCGGGTTGCCCTGGCGCTATCACCCCGTGCGGGGCGGACCGTCGCTGGTGATGGGCGACATCGGAACGCACGCCCACAACCTGGTCCGATTCGTGACCGGCCTGGAGGTCACCGAGGTCGCCGCCGAGATCGGGCACGTGATCCCGCAGCGGCCCGTCGACGACTACGGCGCCGCCATGCTGCGCTTCGACAACGGTGCGCGCGGCACCTTCTGGGTCACACAGACCGCGGCCGGGGTGGAGAACGGTCTGCGGATCCGCGTGTCCGGCACAAAGGGCAGCCTGGAGTGGCACCAGGAACGGCCGACGCGACTCACCTTCAAGCCGCTCGATGGACCTGTTCGCATGTACACGCCGAACGGGCCCGGGACGCTGCCTGGCGCAGCACGGGCAAGCCGGATCGTCGCCGGGCACCCGGAGGGTTTCCACGAAGCCTTCGCCAACATCTACTCGGACGCTGCCGAGGCGATCGCCGCCCGGCGTTCGGGCCGAGAGCCCGATCCACTGGCGCTGCAGTTTCCCAACGAGCGCGACGGCGCCATCGGGGTCAAGTTCGTCGAGGCGGCAGTCGCGTCGAGCGACGCCAACGGTCTCTGGACGGACGCCAGGCTTTCATTCGAGGAGAAGTCGTGATGCCTGAACGCAGGGAGATCGGACACAGGGAGGCTCGTGGCCTCGTGGCGATGGTCGCGGATCGACTCGAGGCCAACGGACAAGGTGCCGCGGTGGCCGTCGTCGACCGCCACGGCGAGCTTGTCGCGTTCCTCCGCACCGACGGATGTGGCCTGGCCTCGATCAACATCGCCATCAACAAGGCGTTCACCGCGGCTCGTGAACGCGTCGAATCGAGTGTCCTCGGAGAGCGATCCCGAACGGAGGGCTTCCCCCTCACCAACTTCGGAGACCCGCGTTACACAGGATGGGGCGGCGGGGTCCCGATCATCGTGGACGGTGCGGTCATCGGAGCCATCGGGGTGAGTGGCCTGCCAGAAGCCGACGATGTCGAACTGGCCCGTTGGGCCGCCGCGAGTCTCGCCGCCGCTGGTTGATCCCAGGCCGCGGGCCACATCGGCGGCCGCAGACTGGCTCAGGACTTTGGGATCTCCTTCATCGGGTCGAGGAACGGCATCGGCACGACGGTGGCCGCGCGTTCGCCGTCCGGAGTGGTGACCGCGACCGAGCTACCGAGCCCCGCCAGCTCAATCGGCAGCCAGGCGTACCCGATGTTCTTCTCCAGCCGCGGTGACCAGAGCGCGGTGGTTACCTCGCCGACCGGCCCATCGTTGGCATGGACCGACCACTTCGTGAAGTTCATCTCCAGCTTCTCCCCGCCGATCTCGACGCCCACCAGGCGGCGGCGGACACCCTCGGCCCGGATCCGGCGCAAGGCCGCCTTGCCCATGAACTCGAATGCGCCGTCCAGGCTGCAGAGCCGTTCGAGGCCCACCTCGAAGGGGTTGTTCTCGATCGTCATGTCGGCGCCCCAGTTGAGGATGCCGCCCTCCACGCGCCGGATGTCGACCGGCCCGGTGGGCCGAATCTGGAATGGGCGGCCCGCCTCCATGATGCGTTCCCACAGCGCGGTCCCGTAGCGGCCGTCGCGGAGGTAGATCTCGTACCCAACCTCGGCGGTCCACCCCGTGCGGGTCACGATCACCGGGATCCCATCGAGCTCCAGCTCGCGGAACCAGTAGTACTTGAGCGACAGGATCTCGTCGCCGAAGAGGGCCTGGACCACCTCCTTGGAGCGGGGACCCTGGATCTGGAGCGGGGAGACATCGGGCTCCGAAAGCTGGATGTCCCATCCCAGGTCTGCCGCCAGGCCAACGGCGTACAGCAGCGCGTCCGAGCTGGCGAGCGCGAACCAGAAGTGGTTCTCCCCCAACCGCAGCATGACCGGGTCGTTGACGATCCCGCCGTCGGGTGCCGTGATCAGGACGTACTTGCCCTGGCCCACCGCGCACTTCGACAGGTCGCGCGGGGTCAGCAGCTGGGCGAAGCGGAAGCCATCGGGGCCCTGGACCTCGAGCTGTCGCTCGACCGCCACGTCCCACAGCGTGACGTGCTGCAACAGGTGCCAATACTCCGCCTCGAAGTCGTCGAAGTTGATCGGGAAGAGCATGTGGTTGTAGACCGTGTAGCCGCGCGGGCCGTAGGCCTGCTCGGCCTCGTAGAACGGAGATTGGCGCAGGCGTGCCCCGCGTTGGACCAGGCTCATGTCGAAGGGCATCTGCTCACCCCCTCCATCTGGACCGATGAGATCCATGCGACTCCTCTGGATGGCCCGATGCTACGGGTACGGTAGCGACGCTCAGAGCCACTTCTTCAGATACTCGGTCTGCACTCGACTTGCGTCATCAAACAGCTCGCTTGGCCAATACAGCAGCCCGAAATGGCCCCCGACAATGTCGTACCACTGTTTGGGCCCGGGAATAGGATCGTACGCCTGCCTGGCGACGGCGTAGTTGGCCTGCACCATCTGGTCCTCCGGCGCGACGATCGTCGACCCCGGATGATCGCGGTTGCGTGGTCTTGATGTCGAAGTCCCTCCGGGCTGCGGGCTCAGCATGATGCGCTCGCCCAGATGCGACCAAGCCTAGCCGGACCGTCCAGCGCAGGACAGCAGCTTGAGCTCGCCTCCAACGTCCTCTACTACGGCGACAACCTCGCGACTGGTCGGGCAAGACAAGCGATGCCCAGCTGCTGGCCTTCGAGGGCCCGGCACGCATAGTCCGTCGGCCGAGGCGACCTGCGCCTACCTGACCAACACCGCCCGCCACGAAAAGCCGCGTGCTACGAGCGGCCGAAGGGAAGCTTGCGGTCGGCGCTCTCCTTGAGGCCGTCGGTGACACGCTGCATGTCGTTCGGATGGAAGAATGCGGGGTGCGGGACAGTCAGCGGCGGCACCGGGTCGAGCGCAAGCTCCCTGACATATCTGCGGATTGCCGCCTCCGCCAGCAGGTACCCGTGGTTCTCAAGGATGAAGCGCTCCGCATCGGTGAAGGCGTCCATGTCGGTGCGGATCTCGGCAATCTGATTCTTGGCGATCTCGCGGGGATAGCCCGCGGCTTCGGGGTCGTAGTCGACGACATCGGTCCCGATGCCCCAGTAGGTCCCGCGCATGACACGGTTGACGAAGCTGCTGATCAACCAGCGCTTGCGCACGGTGGCACCGCCTCGACCCTGGACCTCGACATACCGGTTGAGGCGCCACAGCAGGCCGCGGTCCGCGCCGGCGTCGAAGGTCGAGCCTCCTTCAGACACGAGGACCACGGCGTGAGATTTCCAGACCGGTTCGAGGCCCATGTTGTCGTACAGCCCGCCGTCGCTCAGGCGCAGACCGCGGACCCGCTGGTCGCGTTCCGGCGACCGATCGTCGCCCAGCGCCAGCTGGTCGGGTGACAGTCCGACCAGCTGCGGATTGAAGAACGGCGGGAAGCATGACGACGCGGCGACGGCGTGGGCGACCGTCCAGTCACCAGGGGTCGGGGCGTAGCCGGCCATGTAGCTGCCCACCAGCCCGCGGGTGAAGGTCCAGTTGACCCCGTAGGCCATGTCGGTGGCACAGAACACGAAGTGCGGCCGTTCCGGCAGGTCCACCAGCCTCGTTCTCGTCAGGTGAACGAAGTACTCGCGCTCGAGGACGCCGACCGCGGCGTGCCCTCCCCAGTTCCAGGGCAGCAGGCCGATCGCCAGCGGCAGGGTCCTGATGTTGCGCTGGCAGAACGCGTGAAAGGGCTGCGCGACCCGGGCCTCGAAATCGGCGAAGACGCCTCGCCTGGCGGGCCACTCGGCACCCATGGTGGTCGCCAGGTGCGCGGCCAGGATGCTCCCGCCCGAGACCGATGTGATCGTGTCGACCTGGCCGAGCACCCCCAGCTCATTCAGGCGCCGAACCGCACCCAGGTGAAAGAGGGCAGCCCGATACCCGCCGCCGGAGAGGCACAGCGCCAAGCCACGCCGATGCTCCCGGGGAAGGAAGGTCGACCGAGCGTGCGCGCTCGGCTCCGGCGGCTCCTCCAGGTCGCCCTCCGTGATCCCGACCTCGGGTCGCGGAGCTGTGACGTCCTGCGCCGGGGGCGTGGCGGCCGGCGGCAGATCTCGGCGTGGCACGGGAATGCCTCCTCTCTAGTTCCGCGGGTGGGGTTGGACCAGACGGGCGTTGGCCAGGCTGACATTCGCGCCGGGGGCGTCACCCAGGCGGTAGAGGCGCCCGCCGCCGTCGGCACCGATGACGTAGGCGAGCGAGCCGGCAGGGCCCGCTCCCGGCGCGGCCATCACCTGCGAGGTGTAATGGATCCCCAGCTCGTCATCGGCAGGGTGGACCCCGCCGGCCTGGGCCTGGGGATCGGTGACCTCCCGCATCAGGGCCTGGCTGACATCGTGTGGAAAGCCGTAGCTCGAATCGGCGCCGGAAGCGCAGGAGGAGACGAGGTAGAACGGCCCCTTGCTCGGAAAGCCACCGCCCCGGTCGCCGAGGCGCTCGATAAGCTCGAGGTTGATCCCCCGTTTTGAGCAATGGTGCGCGATCTTGAACAGATCACAGGTCAGTGGCGTCCGGCCGCTCTTGGCGCCGATCGCGCGCGCCCATATGCGCTCGTCGGGCTCCAGGTGCGGAAACTCGTCGAGGATCCTGCCCCAGGCATCGGTCTGGGCGTCTCCGCCGAAGATGACCGTCCTGTGCCTTGGCAAAGCCGGGGGCGCTGCCGGCACCGGCTCATCGGTCTTTGGGTAGTCCAGGCTCGGTCGCGGGGCGGGGTAGGTGAGCTTCATGACGATCGAGGCATTGTTGAGGTCCACGCCATAGGTGTCGTACCGATTGCGCAGCGCGATCGATGGCGACAGGATCGTGAGCAGGGCACCTGCGTGGAAGAACTCGAAGCCCGATGTCGGCCGCAGCAGGCGGAGACCGCTCGCCGTCCCCTGCCGTTCGACCTCCTCGATCAGGCCGCGATAGGTAGTCGAGGTAAAACGGAAGCCGCTGTCCCAGAACTCCTCGACCTCGGCGTCAAAAGTGGTCAGGACCCTGCGCAGGCCGGCGATATGGTCGAAGTGCGGATGGGTGGCGCACACGAACCGGATGCGAGACGCCGCCGGCGCGGGCGGCGTGAGCGCCCGGATGAGCGCGACGCTCTTGTCGCCCTTGAAGCTGTCGATCACGCCGAAGGTCGTCTGGCCGCCCACGTTCGGGAAGCGGATGACGATGGCGTCCCCGTCGCCGACGTTCAGGATGAAGATCGCCAGCTCGTCGGGCGCGAGGTTCAGGCCCACGATCGGGCCGAGACGGCCGTCGCTCAGCTCGGGGGCGGCGCCCATCGCCTACGCCTCGGGTCGCTTGTCGGATGCGGCGCGCACGACGGCGTCGTCGGCGAGCTTTGCGCTCTGGCGCGCCGCCGCGGTGATGTCCGACAGGTGGAGTGCCAGCTGGTCCGCGCTGGCAAGGATCTGCTCCGGCGTCAGGTCGCGGAGCGACGACCGTTCATCGGTCGTTGGCAGCACCACCCAGAAGACGTCGCCTTCGCGCAGCGGGCGAGGATCCGGCAGGCCCGGGGTCGCCTGCCGCAGCTTGACGAAGGGCTCGAGGGCCGCCACCGTCAGCTGGACCGCCCGTTCCTCCGCCCACAGGTCAGCGGATGGAGCATCCTCGACCTCGAGCACGGCCGACCGGATCGACTCGGGCGAGCCGCCGTCGAACGCCTCGGCGACCGTCGACTCGAGGGGCCGCAGGGCGTCCGCCACCAGCACGCGCGCCGAACTCTCGTCCAGCTCGTCGATCGTCCAGCGCTGCCAGTGCGAGCCGATCTGCGTCATGGGCCCGCCTCCCGCGATTCTGCCGCTGGCGCCGC
>Ga0209640_10003959_pt1 | contig 13012 bp, 12 predicted proteins | sample RifCSP10_1_FD_184018 | JGI IMG/M metagenome (GOLD analysis project Ga0209640, IMG submission 184018) | Soil microbial communities from Rifle, Colorado - Rifle CSP2_sed 10_1 (SPAdes) (version 2) | ecosystem: Environmental > Terrestrial > Deep subsurface > Rock core/Sediment | place: Rifle...
ATCAACAAGGAGAGCCACCGCCTGACCCAGCTCATCAACAACATCCTCGACTTCTCGCGCATCGAGGCCGGGCGCAAGCAGTATCGCTTCACCTCGGTGGACGTGTGCCGGGTGGTGGACGAGGTCCTCGAGGCCTACCGGTTCCAGATCGAGCAGCAGGGCTTCACCCTGGAGGTGACGTTCGGGGAGGACGTGCCCGAGATCCAGGGGGACTCCGAGGCGCTCAGCCAGGCCCTCTTGAACCTGCTCAACAACGCGATCAAGTACAGCAAGGACGGGAAGCACGTGAAGGTCGAGGTCTCGCAGAAGAACGACCACGTCCTCGTGGCCGTCACCGACCGTGGGATCGGGGTGGCCAAGGCCGACCACAAGCGGATCTTCGAGAAGTTCTTCCGGGCCGAAGACAGCCTGGTGCACGAGACCAAGGGGAGCGGGCTTGGCCTGGCGCTCGTGAGCCATATCATGGAGGCGCACGGGGGCTCGGTGGAGCTCCAGAGCGCCCCCGGCCAGGGCAGCACCTTCACCCTGGTCCTTCCCGTTAAGCCAGAAAAGCCGGGACCGGAGCCGAAGCGATGACCGCGGGGAGCGAGGGCAAGATGGACGCAGCGAAGAGCAAGGTCCTCATCGTGGAAGACGAGCCGGACATGATCCTCGGGCTCAAGGACAACTTCGAGTTCGAGGGCTACGAGGTGATCACCGCCCCCGACGGGCTCGCGGGACTCGAGCGAGCCCGGACCGTCAAGCCCGACCTCATCATCCTCGACATCATGCTGCCCAAGCTCTCGGGCCTCGAGGTGTGCAAGACCCTTCGGGGAGAGGGCTACGAGAACCCGATCATCATGCTCACCGCCCGAGGCCAGGAAATCGACAAGGTGGTGGGCCTCGAGCTCGGGGCGGACGACTACGTGACCAAGCCGTTCTCGATTCGCGAGCTCCTGGCCCGGGTCCGGGCGATCCTGCGCCGGACCGAGGGCAAGAAGAAGCGGCTCGAGCGCTATCGCTTCGCGGACGTCGACCTGGACTTCGAGGTCTATCGCGCCCGGAAGGGCGAGGAGCCGCTCGACCTGTCGCCCCGCGAGTTCGAGCTTCTGCGCTATCTCATCGAGCGCAAAGGGGAGACGGTCTCGCGCGACCGCCTCCTCGAAGACGTTTGGGGCTACGAGAGCTACCCCTCCACCCGCACCGTCGACACCCACATCGCCAAGCTCAGGGCCAAGATCGGGGACAGCGGCTCCGAGCCGCGCTTCATCCTCACCATCCACGGCTCGGGCTACAAGTTCGTCGATCCGACATGATGCCGGAGCTCGCGCCCGCGACCTCCATTCCGCTCCCCAAGGCGCTCCTCGTCCACCACGCGGAAAGCCGTACCGCGTTCGACCTCGGTCTCGACCTCGCCCTGGCGCGCACCTGCGCCGAGGAAGCGCTGGGCGCCCTCCACCGGGATTCGCCGGACCTGCTGATCTTGGAAGGCACCCTGCCCGTGCCGGTCCTCACGGCCATACTCGAAACCGTCGGCCAGCCCGGGCGGGCCAATCGGCCGGCCGTGCTCGTGATCACCGACGAGGCGCGGAGCACGAACATCGAGGCGCGCCTCCTCGATCACGCCGACGACTTCGTGAGCGGCCGCCTCGGGGAGGAGGTCCTGGCCGCGCGAGTCAGGGTGGCGCTCCGAAACCGCGAATGCCTGGCCGAGCTCGAGAAGAAAAACGCCGAGCTGCAGCTCCTCACCCGCCGCCTCGAGGCCCTGGCCAAGCGGACCGCCGACGAGCTGCGCCTCGCCTCCCAGGTCCAGCGCAGCCTCCTGCCTCCGCCCCTCAACCACCCCCGCCTCGACTTCGCCTCCGAGTTCATCCCGGTCCGCGAGATCGGGGGCGACTACTTCGACCTCATCCCCCTTGGTCCGGACCGGCTGGCCTTTGCCCTGGGGGACGTGATGGGCAAGGGGGTGCCGGCCGCTCTCCTGGCCGCGAATCTCAAGGCGTGCCTCCGGGCCCAGCTCCAGGGCGCGGTCGTCCGGCCGGCGGAGCTGATACGTCGAGTGAACCAGCTCTTCTCGGACGTCACCCCCAAGGGCCTCTTCGCGAGCCTCTTTTTCGGGGTCTTCGACTTGCAGGGGGGGGCCTTCGACTACGTCAACGCCGGGCACGAGCACCCGTTCGTGATCCGGCGCGACGGGCGCATCGCCGACCTCGAGACGGGGGGCACGGTGCTGGGCCTCATGGAGGGCGCACAGTTCGAAGAGGCGCGGGTTCCGCTGGGCCGGGACGACGTCGTCGTCTTCTTCAGCGACGGGATCACCGACCGTTCTGGCCAAGACGGCCAGTTGTACGGAGTGGAGCGGCTCAAGGCGGCGGCCGTCCGCAGCCGCGAGGACGCCGCCCGCCTCGCCCTCTATTCGCTGCTCGGTGACGTCCAGGGCTTCTCCGGGGGAACGCCTGCGGACGATGACATGACTTTGATTGTGGCTAAGCCAAGGTAGGAGCTTGTCCGAGAACCGACGTTGGGACGCTCGGACAAGCTCCTAGCGTAACTAACCTCCCCAAAGCCGAGTTTGTTGACCCGGTTCACCCCCGGTCCCCACCAAATCCCAGAAGTCCAAACTCGCCCCTTGCGCGAGCGCAAGGACCCCGCCCCGGTTAAGTCGTTCGAGCCTTGCAACTTACCGGATGGGCTGATACATTCGGCTGTCTCGCTTGTAGTAGCGGCATGGAATACGTCTGCAAGGTCGGCACGCCGACGGGAGAGGTCCTGGAGCGGACGTTTCGCGCCCAGGACGAAGCCACGCTCCGACTCGATCTGGAACAGCAGGGTCTCTACCTCTTCCAAGTCCGCCGGGGGCTCGGCCAGCTTTCGCTCCGCAAGCGGAAGGTGGCGCCGTCCCTGGTGCTCATCTTCGCCCAGGAGCTGGCCGCTCTCCTGAAGGCCGGCCTTCCCCTCGTCCAGTCTCTCGAGGTGATGCTCGAACGCCAGCGCGACCCCCTCTTCCGCGGATCGCTCACCACCGTCCGGGACAAGGTGAAGGCCGGGACGGCCCTCTCCGAGGCGTTTCGGGTCGAGGCGGACCTCTATCCGCCCATCTTCGCGGCGAGCCTCGTGGCCGGCGAGCGCAGCGGCGCCCTCGAGGCCGTGCTCCGCCGTTTCTCCCAGCACCTGCGTCTCAACCAGCAGCTCAAGAAGAAGGCGGTCTCGGCCTCGGTCTATCCGCTCGTCCTCGTGGTGATGATGGTCCTGCTGACCGCGGTCCTGCTGGTCTACGTGATCCCGCAGTTCCAGGGCTTCTACGAGGGCCTGGGGGCCAAGCTGCCGCTCCCCACCCAGATCCTCCTGGGGGTGGCGGGCGTGCTCCGGGGCAACCTCTACTTCATCCTGGCCGCGATCGGAATAGGGGCGGCCTCGTTCTGGTATTGGCTCCGGAAGGAGAGCTCCGCCCTGAAGCTGGACCGCGCATTCCTGGGGCTGCCGTATTTCGGGGGCCTCGTGCGCATGTACGCCACGAGCCAGCTCATGCGGACGCTCTCCACCCTGCTCGCGGGCGGCCTTCCGCTCTTGAACGCGCTCGAGACCGCGGCCGCGTCCATCGGCAACCGGGCCATGGCCAAGGCGGTGGGCGCCTCCACGAAGATGATCCGCGAAGGGGCGAGCCTCACCACCGCTCTCGAGTCGACCCGCATGTTCGAGACCCTGCCCCTGGAGATGGTCAAGGTGGGCGAGCAGACGGGCGCCCTGGGCGAGATGCTCGGGGCCGTCGCCGAGTTCTACGACGAGGAGCTGGAGACCCGGATGGCCACCATCCTCTCCCTGGTCGAGCCCATCCTGCTCGTGGTGATGGCGGTCCTGGTGGCGGGCATGCTGCTGGCCTTCTACCTGCCCATGTTCGAAGCGATCTCCGCGGTTCAGGGAGGGATCGGGCATTGAGCCAGGAAGTGGTTCGGGCGGTGGTCGACGCCGGGGCCGCGCTCTCGCCGGCGGCCGAGGAGGAAGCGGCCCGCGCCCTCGCCGCGAGATACCACTTCGAGTACGTGGACGTGACCTCGTTCGCCCCCGATCCCGAGATCCTGAAGGCGGTTCCCGTCGAGCTGATGTTCCGCTACAACTTCCTGCCCTACCGCAAGGAAGGCGGCCGGCTCGTCCTGGTGATGGCCGATCCCACCGACATCCCGGTGGTCGACGAGCTGTCGCTCCTCCTCCAGACCCCGGTGCAGCCGGCGGTGGGCACCGCGAGCGCCATCCAGGAAGCCCTCAAGAAGGGGCAGGGGACCACCCGCGTCCTCGAGCAGGCCTCGGAGTCGTTCAAGATCCAGGTGGTCCGCGACGACGACAACGGCGAGGAAGTCCTCTCCGTCGACAAGATCCAGGCGGACCAGTCTCCGATCATCCGCCTCGTCGACTCCACCGTCTTCGACGCCTTGAACCGGCGCGCCTCCGACATCCACATCGAGACCCGCGACAACGAGGTCGTGATCAAGTACCGGATCGACGGCGTGCTCCAGCCGGCCATGAAGCCGATCGCCAAGGAGCACCACTCGACCATCATCAGCCGTATCAAGGTCATGGCCGAGCTGGACATCGCCGAAAAGCGCGTGCCCCAGGACGGCCGCTTCCGGGTCAAGATCCGCGGCCGCTCGATCGACTTCCGCGTCTCCATCATGCCCTCGGTCCACGGCGAGGACGCGGTCATCCGCATCCTCGACAAGGAGAGTCTCTCCAAGCAGTTCGCCTCGCTGCGCCTCGACGTGCTGGGCTTCGACGAGAAGGAGCTCCTCCGTTTCCGGAGGTTCATCCGCGAGCCCTACGGCATGGTGCTGGTCACGGGCCCGACCGGATCCGGGAAGACCACGACCCTCTACGCCGCCCTCTCCGAGATCAAGACCGAGGAAGACAAGATCATCACCATCGAGGACCCGGTCGAGTACCAGCTGCGCGGGATCACCCAGATCCCGGTGAACGAGAAGAAGGGGCTCACCTTCGCCCGCGGCCTCCGCTCCATCCTCCGCCATGATCCCGACAAGATCATGGTGGGGGAGATCCGCGACGCCGAGACCGCCGACATCGCCATCCAGTCCGCCCTCACCGGGCACCTCGTCTTCACGACCGTCCACGCCAACAACGTGATCGACGTCCTGGGCCGCTTCCTGAACATGAAGATCGAGCCCTACAACTTCGTCTCCGCCCTGAACTGCGTCCAGGCCCAGCGTCTGGTGCGGACCATCTGCGAGCACTGCAAGCGGCCGGTGAAGGCCTCCGCCGCCCTGCTCGACGAATCGGGGCTCGATCCGAGGACCTACGCCGACGTCACCTTCTACGAGGGCGCCGGCTGCATGGAGTGCGGGGGCACCGGCTACATAGGGCGGATGGCGATCTGCGAGCTGCTCGATCTCACCGACAAGATCCGCGAGCTGATCCTGGACCGGCGGTCGAGCGCGGAGATCAAGCGTGCGGCCCGTGACGAAGGCATGATGTTCCTCCGCGAGTCGGCGGTGAACAAGGCGGTGGCGGGGCAGACCACCCTGCACGAGATCAACAAGGTGACGTTCGTGGAGGTGGTGTGAGCGGGGGAGCGCTCGAGCGCACGACCGCCGCCATCGCGCGCAGGGCAGGGCGGCTGCGCCGGCGCCTGCTCGATCCGGAGCCGACCCTTCTCGCGGTGGAGGTCCGTCCCCGGAGCCTCGGGGTGGTGCGGTTGAGCCGGGAAGGGGAGCGGTCGGCCGTCACCGCCGGCGCCTCGCTCGATCTGCCCCCGGGCACGCTCGCGCTCTCGATGACCCAGCCGAACATCGTCGACGCGCCTGCGTTTTCGCGGACGCTGCGGGACGTGCTCGAACGGGCGGGCGCCCTCGAAGGCGGGGGCATCGCCCTCGTCCTGCCCGATCCGGTGGCCCGGGTCGCCCTCGTGCCGGCGGCCGACGTGGCCGCGCGGGGCCGGACCGAGCTCGACGAGATGCTCCGGTTTCGACTCAAGAAGGTGGTGCCCTTCGACGTACGCGAGGCGCGCCTCGCCGTCCTGCCGGGCCGGAGCGCGGGCCTGCTCCTGGTGGCCGCGATCTTCCGGCCGGTGCTCGACGGCTACGAGCAGGCCCTCCGTGAGCTGGGCTTCGAGCCCGGCCAGGTCGAGGTGGCCGGGCTGGCGCTGGCGGAGCGAGCGGCCCTGCCCTCGGGCGACAGCGCCCTCGTGAACTGGGACCACGGCTACGTGTCGATCGTGATCCTCCGCGACGGCTGGCCCATCCTCGTCCGCACCCTGGTCGGCGACTTCACGGCCTCGGCCGAGCCCGTGGTGCGCGAGGCCGCGAACACCGTCCTCTACTACCGCGAGCGCCTGGCCGGGACCGGCCTCCTGAGCGCGGTACTGCGCTCGGCCTTCCTCCCGCCGGACGACGCGGCGGCCTTGCTCCGCGAGCCGCTCGGGGTCGCCCCCACCGTTCTCGATCCGTGGGCGGGCCTGGCCGCGGGAGATCACGGTCCGGCGGCGCAGGCCCTGGCGGGGGCCGCGGCGGCCCTGCTCCGGGGAGTGGCCGCGTGATCGGCTCCCTGAACCTCGCCTCCCGGCCGTTTCGAAACGAGCGCCTTCCCGCGCTCGCTCTGTGGGCCGGGCTCGTGGTCCTCCTGGGCCTCACCGTGAAGCACGGCCTGGTGGTTGCCGACCTCTTGTCGCCGGCCTCGGTGGGCCTCGAGCGCGAGGTCCGCGCCCTGGACGCCGAGGCGGATCGCCTGCGCGCGGAGCGGGCGAACCTCAAGGCGCCGAGCCCCGATCCGGCCACGGTGCGCCAATGGACGCTCGTCTCGAGCCTCATCGACCGGCGCGCATTCTCGTGGACCGATCTCCTCGCCCGGCTCGAGGAGGTGCTCCCGCCGGGCGTCCACCTCGTCTCCATCGCCCCGGTCATGCAGAAGGGCGAGGTGACCCTCGACTTCACGGCGGTGGCGCGGACGCCCGAGGAGGCGCTCGATCTCGTCAAGGCGCTTCAGGCGCGGAAAGACTTCGCCGAGGTGTTTCCCACCGGGCTCGACGACAGGAAAGACGAGGGGCACGAGCTCGGGATCTCGCTGCGGTACGTACCCGAAGGGCGAGTGCCCGCGCCCTTCCAGGGAGGCCGCTGATGGCCCCGAGCGCCCCGCGGCCGTTCTGGCGCCGGCGCCTACTGCCCCTGCTCCTGGTGGTCGCCGGCCTCGACCTCGTCCTCTTCCTGGCCTTCACCTTGCCCCGTTCCTGGCGCCTGAAGAGCGTCACTTCCCGGGTGGGAAGCCTGAAGGAGGAGGTCGCGCGGGAACGCATGCTCACCCGCGCCCTGAAGGTGCGGGTGGAGACCGCCGCCAACAACGCCCGCGACGTGGAGCGCTTCTATCGCGAGCTGGTGCAAAGCCGCGAGGAATCGCTCCTGCCCACCCTCGAGGACATCGAGGCCATGGCCCATCAGCCCGGGCTGGTGGCGGGCCGCCGGGGCTATACGCGCGACGAGGTCAAGGGCGCGCCCATCACCCGCGTGGCGATCCGCCTGCCCCTGGAGGGCTCCTACGAGCAGCTCGTGAAGTTCCTGGCCAACGTGGAGCGCGGGAAGCGCTTCCTCACGGTGGACCGGATCGCGATCAGCCAGAACCAGACCGAGGGCGGGCCGGCCAAGCTGCAGGTCGAGCTGTCCGCTTTCTTCAGGGACGCGAAGGCGCCGGGGAACGCCCGTGGCGACTAGGAGTGAGAGGGGAGTGACCTACCTCGAGCTGATCGCCACCGCCGCGATCCTGATGATCCTGGCCTCGGCCATCCTCCCGCTGGCCCGCGTGGGCTTCACGCGCAAGAAGGAGTACGAGCTGCGCCGGGCGCTGCGCGAGGTCCGGACCGCGGTCGACCGGTACAAGGTGCTCGTGGACCAGGGCCAGATCGGGGGGACGGACGTGAAGCTCGGCAGCGAGGGCTACCCCCCCGACCTCGAGACCCTGGTCAAGGGCGTCAACCGGGTGGGGACGCAGGACCGGAAGATCAAGCTGCTGCGGCGCATCCCCCTGGACCCGATGACCGGGAACACCGAGTGGGGTATGAGATGCTACCAGGACGATCCCGACGAGACGTCCTGGTGCGGCCAGAACGTGTGGGACGTCTACTCGAAGAGCACGGCGAAGGGCCTGGATGGAACGCGCTACAACACCTGGTGACCACGGCTCCGCGCGTGGCTTCACCCTCATCGAGCTGATCACCGTGATCGCCATCATCGGCATCCTGGCCGGCATCGCCCTGCCGCAGTACAAGGTCGCGATCATCCAGTCGCGGGAGGCGGTCCTCACCGAGAACCTGTTCCACCTGCGCGACCTCATCGACCAGTACTACGCGGACAAGGGCAAGTACCCGGCCTCGCTCCAGTCGCTGGTCGAGGACGGCTACCTGCGCCGGATGCCGGTGGACCCCATAACCCGCGCCGCCGACTGGGTCGAGGTCCAGGAGGAGCCCGACCCCGACCGGGGGGGGGAGCAGGCCGGCGTCATCGACGTGAAAAGCGCCTCCGAGGACGTCTCGCTGGCGGGAACTCCGTACAACGAGTGGTGACGATGGGACGAGCTTCGAGGATCGGGTTTCCGGCTCTGGCGCTGGTCGTCGCTCTCCTGGCCGCGGGTTGCGCCGCGGGCAACGCCTATAGGCGGGGCCAGAGCGAGGCGAAGAAGGGCAACTGGGACATGGCGGTGGCCAAGTTCACGATGGCGCTCCAGAGAGACCCGGAGAGCATCCCCTACAAGATCGCCCTCGAGAAGGCCAAGGTGGAGGCGAGCCGGCTTCACTATGCCGAAGCGAAGCAGCATCTCGCGGCGGACGACCTCGAAAGGGCCGTGGACGAGTTGGAGATTGCGACCAGGTACGACGGAGGCAACAAGTCCGCGGCCGACGATCTGTTCCTCGTCCGGGAGAAGATCCAAAGGCGGGAGGACGAGAAGAAGCGCCTGGCCGATTTCGAGAAGATGAAGGAACGGGCCCAGGCGCGGGTGCCGGTCCCCACCCTCTCGGCACGGAGCCCGGTGCCCATCACCCTGCGCTTCGGCAGCGGGACGAAGCTCCAGAAGGTGCTCGACACCCTGGGCAAGCTGGCGGGCGTGAACATCCTCTACGACGAAAGCTTCCGCGACAAGGACACCGAGGTGAACCTCACCGGCGTCACCTTCGAAGAGGCGCTCAACCAGATCACGTTCACGAACCGGCTCTTCTACAAGGTGCTGAACCAGAACAGCCTGATCATCATCCCGGAGTCCCCGCAGAAGCGCCGGACCTACGAGGATTCGGTGCTGCGCACTTTCTACCTCCAAAACGCCGAGGCGGACGAGATCCTGAACATCGTGAAGACTCTCACGGGCATCCAAAAGGCCTTTGCCAACAAGGGCCTCGGAGCCATCACCGTTCTCTCCACGCCCGACAAGGTCGCCCTGGCGGCGCGGGTGATCGAGGCCCACGACAAGGCCAAAGGCGAGGTCGTGGTCGAGGTCAAGGTGCTCGAGGTCGACAAGACCCGGGCCAAGGAGTACGGGATTCGGCTGTCTCAATACGAAGTGGGCGCAGCCTTCCAGCCCACCGGAAACGAGACGGATGGCGCCGCGTCGACGACCCTCCGCGCCCATCTCCTGTCGTCCTTGAACCTCGCGGACTGGGTCGTCACTCTCCCCCAGAGCATCTTCGCGAAGTTCCTGGAAAGCGAGGGCTCGACCCGGATCCTCGCGTCGCCGCGACTGCGCGCGGCGGAGGGCAAGCCGACCACCCTGAGAATCGGCGAGGAGATCCCCATTCCGGTCACGAGCTTCGTCACCCCCACGGTGACTCCGGGCCAGAACTTCGGCAACGCCACGTCTTTTCAGTACCGCAACGTGGGGATCAACCTCGAGCTGACGCCCAAGGTGAACGCCAACGGCGACATCTCTCTCGAGTTCAACGCGGAATTCAGCATCCTGGGAACGCCGAGGGATGTGGGAGGCGGCCTGTCCATACCAAGCGTCACCACGCGCAATGTGAGGGGCGTCCTGAGGCTGCGGGACGGCGAGACGAGCCTGATCGGGGGTCTCGTTTCGACCCAGGAGACGTCCTCGCGATCGGGAGCTCTCGGCGTGGAGAAGATCCCCCTCCTGAACCGCATCTTCGGCCAAAGCAAGAAGACCAAGGACGACACGGAGGTGTTGATCTCCATCACTCCTCACGTGGTGCGGGCGCCCAAGATCACGGAAGAAGACCTGGAGACGCTGGCGGTGGGGACCGAAGAGGTCGTGAGGCTGCAGAGCGCGCGCCCGCCCCTCTTCGGCGAGCCGGAGGCGGAGCCGATGCCGCCGACCGACGTGAGCCCGACCCCGCCGAACCACGACACCGCGCCAACCCAACCTCCGGCGGCAAGCCCGGCGAGTCCGCCGGCTCCGACGGATCCTCTGCCACCGGAGACGACCCCGGGCGAGGAGCCCACGCCGCCGCCGCAGTCGAGCCTCGCTCCAGCGGCGCCGGCGGCCCCGCCTGCGACGCCGGCCGCGCCCCCGGAGACCGCGCCCGCCGCCCCCGCCGAAGGGCCGGTGACCGCGCTCTTCAGCCCGCCCGAGGTCGGCCTCAACGTGACCGGGACCGGGATGCTGGCCCTGGTGCTCGTGGGGGCGCGCGACCTGCTGTCGGTGGACGTAAGCCTGACCTACGATGCCAAGGTGGTCGAGGCGGTGGACGCGAGCGCGGGCTCGCTCCTGACCCTCGACGGCGCGAGCGTGGGCAGCCAGAAGGCCCTCGAGGCCGGGCGCGTGCGCCTGCGCTTCACCCGGCAGACCGGCGCGTCGGGCTCAGGCGTGGTCGCCGCCGTGACTTTCAAGGGAGTGGCCGCGGGCACCGCGGCCGTCGGCGTCGAGTCCATCTCGCTCCTGACGGGAGCGGGCAGCCGGTCAGTGGGCACGCCCGCTCCCGGCAGGATCGTGGTGACGCCGTGACGGGCAGGAGGAAGACGATGTCGAACCCCAAGGTCCTAGCGGGCGCCCTGGCCCTGGCCCATCTCACGTGTGCCGCGGTGCCCCTGACGGCTCCGTCGGGGTCGAGCATTATCATCAACGCAAATCCGCGGTTCATCGCGGCCAACGGCGGCGTCTCTGCAATCACCGCGGTCGTCATCGAGCCAGCCGGCACTTTTGTGCCAGACGGCACGGTGGTCTTCTTTCTGACCGATCTGGGCCGAATCGATGCCCAGGCCAAGACGAAAGACGGCTACGCCCGCGTGAACTTCGTATCGGACAGTCGCTCAGGGAGGGCGACGGTCCGGGCCTTCTCGGGCGGGTCGGCGCCGAACCCCTCGCCATCTGCCACCGCAACGCCGACAGGAGTGGTGACGGCGATGGGGACATCCAAGCCGGCTGCGGCCCTGGGAACCCCGCTGGTGACCAATTCAGCGGAGATCTCCGCCGAAGTCACGATCGACATCGGCAGCGCGCTCCCGGCGGACGTGATCGTCACCGCCAACCCGCCGCGGATCACGGCGCCACGGAACACCGTAATCACGGCCAACGTCTACGATGACAAGGGGAACCCGGTGTCCAACGTCCCGGTGATCTTTACCGTCGACGTTGTTTCAGGCGGCCGACTCCTGCAGGAGTCGCTCGATAGCGGGAGCCAGCCACGCTTTACCGACACCAACGGTCAGGCGCGCGATGTCTTGCGCACGAGCCAGAATCGTGCCGATGACCAAAAGGAGGTAGTGGTCAACGCCTCTGTCCCCGGGCGTCCGGGTGCGGCGGGAGGGTTGGGCGGCTCCGTGAGCGTCTTCATCAACTGATGCGCACCGGCTTGGTTCTACTCGCTCTGGCCACGATCGCGCCCGCCGCGCGGGCGGAGATCGCCGTCCTCACGAACGGTCAGACCATGAAGATCACCGGCCATCGGACCGAAGGCGACACGGTCTTCCTGAGCCTCAAGGGCGGCGGGGAAGTGGGCACGCCGGCCTCGCAGTTGCGCGGGTTCGTGCCCGACGAGGTGGCGGACGAGGTGGCGGCGCCGACTGGGACCCGGGCCGAGCTGGAAGCCCTGGCCGCGGACGTCGCGCGCCGCCACGGCCTCGATCCGGCTCTCGTCCTGGCCGTGGCCTCGGTCGAGTCGAGCTTCAAGCCGAAAGCCGTGTCGCCCAAGGGTGCTCTGGGCCTGATGCAGCTCATGCCGGCCACCGCGACGGCCCTCGGGGTGGAGGACGCGTTGGACCCCGAGACCAACCTCGAAGGCGGCTCGCGCTACCTCGCCGAGCTTCTCACCCTCTACGGCGGCGACCTCACGAGGACCCTGGCCGCCTACAACGCCGGCCCCGGTGCGGTGAAGCGGCATGGCGGCATCCCGCCCTATCGCGAGACCCGAGCCTACGTGAAGAAGGTCCTGGAGCGGTACAAGAAGAAGCCATGACGCGGCGAGCCGAGAGCAGCCGGCGAAGCGAAGCGGGCTATTCGATGCTGGCCCTCATGGCGTCCGTCGCGATCATGCTGATCATGCTTGGCGCCGCCACTCCCGGCTGGCGCTACCTCTCCAAGAACGACCGCGAGGAGGAGCTGATCTTCCGCGGGGGACAGATCGCGGACGCGATCCAACGCTACCAGCGGAAGAACGGCAACGCGCTGCCCCCCAGCCTGGACGTCCTGGTGAAGGGCAAGTTCCTGCGGAAGGCGTACAAGGACCCGATGGTCCCGGACGGCAAGTGGCGCTTCCTTCGGCCGGGGGAGATCGTGACCCCCGGCGCCCCTCCGGGAGCGCCGGGCCAGCCGCGCCAGCCGGGTCGGCCTGGGAGCCCAGGCGGTCCTGGCGGCAGCACTCCGGGGGTCCTGCCTCCGGGGGCGACATCACCCGGGAGCACGCCGGGGACCCGGCCCATCGGGGATGGGGGCCCGCTGGGATCGACCATCCAGGGGGTGGCCAGCCGGAGCACCGACAAGAGCCTGCGGATCTTCAACGGCCGCGAGCGCTACAACGAGTGGCTGTTCGTGCCGGGCCAGCCCCGCGTGATCGGCCGGCCGATGGCCCCGCTCGGCCCCGGCATCCTTCCGGGAACTC
>Ga0209640_10003960_pt1 | contig 13012 bp, 8 predicted proteins | sample RifCSP10_1_FD_184018 | JGI IMG/M metagenome (GOLD analysis project Ga0209640, IMG submission 184018) | Soil microbial communities from Rifle, Colorado - Rifle CSP2_sed 10_1 (SPAdes) (version 2) | ecosystem: Environmental > Terrestrial > Deep subsurface > Rock core/Sediment | place: Rifle...
AGCGGAAGCGCCGCCCCTTGTGGACGGCCAGTGACCATGTCATCCGCTAAGCGGCCAGTGATCTCGTCACCCTCGACGGTATGGAAACGAGGGAGGCGATCACGCTCTGGCCCAGAGCAGGATCCCAAGTTCGGGTCGCCGCTTCGTCTCCTCCCGGGTCTCGGTCATGCCGATGCCGGGACGGTGTTCGGGGCAAATACCACCTTCATCGAATCGTTGCCCTGGGCCAGCTCGATCGCCTCTGCCGCACGCTCCAGGGGCATCCGGTGGCTGACGACCTGCTCGAACGGGAGACGCTTGGCGTTGAGGGCCAACATGCGCATCGTGGGAAGGTAGAAGTCGCTGCGCTCGCCGCCGATTCCCAGCAGCGAAACGTTGCGGGCGCAGAGATCGGCCGAGGGGTTGATCCCGATGGGTCCCATGTCGACGAAGGCTCCGGCCTCGACGACCGTGCCTCCGTAACGCACCAAACGCAGGCACTCGGGCAGCGCCGTCGCGACGCCGGTGGCGTCGACGACGATGTCGGCGCCCAGGCCGCCCGTCAGCTCCCGAACGCGCGCGACCCGCTCGGCTTCGTCGGTCTCCGTGACGTTCAGGAGCAGGCTCGCGCCGAAGGCGCCGGCGACCTCCAGGCGGTGTGGCAGGCGGTCGATCGCGACGATCTGCCCGCACCCCAGCAGCCGAGCTTTGATGAGGTGGCATAGACCCAGCGGCCCGACGCCGTAGACGACGAGCGTCTCGCCCACCCGCGGCCCGTGGAGGTCGGCTGCCAGCATCCGTGCGGTGTCGAGGCCGTGCGTCACCGACATCTCCTCGGTCAGGACGGCGATCTCCGACGGAAGCTCGTCCGGCACTCGGAACAGCGGTGTCCCCGGAAGCAGATAGAGATACTCGGCCCAGCCACCGAAGAGGTGAGGCGGGCGGGCGGCGTTCAGGCTGTTCCCATAGTCCTCGAGACGCTCGCAGGCGTAGTAGGGGAAACCGCCCCGGCAAAAGACGCACGAGCCGCACGCGACGTTCGCGGCGGGGACGATCCTGTCGCCCAGCTGGAGCGGGACCCCCTCGCTGTCGAGCACGACTCCGCCGGTCTCCGCGACGACCCCCACGTTCTCGTGGCCGCAGATGAGCGGGAATTCGATATCGATCTCGTGCGGCGTCCCGGCGTACTGCTTCGTCTCGCCCCGAAAGGTGTGCTTGTCGGTGCCGCAGATGCCCGAGTACTCGATCTTGATCAGGACGGCGCCGGGCTCCACGTCGGGATACGGGAAGCGCTCCACGCCGATGCGTCCCGGGCCACGCATGACCGCAGCCCTCACGCCCGGGCCGCTGGCGACCCCGTCTCCCATCCTCATTCTCCTTCCGAGTTCTGATGGCGCTACCGTCGTCAGCCGAGCAGCTCGTACGCCCGAAGGGTCAGGAACTCCGGGAAGTCGTCGCCGAGGACGAGCCGGTCCAGCAGATCCACGGCCTCGCCCAGCCGCCCCGCCCCGCGCCCGCCGAGCCGTGCCAGCTCCTCGTCGCGGATGGCTCCGTACAGCTCACCGGTGAATGGCCGCCCGTCGTCGAGCCGCACGCCGAGGCGGCGCCACTGCCAGAGCTGGGAGCGGCTGATCTCGGCCGTCGCGGCGTCCTCCATGAGGTTGAAGATCGCCGCGGCGCCGATGCCCTGGAGCCACGCGTCGAGGTACTGCAACCCGACGTTGACGTTCTGGCGCACGCCGGCCTCGCTCACCCGCCCGCCGGGAACGCGCACGTCGAGGAGGTCCGTCGCGCCGACGAGCACGTCCTCGCGCAGCCGCTCCTTCTGGTGGTGCCGCTCCCCGAGGACCCGGGCGAAGACCTCGCCGGCCACGGGCACGAGGTCGGGGTGGGCGACCCACGTCCCGTCGAACCCGTCGCCCGCCTCGCGCTCCTTGTCCTCGCGCACGTTGGCGAGGGCGTTCGCCGTCACCTCCGGCTCGCGGCGGTTGGGGATGAAGGCGGACATGCCGCCGATCGCGTATGCGCCGCGCCGGTGGCAGGTGCGCACGAGCAGCTGCGTGTAGGCGCGCATGAACGGCACGGCCATCGTCACCTGCGCGCGGTCCGGCAGCACGAAATCCGGCCGCTCGCCGAGCTTCTTGATGATGCTGAAGATGTAGTCCCAGCGGCCCGCGTTGAGCCCGGCGGCGTGCTCGCGCAGCTCGAAGAGGATCTCGTCCATCTCGAAGGCGGCGAGGATGTTCTCGATCAGCACGGTCGCCCGGATCGAGCCGCGCGGGATGCCCAGCGCCTGCTGGCCGAAGAAGAAGACGTCGTTCCACAGCCTGGCTTCCAGCCGGCCCTCGAGCTTGGGCAGGTACAGGTAGGGCCCCGAACCCCGCTCCAGTACCTCGCGGCCGTCGTGGAAGAGGAAGAGCCCGAAGTCGAAGAGGCTCGCGCTCACCGGCGCCCCGTCCACGAGCACGTGCCGCTCCACGAGGTGCCAGCCCCGTGGCCGGACGACGAGCGTCGCCGTGCGCTCGTTGAGCCGGTAGGCCTTGCCTTCGGGGCCGGTGAACACAAGCCGGCGGCGCACCGCGTCGTACAGGGCGGCGTGGCCGGCGATCACGTTCGACCAACCGGGGCTCAGGGCGTCCTCCAGGTCCGCCATGAAGACGCGGGCGCCCGAGTTCAGCGCGTTGATCATCATCTTCGGCTCGGCCGGCCCGGTGATCTCCACGCGCCGGTCGTCGAGATCGGGCGGGGCGTCGGCGACGCGCCAGTCGGCCGCCCGGATGGCGGCCGTGTCGGGCACGAAGTCGGGCATGACGCCGGCCGACAGGTCGTGCTGCCGCTCGCCCCGCCTTGCCAGCAGGACGTCGCGGCGGGTCGCGAACGTGCGCTGGAGCCGCGCCACGAAGGCCAGTGCCTCGGCCGACAGGATGTGGGCGTGCTCGGAGGGGACGGGGGCCAGGACCTCGACCCCATCGGGCAGCGCGCTCACCAGCCACCCTCCTCGCGCAGCAGGCGATGCAAGACGCGCGCGGCAGCTGCCTTCCGGTAGGCCGCGGTGGAGCGCACGTCGTCGATCGGCCGCAGCTCGCCGCGCAGGACGGCCGCGGCGTGGTCGGCGACGGTCTCACGGGGAGCGGCGCCCTCGAGGACGCGCTCCGTCTCGGTGGCGCGGATCGGGGTCGGCGCAACGGACCCGAGGGCGAGGCGCACGTCGCGCCAGACGCCGCCGTCCTCGCGCCAGGCCAGGGCCATGACGACTTTCGAGATGGCCTGCGCCCGCCGCGTGCCGACCTTGCGGTAGCGGACCCGGCGCCCGGCCACGAGCGGCAGGCTGACGCGCAGGACCAGCTCGTCGGGCCGCAGCGGCGTGCGCCGGTAGGCCGGCCAGAAGTCGGCGGCAGCCACGGTCCGCTCGCCGCGCAGGCTGCCTGCGACGATCGAGGCATCCATGGCCAGCAGCACGGGCAGCGTGTCGCCCGCCGGCGAGGCGTTCGCGATGTTTCCCCCCAGCGTGCCCCGGTTCTGGATCTGCACCGCGCCGATCGTTGCGGCGGCCTCGACGAGCGCCAGCGCGTGCTCGACGCAGAGCGGCGAGCGGCGGATCTCCGTGTACGTCGTGAGCGCGCCGAGGACGAGGGCATCGCCCTCGACCCGGATGCCCCGCAGCTCGTCGAGCCGCCACAGGTCCAGCATCCGCTCCGGGATCGGCGTCGTTTCAGCGGCGATCTGGACCATCACGTCCGTGCCGCCGGCGATCGGTCGGTGGGGCGCGGCCGCGAGCAGCGCGTACGCCTGCCCGAGGCTCGTGGGCGAGGCGACCGGCGGCTCGGCGGGCATCGCGTTCGGGACTCGCTCAGGCGCCCGGGGCGGTGTCGGCGCCGCGCCCCAACGCGGCCAGCTCGATGGCCTCGACGATCTTCGTGTAGCCCGTGCAGCGGCAGAGGTTGCCGGCGATCGCCTCGCGGATGGCCTCCTCGGTCGGGTCGGCGCCGGAGGCGAGGAACGCCTCGGCGGACATGAGCATGCCCGGCGTGCAGATGCCGCACTGCGCTCCGCCCGCCTCGAGGAAGGCCGCCTGGAGGGGGGAGAGGACGGGGCCCTGCGGGCCGGCCGTGGCCAGCCCCTCGACCGTGCGCACCGCGTGGCCGTCCGCCTGGCAGAGGGGGACGAGGCAGCTGACCACCGGCTCGCCGTCGAGCAGCACCGTGCAGGCGCCGCATTCGCCCTCGCCACAGCCCTCCTTCGTGCCGCTCAGGCCGAGGTCCTCGCGCAGCACGTCGAGGAGGCGCCGCATGCCGGGCGCGGCGACCTCGAACTCGACGCCGTTGACCCTTAGCTCGTAGCTCATGCGCTGATGCCCGGCGGTCCGGGCGGCTCGTGCCCGTCGAGGGCGGCGAGGATCCGCTCCGGCGAGGCGGGCAGGTCGTGGATCCAGACGCCGGTCGCGTCGTGGATGGCGGCCACGACGGCCGGCGCGCCGACGTCCATGGGCAGCTCGCCCACGCCCTTGGCGCCGTGCGGGGCGCCGCTGAAGGGCGCCTCGACGAGGATCGCATCGATGCGCGGCGCGTCGACGGCCGTGGGGATGAGGTACGTCTGGAGCCGGTCGTTGAGGTAGCGGCCGTCGTGCAGCTTGATCTCCTCGATCGTCGCGTAGCCCACCGCCTGGAGCGTGCCGCCCTCCACCTGCCCCTCGGCCAGGACGGGGTGGATGACCCGGCCGACATCGTCGGCGGAGACGACCGAGCGCACGGCCACCTCGCCGGTGTCGAGGTCCACTTCCACCTCGGCGACCGCGCATGCCCAGCCGAAGGCGGGGTAGGCGTCGCCGGTGTACGTCTCGTCGTCGAAGTGGACGCCCGGGTACGGCTCGAAGCGCTCATCCTCCCGGGTGCCGCCCCACGTCTGTGCGTCGTGAAGGTAGCTCTCCGCGAAGGGGCGCCCGGTGCGCTCTTCGACCTGGGCGCGCAGCCGCCGCGCGGCCTTGATGATGAGCCCGCCCACGACCATCGCCGTGCGCGAGGCGACGGTCGGCCCCGAGTCCGGCACGATCGAGGTGTCCTGGGGCGCGATCTCCACCGCGTCGTAGGGCACGCCCAGCTCGTCGGCCACGAGCTGCGGGAAGATCGTCTTCGTCCCCTGGCCCATCTCGGTCGAGGCGGCCAGGATGCGGATGGCCCCCTCGGCAGTCAGCTCGACGCTGGCGACCGAACCCATCCTCTCCTCGCCCGAGCCGGTGAAGCCGGCGCCGTGCCAGCCCAGCGCCAGGCCGATCCCTCGAGCCGTCCGGGCGCTCGCCGTCCTCGCCGCCCGCTCGCGCGCCGTGCGCTCGCGGATGCGCTCGAACTCGGCTGCCTCGGCGGCTCGCTCGAGGACCTCCTGGGCGGCCACGCTCTCGCGCAGCACCTGCTGCGTGGGCGTCACGCCGCCCTCGCGGTAGATATTGCGCCGACGCAGCTCCAGCGGCGAGATGCCCAGCGCCTCGGCGACGCGGTTGACCTGCATCTCGGCGGCGAACTCCGCCTGCGGCGCACCGAAGCCGCGGAAGGCGCCGTTGGGCGGCGTGTTCGTGGCCACGGCGCGCGAGGTGATGCGCACGTTGGCCACGTCGTAGGGGCCGCCCGCGTGGATGGTCGCCCGCGAGAGGACGACCGGCGAGAGGGTGCAGTAGGCGCCGCCGTCGAGGACGAGGTCGATCTCCTGGGCCACGATCCGGCCCTCGCGGGTAACGCCCGTGCGGTGCGTGACGATCGCCGGGTGCCGTTTCGTGGTGGCCGCGATGTCCTCGTGACGGCCGTAGATCATGCGCACCGGCCGCCCGATGCGCTGGGCCAGCAGCGCCGCGTGCACGGCGAGGAGCGAGGGGTACTCCTCCTTGCCCCCGAAGCCGCCGCCGGTCTCGGCCTGGATGACGACGGCCCGCTCCGAGTCGAGCGCCAGCGCTCGCTTCAATGCCTTGTGCACGTAGTAGGGGCACTGGAGCGAGCCGGTCACGGTCATGCCGCCGTCCTCACGGGGGACGGCGATCATGGCCTGGTTCTCGATGTAGAGCTGCTCCGTGTGGCCGACCCGGTAGGTGCCCTCGACGACGAGGTCCGCCGCGGCGAACCCGGCCGCGATGTCGCCCTTGCCCATCTCGTAGTGGGCGAAGACCTGGCTCGAGACCACCGGGTCGAAGACTGGGGCCAGCGGCTCCGTGCGCAGGCGGAGGCGGGCCTTCGCCTCGCGCAGCGTGTCGCGGTCGGCGGCGGCCAGCAGGGCTACCGGCTCGGCCTGGTGGCGGATCTCCCCGCCGACCGGCACGAGGATGGGCTGGTCGTCGATGATGAGGCTCACGACGTTGTCGCCGGGGATATCCTCGGCCGTGACGACGACGACCCGCGACCAGTCGAAGTCGGCGTCGCGCTCGATGCCCAGCAGGCGGGCGTGTGGCTCCGTCGAGCGCAGTGTGGCGCCGTACCAGGCGCCCGGGAAGACGAGGTCGTCGGCGTAAAGCGCCGTCCCGGTAAGCTTGGCCGGCCCCTCGCGGCGGAGAGGCGCGCCCCGGGCGTGGCCGCGCGCGAGCTCACCGGCCCGGGGCAGCCGGACCGGGCTCGGAGCGGCGGGGCTGACGGGTGTGGCCGGGCCGGGCCGGGTGGTGATCGTCATCCGGGGAGGCGCTCCTTGGGCGTGCCGCGAAGCGTGGCCGGTCGGGCGCCGCGATGTCAAGCCGCGTCGGGGCTGGTGCGGTTCTCATACGCACGGGCACGGAACGTTAGAAGCGGCCGGCTTGCCCGGAACGGTACACGGAGGCTCTAATGCACCGCCGGCGTTCGCATGAGCATGATCGAGGCCGGACGCGCTTCTTGTGCTCCGGGGGCGTTCGCATGAGGGCGGCCGAACGCAGCCGAGCGCGGCAGAGCTGACCCTGCAGTCAGTCGGCGATGGCCAGCAGGTCCTCGTCGAGCGCCTCTGCGGACAGGGGTCGGGCCAGGTGATTGCCCTGGCCGAACTCGCAGCCCGATTGCCGCAGCCAGCCCAGCTGGTAGGGATCCTCGATCCCCTCGGCGGTCACGCTGAGCTCGAGCGCGCGGGCGAAGGCCAGCGCGGCCGTGACGATGGCCTCGTCCTGGGCGCTGCGTCCCAGGTCTCGGATCAGGGACCGGTCCAGTTTCAGGCCGCTGATGCCGAAGCGCTTGAAATGGCCCAGTGAGGAGTACCCCGTCCCGAAGTCGTCGACGAGGAACCTGACGCCCAGTCCCTGCAGCTCGGAGAACACCGCCTCGAGGTCCGCTTCGTCGAGCTTGGCGGACTCGGTGATCTCGAGCTTCAGGCAGGCCGGATCCAGGCCGTTGCTCGCGAGGACACCTCGCACCGTGGCGCCCAGCCCGGGCTGGAAGTCCTTGGCGGAGACGTTGACGCTGAGCTCGAGGCCTGACGCGGCCGGCGACTGCCGCTGCCAGGCACGGACCTGCCGGCAGGATGTTTCGAGCACGAATCGGGTCAGGCGGTGGATCAGCCCGGTCGCCTCGGCCAGCGGGATGAACTCGCCTGGCAGCACCAGCCCGTGACCCGGGCGTTCCCAGCGCACGAGAGCCTCGACCCCCGTCATGCGCAGCGTCCCGAGATCGAAGATCGGCTGGTAGTGGACGCGCAGCTGGTGCTCGTCGATGGCCCGACGGAGCTCGTCGCCCAGCTCGAGTCGACGGCGGGATTCGACGCGCATCCCCTGGGCGAAGAACTCGCATCGCCCGTGACCCGCGGCCTTCGCGGCGTACATCGCCATGTCCGCATCGGCGACGAGCACCTCGGGGGTCACCTCATCCGGCTCGGCGGTCGCGATGCCGACGCTGGCCGAGACGGTGACCTCCCGATCGGGCAGCTGGAGCGGAGACGCCAGGAGCTCGAGCACGCGCTGCGCCGCCGTCTCGGCGTCGGCAGCGGTCGCGAGCCCCTCGAGGAGGATGGTGAACTCGTCCCCGCCACGGCGCGCCAGCGTATCCCCACCTCGCAGTCCCGCCTCGAGGCGGCGTGCCACGGCGATCAGGACGGCGTCGCCGAACGGGTGCCCGAACGCGTCGTTGACCAGCTTGAAGTCGTCGAGGTCGAGGAAGAGCACCCCCGTGACGCGGTCGCGTCGCGCCCTCCTCGCTCGCTTCAGGCTGTGCTCGAGGCGGCTCATGAACAGCGCGCGGTTGGGCAGGCCCGTCAACCCGTCATGGATGGCAAGCTCGGCGAGTTCGCCATGCAGCAGCGCGTTGCCCAGCGCCAGTGCCGTCTGGTTGGCCAGGAGCTCGAGCGCCTCGAGCTCGAGGGGCGTGAAGGGCCGGCCGGCCTCCACCCGACCAAGGGTGAGCGCGCCGATCGCGGCGCCCTCGCGCACCAGCGGGACGCCCACGGCCGTGACGAATCGGTCGTCGTCGGCATCGTCGCGGACGGCCGGCGGGAAGGCGCCCCGGTCGAAGTCGTCGACGCGGACGAGGATCCGCTCGCTGATCGCACGCCCGGCCATGCCCTCGCCCGGCCGGATCTCCTTGCCGACCGCCCGCTCGGCGCCTCGCGCGCCGCGCACGACGTATCTCCGCGACGCTTGATCGAGGACCGTCAGCGCGACCAGCTCTGCCGGCACGACCATGGCCACGGCGTCGACCGTCGTCCGGTACAGCTCGGTCTCGTCGAGCACGCCGTTGATGCGCGCGGAGAACTCGACGAGGCGCTGGAAGATCGCGGCCCGCTCGGCCAGGCGCGCTCGCTCGCGCGCGAGTGCGAGCGCCGCGGCCAGGCGATCGCCGACCGTCGCCACCACGCCCCGGTCGCTCTCGTCGAGCGGCCGATCGTCGGTCGACTCGACGTTGAGGATGCCCAGCAGCTCCCCGTGGGCGAGGAGCGGGACGCAGATCTCGCCGGTGACGTCGGGGTTGGCGGTCGAGTAGTCCGGGTCGACCCGCACGTCGGGCACGAACGCGGGCTCGTGCGTCCGCATCACGCGGCCGATCACGCCCCGGGTACCGTCGAAGTCGACGGTCACCGCGTAGCCTCGCTGGGCCGCGAGCCGCGCCATCCCGTCTGGATGGAGGAGATGGAGCGATACCTGCCGGTAGCCGTACTGTTCGGTCAGCACACCCATGACCGCATCGAGGACGTCCGGGGTCGGACCCGCCGCGGCGAGCAGGTGGCCGACCTCCTCGAGGCCGTGCTGGCGGATCGGGTGCCGCTCGGTGGCCGGCCGCGCCGTCGGCGACCGGGCTCGTGTCCGACGTTGACCGCCGTCAACGCCATCGGCCGGGACGTCATCGTCCCGGCGAAGACGGCTGCCCGGGGGTCCGCCGGTCACTGAGGCGCGGTCGTGGGTGGAGAGGGTAGGACGCACGACGAGAATCTAGTGGGCCGTCGCCACCGGGCGCCCTCGTCCGAAAGTCCTGTCCGATGGTGTATCGGTACCCCGTCAGCCTGCGTAGTTCGGACGAATCTGGGGCCGTCGCGCGAGGGACCTTCCCCGGTCGTGGGACGCGGCGACAACGTGTCAGGAAGGAGTGGCGGCCTTCGTGGCGCGTGCATCGTGGTGCGACAGATCTGCGTGATGATCGCCGCCGGCGTGCCCGCAGGGATCGGCGTGGATGATCGCGGACGCCACGTGCGGGACCCCGTGGAGGAGCGCATGGCGGGCCCGCTCGGCGATGTCGTGGGCTTCGACGACCGTTCGGCGCTCGTCGACCATGACCTCGGCCTCGGCGTGAAGCCGGTGGCCGATCCAGCGGATCCTCACAGCGCCGACGTCCTCGACCCCCGCCACCTCGCGCAGCACCGCCTCCGACTCATCGAGGATGGTCGGGTCGACCCCGTCCAACATGCGCATCAGCACGTCGCGCGACGCGTCCTTGAGAACGACCAGGATCATCACCGCGATGAGGAGTCCCGCGATCGGGTCGGCGGCCGGATAGCCGGCCGCAACCCCGGCGGCGCCCGCGACGACGGCGAGGGACGTGAAGCCGTCAGCCCGCGCATGGAGCCCATCGGCCACGAGGGCCGCGGAGCCGATCTCGCGCCCGATCGTGATGCGGTAGCGAGCCACCAGTTCGTTGCCGACGAAGCCGACGACGCCGGCGATCGCGACGGCCCACAGCAGATGGACCTCGGCGGGGTGCAGGAGCCGGTCGATCGCCCCGTAGGCAGCGAGGAGCGAGGAGCCCGCGATGAACACGAGAACGACGAGTCCCGCGAGATCCTCGGCTCGACCGTAGCCATACGAGAACCGCCGCGACGCGACGCGCCGGCCGACGATGAAGGCCAGCCAGATCGGCACCGCCGTGATGGCGTCCGCGAAGTTGTGGAGCGTGTCGGAGAGAAGGGCGACCGAGCCGCTGACGAGGACGACGGCGAGCTGAAGGCCGCTGGTCAGCAGGAGCGCGACGAGCGAGATCTTGAGGGCCCGGACGCCACGGGAGTCGGACTCGAGCGCCGAGTCGATCTTTGCCGCCGAGTCATGTGAGTGCGGACGCACGAGGTCCCGGAGCGCCACGAGGAGGCCCGGCCCGTGATCGTGCTGCGCGTGCGGATGATGGTGCTCGGGGCCGTGCTCATGCGGCTCGTGATCGGATCGGTGGTCCGACATGGGTCCCCTAGTCGGCGATGGCGAGGAGCGGATCGCCGGTGTTCATGGCCAGCGAGCTGACGATGAAGAGCACGACGCCCGGCATCGGCGCGTGGACCAGCCGGATGGTGGCTCCGAACGCGTTCTGGACCTCGCCCACGACCTGGCCCTCTTCGACGCGCTCGCCAACGCCCACCGTCGGGTGCCAGAAGCCAGTGGCGTCGGAGCGCAGCCAGGCCTCGGCGTGCAGGACGCGCGTCGTGCGCCGCGGGCCGTCGCCGGGGTCGGGGATCAGCCCTGCCGCGTGAAGGGCGCGACGAAGGCCGGCGGCGTGGAGCGCCACGTCCTGCTCCGGCCAGAGGCCCTGGCCGCCCACCTCGCCGAGGACGGCCGGGATGCCGGCCGCCGCGGCCGCCGTCGTCGTGGAGCCGGGGGTCGGCCCGTAGACGAGGTAGTCGAGCCCGTAGGCCTGCGCCATGGCCAGCGTGACGCGGTCGACGTCAGGGTCGCCGGTCTCCTCGATGCCGTTGAACGAGACGAGCGCCTCGTTCATGTCGCCGCAGTGGCAGTCGATGAAGCGGTTCGACGGCACGATGATGTTCGCGTAGAGCCACGCGGCCAGCCGCTCGGTGGGGCCGCCGGCCGGGTCGCCGGGGAAGGTGCGGTTGAGGTTGCGGCCGTCGAGCGGGTCGACGTAGATGCTGCGGGCGGCGAAGGCGGCCGGGTTGGAGACCAGCGAGGCGACGAGCGAGCCGGTCATCTCGGCCGGGTCGAGGCTCATGGCCACGCGCCGGAGCGCCGCGATCGAGACGTATTCGGCGCCGTGGATGCCGGCGGTCGCGCCCACCCGAGGCCCGGGTCGGGCGCCGTTGATGATCACCACCGGGATCTGGACCGTAGCGCTCCCCAGGTTCACCGGCACCATCCCCGTGGCGCGCTCACCCGGCGCGGCACGCAGGTGCTCCAGGGCCAGGGTGCGAGGCGCGTCGCTCATGGCGCCAGTATGCCCGCGGCTCATGCCGTGGAGCTCCGGCGCAGCGCACGGCCGGGGAGCGCCCCCGTGTGCTCGCCGCCATCCACGACGAGCGTGCCGTTCACGACGACGTGCGGGATGCCGGCCGGGAAGCGGCGCGGCTCCTCGTACGTGGCCAGGTCGCGCACCGCCGCCGGGTCGAAGACCACGATGTCGGCCTTCAGGCCGTCGCGCAGGAGGCCCCGATCCGCCAGCCCCAGGCGTGCCGCCGGCGCCGCGGTCATCTTGCGCACGGCCTCCTCGAGGCTCGTCAGGCGCTGCTCGCGCACGAACTCGCCCAGCACGCGGGGGAAGGAGCCGTAGGTGCGCGGCGCGGGCTTCGCCCCGATGAGCACGCCGTCGGACCCGATCATCGAGACCGGGTGCCGGAAGAACGGCGCCAGGCCCGCCGTGTGCGGCCCGGGCGTGACCTGGTTGACGCGCAGGTCCTCGGCCAGGAGCAGGTCGCAGATGGCGTCGGTGGGGTCGAGCCCGGTCTCGACCATGTACTCGGCCAGGGTGCGGCCCTCCCAGCGGGCGTGCTCGGGCCGGGCGAAGTAGCCCAGGCGCAGGTCGGCCCAGGGCGCGGCGCCTGCGTAGCTGCGGCCGCGGGCGGCGAGCTCGTCGCGGATGCGGGCCCGGATGGCGCGGTCGGCCAGGCGCTCCCTGGTCTTCGCCACGCCTCCGGCCTGGATCCATGGCGGCAGCATGATCAGAAGACGCGTGCTGGCCCACTCGGACGGATAGAGGTCGAACGTGACGTCCAGGCCTTCCGCGCGCGCGTCGTCCACCAGCTTGAGCATCCGCTCCGGCGGACCGGGGTAGGTGGCGCGGTGGTAGAAGTGGGTCAGGTGCACGGGGCCGTCGCCCTGGCGCCCGATCTCGATCGCCTCGCGGAAGGGATCGAGGAAGCCGTCGCCGAGCGTGTAGCGGACGTGCGTGTGGTAGAAGCCGCCGAGCTTCGCCGCCTCCGCCAGGAGCGCGCCAAGCTCCTCCGTCGTGGCGTAGGCGCCCGGCGGGTAATCGAGCCCGGAGGACAGCCCGAAGGCCCCCTCCTCCATGCCCTCGCGCAGGAGGCCGCGCTGGCGGTCCATGGCCCGGGCATCGGCCGGTACCTCGTCCCAGCCGCACGCTGATATGCGCAGCGCCGAGTTGCCGATGAAGTAGGCCACGTTGACAGCGACCCTGCGATCGAAGCGCTCGAGGTAGCTCGCCACCGAGCCCCAGTCACAGGCGATGTCCGGCCGCCCGTCGAGGCCGGCGTTGAGGGTGAGGAAGTCGTCGAGGTCCTGCTGCCGGAGGAACGGCGCGTACGAGTTGCCGTCCACGCCGATGACCTCGGTCGTTACGCCCTGGCGCACCTTGGGCTCGTGGCGCGGCTCTGCCAGCATCATCAGCCCGCCGTGGCTGTGCAGGTCGATGAAGCCGGGAGCGACGACGTGGCCGGTGGCGTC
>Ga0209640_10003961_pt1 | contig 13011 bp, 9 predicted proteins | sample RifCSP10_1_FD_184018 | JGI IMG/M metagenome (GOLD analysis project Ga0209640, IMG submission 184018) | Soil microbial communities from Rifle, Colorado - Rifle CSP2_sed 10_1 (SPAdes) (version 2) | ecosystem: Environmental > Terrestrial > Deep subsurface > Rock core/Sediment | place: Rifle...
CATCGACGGCACGGCTCCGTCGGCGCGCCCGATCCGCAGGCCCCCGCCCCCATCGAGCCTCGCATACGGCTGCGCCGTTGAGCCGAATCGGGCATAACTGATATTCGCGTCGCGCCACCTCGTCGTACGAGTATTCCTCTCGTCGTGAAATTCCGCGTAGGCGAGGATGACCACCAGCGGTGCCGGCCGCTCCCGAAGAGCCTGCTGGAGCTGCAGCAGCGACTGAAGCGTACCGTAGCCACCCACCCCGAAGTTGACGACATCATGATCGGGGAACTGCTCCTGAAGCTTCCAGGGCAGCGTTCCGGCATCATCGAGTCCCCAGCCCTGGACAAAGGAACATCCAAACACCCAGATCCCGTGCCCGGGAGGTTCACTGGAATACGTCTCCAGCGGTCGCGTGATCCGCGTGGTGTCGGGCAGGTTGGTGAGCTGCCAGCGGTACCGGTGATCGAAGAGTCCCGTATAGCTGCCCGGCAGCGGCCGGAACCCGAGCACCGGATCCGAAGCCTGGTACTTGCCTCCCGGCTCGATGATGATGTCTAGGCGCGTCAGATCCGGCGCGCCTCGAACGACCCGGATCAACACTTCGGCTGAAAACATGGCCCCGGCAAGACCAGTGACGACCGCCGACGCGGCGAACAACCTCCGGCGTGAGTCTCTGCGAATCTGCACTCACGGACCATTGTAGACTTCACCATCCTTGAAATACCTCGTCACCGGCGCCGCGGGCTTCGTCGGCAGTCATCTCACCGACGCGCTCCTTGCGCGCGGACACGAGGTCGTCGGCCTTGATAATTTCTCGACCGGTCAGGATCGCTTCCTCGAGGAGGCCGGGCATTCCGATCGCTTTACGCTCATCCGCGGCGACCTTCGCGACGGCTTCACGCTTCGCCGCGGCATCGAAGGCGTCGACGCCGTGTACCACATGGCCGCCAACGCCGACGTCCGCGGCGGCCTCGCCGCGCCCCGCGTCGACCTGGAGCAGAACACCATCGCGACCTTCGACGTGCTCGAAGCGATGCGCGCCGCCGGCGTCAGCCGCATCGTGTTTGCCTCCTCGTCCGCGGCGCTTGGCGAGCCGGAGCAGGTGCCGACGCCGGAGACCTGCCCCATTCCGTCGCAGACGTCGCTGTACGGCGCCTCGAAGATGGCGTGCGAAGGGTTCATCTCCGCGTACTGCGAAGGCTACGGATTCGAGGGCTACGCCTTCCGCTTCGTGTCGCTCCTCGGGCCGCGGTACCCGCACGGCCACGTCTTCGATTTCGTCAAACAGCTCCTCGCCGATCCGTCCACGCTGCGGATCCTCGGCGACGGCTCGCAGCGCAAGAGCTACCTCCACGTGGAAGACTGCGTCCGCGCGTTGATGCAAATCTGCGAGGATGTCCGCCCCGCGATCCGCGGACCGCGGAAGTTCCAGGTGTATCACCTGGGCGTGCCGGCCTTCTGTGTCATCCGTGATTCCGTACGGTGGATCTGCGAGGAGCTCGGCGTGTCGCCCCGGCTCGAGTTCGGCACCGGCAACCGCGGGTGGATCGGCGACAATCCCTTCGTGTTCCTCGATGTGCAGAAAGCCATGAGTGCCGGGTGGGCACCCAGCCACACCATCGAATCGTCCGTGCGTGAGACCGCTCGCTGGCTGGTCGCGAACCGCTGGATTCTCGACAGGCGGCGATGAACGCCGCCGGCTGCGACGTCGCGATCCTGGCGGGCGGTGAGGGGACGCGCCTGCGCGGCCGGACGGGCAGCCTCCCGAAGCCGATGGTCCCCCTCCTCGGCCGCCCGCTGCTCGACTATCAGCTCGACCTGTGCCGCGTGCACGGCTGTTCGCGCGTGCTCCTGCTCGTGCACCACGCCCACGAAGCGATCCGCGCGCACGTGGGCGACGGATCCCGGCACGGCATCAGCGTCGAATACGCGGTCGAAGCGTCGCCGCGCGGTACCGCGGGGGCGCTGAGGGATGCGCTGCCACGCCTCGCCGCGACGTTCCTCGTCCTGTACGGCGACACGTACCTCGACGTCGACCTGCGGCGCATGCGCGATGCGCACGCGCAGCACGACGCCGACGCAACGCTCTTTCTGCATCCGAACGACCATCCGCAGGATTCGGACCTGGTCGAGGTCGATGACGCGCGATTCATCACGGCGCTGCATCCGTACCCGCATGCTGAACATGCGGAATACGACAACCTCGTGAATGCGGCGCTCTACGTGATGCGCCGCGACGGGCTCGAGCCGCTGATCCCGCGCGAGGGCAAAGCCGACCTCGCGAAAGATGTCTTTCCGCAGATGCTGCGCGCCGGCCGGCGGCTGTTCGGCTATGTCTCGCCCGAGTACATCAAGGACATCGGCACCCCGGAGCGCCTGGACCTGGTGGCGGCCGACATCGAGGCCGGATTGCCGGAGCGCCTCTCCATGCGGGGCCTTCGCTCCGCTGTGTTCCTCGATCGCGACGGCACCCTCAACGAGGAAGGGGAGTACGTCACGAGACCCGATCAACTCGCCCTGCTGCCTGGCGTGGCCGACGCGGTGCGGCGCCTGAACCGCGCGGGCCGGCTGGCGGTGATCATCACGAACCAGTCGGTCGTCGCCCGCGGTGACGTGACGTTCACAGGCCTGAAGAAGATCCATGCGCGCCTGACGCATCTCCTTGGCGTGCAGCACGCCTACGTCGATGGCATCTACGTGTGCCCGCATCATCCCGACCGTGGGTTTGCCGGCGAAGTGCCCGAGCTGAAGGTCGTGTGCAGCTGCCGCAAGCCCGCAACGCGCCTCGTGGACGAGGCGTGCCGCGACCTCCAGATCGACAGGCGGACGTCCTGGTTTGTCGGCGACACGACGTCGGACATGGAAACCGGCCGCCGCGCGGGGGTCCGGACGGTCCTCGTCCGGACCGGCCACGCCGGTCAGGACGGCCGCTTTCCGTTTCAGCCGGATTATGTCGTCCCCGACCTGGCGGCGGCCGTTTCGTGGATTCTGGATGGCCACCCGGCGATGGTCCACCGCCTGGCGCCGGTGGCCGCGGCGGCACTGCAGGCGCGGCTCGTGGTGATGGGCGGACTTGCACGGACGGGCAAGAGCTCGGCCGCGCAAGTACTCCGTGAAATCCTGGCCGATCTCGGGCGGACTGCGCACATCTTCCCGCTGGATTCATGGCTGAAGCCGGCGGCCGAAAGGACCGAAGGAACAGGTGTGGCCGCCCGCTACGACCTCGACGCCCTGCTGACGACCGTGACCCCGCTCCTCCGGCTGCGGACGCGGGCGTCGCTGGACCTGCCGGTCTACGACCGGGGCCGCCGCGCCGCGTACGGGCAGAGCGTCCAGATGTCGATTGATCCTGACGATGTCATCGTCGTCGAAGGGGTCCCGGCGCTGCTCGTCGACCCGCTGGCGCAGGCGGCCGGCGTCCGCGTGCACGTCGAGATGCCCGAGGCCGAGCGCGTGGCCCGCCTGCGCTCAGACTACCGGTGGCGCGGCGAGACAGACGCGGCCGTTGACGGCTTGCTCACGTCCCGCGCGAAGGACGAGACGGCTCCCGTGCAGGAGGCGCGCGCCCGCGCCGATTTCATCGTGGACGCCTGGACTGACTGATGATCGTCAGCAAAACGCCTTTTCGCATGAGCTTTGTCGGCGGCGGCAGCGACCTGCCCGGCTTCTATCGGGAGGAGATGGGCGCGGTGGTCTCGACGGCGATCGACAAGTACATGTATATCGCCGTCAACCGGAAGTTCGACCAGAAGATCCGCATCTCCTACTCGCGCACCGAGGAGGTGGAAACGCCGCCGCAGATCGAGCATCCGCTCGTGCGGCATGCGCTCGACGTGGCGGGAATCGACGGCGGGATCGAGATCGCGTCGATGGCCGACATCCCGTCACGAGGGACTGGCCTTGGTTCGTCGAGCTCCTACACCGTCGGGCTGCTGAACGCGCTGTTCGCCTATCGCAATCAGTACGCGTCCAAGGACACGCTGGCGCGCCTCGCCTGTGAAATCGAGATCGAACGGTGCGGCGAGCCAATCGGCAAACAGGATCAGTACGCGGCGGCGCACGGCGGCCTCAACCTGATCCGCTTCCACCCCGACAACTCCGTGTCGGTGGATCCGATCATCTGCACTCCTGCGGTGTGTGAGCAGCTTGAAGCCTCGACGCTCGTGTTCTATACGGGCCGCGCCCGCAGCGCCTCGAGAATCCTGGCGGGCCAGTCGGCCAACACCACCGCCAACCGGCGTCTCATGCGCCGCATGGTGCAGCTCGCCTCCGACCTGAAGATGGAGCTGGAGTCGGGCCGGCTCGAGAGCGTCGGGACGATCCTCGATGAGAACTGGTGCCTCAAGAAGCAGATGACCGACGGCATCTCCGATGGGCAGATTGACGAGTGGTACGAGACGGGCAAGGCGAACGGCGCGCTCGGCGGCAAGCTCCTCGGCGCCGGCAAGGGCGGGTTCCTGATGTTTTTTGCGCCGCCGGACCTGCACACGCGCATCAGCCGCGCGCTTCCGGACCTGAAAGCCGTGACGTTCCGGTTCGATCGGACGGGCTCGCAGATCGTCTTCTACCAGCCGGTGGACCTGCCATGAGCGTTGGCTTCTCAGTCTCGCGGTACCTGGAGGCGCACACGCGGCTGGCCGGCAAGCTCGACGAGCGCGCCTTCCAGGCGGGCGTCGATCTCGTGCGCCGGGCCTTTGACGCGGGGAAGCAGATCATCACGTGCGGCAACGGCGGCAGCGCGTATGCGGCGTCGCACTACATCACCGACTGGAACAAGATGGTCAACCTGGCCACGGGACGGAAGTTCCGCGGCATCTCCCTCTGCGACAACATCGGCATCGTCACCGCCTTCGCCAACGATCTGTCGTACGAAGACGTGTTCGCGGGGCAGCTGAAAGCGATCCTTGACGCCGGCGACCTCGTGATCGCGGTCAGCGGCAGCGGCAACTCGCGGAATGTCGTGAAGGCCGTCGAGTACGCGAACCAGGCGGGCGCCGAGACGCTCGCCGTCGTCGGCTACGACGGAGGGACGCTGAAAAAGATCGCGAAGCACAGCGTCTGGGTGCCGTCGTTCGACATGCAGCTCTGCGAAGACGTCCACCTCATGTTCGGCCACATGGTCATGAAGTCGTTGTGCGGATCCCCAATCGAAGATCGCTGATCACGGGTTTCACAAAGAGGCGCGGAGCAACGGAGACGCCACGCCGCTGACCGCGCTTCGCGGCATAGATAGAGCAACGCCCCACTCACAAGCCGCTGCGATCGCGAACGGCGGCTTGTGAGTGGGGCGTTGCTCTATCTATGTGCCGGCCGAATGGCCGGCGTCAGCGGCGTGCCCTCCGTGCCTCCGTTTCTCTTTGTGATTCAAGAATTGTGCGCAGCGCGTCGCACACTTGATCCTGTTCAGCGTCAGTTAACGACGGATAAATAGGCAGCGAGAAGATTTCGCGCGCCGCCTGTTCGGTCTCCGGCAGCGACCCCTCCCCTCCACCGAACTGCGCGTAGGCGCGCATCGTGTGGATCGGCCATGGATAGTGAATTCCCACCGTAATTCCCCGCTCCGCCAGCGCGGCGATGATGGCCTCGCGGGCGGGATGCCGCACAACGTACAGGTGATAGACATGGCGGTTGCCGGGCTTCGTCACCGGGAGGAGGAGCCCGGTGCCTTGCAGTTGTTCGTCGTAGCGGCCCGCCAGCGCAATCCGCCGGTCGATGTAGCGTTCGATCCGCCGCAGCTTGCGGCGCAGGATCTCCGCGTGGAGCTCGTCGAGCCGTGAGTTGTACCCGTGCTCTTCGGCGTAGTAGGTCTTCTCGGTGCCGTAGACCCGCAGCCGCCGCAGCCGCCCCGCCAGCGCCTCGTCCGAGGTGAGCACCATCCCCCCGTCTCCGTAGGCCCCCAGGATCTTCGTCGGATAGAACGAGAACGCCGACAGCCGGGACATCGAGCCGGCACGCCGGCCGCGATAGTCGGCGCCTGTACTCTGCGCGCAGTCTTCGACGACCTGGATCCCGCGCCGGCCGGCGATGGTCTGCACCGCGTCCATGTCTGCGCACTGGCCGAAGAGGTGCACCGGCACGATGCAGCGGGTCCGGCCGGTGATGGCCGATTCGAGGCGCGGCACATCAATCAGATACGTATCCGGTTCGATGTCGACGAATCGGGGCGTGGCGCCGGCGGTGACGATGGCGGAGACCGTGGGGATGGCGGTGTTCGAGGAGGTGATCACCTCGTCGCCCGGCCGCAGGTCGAGCGCGCGCAGCGCGAGCATCAGGGCGTCGGTGCCGCTGTTGACGCCGACTCCGTGGCTCACGCCGCAATAGGCGGCCAGTTCCTGCTCGAACGCCCGGACGCTCCCGCCGAGAATCAGGCGCCCCGACCGCAGGACCTGGTCGACAGCCGCCAGGATGTCGTCGCGTTCGGCCTCGTATTCGGCGCGATAATCCCAGACCTGGATGGCCATCGGCATGCAGAATACCCGAATCGCCTCCGATAGACCGGACGTGCGTCCTGACTGCGATAAAACGCACGGGCCCTCCGCCTCGCCGACCCCGACGCGCCCGCTCCTGAAATGGGCCGGCGGCAAACGGCAGCTCCTCCCGAAACTCCGGGAGCACTACCCCACGTCATTCCATCGGTATATCGAGCCGTTCCTGGGCAGCGGCGCGGTGTTCTTCGATCTGTTCTCGGCGGGACGCCTCGACGGACGCGCCGTGCGGCTCGCGGATTCGAACCCGGATCTGATCGGTTGCTACCGCGCGGTCCGCGACGAGCCCGAGGCTGTCATCGCCGCGCTCGCGACACTCGACCGCGAGCATCGGGCGGGTGGCAGTGAGTGCTACTACGAGGTGAGGGACCGCCGCTTCAACCCGGCGCGGGCTCGCGGATCGGACACGTCATATGGGCCCGGCCTCGCAGCGATGTTCATCTATCTCAATCGCACCGGGTTCAACGGGCTGTTCCGGCTGAATCGGAACGGCGGGTTCAACGTGCCCGCGGGCCGATACGCGGACCCGAGGATCTGCGACGGCGACCACGTGCGGTCGGTCGCGCGCGCCCTGTCGGCGCCCGGCGTCACGCTCGAGTGCATTCCATTCGAAAAAGCGCTGACAGATACGCACGAAGGCGATTTCGTGTATTGCGATCCGCCGTATGCCCCGGTGAGCAGAACTGCACACTTTGCGCACTACACGGCCGGCGGGTTCAGCGAAGCCGATCACCGGCGCCTGCTGGCCGCCCTGGTTGCCGGCGTCCGCAGGGGGGCCACGGTGCTGCTGTCGAATTCCAGCGCGCCGGCAATGGTGAAGGCGTATGGCGCCTCCGCGGTTCGGGAGGCCGGGCTCAAGGTACGTCCGGTGCCCGCCCGGCGCGCTATCAACTCACGGGCGTCGTTACGAGGGCCGGTTCAGGAACTGATCGTGACGAATGCGCCCGCCAGGGCGGTGAAGGACGTGCCGATCAGGATGCTGCGGGCGGGCCTAGGCGCCCGCGACCGACACCAGCTTTCGGCAACTCGGACAGGCGAAGGCCAGGTGTAGATCCGAGACAAAGGTCCCTCCGTGCTAGGCTGAAGTCGAGCGAAAGTGGCGGAACTGGCAGACGCGCCAGACTTAGGATCTGGTACCCGAGAGGGTATGGGGGTTCGAGTCCCTCCTTTCGCATATCGAACCTAGAACCCGGAACCCAGAAAGGCTGCCGCTGTTCTGCGTTCTGGGTTCTGTGTTCCGGGTTCACTCGGTTCGGTCGTTCTTAGTTCCCAGTTCTGCACAGAGTTCACTTGACGGTCTGGATAGCCGTTGAGCGAACTCGATATGACTTCAAGGTAGCGTGCGGGGTCGGAAGTCCGGATCTCGCGACCTGAAAACCGTCACTTTCCGATCCCCCCAAAACCCTAAAGATCCTGCGCGGAGGCTGACCACACTGACGGTACTGTCGGGTGTGCGGCCGCGCACCCGGCCGTGCAATCGACACCCCCCACCATTGGTTTGCACGGAATTTGGCCTGTTTTTCAAGGTTCTGGCCTCAGCGGTTGTGGCCGGGACCTTGCTCAACGGCTGGGCATGCCGAATTGCCTCCGTGTACTCCGCCTGGTCGCCGCGGCCGTGGCGGTCCTCCTCCTGGCCACGCCAGTCCTGGCCGGTCCTGCACAGAACAAGGCCGACAAGGCGCTTCGGGAGGCCAACAAGGGTAAGACCGAAAAGCACTCGGTCATTCTCAGCGTGAAGCCGGGAACCAAGCGCCAGGTTCGGCAGGCCGTTGAGAAGTGCGGCGGCGTGGTCAACAAGGAGCACCAGCTCATCGACGCGCTGACGGTCAACCTCCAGGGCAAATGCCTGGATGTCGTCCTCGAAAGCCAGAATGTCGAGTCCGCCGGCAGCGATGTCACCGTGATGTCCACGCCCGTCGTCGGGCTCAACGATTCGACGGTTTCCGCCGACCCCGTGCAGGTCTTCGGCTCCTACACAGTGCGCGAGGCCGTGGGCGGTCATGAATGGGCGAACGGCACGGGGGTCGGCGTGGCGGTCATCGACTCGGGCATCGCCCCGGTGCCGGCCTTTGAGGGTCGGATCACCGCGTTCTATGACTTCACGAGCGGCGACGCCGTCGCCACCGAGCCCAATGACGGCTTCGGCCACGGCACGCACGTCGCCGGCCTCATTGGCGGCAATGACGCGCTCTTTCCGGGCGTCGCGACCGGCGTGAGTTTCATCGGCCTCAAGGTCCTTGGCAGCGACGGCAGCGGATTGACGAGCAACGTCATCCGCGCGCTCGAGTTTGCCGTCGCCAACCGCGCGGCGCTCAACATCCAGATCGTGAACCTCTCGCTCGGGCATCCGATCCTCGCGCCCGCCGCCCTTGACCCGCTCGTGCAGGCGGTGGAAAGCGCCGTTCGCGCGGGGCTGATTGTGACAGTCTCGGCCGGCAACTGGGGCAGCAACCCGGTGACCGGTGAAACCGGATACGCCGGCATCGGTTCGCCGGGCAATGCGCCGTCAGCTATCACGACTGGCGCGGCCGACACGAAGAACACACTCACGCGGACTGACGACAGCGTGGCGCCGTACAGCTCGCGCGGGCCGTCGTGGTACGACGGTTACGCGAAGCCGGACATCCTGGCACCGGGACACAAGATGGTGTCCATGGCGGATCCCGGCAGCTACCTGTACTCGCATTATGCGCAGAACCGCGTGGAGGCGAACGGGATTCAGTACCTGAGCCTCAGCGGCACCAGCATGGCGTCGGCGATGACGGCGGGCGTCATCGCGACCGTTCTCGAGTCGCACCAGTGGTATTCCTGGTACGCACCGCAACCGCTCTCGCCCACCGCAGTCAAGGCGCTCCTGCAGTACAGCGCCACGCCGATGTCGGCCAACGGCGCGACGATCGATGCGCTGACTCAGGCCACCGGCCAGATCAACGCCGAAGGCGCGACGCGCGTCGCCGCCACGATCGCCTGGCTGGCGAGCGCCGCGGCCGATCCCTACATGGGTCCGTTCGACCCGGCGATGTACCTCGGCGACCCGTATTTCATGCCGACGGTCTCGGAGCTCTCAGGTGAATCGTTCAACTGGGCGTCGCGAATCATCTGGGGGCCGCAGGTCGTCGACGCCACCAACCTGATCTGGGGCACCAACATCGTCTGGGGCGACAACATCGTCTGGGGCGACAACATCGTCTGGGGCGACAACATCGTCTGGGGCGACAACGTCGTCTGGGGCGACAACATCGTCTGGGGCGACAACATCGTCTGGGGCGACAACGTCGTCTGGGGCGACAACGTCGTCTGGGGCGACAACATCGTCTGGGGTGACAACGTCGTCTGGGGCGACAACGTCGTCTGGGGCGAGAACATCGTCTGGGGCGAGAACACGGTCTGGGGCGAGAACGTGGTCTGGGGCGACCGCGCCCCGGGTGGCACTGGACACGGCAAGGGCAAGGGCCGGTAGGAGGGAGACATGGAAAAGGGTCTCTACCAGCCGGCGACTGCTATGCTTGCCGGCACAGTCACATCCGTTGATTCCGTCGAGTCGGACTGGCGGCAGTCGCTGCCGGCGCTGACCGGCGCGGGCGTCACGCTGCGCGAGCTCGAGCTGAGCGATGCGCCGTCGCTGCTCGCGATGCTGACAACGGAAGAAGTCACGCGTTTCATTTCACCGCCGCCCACCACCGTTGAGGGCTTCGAGCGGTTCATCACGTGGACGAAGCAGCACCGGGCCGCCGGCCACAACATCTGCTTCGCCGTCGTGCCCGCCGGCATGACGACGGCCATCGGTCTCTTCCAGGTGCGGTCCCTGGTGTCCGACTTCTCGACGGCCGAGTGGGGCTTCGCCCTGGGTTCGGCGTTCTGGGGCACGGGGATCTTCGCGGAAGGCGCCCGTCTCGTGATTGACTTCGCGTTCGACGCGGTTGGGATCCACCGGCTCGAGGCGAGAGCTTCGGCGGAGAACGGCCGCGGCAACGGCGCGTTGAGGAAGCTGGGCGCGATTCAGGAAGGGCTGCTCCGCCGGGCGTTCCTGCGGAACGGCCGCTACCACGACCAGGTGCTCTGGTCGATTATCGACACCGATTGGGTGGCTGCCACTCAGAGACAGGAGGCGCGTCCGAGCATCCACTGATCCGGACGCACCCGGCCGGCGCCGCATCCCCCCACGGCGCCACAGGCGCGAGACACGCGCTCTCCCCAAGCGGTTTGATTGAGGTGATATGACAACGCTTCGGCGATTGCTGGTCGCCGTCTACCCGATTCGGCTTTTCCTGCTTGCCCTGGCGGCCTGGGGCGTCGCGGCGGACGTCCGCGCGCAGAGCCCGATCAATGTCGGGTACTACGACATGGCCGCTGGTGTCGGGATTCCAAAGCAGGTCCCACCCATCGTGGCTGCCGGCTTTACGCCCGTGCAGCTGTCTGACGTGACGGCGGCGGATCTGGCGGGCCTCCACATCCTGTTCGTACAGAATCCGAGCACCATGGGGTATGCCGGCGAGTATCGCGCAAGCGCTTTGGGCGCCATTCAGGATGCGGTGAATGCGGGACTCGTGCTCATCATCCACGATCGATCGCTCAATGCGAGTGCAAGTCCGACCATGGGGACGCGGTTCATCTTGCCCCGGAACGCCCCGAATCCGAACGCCGGGTTTCCGGTGGTCAGCAATACGCGCACCAACGACCTGACCATCTCGGATCCCCCGCCGCCGCTCTTCATAGACGGACCGGGCGGAACGATAACGAACGACAGTCTCGACGACGGCATGTTTTCGAACATGGGGTTCGTAATGCTGTCGACCTTGATGATCCCGGGCAAGCAGGGATTGCTGCACACCGGCTCCGTGAACAATGCCGTCACGTTCTCCTATCCGTTGGGTGACGGCTTCGTGATTTACTCGTCCATTCCTCTGGACATGTTTCTGAAGGACATGGGAATGGCCTCGCCAGCGGTCCGGGACGCGTTCAAAAACACCTATGCCCCCAACGTGCTGGCGCACGCGGGGTGCGGGCTGAAGGCGCTACAGGCGACTGTTTCAGTGGTCCCCGCCACCGGCTACTACGGCGGCACGGCCACGCTGTCGGCAACCGTGCGCTGCGGCGTGATCCCCGTATCCGGCGTTACCGTTGACTTTTCGCTCAACGGCACGTCCGTCGGAAGCGCTGAGACCGACGCGTCGGGTGTCGCCACGCTGGCAAACGCCAGCCTGGGCTCGTCGCCGGACTCGGCGATCCCGGTGGGACGCTATGCGAGTGGCGTGTCGGCTGCGTTCGCCGGAACCCTGCAGTACGGCGCCGGGTCCGGCACCGCGGCGCTGACAATCGAGAAAGCGCCCGCGACAATCACGTATTCGGGCGGCGCGTTCGGCTACGACGGGATGCCGCACGCGGCCACGGGATTCGTGACCGGCGTGTTTGAAGAATCGCTCGGGACGCCCTCGTTCACCTACACCGATCAGAAGGGGGCGACGACCGACGCCGCGCCCGTGAATGCCGGCCGATACGTGATCACCGCGACGTCGGAAGAGACCGATAACTACCTGAGCACGACGGTGAGCTCCAGCGATGTCGCCGTCACGATCACTCCTGCTCCGCTCAAGGTGATCGCAGACGACAAGGATCGGCTGATCGGAACGCCGAATCCGGCGCTGACCGTCACCTACGAAGGGTTCGTGGCCGGCGAGTCGGCTGCCACCCTTGACGTCCAGCCGACGGGGACGACCTCGGCGGTTATCACGAGCCCCGCAGGCACCTACCCGATCGTCGTCAGCGGCGCCAGCGACACTAACTACGCGATTGAGAATGTCAGTGGCGAGCTCACGGTGAGCCCGGAAGGCCGCATTCACGGGTCGGGGTTCGTCGATACTGCGGGGGCCCGGCACCATTTCGTGCTCGACTCGCGCGAGACGATCGTTTCAGGGGAGAAGGGATCCTTGACGCTGCGTGTCGACCGCGAAACCGAAGCCGACGACGTGTTCGTCTCGCAGGTCCTCACCTCGGTCATCTTCAAGAACAGCCCCGGATTCGGCCCGGGCGGCAATGCCGTGGTTGATTCCGTGACGGTGACGGGTATCGGGACGTGGAACGACGTCGCCGCGACGTTCGAGGCGACCGCCCTTGACAAGGGAGAACCGGCGGCCGGCAACGACGCCGTGACGATAAAGATCAGGGTGGCGGGGAAGCTCGTGAACACAACGAACGGGACGCTGAACGGCGGCAACATTCAATCGAACCGGATCAAGTAAGTGGCGGAGGCCATGATGCGTATCCTTGCGCTCTCCCTGGCAACAATTGTGCTCGCGGCGTCCCAGGTCAGCAGCGTTCACGGGCAGACGGAGCCCGCGTCATACGCGAGCGTGCTGAGCGGCATGATCCAGTCGCCGCTCTGCTCGTCGGATAACTTTGCCTCCGGCGACGCGTCGGGCGACCTGGCCGGATCCTTCTTCCTGGCGTTCGACTGCCAGGATGGCGCGATCTCGGGCGGCACCTGGCTCGTCCTCGTGACCGCCGAAGCGCCTGACGGCACCACGGAGATTCTCGGCAC